>Ga0302262_10000003_pt1 | contig 195653 bp, 145 predicted proteins | sample II_Fen_E3_4_FD_194557 | JGI IMG/M metagenome (GOLD analysis project Ga0302262, IMG submission 194557) | Peat permafrost microbial communities from Stordalen Mire near Abisko, Sweden - II_Fen_E3_4 | ecosystem: Environmental > Terrestrial > Soil > Wetlands > Permafrost | place: Sweden: Abisko...
CACACACACACACACACACACACACACACACACACACACACACACACACACACACACACACACACACACACACACACACACCATGCGAGTAAGTACTTATTAGCAGCATCAATATTTCTCCTCTTTACGTCCTTTCCCAAGGTTTCTTTTACTCAAAGAATTGCCTTTTTTACCCTCTTTTTGTGCGCATTTTCTTTACGCGTAGGCTCACAGCACGTAGCCGTGAAAAGCAACCTATTATATGATGTCGCAGCTATTCCTTCCTTTGGAATAGAAACCAAAATAGCCAAATCCACCACATTAGATATATCGGGTACATACGACCCGATCACCTTTTCAAATAACCGTAAATGGAAGAACTGGACCGTGCAACCTGAGTTGCGCCGTTGGGGCTGTGTGCCCTTTTCCGGAATGTTTGTCGGAGTGAACGCCCTCGCGGGAGGATTCAACCTGGCAAATGTGTCTTTTGCCAAAATTGATAATAAACGCGTTCAGGGCACGTTTTATGGTGGAGGGCTTACTCTTGGCTATCATAAGATATTATCTCCACGCTGGGGCTTAGAAAGTGCCTTCAGCGCCGGATTTATTCATACGGACTACTCCCGCTATCGATGTGGAAGCTGCGGATACAAAGAAATGAACTTTCATAAAGATTATGTAGGGCCGACTCGGCTCTCCATTTCACTCGTATATATGATCAAATAAAATGATAAGCATTATGAATATTTGCAATACAAGAAAAACAAAGAAATTACTGCTGTTACTAGCACTTTGCTGTGGTGGCGGAGGAGCAGTCTACGGGCAAGTAGCCTACAAGGGCCAGCTCTATATCAACAATGAAAGCTTTCAACGCCAAGGCGACTTGCTGCACGTGTATATGAAAGTGAGTTACGACAATGCAGCCATTGGCTCAGGTGAATCGCTTACTTTTACTCCGGTATTGAAGACGGACAGCAATATTGTTCATCTCTCCTCGGTGGTAATCAACGGTTACAGGAAAGAAAAGGCTGAACGCCGTGCAGCTGTGCTGCAACATCGTCGTAGAAGCAATGTAGCTGTGGTAGTGAGAGAAAGTCATACAGGTAAACGTTCATTTATTTATGATACAACCATCCCTTACAAGGATTGGATGGAAAACGGCTCTGTTTATGTAGAAAGCGAAGAATGCAATTGCAACGGGCATCGCGCTCACATTTACGAAGATCGTGTATTAGCAAGTATTCCATTTACACATGAACCGAAAGAGTCTGTGGATCCATTAGTTAAGAACGAGACCTTGCTTGCTTGGGTACAATTCCTAAGACCTGAAGCACAAGAGGGTAACAGCTTTGCAAAGAGAGGCGTAATCTCTTGGTATCGAGACAAAGGTCTCAGTAACTTAAGTGAGAACAAACAAAACCGTTCGATCTTCGACATCATATCAGCCGATATCAAGAATGCTTTACAATATTATGGCACCACGTTGACAAAAGTGAACGTAACAGGTTTCGGTGCTCCTATCGGTGATTATCAAAAGAACGAAACACAAGCAATGGAACGCTCGCTTTCATTGAAACGCTGTTTAATGGGCAACCACTTAACGAACAAGAACTCTTTAGAAGTTACTTGGGTAACAGAGGATTGGGATAGTATCGCAGCCTTGGTAAGCAACAGCAACATGTCTTTAAAAGAAGCCGCATTGGATATTATCAAAAGTGTGGATGTAGTGAACGGTCGTGAGAAAGTCTTGGAAGATCTGAATCACGGTGTGCCTTATGAATACATGCGTCACAATATTTTCCCTCAAGTCTGTCGTGTAGCTTACACATTGAACTTTGATCGCCAGGGTATGGATGCTCAAACAGGCCGTTTGATGGTGAAAAACAATCCGTCAACGATGTCATTGAGCGATTTCTACACCGTAGCGATGAGCTACAAGGCAGGTTCAAGAGAATTCAACGACATCATGGACTTGGCAGCCCGTCTGTTCCCTGATAACCCCGAAGCCAATATAGATGCAGCCGCAGTAGCTTTAACGCGCAAAGATACCAAACTAGCTCGTAAATACTTGCTTCGTTGGCAAACCGACCCTAGGGCTTACAACAACATGGGGCTTCTTTATTTGTTGGAAGGCAACAAAGACAAGGCAGAGGTTTACTTGCAAATGGCTCAGGCAGCCGGAGTGGAACAAGCTTCAACCGTGTTGAAGTACATCAAAACGATCAAATAAAATCAGCTAACCATTAATCATCAATAATAATATTTGCGATATGAAAGTCTACAATTTACTAATTGCCTTGATGCTGTCTATGAGCTTGTTCTCTTCGTGTGCTTGCGAAGAGGATGCTGCCACGGATGACTTGGCGGTTATTAAGTTGTCGTTGGGCACGGCGGAGACGAAAACAAATGCTGCCATCCCATCGGACAAAGGAGGCACCATCGGTACAAATGAAGGAAAGGTAAACAAGGTTTGTGTGGGCATCTTTGATAGTTCCAACAATTTGATTACCCTTCATGAATACACCTATAGCGGGGATGAAAGCATAACCACAAATACCAAGGCCACCCAAATGGTGGTAGTTGCAAATGTCCCTGCCGGACAATTCACAGGAGTGGCGACCAAAAACGCCTTCCTTGCTAAGATGCAGAATTTGGCCTATACGACTTCGGCCGATGGATTGACGAATACGAACAAATCCACAGCAGGAAGCCAGACGCTAACCGCTCTTCCAATGTATGCAACAGCAACGCTCTCTTCATTGAGTGGTTCAAGCATAACCACCCAATCTCTCTCGCTTTCGCGTGTGGTGACAAGGGTTTCCATTGCAAGTATTGCTACAGGTTTTGGTTCTACTGTCGCCTTCGCAGGTGCCACATTTGTACCGAAAGAGATCTTCATGTACAACGTGAACGACCAATATCAGTGGAACGGGACAGCGTCTTCATCGGCAACGAATTTGTCGGGTGAGATTACAAGCGGAGTTGCCGGTTCTTTGGTTGCTTCGTCTTCATCAAGTACCGCTTATCTGAGTAGCGGATTACTTAGCATGACCGGAGTGGCAGGCAGCAATACTTACCTTTCCACATCAAGCAATCCATACTTCTTTTACGTCTTTCCACATAATGCCACTACACCGACAAAGTTGGTAATCAAAGGAATTTATTATCCGAAAGGCGGATCGGAGGCAACGGGTGAGGTGATGTATTACCCGATTATTATCAACCATTCCCAAACGGGAACGACAATTACGGATACGGATAATGCGCAATACAAAGATGGAGCAGTCTACTCAAAGGATTCACAATTAGCTGCTAATACGACATATAAGTTGACCGTAACGATTAATGGTCGTGGTGTGACGGATGTGACACAAGATATAACACCTTCAAGCGCGACTGTGACGATGACTGTGGCTAGCTGGACGCCGATTACTTACACCAATTCCTTTACTCCTAAAAAGGCTTATATCGGGAATTACTATTATGATGATGGTTCATGGGGATCTGTGGCTAATCCTACAGATGGTCGTAAAACAATTGGTATAGTTTTTTCAAATACGACAAGCACTACGGATCAGGCTAACGGTTGGACACATGGATATGCGATGGCATTAAAGAACGCCGTAGCATATAGTTCGGGAGTTACGTGGAGTATAAATACATCAACTTCGGAGTTCACTGATTATAGTGCTTGGGCATCCATGGTAGCAGACAAGGATGGATATACCAAAACGAATACAATAAAGACAAAATACTCAAGTACCTTATCAAGTAATTATCCTGCTTTCTATAAAGCCTTAGGTTATGGTACAAGTCAGATATCAGGTACAAGCCAATATGCGGCTCCAACCGCAACAAATAATAGCGGTTGGTACCTGCCGAGCATAGGTCAATGGTATGATATATGTGTGAATTTAGGCGGAATGACTGCTACTCCTACTGCCACCGGTACCGGATATGGGCAGTGGTATAATGGCAGTAGTGGCAGTGCAGGGTATTCGTACAAATGTGCCGCAGCAATAAATACTTACTTGTCTACATTAAGTAGTAATGGATATAGCGTAGAGCTGTTTAGTAATATTATAAGTGGTAATACTGAGATTTATTGGTTGTCCAGTGAGTATACGAGTAACTACGCATACTTCGCCCACTTCAACAGCAATGGCTACATGTACTTGAACTACGGCGGTAGTAAGACGAGTCTCTGTGGCGTCCGTTCAGTAATTGCATTTTAAGTGCAACAAGAAATATTACAAATCAATTGTTTAACGATTAGTTATGAAATATATAATAAAAGAGTGCTTCGGCAATAGAACCTATGGTAAAGTGCATTAGGAACAAAAACAGATATTATCTGATGAGAATAAAACTCGAAGAGTGTACATGCAATTCTTAAAAGATAGAGAAATAGAAGATTAAAGAGATAAAACGGAATCAATATTTAAAATTAAAAACGTATGAGAATCAATAGATTATTAATTGCAGGTATCGTGTCAGTCGGTTTATTGACATCCTGCGCAAACAATGAAGAATCGGGGGGCGGCACAAGCAGCCCTGCTATCGTGAAATTAACATTATCTACCGGATCGACAACGAAAACGGGAGGCGGTAGCACTTTCACTACAACCGGAAATGCTTCTACCACCACTCCTGGTGGAACAGGGACATTGGCCTCTTCGGGAACCGATGAAGCCAAGATTAACCACATCTGTGTAGGTTTGTTTAAAACAGATGGAACTACCGTATCTATCCAAGAAGTGGATTTAAGCAGCTCTTTGCCAAGCACAAGCTCAAATACGGCTGGTGAGCTTTCCACCAGCATTACTACCACGACAGATGCCCAAGATGTAGTGATTGCAGCCAATGTGCCTGCCGACAAGTTCAAGGGAGTGACCACAAAGGCGGCGTTTATACAAACTGCTGCCAATTTGGCTTATACCACAAGTGCGGACGGCTTGACCAGTTCACCAACCTCACTAAACAAACAATATGCAACAGCATTACCCATGTATGGATCTGCCACCGGTATAAATACGGCTAAAGGAAGTACTGCCAGTGCTTCCATAGCATTAACCCGTATGGTTGCGCGCGTAAGCATTAAAGCCATTACTACAGCCTTTGATGCCAGTGGCGCTTATTCCAGTGCCACCTTTGTACCGACGGAAGTGTTCATGTACAATGCCAATACATCCTGCAATTGGGATGGATTGTTCACACCTTCCGTACAAACAGGTGAATCAACAACTACTCCGGCTTCTTCTTCAACAGCCATAGTCAGTGCCAACAACTCGTCACTGACAAACTACGCTTATTTAAGCAGTGGGTATTTGGATTTTTCAAGCATTCCTCCAAATACGGCTACAACTTCCCAACTCAACAGCAGCACGGTGTATGCCACCAGTTACTTGACTTCATCAAACACACCGATTTTCTTCTATGTGTTCCCCAACAACAACACCGCTCCAACAAAATTGGTGATCAAGGGCATTTGGCATTTCAACAATACTTATGAGATCGTTTATTACCCGATTATCATCAACCATGCCCAAACTGGTACGACTTTTACCAATGGAGGAACAAGCAGTAGTAGCATAGCAACAGGTTCAACTGATTCGTATGTAGCGACCAATACCCGTTATGCATTGACCGCTACCATCAAGGCAAAAGGATCATCTAGCCCGAGCACGGATATCACTCCTGCTACCGTATCGGTTACTGTAAGTGTGACGGCTTGGGCTGATACCAGTCAGGATGTAATATTCAACTAATAAAGCAAATAAGATAAAGAGAACGTTAGGAAATGAAATACGCCGGAATCATGACATTCCTGTTTATCCCTCTGTTAGTGATGTGGCTTGCCACATCTTGCGTCAATGAGGATAATAGCAACTGCGTGCAGTATGCCATTACCACTCAATTGGTTGACAAGGCAGGGACTGTGTTGCCCGATTCGACAGTGGGAAAAGTGAACGCGTATCTCTTTCTGAACAACAAGTATGACCATATCGTCACCGCGGAAAGTGACGGTAAGTACCTGATCAGTTTTGATGGCAATACGAAAGCAACTTTAGTAGCTTTCGGGAATATGAACAGCGACAGCGTAAATATTCATACACCCAATGAAGGGGACGATATCAGTACCATTTCCGTAGGTTTATTGGCAACCCGAAGCAGTGCAAGCTATTTCTCGTCACCGACGTATTTGTTTTATGGTAAGTTTGATTATACCTCAGTGGCATCAGGCAGTACAACGACAGCATTGTTGCCGATGTACAACCAGCATGCACGAGTACATGTGGTGGCGAAACATTTACAGTCACAATTCGGAAACGGTACTTATCGAATCGTGTTGCAGGGCTTTCGCAATGCGATCACATTTGATGGAACGGTTACAGGAGATTCGGTGACATATAGTCCAAGTGGAACTTTTGATTCGAATGACTACTATACCACAGAGGCCGTGAATACGCTACCGACGAAGACGGATGAATATGTGACGGTGCAAGTATATAGAGACGGCACTTTGTTGTGGCAGACCTCAACGGATTCGAGCGGCAATAAGGTCACATTGGCTGCTGAGGATGATAAAGCATTTGTGATTGATGTACAACGACTAGACTTTTATCTGGAAGTGATGGCATGGAGTGATTATTTGCAAAGTACGGTGATCTATTGAACTTAGATATAAAAAAGAAACTGAAAGAAATGAGAGTTGATCTCATACATTTGATTCTTGTATTGTTATTTGTCGGATTCCTGTGGGGATGCCAGTCCCCGCGGAAACCGGCAATAACAATTACTAAAAAGAATAAAGAAGGATGAATAAAGAGAACGCTGAAAATATGACAACAAAGAACAATATACAGGGTGGTTGGATGAATGCCCGTAAAGATAAACAAGTGATTCGTAAGGATTCCTCAATAGATAATAGAGAAAGAAACTTGATTTATATTTATAATTGCTTATAGAACTATTGTAAAAATGTATTTAACAATAGAAATTGTTCGTCAATCCTCCGCAGTGATGCGGGGAATTGATTTTTCAAAAACAAAACAAGTGAAATGTAGATTTTTTTTATGAACAAGAAAATAATAAATAGATATATAAAACGTGGATATGCAAGCAGATGGAAATGGATGGGGTTATTACTTCTTCCTTTGCTGCTGTTCTCCTCTTGTGTGGACGATTCCGTGACGAGCGGCTCCACCACGAGCAGCGACAGCACACAGGTACGCCTTACATTCAACCTTCAACAGCAAACTTCATTGACACGCTCCCTCTCGTCCACCGGCACTAGTGAAAGCCAGGTGGACAATATTAATGTGCTTATATTTGACAGTAACGGCAAGTTGATCGGAAGTACTTATCAAACATACGGCACGTCTCAAACTTCCTCCTTTTCGGTGAGTGTGCCTACTCGTGTGGCTAGCGGTTGCACCATTTATGCGGTGGCAAATCTGCCTTCCGATTCATTGAAGAACGTAGCTACGATCAGTGACTTTAAAAAGAAATTTATTTTGATGTCTTCAACTGCTACGTTAGGTAATGGCAGCAACATGGTTATGTTCGGTCAGACGAGCAGTGTGACAATCTCAGCCACAGCAGCATCAAACACTCCAAGTATTACTTTAACGCGATTAGGTTCTAAAGTTACATTTAATATAAAACCTGCAACGGGCATTACCATTACAGGATATCAATTGTGCCACGTGCCGATGTCAAGTTACCTGACCAATGCAACAGACACGACTTATTTTAATCCGAGTGCAACCTATGGGGATTTTACTTCTGTGTCGGGACTAAGTAGTACGACCCAAGTAAGCCCTTATTATTATATGTATGAGAACTTGGTAGGCCGAAAATCGGGAGCAACTTCATTCTTTAATAGAAGTAAATCGAATGCTCCTACGAATGCAAGTTATTTGATGATTTATGCTGCTCGAGCAGATAGTGGCTGGCATGCTGTCTATCGAGTATATTTGGGTGGTACGGGTATGTCGGATTACACCAATTATAATGTACCGCGTAATTATAGCTATACTTATAATATCAATATAGATGGAGCTGATGAAGTGGATGTGAGAGTGAGGTGTTTGCCCAATATAGGGGATTATTACTATAGTGATGGTACGTTTGGTGCATCGGCTAGTCCTACAGGAAAGACGCCTATTGGTGTGGTGTTTTCGAATGCAATAAGTGCAGCTGATAGTGTGAAAGGTTGGACACATGGATATGCTATGGCGTTGACCAATGCGGCATCAGCCGTAACATGGTCATCAAGTACTTATTCATCCACGATGGAATTTCCTTCATCTCAGGTTAGTTCTCTTACTGGTTATGAGACGGAATTAGATGGATACACTCATTGTCAGACGATAAAGACAAAAGCCGGTTCCAACTTATCCAGCTACTATCCGGCAATCTATTATGCAATGAACTATAGTACATATACTGCACCGTCTGGTACAAGCGGATGGTATTTACCAAGTAGCGGTCAATGGTACTTGATCGTTACGAATTTAGGTGGAGCAACGGGAACGATAACATCAACTATAGATAGTGGATCAGGTCTTACATTGTGGTATTATTCGGGGGTCGCTTCAACAGCTTCAAGTGGAATAAATTCATACTTAAGTAAAGTGGTTAGCGGAGGCAATCTTATTGATTGGTCTTATAGTAGCAGCGACTGGACAACCGGTAGATGGTACTGGTGCAGCAGTGAGAGGAATGGTTCCTACATTTGCATCATGAATTTTAACAGCAGTGATGGTCTAAGTCTGAATGTCACGTCTAAGACTAATACGAGTAGTAATGATAGAGTGCGTTCAGTGCTCGCTTTTTGAGTGCGAAAAGTTGTATAAAGAATTGTTTAACAAATAGTTATGAGATTATTTGATTAAACGGATTGTTTCGTTAATTAAGCCTACGGAGACGTGCATTTTGAATAATCAGCTTGTACGAAGCTCACCTGACAAAGCTGTCCTTTGCAAAAGGAATAGAAGTCGTAAAACGGATAGATTGGTATAAGGAACAAGATGAAAATAATAATAGATAAAGAAGTTAATAACAAAGTAATTATAAATAGTAAAGAAAAAATTATGGCAAAATTGAATGACCAGACGATCAAAGAACAAGAATTGATCAGTAGACAGGAGGAAAGCGGAAATGAAGTGTTGTGCCTAATGAAAATAGGGTTCTTCTTTCATGCATACAATGCGGGTGCTTACGCTTTGGCACGAGTAATGAATTATCGTGTAGCACGAAAAGTGCGCAGGAGCGGTTTGGAAATGATGACCGCAGGTTTCCCGTCGGAGAAATTACCATCGGTATTAGAGAGCATCACGGCTGCCGGTGGACGTATCTTATCGCAAACGGATGATTGCGTGGAATTCACCGGAGTAGATTATACGCCGGATGGGATAGTGGTGGTGGAAAAGGAAAAGAAAGTGAAGATACTGGCAGGCTCTCCCCAAGAGACAGACTTGTCAAAGATGATTCTTTCGTATGATTTGTATCGTTCCTCACCAATGGATGCCATGCTTTTTATAGCTAAGCTGCAAGCGTTGGTTAGCGAATGAAAACATATTTACGCTTATGAATATTTCAAACTAACTAAATAATAGAAATGATTTTATTACGATTTATACTACGATGTGAGGAAAAACGCCTCAATAAACACGTATATGAAAGAAATGGTATAAAACAACAATAATATTTACTCACAAATTGCCTGTAGATTGCGCTATATCATGTATAGTGCGACCTGCAGGCTCTTTTTATTAACTACTAAAAATGCAAGAAAAAGAAAACAAACAAGGCTCTTTGATGGATAACGCAATCACGTATCACTTTATTTTTACATTGGAAAAGATATTCAAGAAAAAAACAGACTTACATCCGATGCAAATGGCTGAAACTGCCGATAAAGCATTGATTACTTTTTTGAATGAATATGAGATTTATCATTTTAAGGACTTTTGGGAGAAAGAGAGCACGAACCACTCTGAGAAGATGCAAAGGGTGATACTGCAATATTTCCTGATTCATGCGACACAGAATTATGAAATGAAAAGATTGATGTTTTGTTATGATGAGATAAAAGGATGCCTCAAAGGGGGTGATATGCATCCCGGTTTTGTGACATTGATACGCAAGCATTTCGTGAACTTACCCACCAACCTGAATATATATGTACTATCTACATGGATTGAATGCAGGAAATATATACTAAGTAAATACACTCTTCTCAAAAAATATGTTTTTCACAAGAATTTTATTTTTGCTATTCCCGATAAAGAAGCACGGAAAGATATCCAAAAGATTTATAAAAGGAATATGAATACTAATTCTGCCCAAAAGTTCAATTTGGAAACAAAAGATGAACAACCACTGTTGGGCTTTTACTCTTTCTTTTTCGGTATTACTAAATTAATGTACGATAGATTTATTGAGAAGGTGGATGAAAACGGTAACAAAATTACACAAGAGCAATTCGTAATGGCAATGGCAGCCATATTTGATGTAAATATAACATATTATTACCAAACAATATCATCTCTTAAAGGGACACAGAAATGGGAAACGTTGATAAGTTCAATAGACCATTACGTGAAGTGAACTTGAAGACAATCGATATGTAGACGCCTAAATGGCGTCTATTTTTTTAGTAAGTTCCAATAGCTGGAACGAGTATTACCGATATGTTTTATATATCCAGACTTTATTTTGACCACCTATTTGACCACCTATTTGACCACCTATACAAGTGGTCAAGAAGATACCTTGTATGTATTTTATTGTCAACTTTAATATAGTATGTGTTAATAGATGCTATAATCAACTCTATAGATAAGGGCATCTATAGAGTTGGTTAGAAAAAAATCCAATACTATTGCAGCGCTTTTGGGAAAGTCCCGAAGGCGCTGCTTTCTTTTGTAAATCCCGGGAGCAAAAGCGGCAGCTGTTTTTATATAATGATTAAGTGTAAAATGAAAATGGAAACAGAAAAGAGTAAAGAGATTGTCAATAGTGAAATAACCGAGTTGCGATGCTCTTCCTTTCATGGTCCGATCAGTAATGTGAAATCCTATGGGACGGAGGCTTTTTATGAACTGTATGAGCGAACTAAAAGTAATAAATACAAGGAGCAAATAGAGGCAATGCGTGCTGAGCCGGATCCCAAGAAACAGTCGGCTATGAAATCAAAGCTTGATTATTTCACACCCTCGGTGATTTGTACGGAACGTAAAAGTAGTTGCATTACCAATTTTAGTGGAGTAATCTGCGCTGATTTGGATGGCAAGGATAATCCGGGTAAGACTCCTCAACAGATGCGTGTAACGGTCTTGAATGATCCGTTGTTGCATTCGTTTATGGCGATTGTAAGTTCTTTAGGCAAGGGCTTGAAAGTGATGTTTCGCTATGACCCGAAAACTGCCACAGTAGAAGATTATTCGCATGCGATCATGCAGTACTTGGCTGATGTGTGCCATTTGAAGGCGGACAAAGCTTGTTGCGATCCTACCCGTGCTTGTTTTGTCTCTTATGATCCGCAGGCTTATTATTCGACTGCCGGACTGATGTGCGGAGTGGATGTGAATGTATGGCTGGCTCGTTACAAGCAGTTTCAAGGAGTGCCGGAAAAGATTCCGGCAAATAATTCTTTTAAATATTCACCGTCTGCAAGTTTATCGGAAAACAGTAGAATCATTGATAGTGTGTTGCACAACACTGATGAAGCAGATAGCAACGATATAGTAGATTCTAAACTGATTGCCCATGTGCAAATGGTGTCTGAACGTATAGACAGGGACATCGCACCCAACTATGAAGATTTCCTGCACTTGGGTTTATCGCTGGCTACATTGGGCGAAACGGGACGTCCCATCTTTAAGCATTGCTGCTCTTTTTACTTGGGTGAGCAAACTCGCGATTTAGACAAGTATTTCAGTAACTGCCTGCTGCAAAAGCAAGGTCGCGTAAAGATTGGTACCTTTTTTAATTTGTGTCATGCTGCAAACATAGACATTAGTGTCCCGAAAAGCACACAGATGGATGAGATGGAAGTGATAAACGAGATGGAGAATCTACCGATGTTTCCCGAGTGGATTTTCGACGAGTTGCCTCTCCTACTCCAAAAGATTGTATCACATGCCCACACACCATCAGAAAAAAGCATGCTTTTAATGACTTCATTAACGACAATAAGTTCTTTGCTGCCTAACTTATACATGGTTTACGGTGGAGACAGAATGGAGGCTAATCTTTTCTTTTTCGGGCTGGCAAAAGCCGGAAGCGGAAAGGGAAAGATGAAACATTGCTCGCGATTGGTGAAGCCGGTTCATGACTTGATGCTTTCGCAATCAATAAAGGAGCAAAGGGAATATCTGATAAAAAAGGAGCAGCAAAAAATGGAAAGGGGCAAAAGCAAGGGAAGGCAAGAATCTGAAATGATGGTGGATCCTATGCCTCCATTGAAGATTTTCGACATTCCTGCCAACAGTAGTGCGGCTGCCTTTCTGGACATATTATATAATAATGGAGGACGAGGCATCATCTTTGAAACGGAAGGTGACTCGCTGGCAAATATATTCAAAAAGGAATATGGCGAATACTCGGAAATGCTAAGAAGCATAGCTCATAATGAGCCGATAAAATGTGCCCGAAAAGGGAATACGGAAAAGGCTGAAAGGAGCTACACTCTTGTGGAATATCCTTGCTTGTCTGTGATGCTGACGGGTACGCCCAAACAGTTGAAGAATTTAATGGAAACTTCGGAGAATGGACTGTTCAGCCGATTCAACTTTCTATATATGACGGGGGAACTGCGCTGGGTGAATCAATATGCGGTGAACAACGGGAAATCTTATCAGACTCTATTTGACGATTACGCGGAGGATTTGTATGTGATCTATTCAAAACTTCAGTGTATGGACAAGGATAATGTGTATTTCAACTTGACGAAAGAGCAACAGGATAAGGTGGAAACTTTTTTCTACAATCTGCTGGTACAATACCATACTCTTTATGATGGTGACTACGACGGCACCATGCGCCGACTGGGCATAACTCATGGGCGTGTGTGCATGATCCTCTCGGCTTTGCGAGGCGAGAATGTGGATTATTTTGACAAGCCGATCTTATGCTCCGACAAAGATCTAAAAATTGCCTTGGAAATGATAACCGTACTGAATCAACATGCCAGTTTCGCTTATCGTTGCTTATCGGATGAAAGAAGTATGCCGGTGCAAATGAAAAATATGACGCCTCAATATCGCTTATATTATTCACTGCCGGATGAATTCATAACAAATGATGCGGTAGAGATAGGTATAAAACTAAAGCTCAGTGCATCATCGGTGAAAAGATACATTAATCAGTTTGCCGAAGGGAATGATGGTACGGGTCGATTGATAGAAAAAATAAGGTATGGCATGTATAGAAAAATAGCTACTGATAAACTGTAATAAAAGGAAAAGGAGGATGATTTTCATTCTCCTTTTGCAAAAAAAACATTCCTATAACTTAAATTATCAAGCATATCTAAAAGAGTATTAATGAGAATGACACCAAAGCACACAGCAAATATATGTTAAAGTTAAAATAAAGGTATAACTTAATAAAAATTATATATTAACTTTGTTGGCATTGAGCAGTTGTGGATCGATATAGTTATTCGCATTTATGAATAAAAGTGTAGTAAATAAGACTTGTATAAGGGACCATTTTGCCCGTATCCAAGCACGTGTGTGGCCAAAGATGCTATTCCTCTTCATAGCGTTGTGGGTATTCTCTGCGCCTGGAAATTCGCAACATGTAGCCATAAAGAGCAACCTGCTCTATGATGCTGCAGCTATCCCTTCATTGGGAATAGAAACTAAAATAGCAAAATCAACCACTTTAGATATTTCAGGAACGTATGATCCAATAACCTTTTCCGGTAGCCGGAAATTGAAAAACTGGATGGTACAGCCTGAGTTACGCCGTTGGGGATGTATCCCTTTTTCAGGGCCATTTGTGGGCATAAATGCTATAGCAGGAGGATTTAACTTCGAAAAGATGCCGTTTGCAGAGCTTAAACAGAAAAGAGCGCAAGGTACATTTTACGGAGGGGGACTTTCTTTCGGCTACCATAAGATACTGTCTCCTCATTGGGGATTCGAGAGCAGTGTAAGTGTAGGAGCTGTGCACATTAGTTATTCACGTTACCGATGTGGTAGTTGTGGATACAAAGAAAAAAGCTTTAATCAAAATTACGTGGGCCCCACTAAAATTTCTTTTTCACTTGTATACATAATTAAATAATATAACAGAATCAAATATTAAATACTATAAGACGTTATGAAGATTAACTCTAACAGATTTTTGAAATGCTTGTTTTTCTTGGCACTTTATTGTGTGGGAGCAAGTGGACAAGTTGCCTACAAGGGACAACTCTATATCAACAATGAACGCTTTCAACGTAAAGGTGATTTGCTGCATGTATACATGAAAGTGAGTTACGACAACTCAGCCATCGGTTCGGGTGAATCTCTCACTTTTACGCCGGTATTGAAAACGGACAGCAGCGTAACTCACCTCACATCTGTGGTAATCAACGGATTTCAGAAAGAAAAAGCGGAACATCGTTATGCTAGGAGACACAGACGTCGTAGCAATGTGGCTGTAGTGGTTCGCGAAAACCGCTCAGGCAAGCGTTCATTCATCTACGACACAACCATACCTTATAAGACTTGGATGGAGAATAGCTCTGTGTATATTGAGAGTGAAGAATGCAACTGCAACGGACATCGTGCTCATACGTATGAAGATCGTATTCTGGCAAGTATCCCTTTCACACAAGAACCTAAAGAAACGAAAGAAACTACAGATCCATCAGTTAAGAATGAAACTCTGCTGACTTGGGTACAATTCTTGAGACCTGAGGTTGACGCAGGCAACGGATTCGTAAAGACTGGCGTTATCTCTTGGTATGGTGACCACAAACTTGTAAACTTGGACGAGAAAAAACAAAATAGTTCTATCTATGATGTAATCTTTTCAGACATCAAAGGCGCACTGCAATATTACGGAACAACACTCACAGGGGTTAATGTTACCGGATATGGCGCACCGGTAGGCGACTACAAAAAGAACGAGACACTGGCTATGGGGCGTGCTCTTTCTCTGAAACGCTGCTTAATGAGCAATCACCTAACCAACAAGAACTCACTGGAAGTAAGCTGGGTAACTGAAGATTGGGACAGTATTGCTACATTGATAAGCAACAGTAATATGTCTCTGAAAGAAGCTGCCTTGGATATTATCAAGAGTGTGGATGTGGTGAACGGTCGTGAGAATGTATTGGAAAATCTGAACCACGGTGTTCCTTACGAATACATGAGACACAATATTTTTCCACAAGTATGCCGTGTTACTTATAAATTAACTTTCAACCGCCAAGGAATGGATGCGCAAACCGGTCGTTTGATGGTGAAGAATAATCCGGCAACAATGTCTCTGAATGACTTCTATACAGTAGCAATGAGTTATAATGTCGGTTCTCGCGAATTCAATGACATAATGGACCTGGCAGCCCGTTTGTTTCCTGATAACCCCGAGGCTAACATCGACGCAGCCGCAGTGGCTTTGACACGTAAAGATACCAAGCTGGCACGAAAGTATCTACTACGTTGGCAAACCAGTCCTAGAGCTTACAACAATATGGGAATTCTCAATTTGTTGGAAGGTAACAAGGACAAAGCTGAGGTGTACTTGCAAATGGCACAAGCAGCAGGCGTTGAACAAGCAAGCACGATATTAAAATACATGAAATCCATGAAGTAAGAAACAAGATTCAAATAAGAACACAAGAATCAAATGTATGAAAATCAACAATTTATTAATAACAAGTATGATGTCTGTAGATTTATAGACATCATACTCAAGTGGTAGTGAATCCATAAGGCTTCAATTTTAACACAAAATGGTGCATTTCCAATAATAAAAAAAGTAAATGTTGATAATGAGATTTCTGACAATACTAAAATTTCCACTATTGCTTATTATTGCTACAACAATGCTGATAACATCATGCATTGATGAGGATAACAGCAATTGCGTGCAATACGCACTTAACACTCAGTTATTAGACAAAAGCGGAAATGTGTTACCAGATTCTACGGCGACTGATACAAGGGCATATCTCTTTATAAATAATAAGTTTGACCATATTATCACAGCAGAGAGTAATGGACGATACCTTATAAGTTTTGATGGCAAAGCAAAAGTTTCACTAGTCGCGTTTGGAGATAATAATAAAGGGCTATTAGGCATATATACGCCCAACGCCGGAGATAAGATAAGCAGTGTTTACGCACATCTATCATCAAAAGCCGAAGGTAAAGATTCATCCTCCACCAATCTCTTTTATGGTAGGTTTGACTACACCTCTGCATCAAGTGGTAAGATTAATAATGTAGTACTGCCTATGCATAGCCAACAAGCGACGGTACATGTGGTAGCAAAACATTTGCGTGAATATTATGGAAGCAGTTCAAATTATCATATAGTTTTAAGCGGTTTTCATAATTCAGTAACATTTGATGGGACTGTTACCGGTGATTCGGTAACTTATACCCCCAATGCAGCATTCGATTCAAACGGTAATTTATGCAGTGAAGCATTATATACTTTGCCAACAAAAATAGGTGAAAGCGTGACGATATCTATTTATAAAGATAATTTGTTGGTGTGGCAATCTGCAAAAGACTATCAAGGGAACACTACTACTCTGTCTGCAGGCGATAATAAATATATTATCATAGATGTAGAACGTAAGTAATTTGTCATTACAAGTATGTCATGGAGTGAGTATTTAAAGCAAAAAACATATTTAAAAATGAAGATTTAAAGAAATGAAAGACTTTATTAGAACGTTGACTTATATATTATTTTTGACTTCTATCCTGTACGGGTGCAAACCGGCACAGAAAAAGGCATCAGGTATTAGTAAAGAAAAAAAGTCTTTTGTAATGCCTGAGATTCCTGCAACTATCGTTGAAGACTCAGGAAAGAATATATATCTGGCAGAAAACTTTTGGAGCAACTTCCAATTTACCGACTCTCTACATAGTGTAAATGAAGCCGGTAGCTACTTTGACTCTTACATTAATCTTTTGCATCAAATATCTCCAGAGGATGCTAATTCAGCCGTAAATAATCTTATGAACATGGCCGGCAAACATTCAGTACATATGTACCGTATGTTTTTGGATCTGGCTGATAAGAGCTTGTACAATCCTAATTCGCAAATATGTGATGATGAACTTTACCGCCCATTCTTGGAAAATGCCTTGCACTACAAAAAGCTGGACTTTGCTACACGCGAAAGACTTAGCTACAGATATAAAATAAACAGTCGTAACCGCATTGGCCATCAAGCTACAGACTTTAAATTTGTTACAATTGAAGGAAAAACAAATAGTTTATATAAACTGCATAGCCAATATGTGTTGATCTATTTCAACAATCCAGGTTGCCATGAATGCAAAGTAATGTGCAATCAATTGAAAACAAGTGTACAAGTAGCAAAATTGGTGGATATGGGAGTGTTGAAAATACTCAGCTTATATCCTGATGATGAGATAGCAGAATGGAAAAAGAATAGTAACGAAATACCTCATAATTGGATAAATGCTCATGATAAGTTTGGTAAAATAAAGCAGAATGATATCTACGACTTGAAGGCTATACCTACTATATATCTGTTAGATTCAAAAAAACGGGTACTTTTAAAGGATGCTTCATTTGATATGCTTGCAAAATATTTAGATAATATTTGTAATCGCCTATAGTATATTTGAGCATAAAGTCCGCAACTAAGATTCATCTTAATCGCGGACTTTTAATTTTATTCAATTATATCTCTTAATTCATTTTATTCAGCATGTCAATTAATTCATCTGCTCTTGCCGTTTTGTGTTTGATATGCACAACCACATCCATCACAAACGGGTTACTATCAAAATCGCCACGAACTTGCTCAAAATCATTTTTCTTATCTTCTATATTGCCATCCATTCCGAATCCTGTCATACTTACTGAAGAAAATTCTTTCTTAGCATCGTTATACAGCATGGTATCTAATTTCACTACAGCATCTTTCCATCGTGAAATTACTTTAATCACATCGGCCTTGGTTATTGTATTAAGATCTAACCCGAAGAATTTCTTGAAATGAACACATACCCACTGCCATTCATAGTTTCGATACTGATTGTTCATGTCAACAAACGCCTCAGCTACTTCAGAAAGTGAATTTACACTCTTGCTTTCTATATCATCAAGCAACTTATCTACGGCACTCTTGGGTACAATCAATCCAGAGACGTCAACCCACTCTCCTATTCCCTGCTCATTATCAGAATGGAAACATGCCCGCAAATCTTCTTCTGTATGTATTTCTTTTCCGTCAAAGCGATGAATCAAACAAGTTCCCAAATATTTAGTAATACCTATTTCATAATAATCTATGCCATTGTTTAAAGCACTATTTGTAATCTTCATATCTTGATAAAGGTATGATTCTACATTTTCGCCTGTAATCTGTCGCAATTCTTTCAACCTTAAAATACCTGCAAACATTTTTTGCACAGTAAACGGGTTGAATAGTGAGTAATTGATTATATCTAAGCAATGGGGATCTGTTCGCTTATCTCTCTTAGGCCATTTCTTCACATCACGAATGGTACCTACACTTCTCAAATTCACTGCCGGCACCAAATAGGAACTGCCGGCTTGCTCTATCAGGTAAGAGAAAGGCATATCTGAGGTATCGGGATGATTCACATGCCGTCCCATTACCAGGGAAAATACACCCACACATGCAGGCCACAATATATAGGAATCGGATGCTGTTTTCACACCTCGCTCCAATGTGCCTTGATGAATGGGACCCAGCTTATACATATGATTGCTCTGGTTAGCTCCTGAACCGGCATTCATAAATGAAAACATTCCGGCTATTAGCAAAGTGGATTTATGATGTGTAACAGTATAAGGTCCGGCAAAAATGGCACATGACTCTCCGTTCTCACCCAAACAGTTGCTAAAGAACAATGAATTGGATGCTGAAAAGAAATGTCCTAACGAACAGGCTTGCCCAACAAAACAACGCTCCAATGCTACGCCATCAGTCAACGAAGAGCCTGATGAAATAATAAAATCCTCACAAATAACTCCGTAACCGATTGTGACTGGTGCAGATTCATTGCTATTTAATGTTCCGTTCTGCAAACGACTTGCTCCGATAATGCTAGAATAGTCTCCTATACATACATTTTGTATGTAACCTGAATTCATGATAAAAGCATGCGAACCAATCACACCGTAATTGCTTGTGTGTTGACGTGCATAATCTTCCGTTAACTCCTTTAATCGTGTTATTAACGAAGGACGATGTCTATAAAATGTTTGAATATAAGCTTGTTGAGCTGAAAGTTCATTGTAAATATAGACTTCACGCCCACCGGTTTCATTCAACACAGAAACGGTAAGTCCATTTCCAAATGAAGATGTGCCATCAACGACTATCATTCCACAATTATTAATAAAGGTATGGTCGCCTATAATATAATTTGCTACATAGTTCTGTATATTTTCAATACAGCAATCATCTCCAACAGTGACATTATGCAGGGTGACATGATGTAATCCGGCTTTCTTATGCATACCGCCGGGCAAATCAAATTCACCATTGAAACTTCCTAAATATACTTTTCCTGAGAAATGTACGTGATCGATATGTTCAGAAATAAAATATTGGGAAACAAAAACTTTGCTCCAATCATCGGCACTACAAGTTTGCCGTTCTAATTGATTTATTTCAGCTTTAGAAAGATTCCGATAAATTCTTTCCATATTTATTCATTTTTTCATTTAGTCCTCACTTTCGGGATCGGGCATTGGATAAAGAAAGTCATTATAAGGAAAACGTTGTGCATGAAGCTCTCCTATCCTTTTGTACAAAACATCTTTCAATTTATCAATGTTCTCTTTATTCTTGGCAGAAATAAACAAACAATTGTCGTTCATTTTTGCCATCCATGTGCGTTCCAACTCCTCAAGTGTAATATTTTCTTTTGTTTTCGGTGTCAAATCATCCTCATCCTTTTTCACATAGGTATAAGCATCTATTTTGTTGAAGATAATAATGGTGGGCTTTCCTCCGGAATCAATGTCAGCTAATGTTTTTTCTACTACTGATATTTGCTCCTGAAAATCAGGATGAGAGATATCCACGATATGCAATAAAAGGTCTGCCTCACGCACCTCGTCCAACGTAGATTTGAACGACTCAATTAAATCTGTAGGTAACTTGCGAATAAACCCAACTGTATCTGATAACAAGAAAGGAAGATTCTGAATCGTCACCTTGCGAACTGTAGTATCAAGCGTGGCAAATAATTTGTTTTCGGCAAACACTTCACTTTTTGCCAAAAGATTCATCAAAGTGGATTTGCCCACATTGGTATATCCTACTAAAGCCACACGTATCAACTGACCACGATTCTTTCGCTGAGTTTCTTGTTGTCTGTCTATATCGGCTAAGCGTTGCTTCAACAAAGCCATTCTGTTAAGAATGATACGACGGTCCAACTCTAACTGGGTTTCACCCGGTCCACGCAGTCCTACGCCACCGCCAGATCCACCTCCTTGACGTTCAAGGTGGGTCCATAAACGCGTTAAACGAGGCAACATATATTTATTTTGAGCTAATTCTACTTGTGTCTTCGCATTTGAAGATTGTGCACGCATAGCAAAAATATCCAGAATCAAAGAAGTTCTATCCAAAATCTTTACCTCCAATTCTTTCTCTATATTTCTTATTTGCTTTGCGCTGAGTTCATCATCAAAAATAACCATCGCCACTTCGTTGTCGGCAACCCAAGCTTTTATTTCTTGTAATTTACCTTTTCCAACATACGAAATAGAATTGGGTCCATCCAACCTTTGTGTAAAACGCTTAACGACTTCGGCACCTGCCGTCTCAGCCAAAAAGGCCAATTCGTCAAGATATTCATTAGTTTTTCGTTCGTCCTGATGAGGAGTTATCAATGCTACCAAAGCTGCCGTTTCAACGGATGTATCTGTTATTGCAGGTTCTTTCATATACTATATTTATAACAAAGACAAAGATATAGAATATATTTGATTTATTATCAAGAAATTAAATTTTGATTTCTAGTGAGCAGTCTGATGATTTTCCTATAAGAAAAAAAGTTCATTCACCGAAACTTCAGTAAATGAACTCTATTGTAGCGCATCCGAGAGTCGAACTCGAGTCTCAACCGTGAGAGGGTCACGTGCTAGGCCACTACACTAATGCGCCATATTTCTAAGACGCTGCAAAGGTATGCAATTTATTTTAAATGCCAAATATTCGTATTACTTTTTCCAAAAAAAATAGCATACAACATCTAAAACCGGTTTTTTTTGGTATGTTTGCAATAAAAAATTGAGAAGAATTGAAATGAGAACTTTACCTGAAGAATGGTACCGCCAAAGCGGGATACAAATAACATGGCCCCATGCAGGAACAGATTGGAGACATATGCTAAAAGAGGTGCAAACTTGTTTTGCCGAAATAGCTATTGCAATAGCTAAACGTGAAACATTGCTCATTGTAGCTCCTGATATGAATGAGGTAAAAAAACAGATTAGCAATAAAGTAAATATGGATAATGTGGTCTTCGTTGAATGCGAAACGAACGACACATGGGCACGAGATCATGGATGCATCACCGTACTCGAAGATGGGAAACCGGTTGTCTTGGACTTCCGTTTCAACGGATGGGGACAAAAGTTTGCCAGCGACCTTGATAATCAAATCAACAGCTGCATATACGACAAACATGTTTTACATGCCATGTACGAAAATCATTTAGGATTTACCCTTGAAGGAGGTTCTATTGAGAGTGATGGAAAAGGAACAATCATGACCACCTCCACCTGCCTGCTTGCTCCAAACAGGAACGATGAGATGAGTCAAGCGGAAATAGAGAAGTACCTGCTAGAGTCATTCGGAGCTAAAAGGATTTTATGGGTAGATTATGGATTCCTTGCCGGTGATGACACTGATGGTCACATTGATACATTAGCACGCTTTTGTCCAAATGACACAATCGTATATATAAGATGTGATAATCCGAAAGACTATCATTATGAATCATTGCAAAACATGGAAAAGCAATTAAAAAGCTTTACAACTCTTGACGGGAAGCCTTATAGATTATTGTCTGTGCCCATGACGGATGAAATAAAAGACGATAGCATGAGATTACCCGCTACATACGCCAATTTCTTAGTCATCAATGGCGCTGTGCTTTATCCTACTTATAACCAGTCTGAAAATGACAAAAAAGCCGGACAAACCTTACAAGAAGCTTTTCCGGGATATGAGATTGTGGGGATTGATTGCAGGGCATTAATTAAGCAACATGGTTCACTTCATTGTGTGACCATGCAATATCCTGAGGGAGTAATCTAATAAATCATGTACCAAGATGAATAAAGTAATAAAAGTTGGCTTGGTTCAACAATCGATACCTACTTCCAAAGATGAGGCAATGAAGATTCTTGCTAAGGAAATAACTGCTGCTGCACATAAAGGAGCTCAGTTGATAGTGCTGCAAGAGCTACATAATACGCCTTATTTCTGTCAAGTTGAAGATACTGAAAACTTTGACTTAGCTGAAACAATTCCCGGCCCATCCACAGAGTTTTATGGTAAACTGGCATCTCAATTGAGTATTGTTTTGATTACCTCTTTATTCGAAAAACGTGCTCCGGGATTATATCATAACACGGCTGTTGTTTTTGATAAAGATGGATCTATTGCAGGGAAATATCGTAAGATGCATATTCCAGATGATCCTGCGTATTATGAGAAGTTTTATTTTACTCCGGGAGACTTGGGATTCAAACCGATTGATACTTCTCTTGGACGATTAGGTGTATTGGTTTGTTGGGATCAATGGTACCCGGAAGCTGCACGATTAATGGCTTTACAAGGAGCACAAATACTTATCTATCCAACAGCCATCGGTTGGGAATCAACTGATACCGACGATGAAAAGAAACGTCAATTGGATGCATGGATTATTTCTCAACGTGGACATGCAGTTGCCAACGGATTACCGGTTATTAATGTAAATCGTGTAGGATATGAACCGGATCCATCCGAACAAACAAGCGGCATCACGTTTTGGGGAAATAGTTTTGTTGCCGGACCACAAGGTGAAATGCTCACTCAAGCAAGCAACGAACAGCCGGAAACACTAATCGTTGACATCGATCTAGAGCGTTCAGAACAAGTTAGACGATGGTGGCCTTTCTTACGAGACAGACGTATTGATAAATATGGTGATATCACAAAAAGATTTATAGATTAAATAAAAGCCGCGATAAATGATCGCGGCTTTTATTTAATCTATGCTATTATCAATGTCAATACATATATGCAACAGAAATTGATAAATTCTTATTGTATTTTCCATATACTGAGGCATTATCACTTGAGAATGGCTTAGTTAAACCATAATCATATCCTACAGACAATTGAATTTTGTTATTAAATTCTGCACCTATGCGCCCTCCTAATCCAAAATCAAAATGTTTCATTGTATCGGAACCAAATGCATCCGTTTTTACTTCGTAATTATTTCCTTGAGGACCAGTAACGTCAGCTTTTATTTTTCCAAATAATCCATAAGCGAAATAAGGGCCAAAGCTTCCAAATAAATTGAAGTTCTTGCTTAAAGCGTATCTATAGCCTATATGGACAGGTATTTCCAAGTAATAAGGATTAACTTTTATACCTTCATCACCATCAAACTCATTACTTGTTTTTTCTCCTTTCAAGGATAACAACATCGCAGTCTCAAGATATGCTCCCTGACTTACTTGCGGTAATCCTATTTCAGCTTTAACCCCTAAGTGAAAACCTATTCTTGAATCGAGATACCGAGAAGAGGTCAGTTCACTGGAATTCATACCAACAATAACTCCCCATCGAGTATTCTGTTGAGCACTTGCTGCTGCACAAAATACAAAAGAGACAATAATTACAAACAATTTTTTCATGATACTAGATTATGTGCACTCTACCCTAAAAGTGTAGTTAATATATCAAAAGCGTAGGGTAATTAGATTTTCTCTATAAATAATATTAAAGATATCATCTAAACGCTTCAATTTAGAATATGCATAAAATACCATACAATAAGTACATCAGTAAGCACAGTGAACACAAAAGTATATTATATCTATTGGAAAAGCAATATTTAAAGCATTTATTTGCTATTTAACAAAAGATCACCACCTATACAAAAAATAGCCTCACAAGAAGTGAGGCTATTTTTTGTATAGAACAACTGGTTAAATATCATTTATTCCCATTCAATAGTTGCAGGTGGTTTTGACGAAATATCATAAGTTACACGGTTCACCCCTTTTATCTTATTAATAATCTCATTCGAAATCTTTCCTAAGAACTCATAAGGCAAGTGAGCCCAATCAGCTGTCATAGCATCCACGCTGGTAACAGCTCTCAAAGCCACAGCACGTTCATAAGTACGTTCATCTCCCATGACACCTACACTTTGTACAGGTAGAAGAATCACACCTGCCTGCCACACCTTATTATATAATCCGGAATCATGTAATCCCTGAATAAATATATCATCGGCTTCTTGCAATATCTGTACTTTTTCAGGAGTAATATCTCCCAAGATACGTACAGCAAGTCCCGGCCCGGGGAAAGGGTGACGGTTAATCAAGTTTTCAGGCATATTCAATGCATGTCCCACTTTTCTTACTTCATCCTTAAACAGCCATTTCAAAGGCTCACATATTTTTAAGTTCATCTTTTCAGGTAATCCACCTACATTATGATGACTCTTTATTGTCATTCCTGTGATAGAAAGTGATTCAATGCGGTCAGGATAAATGGTTCCTTGTGCCAACCATTTTACATTTTCCAATTTGTGTGCTTCATCATCAAACACATCTATAAAGCCTTTACCTATTATCTTACGCTTCTTCTCTGGATCAGTAACACCTTTTAATTCTCTGAAGAATTTTTCACTAGCATTTACTCCTAAAACATTTAATCCCAAAGATGAATAATCACGCATTACTTTGTTAAATTCATCTTTACGCAACATACCATGATCTACAAAAATACAAGTTAAGTTTTTGCCGATGGCACGGTGCAATAATGTGGCACATACGGATGAATCAACACCTCCACTCAATCCAAGCACAACCTTATCATTACCAAGTGTGGCTTTTAGATCAGCAATTGTCGAATCAACGAATGACTCAGGAGTCCACGATTGAGAACAACCACAAATATCAACCACAAAATTCTTAAGAATCTGCGCACCATCTTCACTATGGAAGACTTCAGGATGGAACTGCACGCCCCACAGCTTTTTCCCTTTTTGTTGAAATGCAGCCAAAGCAACCTCCTTGGTTGAAGCAATCACTTCAAAATCGTCTGGAATAGCCGTAATAGTGTCTCCATGAGACATCCACACTTGCGAATTAGAACGTACTCCCTTAAACAGAATGTTCGTTTCGTCAAACTTATTTAAATTTGCTCGCCCATACTCACGCGAACCTGCCGATTCCACTTTTCCTCCGCTAACATAGGATATGTACTGTGCACCGTAACAAATACCTAAAACAGGATATTTCTCCCGAATAATCTGCAAATTACTTACTTTGAAAGCGGCCTCGTCATACACCGAAAACGGACTGCCTGAAAGTATCACGCCTTTTATATCGGGGTCACCCACAGGGAACTTATTATACGGCACAATTTCACAATACACGCTCAATTCACGAAGCCTACGGCCTATTAACTGAGTAGTTTGCGACCCGAAATCAAGAATAATGATCTTCTCTTGCATGCTAATATTAAGTTGATTTTTAAATACTATGCGTGCAAAATTAGTAAAAATCCACGAAACATCTGCAAGAATAAATGTAAAAGAGACGGAAGAAACATTTTTCTCATTTTTTTTTGTATTTAAGATTAATTTGTTGGGTAATGAGAAAAGAAATGACTACTTTTGCAATCGAAAATAAGGATATTATATAGTAGATATTATAAACCTTTAAAAGTTTAAACAATGATTAAAGTAGGTATTAACGGTTTCGGCCGTATTGGACGTTTTGTATTCCGTGCTGCTCAAAAGAGAAGTGACATTCAGATTGTAGGTATCAATGACCTTTGCCCTGTTGATTATTTAGCATACATGCTTAAATATGACACAATGCATGGTACATTCGATGGTACTGTTGAAGCTGATGTTGAAAATAGTCAACTAATCGTTAACGGCAAAAAGATCCGTGTAACAGCTGAAAGAAACCCAGCTGATCTTAAATGGAATGAAGTTGAAGCTGAATATGTTGTTGAGTCTACAGGTTTATTCTTGACAAAAGAAAAAGCTCAATCTCACATCCAAGCTGGTGCAAAATATGTTGTTATGTCTGCTCCTTCAAAAGACGACACCCCTATGTTCGTATGTGGAGTGAACCTTGATTCATATAAGAAAGGTACACAATTCGTATCTAACGCATCTTGTACAACAAACTGTTTGGCTCCTATCGCTAAAGTATTGAATGACAAATTCGGTATCATTAACGGTTTGATGACGACAGTTCACTCTACAACTGCTACACAAAAGACAGTTGACGGCCCTTCTGTAAAAGACTGGCGTGGTGGTCGTGCTGCTTCAGGCAACATCATCCCTTCAACAACCGGAGCTGCTAAAGCTGTAGGTAAAGTTATTCCTGAATTGAACGGTAAATTAACAGGTATCTCTATGCGTGTTCCTACTTTGGACGTATCTGTAGTTGACTTGACAGTCAATTTGGAAAAAGCTGCAACAAAAGAAGATATCTGCGCTGCTATGAAGGCTGCTGCTGAAGGCGAATTGAAAGGTATCCTTGGATACACAGAAGACGCTGTTGTTTCTTCTGATTTCTTAGGTTGCACAAACACTTCCATCTTCGATGCTAACGCTGGAGTTTACTTGACAGACAAATTTGTTAAAGTTATCTCTTGGTATGACAATGAAATCGGTTACTCTAACAAAGTTCTTGATCTTGTTGCTCACATGGCAAAAGTTAATGGTTGATTATATTAAGCTATAACATAAAGAAGGGCGCCTTACTTCATTGAAAGGCGCCCTTTTTATGTTTATTTCTGTCGTATCACTTCACACAAATAAGCCAACTCATAAAAATAGAAGAAGCCTAAATGAGGACGAGGACCCAACAAATTACGTTCAATATATTTCCCGAACAATTTAGACAAAATCGGAACAAAATAAATGGTATAATTTAGTTTGCTCTTCTTATACAAATGTAAAAGGTGGCTCTCTGTTTTTACTTGATCCAAGAACGGTGCTAATTGTTCTATATTCGCTCTTATTTCTTTCAAATAATCATCATTCTTCAATAGATTCAATCGATAAAGATTATTATCAATGCGCCTAATCTCAATGCCGTTTTCTTGTAGTAAATCTCCCATCAGCAAATCATGCACAGGCATATTATAATTAATCCATGGAAGATTCTTATCCAAAAATAACTTGGTGTACACACTTTTATCAATCAAAAAATTAAAAGACGAAAATAGGTGTGTTCTCTCCTTGCGTCTGGCACCATAATTCCAATTCAAGCTGAATAAAGGTGAAGGCATAGGTTTATCATAAGCAAATCCTCCACACAACACTTCATTCTTGTTTCTATAATTAACTAAATATCTTTTCAAAAAGTCGCTATGAATAATGGCGGCATCACAACCTATAAAAATTAATCTTTCATAACGTGCTGACCTCACTAGACAACTACATAAGTATGCCCTACCTGGCTCATCAACTTCTATAAACTTCGCACCCTTTAAGTTGCTTATCTGGCGATTCTCCATAACAAAGTTCCCTCCTCCTGCTACTAAAATCTCTGTCGGCACGGGAAACTTTTCTGCTTGTCGGTGAAGTTCAGTAACAAAGGCTAAACAATTATAGTCATAAGACGTTATTAATATGGATAACATTTTTGTAGATTGTTTTATTCTATATGCCTACAAATGTAATATAAAAATTCCTCTTTTACATTAACGATGAGTGGAATTATCAATAATCTGAGTAACTTCGCAACAAAATTTAGAACAGATCATATGAACAAATATATAATAAAGTTATTAATTTCAATCATTCTAGTAACCATTTCTACAAATGTATATTCACAATCAATACAAGGAGTAGTTACAGATTCTGTCACACACAAACCTGTACCTTTTGCTTCAGTTACATATATAGGAAAGGGCGTGGGATGTATCTCATCCAGTGAAGGAAAATTTCACATCAATCAATATAAAGGGTGGAACGAAATAACTTTTACAGCCGTGGGCTACCGCACACGGAAAATAAAGATAAAAACAGGTACAGTCTTGCAAATGAACATAGCATTGTTCCCAACGGATGTGCAACTAAATGAAATTGTGGTAAAGCCTAAAAAGGAAAAATATCGACGCAAGAATAATCCTGCCGTTGAATTGATGCGCAAGGTGATTGACCACAAAAAGAATGGACAACTACAAGATAATGACTATTTCCAATACGACAAATACGAGAAAGTGACTATGTCACTCAACGATGTACATATGGTTGATTTAGATAAAGGCCTATACAAGAAAATGCCTTTCCTGAAGAATCAGGTTGAAGCTTGTCCTGAAACAAACAAACTGATCATCCCTCTATCTGTCGAAGAAACAGCATCGAAAGAGATTTACAGAAAGGATCCAAAATCAGAAAAGACAATTGTGCGAGGCATCAACTCGCAAGGGTTCAATAAACTGTTTACTCTCGGGGATGTCTGGGGTACTGTATTAAATGATGTTTTCCAGAATGTAAACATCTATGATGACCAGATAAGACTCTTACAAGAACGATTTGTAAGTCCTATATCAAGTATCAATGCCATCTCTTTTTATAAATATTACATCATGGATACAACCTATGTTGGCAACAATAAATGTATCCATCTCTCATTTGTGCCACAAAATCCACAAGACTTCGGATTCACCGGTCATCTGTATATTGTGGATGACTCCACTTACCAGGTAAAAAAAGTGGTACTTAACCTTCCTATAAAATCAGATGTAAATTTTGTAACAAGTCTACAAGTTAATCAAGAGTTTGAAGACATGGGGAACGGTTCATGGGGACTAATTAAAGATGATATGATCACCGAGCTGGCTCCCACCAAGAAGATGCAAGGCGTGCAAGTCAGAAGAATATCCAGATATTCAAACTATAACTTTGCTCCACTTGAGGCTAATCTCTTCAAAATAAGCGGGAATACGATTCGAGAAGAAAATGTGCTCAATCGTGATGACAAGTTCTGGTCTGAAGTGCGCGGAGTTCCTTTAATGAGAACAGAGGCCTCTGTAAATGAATCTGTACAACAGATGTATGAACTTCCGGGATTCAAATACATACTTTTATTTGCAAAAGCCTTTATTGAAAACTCTGTTGAAACAGGAACCAAGAAGTCACCCAGCAAGGTGGACTTTGCTCCGGTGAATACAAGTTTCGGCTATAACAGCATTGAAGGATTCAGACTACGTGCCAGCTTTATTACGACAACCAACCTCTTAAAGCGCACATTCTTTTCCGGGTATTTAGCTCGCGGATTCAAAGACAATAAATGGAAAGGAATGGGAAACGTTGAATTCTCATTTAATAAAAAAGAATATACCCCGGTTGAATTCCCACGCCACTCTATTTCCTTCAGTGGAATGTATGACTTGGTTTCGCCCACAGATAAGTTCTTGAAAACAGATAAAGACAACTTCCTGCTTATACTCAAAACAGGCCAGGACAAGTACATGACTTACCAAAGGAACTTCGGGACCAGCTATATACATGAGTTACATAGTGGATTTTCATACAAGTTAGATTTCAACAACATAAAAGACACACCTGCCGGTGACTGGACTTACCAAAAGAATGATGCAGAAAGTACCGCTGTCAATAAACTTGTAACCAGTGAACTGAAATTGAATTTAAGATATTCACCTGGTGAAACATACATAAACTCCAAGACCAAACGAATACCTGTCTCTCTTGATGCTCCAGTATTCTCTTTGACGCATACCTTAGGTGTTAAGAACATGATGGGAGGTGACTATGGTTTCAACATGACTGAAGTGGAGATATGGAAACGTTTTTGGCTTTCATCATTCGGAAGACTTGATGTTGACTTGCGTGCAGCAAAACAATGGAACAAAGTACCCTACCCCTTATTGATTATGCCCTCAACAAACTTATCTTATTTCGTACAAATAGGTTCGGGCGCATTCAGTTTACTCAATAGCATGGAATTTTTGAGTGATGAATATGCTTCAATGTTTGCCGTATACAACATTAATGGTAAAATACTGAACCGTATTCCTGTAATCAAAAGATTTAAGTGGAGAGAGGTTCTTGGTTTCAACATAATGTATGGCCATCTTTCTGATAAGAATAATCCGACCGTAAGTAATGGATTATTCAAATTCCCTGATAATGCATATACTGTTGAGAAGAACAGACCATACATGGAAGCCACCGTTGGAATTCATAATATATTCAAACTCTTATCTGTAGAATATGTGCGTCGTTTGAATTATTTCGATCATCCGAACACGTCGAGATATGGATTCCGCTTTGCCATGATTGCCTCATTCTGATAGAATATTTTGTAGATCGGAAACATTAATAAACCCGTATAAACACAGTATAAAAAAAACGAGTCTTTTCGCAAAGACCCGTTTTATCAGTTTTCAATAGGTATTAGTTTTTTTAAGGTAAAAAGATTGTTTTCAGGATAACGATTGCAAATATGCAGGATATTTTAATACTTACCAAAAAAAAAGTTATGTCTTATAACATGTTTTTATAAAAAGTAGCTTTATAGTATGCATATAATGATTTTTCTTGCAGTTATTTTGAGAAAAACATACGATAATCATAAAAATAATATCTATTTTTGCAATCCTATTCGACAATAACAAAATTAATAACAATATGACAGAGGTAAAAGAGGAAAGTGTAAAGAAAAGTCTTAACTTTATTGAAATCGCTGTTGAAAATGATTTAAAAGAAGGTAAGAACGGAGGGCGCATACAAACTCGTTTCCCACCGGAGCCTAATGGCTACCTTCATATCGGACATGCTAAAGCCATTTACATGGACTTTGGAATTGCCCGCAAATATAACGGAGTATGCAATCTTCGTTTTGATGATACAAACCCATCAAAAGAAGATAATGAATATGTTGATGCTATTAAAGAAGATATACAGTGGCTTGGTTTTAAATGGGGAAACATATACTATGCTTCTGACTATTTCCAACGAGTGTGGGATTTTGCAGTACAATTAATCAAAGAAGGAAAAGCATACGTTGATGAACAAGATGCCGAAACGATTGCTACACAAAAGGGAACAACTACTCAATCAGGTACTCCCAGCCCATTTCGTGAACGCCCAATTGAAGAAAGCTTGGAATTGTTCAACAAAATGAATTCAGGAGAAGTACCGGAAGGAAAGATGGTGTTGCGTGCCAAGATAGACATGACCAACTCAAACATGCATTTTCGTGATCCGATCATGTATAGAATCATCGATCATCCACATCATCGTACGGGCACAACATGGCATGCTTATCCCATGTACGACTTCGCTCATGGTGAAAGCGATTACTTCGAAGGAGTGACTCACAGCATATGTACACTTGAATTTGAGGTGCACCGTCCACTATATAACTATTTCATCAATTTACTGAAAAAGGATGAAACATATTATCCACGCCAAATTGAATTTAATCGGTTGAATCTCACTTACACAGTGATGAGCAAACGCAAATTACTGACCTTGGTTAAAGAGAATCTGGTAAAAGGATGGGATGATCCTCGAATGCCGACTATTTGCGGATTACGCAGAAGAGGCTATTCACCTGAAGCTATCTTAAGATTTATCGAAAGCATCGGCTATACAAAATACGACGGATTGATTGACTTATCATTGCTTGAATCTGCTGCAAGAGAAGATTTGAATGCTCGCGCTACACGAGTTTCTGCCGTTCTGGATCCTGTGAAATTGGTTATCACTAACTATCCTGAAGGTAAAATGGAAGCAATGGATGCCATAGATAATCCCGAAGACGAAAACTCTAAGAAACATCAAATTAACTTTGGCCGCGAACTTTGGATTGAGCGTGCTGACTTTATGGAGGAAGCTCCAAAGAAATATTTCCGTATGGCTCCTGACAAAGAAGTACGTCTGAAGAATGCTTATATTGTGAAATGTACCGGTTGCAAAAAGGATGAATCAGGAAAGATTACAGAAGTTTATTGTGAATACGACCCTGATACCAAGAGCGGTATGCCAGGTAGCGAACGTAAAGTAAAAGGAACATTACATTGGGTCAACATCAATAATTGCCTGCCTTGTGAAGTTCGTTTGTACGACCGTTTATTTATGGTGGAAAACCCTGCACTTGAAGAAAAGGAACATGATTTCAGAGAATTACTTAATCCTGAATCATTAAAGGTTATCAACGGATTCGTGGAACCTTACGTCAAGGACATGCCGGCAACCAGTTACCTGCAATTCCAACGTATCGGATATTTCGATGTAGATTATGATTCAACACCCGATCATTTAGTCTTCAACAAAACGGTGGGACTAAAAGATTCTTGGGGAAAAATACAAAATAAGAAGTAAGACTGATGGGATCGATTGCGTTTCTTGAATGGTGTATTGAACACTTAAATTATTGGACCATTACGATGTTAATGGCAATTGAAAGCTCTTTTATACCGGTTCCGTCTGAAATAGTTATTCCGCCTGCTGCTTATGAAGCGGCAGCTACGGGGCATCTTAATCCGATATTGATTGTTTTCTTTGGTACATTAGGTTCAATTATCGGATCATTGGTGAACTATAAATTGGCTTTATGGCTGGGACGACCGCTCATTTATCGTTTTGCCAACAGCAAGATAGGCCATGTCTTCTTACTTTCACAAGAGAAAATGGAACATGCCGAAGGCTATTTCAACAACCACGGAGGGCTTTCTGTGTTCCTTGGTAGATTGGTTCCTGCGGTTCGTCACCTCATTTCTATTCCTGCGGGATTATCAAGAATGAAGTTGTCGCATTTTCTACTGTATACCACATTAGGAGCCGGCCTTTGGAACTCCATACTCACCGGAATGGGATATTACTTACAATCAATCGTTCCTAAAGATCAATTGTTAAGTACCGTCACTCATTATAGTCACGAAGTTGGTTTGGGATTCGTTACTATTGCAGTATTAGCGATACTATACTTTGTATTTATCGGTGCAAAAAAGAAGAAAAAACAGAACACTGCTAAATAATAAGATTTAGATAGAATATAATGGCGGGGACGTATCAATGAATGATATGTCCCCGTTGCTTTATAGCATTTTTCGAATTTAATTACACCATTTTTCAAAAAGCCAAGCGCAATTCTCATGTTTTACCTGGGTGGAAATCATTTCTTACCTAGGTAAAAAACGTTTTCCACCCAGGTAAGAAACATTTTTTACAACTGTAGAAAATGAAAATAAAAACGAGCACCACGAGTTAAGCCCTTTATCAATCAATACTTTATAGGCCTACAATGTAAAGTATTCCATTGGCAAGAAATCCCGTTCAATATGTGTATACACAAAATAAGAGGCATTACATCCTTGTATACCTCTTATTCTTTTACCATTGAACCAAATTCAAGTGAGCCTGAATCAACCTTTTACCTATATTCTTTTCAGAATACTTACAAAATAATCATCAGAGCATTTACTTGGACAGTCAACAAACATTCATTGTGCTGTGGTGCTTGACGCATCAAAATCAACATATACCTTTGCCGTATGCATAGGGAATGCGATGTTTTCAGTCGCAGATGAAACTGTTACGGTTTGATTGCCATTCAAATAATCATACCAAATGCCTGTATGAGGAAATGCCACATTGAGTGTATTCGTTGAAGCATCAAAATTGCCGGCTACAACCAAATGTTTGTTTCCATCAGAGGAAGCTAGAGTAATGAATCGACCTGTAGACCAATCCGTATCACCCACTTTCCATGAGAATGTTGCTGCATCCGAGAAGAGTTCAGGATTGTTAGTCCGCAACGTATTCAGCTTCATATACACATCATGCAAACCTGCTCTGTCGGCATCATTCAAATATTCCCAATGATTAGGACGTTTGCTTGTGTCACTTCCCTTTGATACATCATAGCCCATCTCCTCAAACATCCACATCATCTTTGGACCCGGAACTGTCAGAAAGAAACAAGCATTTGCCGATAGCTGCTTCATCTCCTCACTCACATTACCTTTTATAGAGCTTACGCCCCAGGTCTCCTGCTTGTAAGCAGCACGTTCCTCATCATGGCTCTCCATATAACTTACCTCGCTGCTACCTGGCATATCTGAGGCTCCACTATACAAATATGTGAAATTACTACTAGAAGGATATCCCATGGCACTTTGACAATAATTGTAATTCATATTGCGCCAAAGCTTCATATTATCCTTTGCCAATTCTTGCTCCTCAGCAGTTCCTCCAAAAAGTTCCAGAATAACCGCAGCATTCGGATTAGCTGAATGCACGGCATCGCTATATGTCTTCAATATAGCTATACGGCTGGCATCGTATGCACTAAGCGTTGCGTCTGATGTGGAAACGGTTTGGGTAAAACCTTTGGCAAAATCGAAACGGAAACCATCCACTTTAAATTCGCTCATCATATACTTCAAGTTACGTATGATATAGTTCTGTACGCATTTTGACGAATGGTTGAAATCATCGAAATATGCGAGCGAAGAATGTGGAGCTACTGCATTAAACCAAAGGCTTTTTGACGATGGGTGACTATGTGTAGAATCCCAATAGAGCTTGCAATAAGGGAAATCGTCTGTGGCTTGATTATATACGACATCCATGATTACGGCCAAGCCACGTTGATGACAAGCATCAACAAACTGTTTGTATTCATTGGTTGTTCCATATGCTTTGTCAAGAGCAAAAAAGAAATCGGGATTGTATCCCCAACTTTCATTACCGCCAAACTCCTGCACAGGCATCAACTCCACAGCATTTATTCCTAAAGTTTTCAGATAATCAAGCTTGTTTGTGGCATCGGCAATGTTACCTATCCCGTTGTTATCGCCTGTGAAATCACGCAATAGAAGTTCGTAAATGCGTAAATCATTCTGATTCTTGATGGAGAAGTTCGTGACTTTCCAATCATATGTATCACTTTTCGTTGCAAAAGTCGAGCATATCCCATTTGATTGCGATGGGAAACTTATTAAATTGGGATACGTGGTGGAAGATATGTATTTATCATTCGGATCTGAGACTTTAGTACTATAGGGATCAGCAATGTCCACTTTACCGCTTGAGGTAAACATGTGATATTGATATGTATATTCAGCTGAAGGATCCAATCCTGTGACTGTGAGCCACCAGCATTTATTGGTTGAATCCCAATACATGCGATTACTATCACTTTGCTTCCAATTATTGAACGATCCCAACACATGGGCACTGTCACTATGATTGCCGTCGATGTCCTGGTCATCCAAAACAAACGTAGCAGTGGTAGTATTAATAATGTTCAATCCGGCTTGCAAGCCATCAGGACGAGTTTTTTCAGTAATCGTTCCACTTTGTTTGTTGCTTGGGGTTTCATCTGCACAAGCTGAAAAGAGGAACAAACTTAAGAAAAGCAGCAGTGTGTATTTTAATTTTTTCATAATATTATGTAACAAACTGTCGTGAGAAATCTTCTCTATTTATTAAATATTAGTTTCTAAAAGTAAAAGCAGGGGTACAAAGCCCCCTGCTCTTATCTACCAAACAATTTATTTTTAGTATTTTAATTATACGGTTTGTTTAATAAACATATAAGTACCGTCAAGATCATTAAAGAATACTGTATATGTGCCAATCGTTGCCGGAATATTACCAGAACCCGTGCTCAAGCAATATGGGAAAGAACTTCCACCCCATGCGACATCCCACGATTTATTTGCACGAAACTTCAAATCACCGGCACTTGTCAACGTTATACTACCAGTCCATATATGAGAGTTAGTACCTGCAACTTTTGTCAATTGAACGGTTCCTGCATCAGCCCAACTATTAAATGCACCAATCAATTCGATTGAAGTATATTCAGTCGGAGATTGAGTGCTATACTTAGCTGTCGTCACAGTGCTTGTTGAAGTATTCAACGTAACCGTATAGAATCCAGCATCAGTAAATGAGAAATTACCAGCAGTTCCAACATTAAATAGAGCACCTGACGCTGTTCCGTCAGACGAACCAACCTGTGTGTCCCATGAGCCTAAAGTACCAATCATTTTAAACGAAGAATTTGCAGAGAAATAAGCAGTATATTGGAACGGTCCCACACCTGTGGTTGCATCATAGGATGAACCGGGAACAACAAACATCGGTATTACAGAAGTGCCCAATGCGCTTGCAACATTATTCCAAGCCCCATCGCCGATAGCTCCACCTATCATATAATAGAAAGCAGGATCCGCATCCTTCAATAATACAAAATATGGATGAATATTTAATTTAATCGCATTTGAATATGCCGGTTTTACTTTTAAAGTGGAATCACTGTTCAATATACTAGATACATTCGCACGCAATCTCACATAAATATCCGTCGCAACCGTAGGATTAGTCATGTTTCCGTTATATAACCGTGCAACGGCACGATTAAACTCACCTACATTCAGAGGGATGGATTCTCCGTTTATCGTAGAGGGCAAACTATCATGTTTGCTAAAATCACTTGAGAATGACACCTGAATTGTATATGTAACAGCCGCTTTGAACCCATAAGCAGGCTGATCACACGTAAGAGTTGTAAAACTGTTATCGGCGCTATCTGATAACAGAACATATGTTCCACTGGCACCAGAAGGAGTATTCAAATTAAACGTCAAAGTACCATCTAATGCTGCTTGATTAATTGTCAGTCCCGAATTATCAGAACAGCCTGCCATTAAAAGAAGCATTCCTGATAAAAGAGAAAACAATGTGATATATATTTTTTTCATACTAGTCTAATTAAATATTGATTAATAACCAGAATTCTGCTTCAGATTGTTATTAGCATTTAAATCTGTATCTGGGATAGGATAAAGATTATAATGGCTATCAAATGTGGTTCCACTTGCCGAACCGCCTTTCCATTCCCAAAGAAATTGATTTGTTCCACCAAAATATCCGAAACGAATCAAATCAGTGCGACGTTGACCTTCAAAATAGAATTCCCGACATCTCTCATCCAATATTTGGTCTAAAGTAAGAGATGTTAAAACTGTTGCACCTGCACGTTTGCGCACAACATTTACAGCATCAATTGCCGTTTGAGTAGCCACACCACCATTTGCACGGGTCAATGCCTCCGCATAAGTTAAATAAGCCTCTGCTGCGCGAAACAGCGGAATATCAGTATCTGTGAATTTAGTATCACTTGTTGCCTGACCATCTGCTCGTAAATTTGTCCATTTAGTAACGGAGAAGCCATTCTTGAAAGTGGTAAGACTAGCCATTTTTTGAGTACGGTCTTTACCAAAGAACAAAGCACGAGAATCGCCAGCCAATGTAGCTAAACCTGATGTTAATGTCGACTCATCGGTTGTCGTCACACCCTTAGGAAAGAATTTTTCAAGCAAATCATATCGTGCGCGATTGCCGGCCCAACCTTCTGTAGATCCCCAAGAAGGCATATCAGAGTTATGAATGGAAGCGATTAAGAACAACGAACCAGAATATGAATTTGTCTTTACACCATCTTGCTGAATGGGGAAAATAATTTCATTTGTTGCATCATTCACCGAACCATCGCCATATCCGTTATCAGCCTCAAACAAATACTGGTATTTGGAAGCCAACTTAAAACCGCTATCTATTACTTTTTTAGAATAAATAGCTGCACTATCCCAATTTGCCTTGTTTTCTGTACCAGTGTAAACAGTTGCATTCAAATACAAGCGAGATAATAAAAAATAATCAGCAGCGACATCAGCCCGTCCATAAGCAGCAGCCTTAGCAGCATACATATTACCTTGTATCGTCTTCAATTCTTCAACCATCCATCTATATAAAGCTGCACGCTCTATCCGTGGAGGGTTCGTCGTCATGACAGTAGTTGAGAATGGAACATTTCCAAAGAAATCTAACAAATAATAATAATTCAGTACACGCAAGAATCGGGCTTCAGCTCTTTCATGCTTAGTATCTTTAGATAAATCGGTAGTTGACTCCGATTGATCCGTATCACTGGTATTATCTAGAAAATGATTGCACATAGTTATATCATACGTACAACGGCTATACATGTTACCAACAATAGCATTTGATGATGTCCATGAGTTAATATCCAATTCAGGAGTGCCATTATCAGTCCATGTGCACGCAGCCTCATCAGTAGGTAGTTCCTGCATATTCCACATTAAACGATAAAAACCAGCCATTCCTTCATCATCGACATTTAAGTCTCCTTCTCCACTTGGTCCTTGTTGACCACTTACAGCCAACGAAGAATATAATTTAGCAAAAACTGCAGCCTGATCAAAAGTCTGTACTATATTTGAATTGATTGGTGATGTGTTAAGATCGCCAGTACATGAAGAAGCTATGCTTCCCACTGCCAAACACATCATTGCTGCAGGTAAAATTGATTTAATATTTTGAATTTTCATGGTAAACTCTATTTTATATTAAAAATTGAGGTTCAATCCAATAGTAAATGTAACAGGACGTGGATATACATTTCGATCTATACCTCCACTTACTTCAGGATCAAGTCCCTTATATTTTGTAATAACAAAAGGATTGCCAACAGTAGCATAAAGACGGCCACCAAATGTTGTACTCATTACATTTGTAAATGTATATCCCAATGTAATATTATCGCAACGCAAAAAAGATGCATTCTTCACATAATAATCAGAATATTCGATGTTACTTGTACTGCCGAAATTAGCACTCAAAGCTCTTTTCATTACATTCGTCAAATACCCAGATGTAGCATAGTAGCCTGTGGTACTTACATTATGATGACTTGCAAGCACATCATCATAAATATAATTGCCAATGCTAGCTCTCAATGTAAATCCAAAATCCCATTCTTTCCAAACAAATTTGTTTGAAAATCCCATTAATATAGGTGCATTAGGACTCTTGTAATAATATTTATCAGCCGATGTGATTTTCCCATCACCGTCTCTATCTTCATATAATCCGGCAATAGGCTTTCCATTAGTGTCATAGATTTGCTTATACACATAAAATGCATTTGCAGATTGTCCTACAGCTTGTGCCTGAATAGTCTCACCAGTACCACTTGAAATACTTCCAGTAGCAACATAATATCCATCTCCGGTTCCGGTTGTCAATTTGGTAATTTTATTTTTATTCCAAGTTACATTATAACTAACATCCCATAGAAAGTCTTTTTTCGAAATCAACTTTGCATCTATTGCAGCTTCAAGACCATAATTTTTCAAGGAACCTACATTACTTATTAACTTATTATTAAAGTTGGTTTCTGCAGAAATTGATACAGTATTCAATAAATCCTTTGTCGTACGATAGTACCAATCCACTGATCCTGTTATTCTATCATGAAGAAAACCATAATCAACACCAACATTCCATGTTGTAGTTGATTCCCACTTAAGATTTTGATTGTATGCATTAGGACGATTAGTTGTATAATATTCACCTCCAAATGGATAAGACGCACCCGTAGTACTTACGGTATATTGAGGTATATATGGGTAATCACCTTGATCAATATCTTGTTGACCAGTAAGTCCATAGCCTAAACGAAGCTTCAAATCACTTAACGATTTTATATTCCTCATGAAAGGTTCATTTTTTATTTTCCATGCCAAAGCTGCAGAAGGGAATAAGCCCCATCTATTATTTTTGGAAAAACGGCTCGTTCCATCATCACGTAAAGTTGTCGTCAACATGTATCGATCTAGCAACGAATAATTCAAACGCCCAAAAAATGATACCAAATAAGATTCGGTTTTTGTAGGAGTAGAAGTTTCATTATGTGTAGCAGATACACCATTATAATGAGACAGACCTGCACGATAAAAATGTTGCCATTCATAACCACCCATTACATCAAGATGATGAATATTAAAATCGTGACTATATTGGGCATATGCGTTAAATGATTTATTATATTTATAAAGGTGGTCACGTCCTTGACGTCCATAAGGGCTATCATCATATGATTCAGGACTTTCATAAAGTCGCTGAACACCATCAGAATACTCCAAGCCCGCATTTGCATGAATATGTAAATCTGGGCAGAAAAAGAATTTATAATCGGCCTCTATATTTCCGATAAAATCACCAGAATCGGCAATATCATGTTTCTGTTTCAACATCGCAACAGGATTGTGCGATGCTAAAGAATTAATAACATTTTTACCCAAAGCACTATCATAAGAATACCACTGGAAATATCCTCCAAAATCACTATATGCCGTATTTGAACTATTCTCAACCATTATAGGTTTGGTCGGATCCATCGCAATAGCTGCACCTACAGCTCCTGCATCAGCATAACGATTCTTTGCATACATCCCTTTTGCATTGATATTAAAACTTAAATGCTTATCATAGAAAGTCGGAGCCAAATTAATAGAACCAGTTACACGCTCGAAACTAGAAGTGATTAATGTTCCACTTTCATTCGTATATCCACCAGATATTCTATATGGGATATTCCCAAATCCACCACTAACTGAAATGTTATGATCATGACTTACAGCCGTACGGAAAATTGCATCTTGCCAATTGGTATTATAATTTTTACCAAAAACTTGTGATCCTAACAATTTATAAGCATCAGAATCCTTTCCCGATAACGTCTCAACATAATTTTCATACTCATCACCATTCATAACAGCGACAGTGTTCCTTTTAAAACCAAAAGAAATGTTTCCATCATAACTCACTTTCGGAGCAGCACCTGCCACACCCCTCTTGGTAGTGATAATAATCACACCATTTGATGCGCGAGATCCATAAATAGCCGTTGCGGATGCATCTTTCAATACAGTAAATGAAGCAATATCATTCGGATTAACTGTACTTAACAAGTTACTAACACCTTTTATGCCCTGATTATCCATGGCCAAACCATCAATAACAACAAGAGGGTCATTACTTGCATTTAATGAAGAACCTCCACGAATACGAATCGTAGAACCTCCTCCCGGCGTGCCACCATTGGAAATGACACTTACACCTGCAATCTTTCCAGTTATCATATCCTGAGCATTCGTTTGAAGCCCATGATTTAATTCATCTGGCTTCATAGCTACTACGGAACCTGTCAAATCATTTTTCTTAACAGTACCATATCCTATCACTATAGCATCCTGCAATAGAACGGCATTATCTTTTAAAACAATGCGCATTGGCGTAGACTCTGCAGAAACTTTTTGTGATTTATAACCGATAAACGAAATATTAAGAAATGCCCCTGGTGCAACTTTAATTGAAAAATTACCATCAATATCAGTAATAACATTCATTTTACCTCCATCTACGGAAACATTCACACCAATAATAGGTTCACCATTTACATCAATAACTCTACCTGTAACAGTAGATGTTTGTGCAAAAGTACAGACTGACAACATCAGCCCTAAGAATAAAGCTAGAATCTTTTTAGAGATTCCAAGATTAACTTGTTTCATGCATCATAAAATTTAAAGTTAACATTATCATTTTTAAAATACGTCACAAAGAACGTATCACAACTTCGAAAACAAAAATAGAGTTAAATGACTATTGCTTGTAACAATATGCTCTGATTTGTAGTATTTTTGAATCGCAATCGTTTGCAGAGGCATTGCAGGAATAAATCACCTTTGTACATGAACATTATTGCTCTATCAATTAAATTTGCGATTAAACTTAAAGTCAGTACAATGGATAATATCAAGGCACAAATAACTATTAAGGATATCGCACGAGCATTAAACTGCTCTCCGTCAACAGTGAGTCGTGCACTGAAAGACAGTAAAGATATTAGTAAAGAGACCCGTGAACTGATTAAAAATTACGCAAAGGTACACAATTACAAGCCCAATTTCTTAGCACAAAACTTACGAATGAGCCACACGCATACCATTGGTGTAATTGTTCCACAAATTGTGCATCACTTTTTTTCGTGTGTACTTGACGGCGTAGAAAAGATAGCCTCATCTTCAGGATACAACATGCTTGTTGCTCAATCAGATGAATCTTACGATAAGGAAGTAAATATCGTTCACTCATTCCTCGCAGAAAGAGTTTGTGGCGTGATCACTTCACTTGCTAAAGATACCACTCACTATGAACACTATCAGGAATTATTAGATAATAATATCCCGATTGTTTTTTACGACCGCATATGCACAGGAGTAAATACTGAAAGAGTAGTTGTTGATGACTATGCCGGAGCTTTTTCCGCAGTTGAATATTTGATACAAACCGGATGCAAACGCATTCTATTTTATACCAGCCCACTGCATATGGAAATATCCAAGAACCGACGCAATGGCTACATGGATGCATTGAGGCATTACAATATTCCTTTCAACGAGGATATGATAAAGATTTGCGATACACGTGAGAAAGCGATTGCTATTACACCTAATATACTGGAACTGGATCAACAAATAAGACCTGATGGTTTCTTTGCTATCAATGATGAAACAGCAAGCGGCATACTCTACAGTTGCAAGGTGATGGGCATAAAAGTACCGGAAGAGGTGAGCATTTGCGGGTTCAGTGACGGTGTCATTGCACAAAGCACTGACCCCAAACTAACTACAGTGGAACAACATGGTAAGGAAGTAGGAGAATGTGCAGTGAAAACACTTATTGAAAAGATACAAGGGAAAGCCCCCAAGAATAGAATTGTTAAGACAAATCTTATTGTAAGAGGCACTACTAAATAAATGAATAAAACTAATATATCATGAAAGCAAAACCAGATTTAAGTTTTTGGAGTCTCTGGAATATCAGTTTCGGATTTTTTGGTGTACAGATTGCGTATGCCTTACAAAATGCTAATATAAGTCGCATCTTTTCAACATTAGGAGCAGATCCTCATAATTTGAGCTATTTTTGGATTCTACCTCCACTTATGGGTATGATTGTACAACCCTTGATAGGTAGAGCCAGCGATAAAACTTGGTGCCGATTCGGGCGCCGTATACCTTATTTATTTGTGGGATCATTAGTTGCGATCATCATCATGGTATTACTTCCCAACGCAGGTAGTTTTGTAAAATATATTGATGCAATGGCATTCGGCATTATTGCATTAATGATGCTGGACGTATCTATTAACATGGCTATGCAGCCATTCAAAATGATGGTAGGCGATTTAGTAAATGAAAAACAGAAAGGACTAGCCTACTCTATCCAAAGCTTCCTCTGCAATGCAGGATCTTTGATGGGCTATTTCTTCCCTTTTATCTTCACAGCTATAGGTATTAAAAACATAGCTGCCAAGGGTCTTGTCCCCGATTCAGTGATATGGTCTTTTTATTGTGGAGCGTTCCTACTTATACTTTGTGTCATATACACAACTGCCAAAGTTCATGAAATGCCTCCAAAGGAATTTGCCGAGTATCATGGTTTTAATGAAGAAAAGGAAAGTGATAAAAGCAAGAAAGATAGTTTCATTACTTTAATAGCTCATGCTCCAAAAGCTTTTTGGACAGTGGGATTAGTGCAATTCTTTTGCTGGGCAGCTTTCATGTATATGTGGACTTATACCAACGGCGCCATTGCTGATAATATCTGGCATACACAGAATACGGCATCAGCTGCATATCAGGATGCCGGCAATTGGGTAGGAATATTATTTGCGGTTCAAGCAATAGGCTCTGTATGCTGGGCTATAGTCATTCCTTTATTCAAAAGCCACAAACTTGCCTATGTTGTCAGTCTGATTATTGGTGGAATAGGTTTCTTATCTATCTATTTCATTACAGATCAATATATGTTGTTTATAAGCTACTTCCTCATTGGTTGTGCTTGGGCAGCTATGCTGGCATTACCATTTACAATAGTCACCAATGCTGTCAGTGGCAAAAATATGGGAACATACTTAGGATTATTCAATTGCACAATTTGTGTTCCTCAAATCATTGCAGCTATCCTGGGTGGATTATTGTTACAGTCTGTTGGAGGGAAACAAGCAGGAATGTTATTCATTGCGGGCATCTTCCTATTTATTGGTGCTCTATGTGTGAATGGAATTAAAGAAACAATTGCCGAAAAATGAATGAATCTATGAAACGTTATTTAAAAGGTGATAGTTGGAATATTATCGAAGAAGATTTTCATCCCAATTTACAAAGGAATACGGAAAGTATTTTTACTATCGGTAACGGTAGAATGGGACAAAGAGGGAACTTTGAAGAAACCTACACCGGTGATACGTTGAAAGGATCATACGTTGCAGGTACTTGCTTCATGGATAGGACACGCGTGGGATGGTGGAAAAATGGATTTCCAAAATATTATTCATGCATGCCTAATGCCCCTTATTGGAGCGGCGTAAATGTACGCTTAATTGATGAAGAGCTGAATTTGGATCAATGGGATATACAACAATTTAGCAGAAAGTTGGATATGCGAAACGGAATCAGCAATCGCTCTACTATTGTTACTTCACCCAAAGGAAACATTTTGAGTATCAGCATACAGCGCTTCTATAGCATGACGCATCGCGACTTATGTTTGATTCGCTACTCTGTGGCTTCAATTAACTATACAGGCAAGATATCATTGGTTCCATTCATTAATGGAGATGTCATTCATGAAAGCAGTAACTTCAATGAAAAAATGTGGAGTATACTGAGGACTGAAACAAATAACAATCAAGCATCTATATGGGTACAAACCAAACGAGGTAACTCACAAATTTGTTGTGCAGAAGAGGCTGATCTATCAAAAAACGGACAAACGATTAATACGAGGCCTATACGCATTGAAAAAGAAAAGATTGTTGGATTTTCATTAGGTGCTGAAGTAAAACCGGGAGACAATCTAATTCTGACTAAATATACCGCTATTACATCGAATCTTTATCACCAACAAGACAATCTGATGGCTGATGCAATCAGCGAAGCGTCTGAAGCTAAAAGCCTTGGATGGGAAAAGCTTTACGAAGAACAGACAAACTATTGGCATCACTTTTGGGATACTCATGATGTGATTATTGAAGGAGATAATGATGCACAACAAGCTATTAGATACAATATATTTCAATTAAAACAGAACTTCCCCGGTGACGATCCACGTTTGAACATTGGGGCAAAAGGCTTCAGTGGTGAGAAATATGGAGGAAATACTCAATGGAATACTGAATTATGTGTTGTTCCTTATTGCCTGATAGGAGTGGAAAGCAAAATGGCACGAAGCTTATTGCTCTATCGTTACTACCAATTGCCTAAAGCTATTGAAAATGCTCAGAAACTGGGATTCAAGGATGGAGCGGCTCTATTTCCAATGGTCACAATGGATGGCGAAGAGCATCACAATGAATGGGAAGTTACATTCGAAGAAATTCATCGTAATGCTATAATCATACATGTCATCAACTACTACCTTGAATGTACCAATGACAAAGAATATGTTGCTCAATATGGTTTGGAAGTAATGATTGCCATCTGTCGTTTTTGGAATCAACGTGTCACTTTCTCCGGACGCAATCAAAAATACATGCTACTTGGAGTAACCGGACCGGATGAATATGAAAACAATGTAGATAATAACTGGTATACCAACTACAGTTGCATCAAGAATCTCTCTTTCACAATTGATTGCCTGCGGATGGTTGAGCATGATTATCCGGATAGCTACAAAAAAGTAACTGAAAAGACAGAATTCAAGGCTAAAGAAACAGAACGATGGAAAGACATTATAGAAAGGATGTATTTACCATCTGATGAAGAATACAATATTTACGTGGAAGAAGACGGATACATGGATAAAGATTTAAGTACCGCCGATTGTATTCCTCAAAATGAACGCCCTATATCCCAACATTGGTCATGGGATCGCATTCTACGCTCCTGCTACATTAAACAAAGCGATGTTTTATTGGGAATGTATCTTTACGGGAATGACTTTGATAAGGATACCATCCAAAGGAACTATCACTTTTATGAACCGAAGACTCTTCATGAATCATCTTTGAGTTATTTTGTGCATAGTATCCTAGCCGCTAGAATTGGTGAAACGGAGAATGCCTATCAATATTTTCTTTTAGCCAATCGCTTAGATTTGGATGATTACAATAATGATGTGAGTGAAGGTGTACATATCACGAGCATGCCGGGAAGCTGGTTGGCATTAGCAGAAGGATTTGCTGGAGTTGTTTTTAAAAAAGGTGCATTACATTGTGCACCTATCATTCCTAAAAAGTGGGACAGCTATAGCTTATGCATCAACTTAAAAGACAAACTCTTAACACTAAAAGTAACGCAAATAGACATTACATTCACTTATCAAGGACAAATATCCCAAAACATTGTAGTTTATGACAAAAATGTGATACTTCCGGGCAATGGGAAAAGCACTACAATAAAGAGGGGGTAAATAATTTTTGAGCGTTGCATGACGTTATTTGTGCAACCTCTTCTTCATCCATTCCATATATTTCAGCCACTTTTTTCAATGTATATATAATATATGAACTCTCATTACGCCGTCCACGATAAGGCGCCGGCGTCAAATATGGACAGTCTGTTTCCAACACAATACGTTCTATAGGAATATGAGGTAATACATCAGGCAATGAACTTTTTTTAAAAGTGACCACGCCATTGATTCCCAAATAGAATCCTTCAAATTGAAGTAATCTGTTTGCCTCTTCTTCCGTACCCGTAAAGCTATGAAATATGCCGTTCAAAGAAGGTACATATTGCTGACCAATAATTTCAACTGTTTCATTAAATGCTTCACGACTATGAATCACAATCGGCAAATGACAATCTATAGCCCACTCTATTTGTTTAGAGAAAGCATCACATTGTTCTTTATAAAAAGTTTTATCCCAATAAAAGTCTAGTCCTATCTCCCCAATACCAACAAATGAATGCTGTTTGCTTAACTGTTTTTTTAACAATGCCAGCTGGTTGCTGTAATCATCATCAACCTCTGTGGGATGCAAGCCTAGCATTGGAAAGCAATAGTCAGGATATTTCTCAACCATCTTCAACAAAAGCGAAAGAGATTTCACATCTATATTGGGTAAATATAAACGAGAAATACCAGCCTGACGACATCTCTCTACTGCTGCGTCACGATCGTCATCAAATTCTTCTACAAATAAATGTGAATGAGTATCTATTATTTCCATTACATATTGCGGTTAAGTAACCTTTCCGAAAGATTTTTCAATTCGCACTTTTGTTCGGCAGGCAGACTTACCTTTTCAAGATACTGTAAACCATTATTGTAATATTCTTTCATTTTTTCAAGACAGAATTCTTTCACTCCAATCTTATTATATAGTTCTGTTACAGCAATAATCTTCTCTGAGTTCACAAACACATCCCTATTAATCCACCCAATCAATTGCAACTTCGTATCAGCATCAGCCATTTCTAACGCCTTAATCAATAAATAGGTCTTCTTATTACACAGAATATCACCTCCCAAGTTTTTCCCAAACACTTGAGGGTCTCCATAAACATCCAAATAATCATCCATTAGTTGAAATGACAGACCTATCTGTATACCAAAATTATACAAAGCACTGGCATCTTTAGCTGAAGCTCCGCCTAACAATGCGCCAATCTTCAACGAAGCAGCCAACAATACAGATGTTTTCAATCGTATCATTGTGATGTATTCCTCCTCACTGACATCATCACGATGTTCATAATCCATATCAAATTGCTGTCCTTCACATACTTCAAGGATCGCATCACTAAATACATCAAATATTTCGTTTTTCTTTTCAGACTTTGTCATCGCCAGATATTTGTAAGCCAACACCAACATTGCATCTCCGCTTAAGATTGCAGCATTGGCACTCCACTTTTTATACACAGTAGGTTTACCTCTACGACGCTCCGACTGATCCATTAAATCGTCATGTAACAGAGTAAAATTGTGACATATTTCCATTGCAAGTGCAGTAGAAAGGAATGTATGAATTTCTTTCTTATAAAGATTCGCAGCCATCAACATCAGAATAGGACGAACTCGCTTACCTCCCAAAGATAAATCATATACTATAGGATCATACAAGCTCTGAGGAGATCTAGCATACTTTTGTTCTGATATATATTGATTAATTAATTTTGAAAACTCTTCATACGTATACATAATCGTTCTTTTTTTAATTTCCTAATTTAAATACAACCGGTACCGAATATCGCATGCGCACAGCATGTCCGGCTTGCATCCCGGGACGCCACCTAGGCATCATTTTTATCACATGCAAAGCTTCTCTATCAAGTAAAGGATGAGCACTTCTAAGTATCTCAGCATTCGTCACCGATCCATCCTTATTCACATTAAATTGTACAATGACTCTTCCTTGAATACCTGCTTCTTCAGCGGCTTCCGGATAACGCACATGCCTACGAATAAAATTAAGCAATGCCATTTCTCCACCGGGGAATTCAGGCATATAAAAATTTACATCTTGTTCTTGCTGTGTGGTTATAGCTTCGTCATCATGTTGACTGAACTGCACTGAAAAATGGGTTGTGATCATTACTGTCGTAACACCATTGCCCGCGGAATTATCCTCGACTGGAGATTCTTCTGTTTGAGCTATTTTATTATATTCTTCTTTCGTGGGAAGTTGATCTGAAAATGTAGCAGCGTCAGTAGCAGACTTTAAAGAATGCTTTATGGGCTGTTGTATCGTTATAGGAGCCATAGCCTCACGAGGTTCCGTTGAAGAATGCATTATCCATTCATTTGCTGTTGCCGGTATGCGTATTTGCATTATAGCCAATAGCAAACAGCTTGATATGATAAAACCAAGCAGCAGAAACTGAGGACGCTTATGCTCTAAATCAAGCTTATATGCTTTCTTCTCTTCCATGATACTACAAATATAACAGTTATAACCTGAAAAGAATAGGAGCATTGACTTTTTTTAATTCTTTATTCACGACTAAAGAAATGTTTTCACGTTATTATAGATATGGAAAATTAGTTTTATCTTTGAACCCGATTTATGAATGAATATATATCACAACAATTAACTAGAATTACTCTGTGTATTTTCAGTTCATTCAAGATCAAACAATACATCTTCATAGATGCAAAACTAGTATCGACTCTAAAAAAGGATATAGACAAATGAAAAAAATTATCATAGCAATAGACGGTTATTCGTCGTGTGGGAAAAGTACAATGGCAAAAGATCTGGCTAAAGAAATAAATTATATCTATGTTGATACAGGTGCCATGTACAGAGCCGTTACACTCTATGCATTACGAAAAAGTTTATTTATTGATAATCAGCCTAATATAAGTGCATTAAATGGCGAAATAAAAAATATAAACATATCGTTCTCACTAAATCCACAAACAGGAGCTCCTGTCACATTACTGAATGGAGAAGATGTAGAAAATGAAATTAGGGGAATGGAGGTTTCTTCATATGTCAGTGCTATTGCTACTATTGATTTTGTTCGATCATTTCTTGTAGAGCAACAACAGCAAATGGGAAAAGAGAAAGGTCTTGTAATGGACGGACGTGACATTGGTACCGTTGTGTTTCCAGAGGCTGAATTAAAAATATTCGTTACGGCATCAGCTAAAGTAAGAGCTCAACGACGCTATGATGAGTTGAAAAATAAAAATGTAGCTGCTGATTTTAATGAAATATTAAATAACGTTCAAGAACGAGACTACATAGATTCGCATCGCGAAGTAGCTCCACTCAGAAAAGCTGATGATGCCATTGAGCTGGATAATACAAATCTAACTCTTCTCGAACAGAAAGAATGGCTGTTGGAACGATATAAAGATGTAATTGAAAAGGCATGATTAAGATTGAAATAGATAAAAGTTCAGGCTTCTGTCATGGTGTGGTCAGTGCCATTCGAAAAGCAGAAGAAGAACTAAACAATGGTGATGTACTTTATTGCTTGGGCGATATTGTGCACAACAGCCGTGAAGTGGAAAGATTGCGTACGCTAGGACTTGTAACTATCGATCATGACCAATTCAAAGAACTGCATAATGTGAAGGTATTATTACGTGCACATGGCGAACCTCCCGAAACATACGAGATTGCTAATCGTAACAATATTCAAATCATTGATGCGACCTGTCCTGTGGTATTACAGTTACAGAAACGAATAAAGCAACAATATTGCCACAGTGCACACCACGATGAACAAATTGTAATATACGGGAAGAATGGGCATGCTGAAGTACTAGGCTTAGTGGGACAAACCAATAGAACAGCCATCGTAATTGAGACCACAGAAGAGGTGAAAAATCTCGATTTCTCTAAAGATATATGCCTGTATTCACAAACGACTAAATCGTTAGACGAATTCAGAAAGATAGTAGATTACATTCAAAAAAATATCTCCCCTAATGCTTCTTTCCAATATTTTGATACAATCTGTCGGCAAGTAGCCAACAGAATGCCCCATATAAGAACTTTTGCTGAAGAACATGACCTAATCTTCTTTGTCAGTGGGAAAAAGAGTTCTAACGGAAAAGTCCTATTTAATGAATGTAAGAAAGTAAATCCACGTTCTATACTTATTGACAGTGAAGAGCAAATAACTCGAGATATGATTTCTAATGCCACAAGCATTGGCATCTGTGGAGCAACGTCAACCCCAAAATGGTTAATGGAAGACATCGAGCAGAAAATAAAAGATCTAATAACATCGAACGTTGAACAATCTCAAGACTCTTCTAAAGAGTAGATGAGCAAAAGTTAGAACCTGTATCATCATTTAATCAAAGAAAACAAAAAAGGGGAGCTCTAACAGAACTCCCCAAAGACAGAATGTCCTTATAACTTTTTAAGAATATCAGAAATTAGTTTTCTTCACCTCAAAATATGCTTGTGGATGCAAGCAGGCTGGACAAACCTGAGGTGCTTCTTTACCGACATGAATATATCCGCAATTACGGCATTGCCATACAACTTCTCCGTCTTTCGCAAATACTTTTGCTGCCTCTACATTTGCAACAAAAGCACGATATCTGTCTTCATGCCCCTTCTCAGCGATGCAAATATTGCGATACATCGCAGCTATTGCAGGAAAACCTTCTTGCTCTGCTACATCTGCACAATGAGGGTAAAGCTCTGACCATTCTTCATATTCACCAGCAGCTGCTGCTTGTAAATTGTCTACAGTCTTACCAATAACCCCAGCAGGATAAGTAGCCGTAATTTCAACAGAGCCGCCCTCTAAGAATTTAAACATACGCTTTGCATGTTCTTTTTCTTGATCAGCCGTTTCCGTAAAGATAGCAGCAATCTGCTCATATCCTTCTTTTTTTGCTACACTTGCAAAATAGGTGTAACGATTACGCGCTTGAGATTCACCAGCAAATGTCATTAATAAATTTTTCTCTGTTTGAGTTCCTTTAATACTTTTAGCCATAATTATATAAGTTAATAAGTTGAATATTCAAATGATAAAAGATAAACAATACAGCAATAAAATTGTTCATCTTTGAAAAGAAAATAATGCATATACTCTCATAAATCCTTAATTTTTCCTTTCTTTGTTGTATGATAAAGCCAAGAAGAGACATAAAGAAAAGAATAATAAAATGGATCAGTATTTCGCTATTGAGTCCCATTGTGATATTCTTTCTCACCACACTACTACTATTATTGCCTCCTGTGCAGAACTTCATGCAAAGGCAAATCACTCAATATGTCTCAAAAAAATCGGGAATGCATATCACTATCGAAAGAGTTCTCATCACTCCATTCCTGAATCTAGATATGAAAGAAGTATGTATAATAGCTCCAACAGACACTCTTTTAAAAGCACAGAGTCTATCAGCAGAGTTAGGACTAAAACATATTTTCAGGAAAAAGATCAATGTAAAAAAAGTTACTCTCAATGGTATCTCGATAAACACCATCAATCTAATCAAAGGTACCCATATTGAAGGCAAATTAGGACAGGCCATTCTGCAATCAGGGCTAGTTAACATGAAACAAGGAAGAGCTTTTCTTGCCAATACATCTATCAGCGATGCAGCTGTAAAAATAAATTACATAGACACCATTAAATCACCGAAGGATACTACATCCAGAAATCCTTTTACTCGAATCTCTAGTGGGAAAATTCATTTACACAACGTATATGTCTCGCTGGTTCTACCTGTTGAGAAGCAACGGATTTCCACAATGATCGGAGATGCCAATTTGCAACACATCAATATTAATTTGATTGATAAAACTTATTTTGTTGAAAAGTTGGTAGTACAACATACCAACTTTGATTACAATGCCATACGAACAATGAGTCAAATAACGACAGAAATAAATAACCTGTCACTATACAATACATACATTGATCAGAAACGCCAATCATACCAATTAAAGGACCTGCTGGCAAATATCAAAAAGATAAAGTACAGGAAAAAAGAGATCGCGCCTAAACCAGGACTTGATCCTTCATTTATTGTAATGAAACAGACCTTACTTGAAGCTCATTCTCTATCATATTGTGGAAGAAACATAAAAGCAAAGATCACTCATCTCAGTACAAGTGAACGCTCAGGAATTACAATTACAGAATGTAATGCAGATCTTGAATCAAATGTAAATACAATCTACTTACATAATTTCTACTTGAATACTCCAAACTCTGAAATATTTGCAAAAGGGGAATTGCCTTGGATGATTATGGAAAAGAAGCATAAGGGAGATTTTGTTGCAAACCTCACAGCCTATATAGGAAAGCAGGACTTATTACTAATGGCAGGACAGATCCCTGATAATTTAAAAAAGAATATGCCTTTTAAGCCATTAAGAATAAAGGCTTCTATTAGTGGTAGCATGGATAATCTAAATCTAAAAAGTCTGGATGCAGAGATGCCTGGAGTTGCATCACTGCAAGCACAGGGAGTATTTAAATTCATTACAAACAAACTACGCCGCGACATTTCATGCAAAATGAATGCCCAACTTTACAATACAAATTTCTTATCCTCTATTACAGGCAATAAGCCAGGAAAATCATTTACGATACCTAACGGGATCTCTCTCAATGGGATATTCAACATGAACAAAAATGACTGCTATGTTGATGCCTCAATGAACCAAGATGCAGGAAAAATAAAGCTTAAAGCTAATTACAATATAATATCAAAAGTATATAAAGCCGATCTGGACATAGACAACGTACAATTACATAATTTTCTACCTCAGGATTCCATATATGATTGTACCCTTCAATTAAAAGCGACAGGAAAAGGATCTGATCTTTATTCCAAGTATACTGATCTGAATTTAGAGCTTAACCTAATCAAGCTAAGCTATAAAAAATACATTGCAGACAACAGCCATATTGAAGTTTCGTTACACAATCATCAAGCAATAATGAAACTATCAAGCAAAAACGAATTAATAAATATGACCTCTGATATACAGGCAACTATTAATCGTAAAGAATGGTTAGGCAATGTCTCACTAAACATTTGGGATGCTGATTTAAGAAAGTTAGGTATTGTGAATGATGATCTAAACAAACATTTTGTATTTGCACTCGATGCTTCTGCGGAACCACATAGGACCACCGTTGACATGCATTCTGATGACATGGAAATCTCTATGGAAAGTAAACAACAAATACAAACTCTGGTATCACAATGCAGCAGTTATGCAGCAACATTAATAAAACAAATAAAAGAAAAGAAGGTAAATCAAGCAAAACTAAAAAAACTGTTGCCATCATCAAACATTATATTGCAGATGGGCCCCAATAATTTTCTTTCCCATAGAATAAACCAAATGAAAGGAATTACATTCAACAGAGTGAGAGCAAATGTCACAACCTCAACGATTGATGGAATTAAGGGCAATTTAATAAGCAATGAATTAAGAATAAAAACATTCCAGCTAGATACTGTTTCTTTGAATCTTGCCCAGGATTCACTGGGAATAAAAATGAATGCTATTGCAAACAACAGCAAGAAGAACAATTATACATTCACGGCTAAAGCAGACGGCTATCTTCACAAAGATACAGCAAGAATATTACTTACTATATTAGACGAAAACAAAAGGGAAGGTGCACGAATCGGAATATTGGGACATATTCAAGAGGGCAATATAAACTTAAAATTTTATGATGATAAGCAAATATTTGCGTTCCGTCCTTTTCATGTTAATGATGATAATATGGTGTCTATTAACCGTGATGGAAGGGTATATGTAAATGTGAATTTGAAAGATGATATTGGTACGGAAATTGACATACATTCAAATGATTCTATTCAATACAAACAATTTCTTACTCTGAATGTCAAAAACCTGAATGTCACCGATATAGTACAGTCACTCCCCTACCTTCCTCATGTCGGAGGACTATTAAATGCTCAATTCTCATACATCGAGAAAGGTAAGAAATTTATTGTACATTCAAAAGCTGAAATGTTGGAAGCATCATACAATGATGCCGAACTAGGCGACTTAAAGATGGAAGCAACTTATTTGCCTGATACCATAGCCAACCGCCACATTGTCTTCGGCAAACTTAATCGTAATAATGTAGAAATATTCCGAGGCGGAGGCATTTATGATGCTAGCGGAGAAGGTAGTATTGCAGGTATCAGAGCAACTGTGAAGCATTTTCCTCTAAACATGCTGGAAAGTTTAGTGCCTAACAGGATGGCGGCATTGAGAGGTGAAGTAAATGGTCAACTTCATGCCAAAGGTACTATTGAAGCACCTGTCATAAATGGTTCTCTTTCTCTGGACTCGGCATCTGCATATGTTCCTTCTGTTGGTACAATGCTACGCCTAGACAATAAACAAGTCAATCTTGTAAATAATAAATTGACGTTCGATAATTTCAATATATATTCCTCAGGCAAGAATCCGTTTACCATTTCAGGAGATGTAAACATCAAGAAACTTACGGATATAGAAGCCGATTTACATTTGACAACAAAGAACTATGAACTTGTCAATGCAAAACAAAGTAGAGAATCAATACTTTTCGGTAAATTATATTTGAATCTGAACTCTACACTGACAGGCAACATCAATAATCTGAAGATGAGAGGGGATATGAGAATACTGAGGAATACAGACATCACATATGTATTAAAAGATTCAAAAGCAACGGTACAAAACCGATTGAATAGCATGGTGTCTTTCGTCAACTTCGGTGATACTACTACTGTTGAAAATGCTCAAGAAAATTATTCATTGGGTGGAATGGACTTGCTGCTTAATATCAACATTGACAATAAGGTGCAAGCTGCAGCATTTCTTGATCCGCAAGGTAACAGCCGTGTGGAACTCGAAGGTGGAGGAAACTTAACGATGCGTTATACACAAGAAGAGGGAGAAATATACTTAACCGGACGTTACACTCTAACAAACGGATTACTGAAATATGAGATGCCTATGATTCCATTAAAAGACTTCACCATCAAAAAGGGAAGCTATGTGGATTGGACTGGAAAAATGATGAGTCCCACTCTCAACATCAATGCATATGAACAAGTAAAAGCGAGTGTAACAAGTACAAATAATAGCTCTAGGTTGGTCAATTTCAACGTAATGGTTGCCCTTACAAACACGTTCAGCAACCTAAATATTGTCTTTGATCTTGATGCGCCGGAAGATCTTACGATGAAAAGCGAACTAAGTGCACTTACATCAGAAGAACGCAGCAAACAAGCTATTACTCTTTTGGCAACAGGCATGTATGGTGGCAGCAATGGATACAATGTAAATGATGCGCTTACCAACATCCTTCAAAAAGAGATCAATCAAGTTGCAGGAAGTGCCTTTAAGAAAACGAATTTCTCTATTGGTGCTGAATCAAGCAACAATAGTGCCGGCTCCGGATTATCATCAATGGATTACTCTTACAAATTCTCTAAGAAATTCTTTAATAACAGAGTTAGCGTAGTTGTAGGAGGAACAATTATCAGCAACGATAATACATCTACCAGCAATAATAACGATTCATTCGTCAATAATTTGTCTTTAGAATACCAACTGGATAATGCCGGTACACATTATGTACGTTTATTTCATAATAAGAATTACGAAAGTCTTCTTGAAGGAGAAATCATTGAGACTGGTGTGGGATACGTTTTACGCAAAAACATGAATCGCTTAAGAGACATCTTTAAGTTCAATATTCTAGCACCATTTACAACTAAGAATGATTCATTAAAGAACATTCCGCAAAAGAAAGAACAAAAATGAAAAACATATATATACTTATATTGTTTATTGCCTTTACGGCCTGCTCCACAACTAAGCATTTGCCGGCAGACGACTACCTCTACACCGGAATGAAAATAGAAGTGGTCGGGAACAAAGAGGCAAAGTCTATCAATGACGATGCGATGGAAGAAATCAATGCGGCATTAACTATCACTCCTAACAATGCTATTTTCGGAAGCGGGTCAAAACGTTGGCCGATTCCGTTCGGTTTATGGATGTATAATTTACTCTACAAATACAACAAGGGACCGCTTGGATGGATTAAAAAGAAAATTGCGGCCGAACCTGTATTACTTTCATATGTAAATGTGGATGTACGTGCTAAAACATCAACAAACTTACTTCATGACTATGGATTCTTGCGAGGTTCCGTCACTGCTAAAGAAGTAAAGAAGAAACGCAAATGCAAAGTACATTATATAATAGATTTAGGACATCCATTCATTATCGATTCAATCCAGTATACAGGGTTTCAAAAAGATATTGATTCGCTTATAAATGCAAACCCGAAAGACAAATTCATAGAAAAAGGACAATTGTTTTCTATCATGAACTTAGGGAATGAACGTAATCGCATTGTAGACATTCTGAGGAACAAAGGATATTACTACTTCCGCAACGATTATATCACATTTGAAGCTGATACTGTTAATTCGCCTGGAAAGATAATGTTACGCATATTCCCTCGTAAGGACGTAAGCAAAGCAGTATATAAGAAATGGTATCCGGGGAAAAGAAGCATATTTATTGCATCTGAAAATATGCCTGCCGGTATGCCGATGGACTCAACTATCTATAAAGACATCACAATATATCATCAAGGCAAACTCATTGTGAAGCCATCCATCCTTTACAACAACTTCAGACTAATGCCCAATAAGACCTATTCAGTTTCTCGGGAAGAGCGTACGATGAGTAGATTTGCACGGCTGAATGTATTTAGGAGTACAAATATCTCATACACTCCGGTGACTGATTCCAAAAAGAATTTATTGGACATACAATTGAATGCCCTTACAGAGCAAAGATATTCATCAGAACTTAATTTTGACTTTGTATCTAAGAGCAATGATCAATTAGGTCCGGGAACCACTTTCACCTTAAGTAAAAGAAATATTTTCAAAGGTGGAGAATTATTATCACTAACATTAAAAGGCAGCTATGAATGGCAAAAGACAGGAAGTACCAAAACATACAATAATGGAGACAAGTCTTTACTTAATTCATGGGAAATGGGCACAACCTTGTCACTGACAATACCTAGATTGCTATTGCCGCATGAATCAGAAAAAGAGCGAAGAGGTACACCAAGTACATCCTTCGAATTGAGTTTTGATCGTTTAAACCGAGCACATTACTTTCGAATGATTTCATTAAACAGTGATATGAATTATAATTTTCAACCAACAAAATACAAACAATACACTATCACGCCACTTAGCTTGACATTTAATTTATTACGTGCAAAGACTGCAACATTCGACTCTATCATGAATGCCAATCCAGGACTTTCACTAAGCTTGTCAAACAAATTCATACCGGCAATGAAATTTGCATATACTTATGACAATGCTACCGACCAAACAAAACGAAATCACATTTGGTGGAATACCACATTCAAGTCTGCAGGCAACATTGTATCATTGGGGTACAAAGCTTTTGGGAAAAGTTTTAATGAGGAGAAGCAAATATTTAATAACCCCTTCGCACAATTCCTTAAGTTTACATCCGAGCTACGGTATAATATGAAGATTTCACGTTCAGCATCTTTAGTTACTCGGTTCTTTGGAGGAATCATTTGCAGTTATGGGAATTCAGATGTTGCTCCTTATTCCGAACAATTCTACATCGGCGGATCAAACAGCTTAAGAGCATTTACCATCCGCTCTATCGGACCTGGAAAATACAAACCGGATGAAAGTTATACATACTCTTACATGGACCAAACCGGAGACATCAAACTGGAAGCAAATGTGGAATACCGATTTAAAATTGCCGGTAGCCTATGGGGGGCACTATTCACTGATGTGGGTAATATCTGGGGACTTCGTGAAGATAGTTCACGTCCCGGAAGTCGCATAAACTTTAATCGTTTACCTAGTGACTTGGCACTGGACACCGGATTCGGATTGCGTTATGACTTTTCATATCTAGTTCTGAGGATAGATGCCGGATATGCATTGCACGTACCGTATGATACTGAAACAAATGGATATTTCAACATGCGAAGCAGTTTCAAAGATGCAGTAGGCATCCATTTTGCTATAGGATATCCCTTCTAATACTAACGACACAGACGAATTATCACTCAAAAGAGTAGAATAAACAATAAATAGAGATCACGGGTGATATTCTGAATTTAATTAAGCATTATTCCACATACAATGATGTAATAATCAGCAATTTTATGCAAAAGTATTAACAGATAAATATTATTGCTTTATGAAAAAGCTTATTACACTTGTTGTAACATATTTCATTTCATGCTATATGGTTCAATCCCAAAGTAATTATTTCTATTCCAAGGCTGTTTGGAAAGACAACACAAATATTCCTATCAATGCACACGGTGGAGGCATACTCTTTGACAAGGGGACTTACTATTGGTATGGAGAATACAAAAGCGAAAACACAACGACTGCATTGAAAGGTGTTTCATGCTATTCGTCCACAGATCTATATCATTGGAGAAATAGAGGCATTGCATTACAAGTAAGTTCTGATCCTAACAGCGACATAGCAAAAGGATGTATACTGGAACGCCCGAAAGTCATATACAACCCTACTACAAAAAAGTTTGTTATGTGGTTTCATCTTGAACTGCGTGACAAAGGATACGATTCTGCTCGTGCTGGTGTAGCTGTAAGCTCTTCGCCTGAAGGACCGTTCACATACATTGAATCTAAACGTGTCAACGCAGGAATCTATCCGGAAAATATGCCTGCTGAAGATCGCAACTATAGTTTCTCTGCTGAACAAAATAAAGAATGGTGGACACCTGAATGGTATAGTGCCATCCGTCGAGGCATGTTTGTAAAGCGGGACTTTAAAGAGGGACAAATGTCAAGAGACATGACACTCTTTGTGGATGATAACGGTAAAGCATACCACATTTACTCTTCAGAAGACAATCTCACACTGCAAATAGCTGAACTAAGCGACGATTATCTTACTCACAGCGGCAAGTATTTCAGAATTGCTCCGGGAGGACATAATGAAGCTCCTGCGATAATGAAATACAATGGCACATATTGGATGATCACATCCGGATGTACCGGCTGGGAACCGAATGCTGCACGACTATTTTCTGCCTCCAATATATATGGACCGTGGAAACAATATGATAACCCGTGTCAAGGGACCAACAAAGAAAAGACATTTGGAGGACAAAGTACTTTTCTTCTACAAGTTGAAGGACTCAAAAATGCATACATCTTTATGGCAGATGAATGGCGTCCCAAGCACCCTATTGATTCACGATACATCTGGCTTCCTGTACTATTTAAGAATAATATTCCATATATTGCATGGATACCCAAATGGAACTTGGATGTATTCACAAAAAGGAATTAACACATAAAATTTATATTATGAAAAGACAGTTTCTACTGATTTGTACATTACTTTTGCTTGTCCCATTTTCTTCTGAAGCTAAGAACAAAAGCAAAGAAATTAACACGCGCACCTATTGGTGCAATACTTTATACAAAATTGCAGCTCCCGTACTCAGCAACATGAGTAAGGGTGAACTGCAAAAGAACATGCTGGTAGAACTTAGCCCCACATGGGACGGTCGTGATAAACGAGTTACTTATATGGAAGCATTCGGACGTACAATGGCCGGTGTTGCTCCATGGCTTTCTCTGCCGGATGATGATTCACCGGAAGGTGCTCAACGCAAACAATTGCGTGAATGGGCACTTAAGAGTTATGCGAACGCAGTTGATCCCAATAGTCCTGACTATTTATTATGGAGAAAAGAAGGCCAGCCACTTGTAGATGCAGCCTATATTGCAGATAGTTTCCTGCGAGCATATGACCAACTATGGGTTCCACTTGACAGTGTCACCAAACAACGTTACTTCAGAGAGTTTATGCAATTAAGACGTGTTGATCCTCCTTATACCAATTGGGTTTTGTTCTCGGCTACAATAGAAACATTCCTAATGAAAGCAGGAGCTCCTTATGACAAATATCGCATCAATTCAGCACTTCGCAAGATAGAAGAATGGTATGTAGGCGATGGATGGTATTCTGATGGTCCTCACTTTGCTTTCGATTACTATAATAGCCATGTGATACAACCCATGTATGTAGAGTGTTTAAAAGAAGTGATCAATCACCATGAAACATCCATAGCTACTCCTGATCGCTACAACAAAGCAATGAAACGTATGCAAAAGTATGGAATCATACTCGAACGATTCATTTCTCCTGAAGGCACCTACCCTGTCATCGGACGTTCCATACCTTATAGATTATCGGTCTTTCAGCCGCTAGGGTTACTTGTATGGCACAAGCAACTGCCCAAAGATCTGCATCCGGCACAAGTACGCTGTGCATTGACGGCTGTAATGAAAAGAATGTTCAGCGACAACCGTAACTTCAACGAGAAAGGTTTTCTCACTATCGGAGTCAATGGACATCAAGCCGATTGTGCTGATTGGTATACCAACAATGGCAGTCTTTATATGACAACCATGGGATTCCTTCCACTAGGCTTACCTGCCAATGATCCATTCTGGACAGATCCTGATGAGGATTGGACATCCAAGAAAGTATGGGAAGGTGCACCGTTTCCTAAAGACCACGCCTATACAGAATAAGAATAGCATCTCTTCAATGAATGTAGTTGCTTGATTGACCCATAATACATAATCTGAACAACTACATAGTATAGCTCTATCGAATCATTTTCAGTTTAGATTCGATAGAGCTTCTTTATCTATAATAGATAAAAGAACAAATGCCGATCTTATCTAAAAGACTCATTTCGGTTATTCCTTCTGTATACATTAATGAATGCTTTCACATGGTTCATTAAAAGGATAAGACTTTGATTTAACGTTTGTACATTTGAGTTTGCATATTAAGCATTTTCTTCATAACTTGCGAACGTTTTATCAGTGGGTACTATTCACTTTTAATGATCTCTTTTCGATAAACGGAAAATACATTCATTCAAGTAAATCAAATTAAAACTAGATATGAGTAAACAGCTATCTAAAACGGAATTTATTACAAGAAGATTCAAACTATATTACAAACTTATTCAAAGGAGACAACGCTACGGAATGCCTCCTCCTTCATTAAATACAGATTCATGTATTTGCAAAAATTGCGGACATCACTTTTATGGTAACGTTTGCAATAAGTGCGGTCAAGGAAGAAACATTCCTCGAATCACCTATAAAAATACGATAAAGAACTTCTTTAGTATCATGTTCCATATCAATCATGGCTTTTGGCTAACCTCCATGGAACTACTTTATCGACCGGGATACATGATTAAAGATTACATTGCCGGTAAACGTATCCGTTACTATCATCCTTTTGCGATGCTGTTCGTTGTCGGAGCCATCTACATCATCATGGCCGAACTGATGTATCCGAATATTATGAAAAAGAACCAACTTGAAAATATGTCCGGCTCTGAACGAATAGAGCTGGTAAAAGAAGGACTTCAATGCCAATATGGCAAAGAAGACAACAAATTAAACAAACAAAACATTAACGTGGCTTTGTCGACTATTAATAAAATCAATAATCAAAAGAATCAACAAGATAAAGTCGATAATGATAAGGACGATGATAAAGAAGACAAAGAGGACAACAAAAAGAAACAGAAACTTCTAAAAGAATATCATACGGTAGAGAAAGCCCTATCCAATTTATCCATTAATAATTCTTTTCTGAAAAACGTTTCAGAGCTTCTGTTGAAATGGTTTAAGAACAACCGAATAGCAAATATCATATTAGCTCTTCCTTTTCTCGCATTTACATCAAGGTTTATTTTCCGCAAGGCAAAACATAAATGCAATACGACAGAGCATTTCATTGTACAGACTTACATTATTTCTCAAATCTTAATTTTATCCTTATTCTATCTTCCTTTCAGAGGAAGTACAGTAAATGATACAATCAATCTTGCTTTCCTACCTATGTTCTTAGTCTATACTTGGGATGTCAAGCAACTATTCGGATATTCATGGTTGAGAACTGCATGGAAAGTCATTTTGATTATGATATATGCCATCATCCTTTTACTTATATTGTGCATTGCCTTGATTTCACTACTAGTACTGTTTGCCTATATAGCTAATCTAACGTGATAAATTAATACACCTTTATTTGCAATAAGATAAAAACAAAAATATATCGACAAGTGATTTAAAAACAGCATTGAGATGAATCATCTCTGCCAATCACTTGCCGATATATTTTGCATTATATCAATCAACCATCAATATGCCCGAGCGAACATTACTCTGCGAGCTGATGGTTTGCCTGTAATCATATCTACTCCAGGAGTTGTGTCTCCATCAAGTGGAATGCAACGAATGGTAGCTTTGGTTTCTTCTTTGATTTTAGCTTCTGTTTCGGGAGTTCCGTCCCAGTGTGCCATCAAGAATCCACCCTCTTCTATCTTCTCTTTGAATTCATCATAAGTATCCACATTGATTGTACGTTCGTCGCGATATGTCTTTGCTTTCACAAACATATTGTTTTGTATGTCATCAAGCAATGCCTTTACGCGATCTTCAATACCCTCGATACTTACTGATTCCTTTTCCAAAGTATCACGACGCAGAACTTCAATGGTACCGTTTTCCAAATCTCTTGCACCAATTACCAAACGAACCGGCACGCCTTTTAATTCATAATCGGCAAACTTAAAGCCCGGACGTCTATTGTCTGAATTATCATACTTGACAGATAAGCCCATCTTGCGCAAATTAGTTGCAATAGCCTCAGCCTTATCATCAATAGTATGAAGTTGTTCTTCATTCTTGTAAATAGGAATAATCACAACCTGTATCGGAGCCAATTTAGGAGGCAATACCAATCCGTTGTCATCGCTATGAGTCATGATCAAGGCACCCATCAAGCGGGTAGAAACACCCCAAGAAGTAGCCCACACATAATCAAGCTTATTATTTTTATCCAGAAACTGCACATCGAATGCTTTTGCAAAGTTCTGTCCCAAGAAATGAGAAGTACCGCTTTGCAATGCTTTACCATCCTGCATCATTGCTTCGATAGTATAGGTTTCCAAAGCACCTGCAAAACGTTCTGTTTCAGATTTCACACCTTTCACAACCGGTACGGCCATAAAGTTCTCGGCAAAATCAGCATACAAGTTCAACATCTTCACAGCTTCGTTTTCTGCTTCTTCACGAGTAGCATGAGCCGTATGCCCTTCCTGCCACAAGAATTCTGCAGTACGTAAGAACAAACGTGTGCGCATCTCCCAACGGAACACATTAGCCCATTGGTTGCACAAAATAGGAAGGTCACGATAGGAGTGAATCCAATTCTTATAGGTACTCCATATAATAGTCTCGGACGTTGGACGAATAATCAATTCTTCTTCAAGCTTTGCAGCCGGATCAACTATTACGCTTTTTCCGTCTTCCGAACTCTTCAAACGGTAATGAGTAACCACTGCACATTCTTTAGCAAAACCTTTCACATGCTCAGCCTCACGACTCAAAAATGATTTGGGGATAAGTAAGGGGAAATAAGCATTCACATGCCCTGTCGCCTTGAACATATCGTCCAGTTGGCGTTGTATTTTTTCCCAAATTGCATAGCCGTAAGGTTTAATAACCATACATCCACGCACAGCTGATTGTTCTGCTAAATCAGCTTTTACAACAAGTTCATTATACCATTGCGAATAGTTCTCGCTTCGTTTCGTCAGACCTTTTAGTTCTTTCGCCATTTTTATCCTTATTCTTTTGAAATTTTCCTTGATGTGATAGAAGTAATTTTGTTGTTGCTATCAACTGTAGCGGTAATTGCACTTCTTACTGATGAGTTCTTGGTAGGATCCACACGCTCAACATTCACTACTACATAAAAGTTTGCGGAGAAGTTTTTACTCTCATCTTTCTTCACCTTGAAACTTGAGCTTTCTACTTCTATATCCAAACTTTTAATATCCTCATTAAACGCTTTCTTCAACTCATTCACGATATCATCATGTGTTGCATTACTCTTGTTGTAGTAACGTCTTGTGACATGGTTGAAATAAGAGGTGATTCCGTCTATGTCTTTATTCTGATATGCTGAATAATAGCTACTCATCAAATCCTTTACACCTTGCACTTCCTCAGGTGTAATGGCTGTAGCTTGTATTTTAGATGTCTGTTCACGGGCTTGTTGAGCATATACACCTTCAGGATGAGCCATTAAATAAGCCTCATATGCATCAGGAGTATTCTTCTTTGTAGCCGAAACATAATCAATAGAGTCTATCTTGTTTGTGGCTAAAGCTGCATAAGCTCCATTCGGGAACTTCTTCAAATAGTTTTGGAAATCCATTGTATTCGGACTGCTTGCAACACCTTGCCAATAGCTTTCGTCATTTCCTTTCAAGCCTTGGAATCTTTGCAAAGCCTCAGTATAATGCTTACCATTAGGATAATCAGTCATGAAACCTTGGTATGCAGTCACAGTATTGGAATCACACGCTGCTTGCCAAGCCGTATCTTCTTTAGCCGCTTGATTCTGGTGATACGCCATATAAGCACAACCTGCCAATACGCACAATACAAATATTACAACCAACGTAACTCTGCCATTTCGTTTGCTTCTCAGCTTGCCTTCTATTTCTGAAGAAAGCTGTATCAATCTCATACTTGACGGGTACTTTGCACGTGCTGAATCCAACAATTCCTTGGCTTCTCTATATCTATGCTCATTTATGAGACCTTCTATACCCGCAATCAACTTCTGGCATTCGTCATCTTCTTGACTTCTGGGGGTTGAAGAAGGTGCAGGCGTAGGATTCACCGGCTCTTTAGGTTCAACCGGTTGTTGCACTTCAGCCTGTTCGGCTTGTTGCTTCATTTTATCAACGGGAAAGCCGCACTTCGGACAACTCGTTGCGTGATCGGAAACTAAATTTCCGCACTCAGGACACTTTATTAAAGCCATGATTACTATTTTCTTTAAAAATTTGTTCAAAAGTAAACCTTTTCTCTCAAATATACAATGCTTTATATGATATATTTACAAATAACCGACTCACCTATAGCCCAATGGCATATTGAGCATCGGGTGCATACCCTTTTCCAAATTCAATCCTTTGGCAACGGCATCACTATCCATATATCCTCTGGTCACTACGATCAGTCCATTTGCAGCACAAAACAGATTAATGTTTTGAGCTACGATTCCAGCATCTATTCCACCCAAAATCACAAGTCGATTGGGATCATTTATTTGCTGAATACGTCGATTATCACTCACTAACACTACTATTTGTTTGGCTGAGGCTACATACTCCTGAGTCATTGCTAATGAAGGCAACAGATTCGCTTTGCTCACCAATTTTAACTGATGTTTGATTGCATCATACAGATAATTTCCTTCTGATTTACAGACATAAACATCTACGTCACACGCATGCATGGCACTGGGTGCAGTATGGTCTTTTGTTTCAGGACGGTTAATACCGTTTGCAGCCCAAAGCAAATCAGAAAGGTCACGTAAACTTATTTCTTCACCGTATCCTTCTTTCGTAGATTTTCTATTCTTAAGGGCATCCATCAACAAGCCATTACGAGCCTCATCGGGCTCCAATAAATTAATGATCTCCATAATTCCACTTTTTATTTTCAATGCAAATGTAACAAAAAGAGAAAAGGAAGATTCTTTCTTCATGCAAAGAAACCTTCCTTTTTAATAAAAAATATAGTTTTATGGATATTCTGCAAACAAGCAATTGATTCATTGATATGCACCAAAACATAAACAGCACGCCTGCATTCTTGCATCTTCCTTGCTGTATTTTCATTTTCTACGGCCGTAAAAAAGCATTTCTACAATTGTAAAACATATGTGTTACGGCTGTAGAAAAGCATTTCTACAGCCGTTGAAATAAGTTTTCATAACGAGCAATCGGAAGAATGTCCCTTTGTAGTTAATGGTTTCGTAATGAGTAATCCATTAACCGAATACCTTTATGTCATTCTCAACCGTTGAGATTGTACCCAAGCCGAACTGTTCAACCAATACTTTTGTTACTGCCGGTGACACGATAACAAATCCCGGTAGTGTAGGTCCGATATGGATATTCTTCACACCCAAACTCAACAATGCCAACAACACGATCACGGCTTTCTGTTCATACCATCCGATGTTGAAGACGATAGGCAACTTATTAATATCATCCAAGCCAAATACTTCTTGCAATTTCTGAGCCACTACAACCCAAGAGTAGCTATCGTTGCACTGCCCTGCATCCAATACGCGAGGTATCCCGTTGATATCTCCCAAATTCAACTTAATGTAGCGATACTTGGCGCAACCGGAAGTAAGAATCACCGTGTCATGAGGCAATGCTTTAGCGAACTCGGTATAATATTCACGCGAACGTTGACGACCGTCACAACCACCCATCATATAAAACTTGCGGATTGCTCCCGACTTGATTGCATCTACAAGTTTATCTGCCAACAACATCACTTGATTATGGGCAAATCCACCTATTGCTTCACCTTCCTCAATCGGTTGCGGGGATTGACAGGTCTTTGCCAAAGCGATGATTTCCGAGAAATCCTTATGCCCATTGTTATCTGCCTGAATGTGTTTCCATCCCGGATATCCGGTGGAATTGGTGGTAAAGACTCTATCTTTGTATGAAGCCTCAGGAGAAGGAGGTACAATGCAGTTGGTTGTAAACAAGATAGGACCGTTGAAAGAGGCAAAGTCTTTCTTCTGCTGCCACCAAGCCTCACCGTAATTGCCTACAAGATGTTTGTATTTTTTGAATGCCGGATAGTATGCCGACGACCACATTTCCCCATGCGTGTATACATCTACGCCTGTGCCCTCGGTCTGTTTCAACAATTCTTCCATATCTTTGTAATCATGACCGGAGATAAGGATTGCGGGATTCTTACGAACAGTCAAATTCACTTTTGTAATTTCAGGATTACCATAAGTCTCGGTATTAGCCTTATCAAGCAAAGCCATTGCCTTTATTCCGTATTGACCGGTTTCCATAGACAACGCAAGTAGATCCCCTATAGTCTTATCTTCTACTAACGAAGCCAGAGCTTTCAATAAAAACGCATTCACCGATTCATCCGAATAACCCAATCGCGTTGCATGCTCCATATAAGCTGCCATACCTTTCAATCCGTAAAGGATCAACTCTTTCAGAGAACGTATATCCACATTACTTTCTCTTAGTACACCCACTTCCTTGGCTTTCCCCTCGAAGTCAGTTCCATCCCAAGTTAATTCGTCATACTCAGGCAAAGATACACCTTTGTTATGCAGATTCGCTAAAATATGATTTCGTAAATCGATACCTTTGACCACACGTTGACGTATGCTCTCAATATCAAAATTAGCATTAGTAATCGTTGAGAACAACGCATCAACAACAAACTTTGTGGGATGATCACAAATACCTTTATGTTTAGACATTTCCGTGGCAGCAACACTTACTCCCTTAGCCACAAAAAGAAGGAGGTCCATCATATTTGCCGTAGCACTATCTTTTCCACAAACACCTTTTCTTAAAGAACAACCGGTTCCTTGAGAGGTCTCTTGACATTGAAAACAAAACATTTCAGATTCCATATCTATTGCTTTTTTTAATTTGATGCGACAAAGATCGGATAGAAAAGGAACTTGATGTGTACCATTTGTTACAGTGAACGTTAAAGAACAAAAAAGGTAACCCTTCCTCCATCACCATGAAGAGAAAGATTACCTCCCAAAAACTAAAATCTAATAGTATGATAAAACTATAATGCTAAAAAACAAGTTCTAATATGATATTGCTTTAGGGCGTTTACATTTCATATCAAATACAAATATATGCTTTCTTCTATATCCAAAGAATGTTATTTGTTTTTAATGCGGTATCTGAATGTTTCAATTATTTAATTTCTAAGACATAGAATACATTATAATACCTTAGAAAATACATTTGGCACCCTAGTTAATTTTTAATTAAAAGAAAAGATTCTTTATTTCAGGAAAATGCTTTTCTTTGCAAGAAAAACTTTAAAATGATATTAAGAAGAGCCACATTCACAACCTTATTATTCCTTGCCACACTAGCAACCTTCGCTCAGAATTCAATACATTTCAAGCAGATCAATTCCGTGCAAGGCCTCTCCTCAAACTCGGTTTATGCGATACTAAAAGACTCGAGAGGATTCATGTGGTTCGGCACGTCATTCGGATTGAACAGATACGACGGATATAGAGTAAAGAAATACTTCACTACTAAAAACCCCAGGAGTCTGCCCGAAAACGAAATTGATGACATACAAGAAGATAAATCAGGCAATCTATGGATTAAAACACTTAATTCATTTGCCATATATGATTATCAGAAAGATTGTTTTTATCGTAACGTGCCAAAATATCTTTTAAGCATAGGCTTTCCAAGCATCCGGCAAATACAATTCTTTTTCATTGACAAATCCAAGAACCTATGGATATATGACGGACATACGATATACTACTATTGTTTTAAAGAAAAACGACTTCGTAAATACCGGCAACTGGGAGGAAAGGCATTAGCAACAGGACGCATCAATTCAATGATACAAATGGGTCCACTTTATTACTTCGCCCATCAATCGGGACTGATAGAAGGTCTTGCTCCTATATCCAACAAAATAATACTACGCAATTATTATCTTACCCGTTTAACCAGCCATTCGGAAGGTTTCAACATGCATCCCGACAATGACAAATGTATATGGTTATACTCCGGCTTCCCATGCGGAGCATGGCGATATGATACTAAATCAGGAAAATGGAACCATTTCGATAAAGACGCACCTATTGAATACCGCCTCAGCAGCAACATTGTGCATAAAGCTATTGACGACGGAAAAGGAAACGTCTGGTTAGCGACGGATCATGGTGGAATCAATATATACAATAAACACACCAATAAGGTTACATATTTGTATAATGATCCTACCGACCCCACAACGCTTGGCGGCAACACGCTATACACATTATATATTGACAATGGATCTATCATTTGGGCAGGAACCTTTAAAAAAGGAGTTTCATATTTTAGTGCAAACGCACAGAAATTCACCCCCTATCATCTATTTAACAAGAACAGTTCCAATAGCCCGAATGATATTAATGCAATCTGCGAAGATAAAAATAAAAACATCTGGTTTGGTGCAGATGGTGAAGGATTGGTAAAACTAAATAGAGAGACAAATGAGATGACATTCTTCAAAGCCAACAGATCATCTAACTCTTTATCAGGCAACATAATTGTGTCTATGATGTGCGACTCAAAGAATAGGATATGGATTTGTACCTATCTCAATGGGTTATGCTGCTATCATGATGGAAAGTTTACACAATACAAACATGATCCCAAGAATCCCAATAGCCTTGCAAATAATAATATATGGGATGCGGTGGAAGATCATTATGGGAACATCTGGATTGGTACGTTGGGACTCGGAGTGCAAATGCTAAATCCTCAAACAGGGAAGTTCACTACTTACAACATAAGAAACGGTTTATCCGACATTGCTATTTCAGACATATGTGACAATAAAAAAGGAAAGATGTTTATTGGTACCACAATGGGTATAAGCGAAATCAACATTGAGTCATTTGATATAAATCATCTATTCCCCAACAATCCTATATGGGGGAATCTCAATGTAACGTGTCTCTATTATGATAGTAGAGGTTGGTTATGGGTAGGTTCATCTCAAGGATTATCCGTGTATGATGAGAAACGAAAGAAAATGTCAGTGATAAATATATCCAAAGACATGCATGGCGAGATAATAAAAGATATTATTGAAGATGACAATAAGAATATGTGGGTAACAACAAGTGAAGGATTAAACAATATCATTGTGGATATGAATCCGACAAACCATACATTCCATTACAATATTCTCTATTATGATGAAAGCGACGGACTGCAAAGTACATTCTTTAACGGAAGGTCATTTTGTAAAGCATACGATGGAAAAATATTCGTGGGAGGTGCGGAAGGATATAATATCATAGACCCGAACAATATATCATACAATCATTTTCAGCCCAAAGCTGTATTCACCGGCTTAAATATTTATAATAGAAGTATAGATGTAGACTCTACTTACTACGGAGATATTCTACTGAAACATTCTCTGGATCAAACTCAGCAAATTGATTTGAAATACTCGGAGAAAATGTTTTCAATAGAATTCTCCTCTCTTGACTATGCCGTACCAAGTAAAAGTCTCTATGCATACCAACTAGAAGGATTCAACTCAAACTGGATCTATACGAAAGATAATAAGGTATCATTCACCAATCTTGATCCCGGAAAATATACATTGTTGGTGAAAGCTGCTAATAGCGACGGATATTGGAATAATACACCATCTGTAATGACGATTGTTGTTCACCCTCCTTTCTGGAAGACATGGAAGGCCTATATTCTATACACTCTGCTCATATTGTTTGGGATCTTCAGATATCTCAAAATAAATAAAGAGAAACAAGAAGAAAAACTCCGCATCCAACGCATCAAAATGGAATCGAAAAGACAAGTTGAAGTGAATGAGATGAAGTTGAGATTCTTCACAAACATCAGTCATGATTTCAGAACTCCACTGGCTTTAATCATTACCCCCTTGGAAAAACTTATAGAGGAACAAAGTGGAAATCTAAAAGAACAATTGACGCTTATACATAAAAGTGCCGAACAGCTGCTCATGCTGGTAAATCAATTGCTTGATTTTCGCAGATTGGATGTCAACAAAGAAAGGCTCAATTTATCGGAGGGCAACCTCATAGATGTATTGAAAGACATATGCAAATCATTTGAAGCATACGTAAACCAAAAACATATAAAGCTTGTATTCACTTCGGATTCGGATGAATTGGAAATGACTTTTGATAAAGATAAAATTGAAAAGATAATGATGAACTTATTGTCTAATGCCTTTAAGTTTACACACGAACATGGTGAAATAGATGTTATAGAAAGTCACAACGACAATAATGTGCAAATCCAAGTAAAAGATAATGGAATAAATATTGATGATAAAGACAAAGAGCATATATTCGAACGCTTCTATCAAGTGACACAGCCCAAGCTGAACGTGGGAAGTGGCATCGGATTACATATAGTAAAAGAGTACATAAAATTGCATGGTGGTCAAGTCACTTTAACTGATAATAAACCGCAAGGAGCCATCTTTACCATCACATTGCCTATACATAAACCAGACACTCTTGAGGATGAAGAATATGATAAGCAAATAGCAGATGAAATTAATGTAAATAAAGATAACCGAACACCTTCTATATTAGTAGTCGAAGACAATGAAAATTTTAAACAGTTTATTATGAGTTGCCTGAAAGATGATTATAGTGTATATGGTGCCGACAATGGGAAAGACGCTTTGGAAATGCTTGCTCAACATGAAATAAGTGTTATATTGAGTGACATAATGATGCCTGTAATGGATGGATTGGAACTTTGCAAACACGTAAAAGCGAACATTAATTATTCTCATATTCCTGTTATTTTACTCACTGCACGAACTACGGATGAACATAAGATGGAAGGATTAGAATATGGTGCGGATGATTATCTAACCAAGCCATTCAATCTGAAAATACTAAAACTACGCATTAAAAAGTTCATTGAATGGAACAATCGTGCGCATGAAGCTTTTAGGAAGAAGATTGACATCAAGCCAAGTGAAATCACAATAAACTCATTGGATGAAAAGCTAATGCAAAAAGCCATGCAGAAAGTTGAAGAAAACATAAGCGACCCTAATTTTTCAGTAGAAGAATTAAGCGAAGAGGTTGGCATGAGCCGTGGTCATCTCTATAAGAAACTGATTAGCCTTACAGGCAAGTCACCCATTGAATTCATTCGCATCATACGTTTGAAACGTAGCCTGCAATATCTCAAAGAAAGTCAAATGAATGTTGCTGAAATTGCGTACGAAGTAGGATTTAATTCACCCAAGATATTCAGTAAGTACTTTAAAGAAGAGTTTGGAATGACTCCGTCAGAATACATTAAAAATAATACGAATACATAACGACCCCATAGATAGGTAAACTAGAAACATTCTATACCCATATAAGAAACATTTGGACCCCATTCATTCTACCCAGAAAGAGTAACTTTGTAGCCATTACAGTTACTAATAAAATTTAATCTATGAACGACAGTAGTATGAAAAACTCACAGAGAAACTGCGCGCTGCTTCTCTTTCGCGTCGCAGTATTGACGATGTTGTTTTTATCGCCAATGATGAATAATAGCCTTTGGGCTAATATTCAGCAAAGAAGCATCCCTTTACAAGGTAAAATTGTTTCAACAAACAATGAAGCTTTAATAGGTGTAAGTATCAGCATAAAAGGTACGAGTTCCGGAACATTAACAGACATGGACGGATTATATTCCGTCAATGTCAAAAAAGGGGATGTACTGGTCTTTACCTATGTAGGGTATGGCAAACAGGAAATCACCTACAACGGACAAAGCAAAATCGATGTAACAATGCTAGACAATGATCATGCACTGAACGAGGTTGTCGTTATTGGTTATGGTGTTCAAAAAAAGAAGTTAAGCACAGGTGCCAACTTACAAGTAAAAGGTGACGAACTAGCTAAAATGAACACAACCAGCCCACTGCAAGCGTTACAAGGTAAAACTCCGGGTGTACAGATTTCGTCAACGTCGGGGCAACCGGGATCTGATATGAAAGTAGTGATACGTGGTTTAGGAACAGTAGGCAATTCAGGACCACTCTATATCATTGATGGCATTGAGGGCGATATTACCACTGTTAGTGCTGCTGATATTGAATCTATCGACGTATTAAAAGATGCTGCATCGGCAGCTATCTACGGTTCTCAGGCAGGTAACGGTGTTGTACTCGTTACTACCAAATCAGGGTCTGCAAACAAAGGTCATGTTACTTTTGATGCTTATTACGGATCACAGAGAGTGGCTCGCAAAATTAAAATGCTTAATGCCGCCCAATACAAAACGATCATGAATGAGTCGCACATGAACTCCGGTAGCCAACCATATGACGATTCTTTGTTCAATACAGGCACTGATACGGATTGGATTTCGCAAATGTTTCATCAAAATGCAAAGACTCAAAATTATAATATAGGAATCAACGGAGGTTCGGACGCTTCTACTTATGCCCTTTCGTTGAACTATACAGGACAAGAAGGTATAGTAGGCGGACCGAAAGTATCTAATTACGAACGCTACGGATTTAGAGTAAACACCGAACATTTTTTATATGATAAAAAATTAATAGTAGGTGAACACATGAATTTTAACTATATTAAGAATAACGGAATTAGTGTGGGCAATCAATACAACAATACGTTGCGCAGTGCTTTCAATACTTCTCCGATCTCTCCTGTTTACAGTAGTAACAACTTATATGATTCTCCTTACAATGACACCTCTAATTCCGCTTGGTATAATGGCGACGGAAACCCCTACGGAGTGATGATGACCAACAATCAAAATGGGAATGACGCTCAATATTTTATGGCAGATTTATATGCTGAATTGCAACCTATCAAGGGATTGAAATTGAGAACGACATTCGGCATCAATCATTCTGCAACCGACTATCATAGTCTGACACCACTATACCAATTCTCAGTTTATAGCTACAACACAAGCCATACTACCGTCTCTCAAAGCTCGAGTAAAGGCAATACTTTGACATGGTCAAATACAGCTAATTATCATTTTGACTTAAATAAAGTTCACTCATTCGATTTTCTGGCAGGTACAGAATTTCAACGTTATGACGGCACATATTTAAATGCGTCTAACTGGAATTTGCTTTCAGAATTTAATGATCTTTCTCATGCCTACCTAGATAATACAAGCGGTAAGTCTTATACAGATAGCGATGGAAACATAGTAGAGACTAAGACAGTAGGTGGTGGTAGAAGCACTCCAACCCGCAAGTATTCTTACTTCGGACGTTTCGCTTATAACTACGCTGAAAAATATATGATCAATGCAACCATGCGTGCAGACGGTTCTTCAAAATTTGCCAAAGGCCATCAATGGGGTTACTTCCCATCGGTATCTGTAGGTTGGAATATGACCACTGAATCATTCATGAAAAGTACATCTTCTTGGCTAGATCAATTAAAATTACGTGCCAGCTGGGGACAAGTTGGTAACCAAAATATTGATGATTTTGCTTATGCTTCTACCATTAATACAACCTACGGTGGTTATGTATTCGGTACCACATTGGGCACTAACACCACCGGCTCTTATCAAGAGGCTCTCTCTAATGAAAATATCAAATGGGAAAAATCAGAGCAGATTGACTTTGGTATGGATGCCCATATGTTAAAGAACCGTTTGGGTGTGAATGCCGACTTCTACATCAAAACGACGAAAGATTGGTTGGTTCAGGCTCCTATCTTAGCAACAGCCGGTGCGAATGCCCCCTATATAAATGGAGGTAGTGTGAAAAATACCGGTATAGAATTGGCGTTTACTTGGAATGACCATATCAATGATTTCAATTATAATATCAGCATGAACGGTGCTTATAATAAGAATAAGGTAGGAAAGATCCCAACTGACGACGGCATTATTCATGGAACTACAAATATGTTGTATGATAACTCCTCTGAATTCTACAGAGCACAAAACGGACATGAACTCGGTTATTTCTGGGGTTACAAAACAGCCGGCATCTTTCAAAACGAAGCAGACATAGCTGCTTGGAAAAAAGCAGGCAATGGAATTCTTCAATCGGATGTGAAACCGGGTGATGTCAAATATGTGGATCTTGATAAGAACGGTACCATTGACACGAACGATAAAACAGATTTAGGTAGCGGTATTCCTGATTATACATACGGATTCAACTTAGGATTCAGCTATAAAAATTTTGATTTTGCAGTCAACGCTTATGGAACCGTAGGTAACAAAATTGTACAATCTTACCGCAACGTAGCTAATTCCAAAGCAAATTATACAACTGAAATTTTGAACAGATGGCATGGTGACGGTACTTCCAATAAGATTCCACGTGTTAACGATGGAAACATCAATTGGCAATTCTCAGATCTATTTATTCATAACGGCGATTTTTTGCGCATCAGTAATATAACGTTGGGATATGACTTTGCCAAATTGATCAAATGGAAATATCTTAGTTCTTTGAGATTTTATGGATCGGTACAAAATGCATTCACTTTCACAAAATACAATGGGATGGATCCTGAAATCGGATATGGTACCAGCAGTTGGGTACAAGGTGTGGACCTTGGTTACTATCCGCGCCCGAGAACCTGTATGTTCGGCGTAAGTATGAAATTCTAATATCTAAAAAACACAAAGAAATGAATAAAATAAATTTATATATATTAGCATGCGGTATTTTGAGCATAAGCGTGGCTTCATGTTCCTTGGATGTTGAACCGCAAACATCTATATTGGATGCCAGCTATTATAAAACTGCTGCCGAAGCCGAAACGGCTTTAGTGGGATGCTATGACGGATTACAACGAACAACATCAAACGGGAGCTTATCATTTTATGTGACCTCTGAAGTTTTAGCTGACGAATGTTTTGGAGGTACAGGTTCCTCTGACGGTCGTGGATATCAGGCACTAGATCGCTTTGACCAAAGCCAGTCGACATCGGATAACGATTTATTTAACGGCACTTGGAAAGATTATTATGCAGGAATATTTCGTTGCAACAACTTGCTGAAAAAAATTGACAATATTAATTGGACCGGCAATGAAACGGAATATAACTCAATTGTGGGTCAAGCAAAATTTTTAAGAGCTTACATGTACTTCGACTTGGTACGCCTCTTAGGCAATATTCCTTTAATTACGGTACCTACTACCGACAACGTACCACAAGATTCTGCCGTTACGGTTTACAGACAAATAGCAAAAGACTTGGTAGACGCCTCGTCTAAAATTACCTATCCTTCATGGTCAGCCACTTGGGCTGCCAGCAATGACGGACGTGCTACACAATGGGCGGCTAAAGCTTTACTGGCACGTGTCTATTTATTTTATACAGGTTATTACGGAAAGAGTGATCTAGCAGGAGTGGTTACAAAATCTCAGGCCTTGGCTGGAGTAGAAGATGTCATTAAAAATGGCGGATACAGCTTGATTACTACCTCGGCTACAGTAAAAGATAAAGACGGCGTATCTCATACTATCACTCCTTTTGCCCGTTTATGGCCTGCTTCTTCAGTAGTTTCTGCAACAGATTCTACTCTCAACTGGAGTGGTTATGCCGGACGTGGTAACAGTGAGACTGTTTTTGCTCAGAAATTCAATTATACACAAGATTATAATGGCAATGAAGATGGCAATGAATGGCTGGTGATGATGGGTATTCGTAACGTAAGTATGTACCCTTATGGCAGAGGTTGGGGTTGCTGTACCGTTAATCCCGAATTCGTATCCAGCTTCAGCAGTAACGATCAACGCAAGATACCTTCAATTATAGATTTCTCGGAAACCACATTAAGTGGTTCTACACTTGCCGCAACGTTTAAAGCAGCAGCAAACGGCTTATCAAACCAACGTGAGTATACAGGGTATACCGAAAAAAAATATACTCCGTTAAGTTTACCTAACGGTAAGGATGAAGTAACCGGTAAAGGCTCCGGTAGCTTCCAAATTTCTCAATACCAAGATTTTATTTCAATCCGTTATGCTGATGTACTGTTAATGGCAGCTGAGTTGGGAAGTTCTAATGCGCTGACATATCTCAATGACGTTCGCGAACGCGCCGGTTTACCTGACGCATCGTCCGCTTCTGAAGAAAATATTCTGAACGAACGTAAATGTGAGTTTGCATTCGAAGGCATTCGCTATTGGGATCTGCTTCGCCAGGGCATTAACACTGCGGCCCAAATAATTTCCACTCCAGGAATTTCCGTACTAAGCGGAGGAAATAGCGACGAGGTTATTATCAAATCATCCAATATTATAAACACGAACGGATTGATGCAAATACCTAATACACAAATTACTTTATCTAATGGTGTATTAAAACAAAATACCGGATGGAAATAATCATATTAATCTAATAAATCATGAAAATAAAGACAATTATAAAAGCATTTGCAGGGGTGTTATGCTTGGGAATTACAGCATGCTCGCCAGATTCATATACAATGGAGTCAGTACCGAATGCATCGTCTCTAGTGGATGGAACAGATTATTCCATCAATGTCAACCCCAAAAATTCCAATCAAGTAATTCTAAAAAATAATGTATCGGGGACTTCTGCTTATTGGACTTGGTCAGCTGCAGGAGTTACCGGTGAAGGTTATGATTATGTAACGACTTCAAGAGCAGATACTATAACTTTAGGCTTCGCAAATACTTACACATTTAAACTCCGCTTGGAAGGTCAAGGTGGACTGAGTGAAGGGTCTGCTACAAAAAATGTTACTATCTCTACTTATGCGTTATCTTATATGAATGATTCCGAACATCTGTGGAATAATTTATGCGGAGGCGCTGGTAAAAGCAAAACATGGGTGCTCGATCTGGATGCTAGTGGCAAAAGCTATTATTTTGACGGACCACTTTATTTCTATGGTACATCCGACAGATGGGATAATGTATCAGGGAACGGTTCAGCAGACGGAAAGGATAGTTGGAATTGGTGCCCGAGCTATTCAGGTAACACATGGCTGATGACAGCCACAAACTATGGTACAATGACTTTTGCCTCTATTACTTCTCATTTAATTACCACTGTACGACCGGTTGAGAAGGTAACAAGCGAATCGGGCAGTTATACGATTGATACACTCACTCACAAACTTACAATCAAGAATACTTCTATCCTTATGGATATAGGTCGTACTACCGTTGTAACGAAAAGAGGTGATTGTAAAATTCTTTCTCTTACAGATAGTACTATGCAGCTTGGAGTTCTTCGCGACAATGATTCCACACAAGATCCTTGCGAATTAGTTTACAACTATATTTCAAAAGCCTATTATGACAAAAAAGCAAATAAATAATTCGTAATACATTAAATGTTCAGAACTGGAACAGTGGATATGTTCTACTGTTCCAGTTATTTTAAATAAAAATAATTAGTTATCATGAGAAAGTTTTGTACATTGTTCCTTATGCTCTTATGCATCAATAGCATCCTAAAAGCTAGCGATTACAATCCTAAGAATGGATTAATAATTGAGTTGAATCAACGTCAGTCATCTGACACACGAAAGATTCGTATTGAAGTTGTCAATGATAAAATCATCCATATATCTGCAACCCCAGAGAAAACTTTTTCAGATGAGAATAGCTTAATTATTGTTCCATCACTCAAGATTGCAGGAAAATATACTTCAGTTAGCAAAGGAAATATTGTAAAAATATCAACTTCATCACTAAATATTACTATTGACAAAAAGGATGGCAATATTACTTTCTATGATAAAACAGGGAAAGTTCTTCTGTCTGAAGCAACAAACGGTCGTAAATTCAAACCTATCACCGCAGAAGGAACAAAAGGATATACAATATACCAAAGCTTCAACTCTCCTGCAAATGAAGCTTTCTACGGTCTGGGACAACATCAGGCAAATGAATTCAACTATCGAGATAAAAATGAATCTCTATTCCAATATAACACAAAAGTGTCTATTCCATTCATCTGGAGTAATAAAAACTACGGGATTCTATGGGATAACTACTCATATAGCAAATGGGGTGACTCTCGCGAATATGCACAAATGTATGAGGCATTCAATTTATATGATAAGGAAGGGAAATCTGGAGCCTTAACCGCAACATACACATCATCCCGTAATAATATTAGCCCCATCATACGTCGTGAATCTTCTATCTGTTATGAAGATATCAAAACTATTAAAAACTTACCGATTGGTTTTCCTCTTAAGGACGCTAATGTCTTATATGAAGGTAGTATCGTCCCAAAAGTTAGTGGACTATTTCATTTTAATTTATATTATGCAGGATATATCAAGATTTATCTCAATAACCAGTTGGTTGTTCCTGAACGTTGGCGTACAGCATGGAATCCAAATGCATATAAGTTCACTGCTAATTTAATTGCTGGAAAACGTGAATCATTACGCATTGAATGGCGCCCCGATGGAGATGTTTCCTATTGCGGATTACGTGCATTGACACCTAATACTGAACAAAAGAATAAAATAGCCATTTGGAGTGAAATGGGTAATGAAGAAAACTACTATTTCATCTATGGTTCTAACCCTGACGATGTGATTAGTGGCTATCGAACATTGACAGGCAAAGCGCAAGTAATGCCTATATGGGCCATGGGGTATTGGCAAAGTAAAGAACGCTACAAAACAGCATCTGATATAGAAACAGCTGTAAGTACATTTAGAAAGAAAAGCATTCCCCTAGATGTGATTGTACAAGATTGGCTTTATTGGCGTGAGAATGATTGGGGAAGCCATGACTTTGATGCAACCCGTTTCCCGAACCCTAAAGAAATGATTGATTCAATTCATTCAATGAATGCTAAATATATGATTTCTGTTTGGCCTAAGTTTTATCTTAACACAGAACATTATAAAGAATTTGATCATAACGGTTGGATGTATCAACAAGCAATTAAAGATAGTATCCGAGACTGGGTAGGTCATGGATATATCGGAAGTTTCTATGACGCATATTCTGCCGGTGCACGCAAATTATTCTGGAAGCAAATGAACGAGACTTTGTTTCCTCTAGGAGTGGATGCATGGTGGATGGATGCAAGCGAACCAAACATAAAAGACTGCACGGATATGCCTTATCGTAAGCAATTATGTGGTCCTACGGCATTGGGCCCATCTACCAAATATTTTAACGCTTATGCACTAATGAATGCTGAAGCTATCTATAATGGGCAACGCAGTGCTGATCCAAACAAGCGTGTATTCTTACTCACACGTTCCGGATTTGCCGGCGAACAAAGATATTCAACAGCTACATGGAGCGGAGACATTGCTTCACGCTGGGAAGATATGAAAGCACAAATTACTGCCGGTCTTAACTTCTCTATGGCGGGTGTACCTTGGTGGGGCATGGATATAGGAGGATTCTGCGTAGAGAACCGTTATGAAAAAGGATACGATTTATACAAGAAAACAGGAGAAGAAAATGCAGACAGCAAAGAATGGAAGGAATTAAATGCACGTTGGTTCCAATTTGGATCATTCGTTCCAATATACCGTGCTCACGGACAATATCCCGACCGCGAGATATATAACATTGCACCCGAAGGAAGTCCGACATACAATAGCATCCTGTGGTATACAAATTTGCGTTACCGCATGTTACCATACATATACTCATTAGCTGGTGCTATACATTTCAATGATTATACCTTAATGCGAGGACTCACTATGGATTTTGAAAAAGATACAACAGTCAACAACATTGGTGATCAATATATGTTCGGCCCTGCGTTTTTAGTAAATCCAATATACAAATACGGGATACGCTCACGCAAAGTTTATTTACCTTCTACAACATCATGGTATGATTTCTATACAGGTAAATTTTATCCTGGAGGACAATATATCAATGCAAATGCACCATATGAACAAATGCCTTTATTCATACGTGCCGGATCAATCATTCCATTCGGTCCAAGTATTCAATACACGACTGAAAAAAAACCGGATCACATAGCACTGTATGTATATGCGGGATCTAATGGTAAATTCACACTATATGAAGATGAAGGCACAAACTATAATTATGAAGAAGGAAAATATTCAACTATTGATTTTGTATATAATGAAAACAATCACACATTGACAATCAAAAATAGAAAGGGTTCGTTTGATGGAATGTTACAACATCGGATATTTAACATAACATACATCAATCCTAATCATTCACAAGGATATAATCCTGATATGACAGGAAAACAAATTGAATACAACGGAAAAGAGAACATAATTAAATTATAGTAAAAATGAAAGGACTATTTAAATCTATAATTATTATGATCTCATGCTTGGAATTGCTAGCCCCGATAAAAGGCTTCGCAATTCCATACTCGGATTTGACATTCAATAGAAATTGGATGTTTCATTTAGGCGAAATTGCTAACGCTCAAGCCATCACTTACAATGACAGCCAATGGAGACAATTAAACCTACCTCACGATTGGGCGATTGAAGGGACGTTTGATGAAAAGAATCCATCCGGTACCGGAGGTGGAGCTCTTCCTGGAGGTATAGGATGGTATCGTAAGACTTTTTCTTTTTTAAAGACTTGGAATGATAAAAAAATCTGCATAGACTTCGATGGTGTGTATATGAATTCAGAGGTTTGGATAAATGGACACTCATTAGGAATACGTCCTTATGGGTATACATCATTCCGTTATGATTTAACCTCATGGATAAAAAAAGGAAAGAATGTAATAGCAGTACGTGTAGATAATTCTAAGCAACCGAATTCGCGATGGTATTCAGGATGCGGGATATATAGAAATGTCCATTTAGTTATTATGTCACCGTTACATTTTGCTCATTGGGGGATTTATGTAAAACCTCTCCTAAACGAAAATAATCAAACAGCAAACATTACTGTTGAAACAAAAATATGTAATGAAAATAAAATTACTACCAATGCTGCTGTACTAGTAAAAATAATTAATAAAAGTCGCCAAACAGTGGCCTCATCAAGTACACCTTCTCTAGAATTTTTACCACAACAGATATGCAATAAGAGCTTACAATTATCACTCATCAATCCACATCTTTGGGACACGGAATCGCCATATCTATATTCTGTTGTAACGCAACTCAAAAACAACAATAAGATTATTCAAACAGATACTACAAGTCTAGGGATACGTAGCATCAAATTCGACGTAAACAAAGGTTTCTTTCTAAATGGGAAGCATCTCAAAATTAAAGGAGTGTGTCTACATCACGATGCAGGATGTTTAGGTGCCGTTGTCAATTATAGAGCTATCCAAAGACAACTTTCTATCCTTAAGACAATGGGATGCAATGCCATTAGGTGTAGTCATAATCCCCCTGCTCCTGAGTTTCTCAACCTATGCGATGAAATGGGATTCATGGTCCTGGATGAAAGCTTTGATATGTGGCGCAAAAAGAAAACTACCTATGATTACTCAACCTATTTTGATCAATGGTATGAAAGAGATCTAACAGATATGATAATTCGTGATAGAAATCATCCGTCAATCATCATGTGGAGCATTGGAAACGAAGTTCTCGAACAATGGAATAATGTAAGTGCGGATACATTAAGTATAGAAAAGGCTAATCTACTACTTAATCTAAAAAAGGACTCCTCATCATTATCTAAAAAGAATGATTCTTTAAATGTAAATTCATTATTGACTATACGGTTAGCTGATATTGTTCGCAAGCTTGATGACCGACCAATTACAGCCGCTTGCAATGAACCAGCTCCTTACAACAACTTATTCCGTTCAAAAGCATTGGATATCATAGGATATAACTATCATAACAGCTATTTTAGTCAAGTCTCTAAAAACTTTCCAGGAAAACCTTTTATTATTACAGAATCAACTTGCGCTTTAGAAACACGTGGGTTTTATAAAATGCCAAGTGACTCCATGTACGTTTGGCCAATAAGATGGGATATACCTTTTGATGATCCTTCTCATAAATGTTCATCTTATGATAATTGCTACGCGCCATGGGGTACTACGCATGAACAATCACTAAATGATTTTATGAATAATGATTTTATTAGTGGAATGTTCGTATGGACTGGATTTGATTATATTGGTGAGCCTACTCCATATAATTGGCCTGCCAGAAGCTCCTATTTCGGGATTGTAGATTTAGCCGGATTCCCGAAAGATTCTTATTATCTTTACCAATCAGTTTGGAGCAACAAAAACGTATTGCACATCTTCCCTCATTGGAATTGGGTAAAAGATGAGAATATTGATATTTGGGCATATTATAACAATGCTGATGAAATAGAACTTTATCTAAATGGAGTTTCTCAAGGCATACGACGCAAAAATCGTGATGAACAACATGTTGTTTGGCATTTAAAATATCAACCTGGCACATTAATGGCAATCAGCCGTAAGAATGGAAACACTGTAGAATCAGAAACAATACATACTGCAGGTAAACCAACCAATATTTCTATGAAGGCTGATCGTAAAACAATTCATGCTAACGGATATGACTTATGTTATGTCACTGTTGAAATAACAGATAAAAATGGTAATCTTTGTCCATGGGCAAATAACAATATTACTTTTAATATAAAAGGAACAGCATGCAATATTGTTGGTGTCGACAATGGAAGTCCAATTAGTCATGAATCATTTAAAGCCAAACATCGTAAAGCTTTCTATGGTAAATGTCTAGTGGTATTAGAAAATAATTATAAAAGAGGAAACATCACACTAACGGCTTCTGCAAAAGGATTGCAAAGCACAGACCTAATAATTTCAAACAAATGAAGAACATCAGAAAAAAAGTCTTATTATCAGTAATGCTAACGCTAATGACAGTTACGAGTCAAGCACAAAACATTCCTGTATATTTAGATCCAAACCAGCCAATTGAAGCAAGAGTAAAAGATGCTTTGTCTAAAATGACTCTTGAAGAAAAAGTCGCACTGTGCACTGCGCAATCAAAATTCAGTAGTCACGGTGTACCACGCCTAGGCATTCCAGAATTATGGATGAGTGATGGCTCTCATGGCGTAAGAGAAGAAATATCATGGGATAGTTGGACACCTGCAGGATGGACTAATGATGCATGTACAGGTTTTCCTGCACTTTCTTGCTTAGCTGCCACATGGAATCCCAAAATGGCAGCCTTATATGGTAAGTCTATTGGTGAAGAATTCCGTTATCGCCACAAAGACATTATGCTAGGCCCTGGTATAAATATATACAGAACACCACTCAATGGTCGAAACTACGAATATATGGGAGAAGATCCTTATCTGACCTCCCAATTAGTTGTTCAATACATTCAGAATGTACAAAACAACGGAGTCGCTGTCTGTGTAAAGCATTATCTTCTAAATAACCAAGAGACATGGCGCGACAGTGTAGATGTACAAATTAGTGACCGTGCATTACATGAAATATATTTACCTGCATGGAAAGCTGCTGTAGAAAAAGGACATGCTTGGAGCATTATGGGGTCATATAACAAAATTAGAGGAGAACATGGATGTGAAAGTCAACTCACACTGAACAAAATATTAAAAACTGATTGGGGATTCGATGGTGCTGTTGTTTCCGACTGGGGAGGAGCACATAGTACAATGGCCTCTGCTTTAGGCGGACTTGACATAGAAATGGGTACATGGACAAATGGAATGGATAAAGGCAAAACTTTCGCATATGATGATTATTATCTCGGCCGGAACTATTTAAAAGCTCTCAAGGAAGGAAGCATTCCAATGAGCAATATTAACGACAAAGCCTCTCGCATATTACGTTTGATATTCCGCACTGCCATGAATACAAATCGTCCTTACGGTTCCTTCGGGAGTCAAGAACATCTAAATGCAGCACGTGAAATTGCAGATGAAGGTATTGTTCTATTGAAAAACGATAATAAAAAAAGATTATTACCAATAGAAGCCAAACGCTATAAAAATATATTAGTTATAGGAGAAAATGCTATCAAACAACTCACTTCTGGTGGAGGTGCAGCAGGATTAAAGGTTTCTAAAGAAATATCTCCATTATCAGCCTTGCAAACGAAATATGGAGAAGCTATACATTATACGATGGGATATGCCTCTGGCCCAACAACCTATGGTCATGTCGCCCCTTCTCCATATTCTGCAGATTCACTAAGAGATGAAGCTGTCAAGGAAGCTCAAAAAGCTGATTTAATAATCTATATAGGTGGATTAAACAAAAATTTCCGCCAAGACTGTGAAAGTGGCGATAGAGAATCACTCAATTTACCTTTTAAACAAGATCAACTCATCGAAGCTCTTTCCAAAGTTAACAAAAACATAATTTTAACCCTTTTGAGTGGTAATGCAATGGCAATGCCATGGAAAGAAAAAATACCTGCAATTATCCAAGGGTGGTATTTAGGTAGTGAAGCAGGAAACTCACTGGTTGATATTTTAAGTGGAGATGTAAATCCAAGCGGGAAACTTCCATTTACATTTCCTGTTAAATTAGCAGATGTCGGTGCGCATAGTTTTGATGCAGAATCATATCCGGGGGTAAATTACAAAGAAATCTACAAAGAAGACATATTTGTAGGCTACAGATGGAACGATTCAAAAAACATTACCGCACTATTCCCATTCGGTTATGGATTAAGCTACACGACATTTAAATATGGCAAAGCAACATTTGCGAAGAACACTCTAACACAAAATGGAGAGTTTAAAATATCAATTCCTATTACCAATACAGGCAAAATCAAAGGAAAAGAAGTTGTACAGTTATATATTGGAGAAGAAAATCCGAGCGTTCCACGTCCACGAAAAGAACTCAAAGGATTTAACAAAATAGAGCTTGCACCAGGAGAAACAACAAACATTACATTTAAAATTACTCCTGACATGCTGAGTTTCTATGATGATGCACAGCAAACTTGGCGCAACGAGCCAGGTAAATTCAAAGCGTACATTGGTTCATCGTCCACAGATATAAAGTATACCATAGAATTCACTTTTAAATAAACAATATTAAGTAAAAGGACAAGTATAATCGGGAAAAAGTTCCAACACCCGTTATGCTTGTTCTTATACTCAACCCAACTGAAATTAAATAAAAAACTCATTCCTCATTATTGTGGATAAATTGCTCGATGTCATTTAAAACAAGTCATTAAAAAATAGAGGATTTATCCTTTTCCAGAAGAAAGAATATTTTTCAGGAATTAAATTTTATCTTTGTAACCATATTAATGATATGGTAGAAAGAAGAAACACATATTTTTCGAGCACTTGGGGTAAAGCATGTTTAATACTCATTATCTGCACGTTTGGAATGAAGTTACAGGCTTATTCCCAAGATGAAATGGAGGTACTTCCTAAAAATGGAAGACTTGAAAAATATATCCAATTTTGTCAGAATAACATTAATACCATTCAAGCACTACCCTATGCAGACAAGCTATATCAGGAAGCAGAAAGAATTAATAATCAACAAATACAAGCCACATCACTATATTACAAAACTATATCCTATGTCTATCAATCATCTACAGAGCAAATAATACAAGCCACAGAAAATATAAAGAAGTACGCAAAGAAAACGAAACAACCTTACTATTACTATTTAGGATGGAGTAACGGCATTATTAGACACTATATAACTACAGGAAGATTAAATTTAGCATTAGAAGAAATAAAAAAGATGCAAAAAGATGCTGGAAAGGATAAAAGCGATATAGGTATCGCGACTTGTTATCATTGCTTTTCTGCATACTATGAAGCTCAAGGAATAGATCAACTCGCTTTTGAGAGTAAACAAAAGGAAATAAAAATTTTAGAAAAGAACAGAGACTATCAATACAATATCTCATATAACTATATTGACATTTGTAATTATTATATACACACAAAGCAGTATGGAAATGCAGGAAGTGCTTTGATTAAAGCTGAAAAAGATGCCCACACTATTTCCCAACAATTTATAGTAGCTGCAACATACTTACGTTTTTACACGAATATGAAAAATTGGAAAAACGCAAGCATGTATATGGAAAAAGCAGAAAAAATGCTTACACAATATCCTATACTAAACTTACGAAGTGAGAGACTATACGAAAATAAGTTTCTATATTACCAAGCAATTAAACAGTACGATAAAGCATTAGACATGTTACAGCTATGGTGTTCAGCTAACAACCAGTTACATTATTATGATAAACAATATAAACTATCACTCTACAAAGCACAAATATACGAAGAACAAGGAAACATGACGCAGGCATTGGCTTATTACAAAAAATATGCTACAGACATTGACTCATTAAAATTAAATAGAGCAAATCTATCAATAGGAGAATATGTCACTATATTAAATATGGACCAACTAAGTTCAGACAATGACAAACTTAATGTTGACTATCAAAAGAACCAACTTAAATATCGCCGAAACATTATCTTTTTTATGAGTGTTTTTCTTTGTCTATTCTTTGTTTTGCTCTTAAGAGAAAAGAAATTGAACAACAGGCTCAAAATTTCAGAATTTGAAGCATTGGAGCATAACTTACAACTAACTAAATCCCAAAAAGAGCTGAAACTTGCAAAAATAAAAGTGGAACAAGCTAGCCAGATGAAGACTGAGTTCATACAAAACATGACACATCAAATACGAACTCCACTGAATCAAATTGTTGGTTTTTCACAAGTTCTTACCAGCTATTTCAATGACAATAATGAACATGTCGAATATGCAAATATAATTGAGTCAAGTAGCAACGAATTACTAAGCTTAATTAATGATGTATTAAATATCTCAGAATTAGATCAAATGGAAACAATTCCATGTGATTTTCCATGCGAAATAAACGGAATTCTACAAAGCTGCATTGATTTGACAAAAAGAAACAACAAAAAGGATATTGAATTCGTATTCAATCCGACAAGCCAAATGCTTATGATAATGAATGACGCAAATCGATTAATGCAAATCATAGGACAATTATTAAGAAATGCAATAAGATTTACCAATCAAGGAAATATAATTGTAGATTATCAAATTAATGAGATCAAACAGACACTTCAAATATCTGTATCAGATACAGGGCCTGGCATACCAATAGAAAAGCAAGAAGAAGTTTTTGAACGCTTTTATAAATTAAATGAATTTACACAAGGAACAGGATTAGGATTATCTATCGCTAGAACTATTTCTGAGAAAATGGGAGGAACATTGAATATAGACAAATACTATACTAGTGGAAGTCGTTTTATTCTTACTTTACCCTTAATTTATCCTAAGCCTGAAAGAAATATCTAAAATCAGGCATAATATTTTGCAATATCGTACATTCACATTATATTTGTGCCATAACTCAATTAATTAATTTGTTTATGAAAAAATCATCTATCATCCTAATTATTGTGGCCGTAGTCCTACTCATTTCTATAGGAGGTTCATGTTCTTCTTATAACTCAATGGTAAGCAAACAAGAAAGTGTCACACAAGCATGGAGTAATGTAGAGAATCAATATCAACGCAGATCCGATTTAATACCCAATTTAGTAAATACAGTAAAGGGATATGCAACTCATGAGAAAAGTACTTTAGAAGAAGTAATAAATGCACGTGCGAAAGCAACACAGATTACAGTAAGCCCAGAGAACTTAACTCCGGAGAAATTAAGAACATATCAAAAAGCTCAAGGTGATGTAAGCAGTGCTCTAGGGAAGTTAATGGCTATCAGTGAGAATTATCCAAATCTGAAAGCAAACGAAAACTTTATTGAATTGCAAGCTCAATTAGAAGGTACTGAAAACAGAATAAGCGTAGCACGACATGACTTCAATCAAACAACACAGGAATATAATAGTTATGTACGCAGATTCCCTCAAATAATTTTTGCAGGCATTTTAGGTTTCGATAAGAAAGGGTATTTCGAAGCTGAACAAGGCACTGAAAAAGTTCCACAAGTAAAGTTTTAAGGAGGCAATCTTTTAATATTTGCTAAATTAAAAGTTTAAACAAAATTATTTCCGTACTTTTGCAAAGAAATAAAAAAAAGAAGTCCATGCAAAGACTATTTATAATATCGGGATGTAATGGAGCCGGCAAAACAACGGCTTCTTATACCGTATTGCCAGAAATACTCAGCTGCAAAGAATTTGTCAATGCTGACGAAATCGCAAAAGGACTTTCTCCTTTCAATCCAGAAAGTGTCGCTATTGAAGCTGGAAAAATTATGATAAGACGCTTGCTGGATCTATTTTCTCGCAAGCAAGACTTCGCCTTTGAAACCACATTGGCGACTCGTTCATATGCCAAACTTATAAAACAAGCGCAAAATATGGGATATGTGGTTACACTACTCTACTTTTGGCTAGAGTCGCCACAACTTGCTGTAGAACGCGTTGCACAAAGAGTTCGTGAAGGTGGGCATAATATACACACCGATGTTATTTACCGACGCTACAAAGCCGGGATAAAAAACCTGTTTGATCTTTACATACCCATTTGTGACAATTGGAGTATTATTAATAGCTCAGACTTAAAGCTAGAAACCATAGCCGAAGGAAACAAAGACTTGGGAGCTACCATTAATAATCCCACCACTTTCAAAAAAATACAAAATTATGAATGAGCAGGAAGTTTTAGAATTACGTAGTAAAATAAGACAAGGACTGCTCCTTGTTTCACAACGCCTTGTTGAAAGAAGTAAACGACAAGGGAATGAATTAGTTTGTGCTGATGAAACGGGACGAATCTATCGGATAAAAGGATCTGATATTAAATTAAATCAATTATATAATTCATGAGCGATCAAAGATATATGATGCGTGGTGTGTCCGCTTCGAAAGAAGACGTCCATAACGCCATCAAACACATCGATAAGGGTATATATCCTAATGCTTTCTGTAAAATAATCCCGGATATTTTGGGTGGAGACCCTCAATACTGTAATATAATGCATGCTGACGGAGCCGGGACTAAATCAAGTCTAGCATATTTATATTGGAAAGAAACTGGTGATATATCAGTGTGGAAAGGCATTGCCCAAGATGCTCTAATTATGAATATTGATGATCTCTTGTGCGTAGGAGCAACGGATAATATATTAGTTTCATCTACTATTGGACGCAACAAAATGCTTATTACGGGTGAAGTAATATCTGCAATCATCAATGGAACAGACGAATTGCTGGCAGAACTACGAGACATGGGAGTCGGCGTTTATGCGACAGGGGGTGAGACTGCAGATGTAGGAGACTTAGTTCGCACCATTATTGTTGATAGTACGGTGACATGTCGTATGAAACGTAGCGATGTTATCAACAATGCGAATATCCATGCAGGCGATGTAATTGTGGGGTTATCATCATACGGAAAAGCTACATACGAGAAGGAATATAATGGGGGAATGGGAAGCAATGGACTTACATCTGCCCGCCATGATGTTTTTGCAAAATATTTAGCAAAGAAATATCCTGAAAGTTTTGATCATGCTGTACCGGAAGACTTGATATACAGCGGGAATTTATCTCTTACCGATGAGATTGAAAACTCACCTTTAAATGCAGGAAAGCTTGTGCTTTCCCCCACCCGCACCTATGCACCTGTTATAAAAAAGATATTGGATGAAATGAGATCTCAAATACACGGCATGGTTCATTGTAGTGGTGGTGCACAAACCAAAGTAATGCACTTCGTAGGAAATGTCCGCGTAATCAAAGATAATCTATTCCCTGTTCCACCTTTGTTTAAAACAATTCAAGAACAAAGTCATACGGAATGGAGTGAAATGTACAAAGTCTTCAACATGGGACATCGTATGGAAATATACGTTTCACCCGAAGAGGCAGAAAAAGTAATTAACATATCCAAAACATTTGATATTGATGCTCAAATCGTTGGTCATGTAGAGGCTAGCGATAAAAAAGAATTGATCATTAAAAGCGAGTTTGGAGAATTTCGTTATTAGTTTAATAAAAATATTGTATGATTCCAGTAGTCCAATTAATGGACTCCGGAATCATTTTTTTATGCATATACGTGGATACAAAAAGTTCATTATTAGATAAATTAAAGGGGCTGAAAGATAAGTTTGCAGAAATTTCTACCCTCATAACCGATCCCAATGTTATTGGCGATCAGAAACGTTATGTAAAACTGACAAAAGAATATCATGACTTGGAAGCCATACTTAAAGCTGGAAAAAAATATGAAACTATTCTCACCGATAAGTCTGAAGCACTTCATATTTTAGATACGGAACAAGATTCTGATTTACGTGAAATGGCTAAGATGGAATTGGAAACCGGTCAAAAGAAACTACCTGAACTCGAAGAACAGATTAAACTACTAATGACTCCGACTGATCCTGAAGATGATAAAAATGCAATTATAGAAATACGTGGTGGTACAGGAGGTGATGAAGCTGCATTATTTGCCGGAGACCTGTTTCGAATGTATACACGATACTGTGAAAGAAAAGGATGGAAAATTGATTTAACTCGATATACCGAAGGAACCTCTGGCGGTTATAAAGAAATTATATTTACGGTTAAAGGCGAGAACGCCTACGGAACTCTTAAATACGAAGGAGGAGTACATCGCGTGCAACGTGTCCCTGTAACAGAAACGCAAGGACGCATTCACACATCTGCTGCTACAGTCGCAGTGCTCCCAGAAGTTGGAGTATTTGACATCGATGTTAAAGATGAAGATATCCGAACTGATATATTCTGTGCACATGGACATGGTGGACAGGGAGTGAACACGACTTATTCTGCTATTAGACTTGTACATATCCCCACAGGAATCACCGTTCAATGCCAAGATGAAAGATCACAGCTTCGTAACAAAGAAAAAGCAATGATCGAGCTACGTAGCCGTATATACAATATGGAACATCAGAAATTTCTAGATGGTATTACGGCAAAACGCAAAACAATGGTATCAAACGGAGACCGTTCTGCGAAAATCCGTACTTATCATTTTCCGCAAGGAAGAATAACTGACCATAGAATAAATTATACCATGCATAACTTGCCTGCATTTATGGACGGCGACATACAAGATTGCATAGATCATCTGATTGTTGCCGAAAATGCAGAAAGATTAAAAGAGAGCGAACTCTAATAACTAAATATATGAATAAGGAACATTTATTTGAACATATTAAAGAGAAACAATCATTCCTTTGTATTGGACTTGATACTGATTTAAAAAAGATACCAGAACATCTTTTAAAAGAAGATGATCCCGGATTTATTTTCAATAAAGAAATTATAGATGCAACGCATGACTTATGCATTGCATACAAGCCCAATTTAGCATTTTATGAAAGCTTAGGAGCAAAGGGGTGGTTAACATTTGAAAAAACCATAAAATATATTAGAACCCATTATCCCGATATTTTTATTATTGCCGATGCAAAACGCGGTGACATTGGTAATACATCCGCAATGTATGCCAAATCTTTTTTTGAAGAGATGAATGTTGACGCACTGACTGTGGCCCCATATATGGGAGAAGATAGTATTACTCCATTCTTAAATTACCCAGAAAAATGGGTCATATTGCTAGCTTTAACAAGCAATAAAGGATCCAAGGATTTTCAATTCTTTACAAATGAGGAAGGGCAGCATCTTTTTGAGAAAGTGCTGCAGAAGTCACAAGAATGGGCTGATGACCAACAAATGATGTATGTGGTTGGAGCTACCCAAGGAAGAATGTTTGAAGATATTCGTAAAATTATTCCGAATCATTTTCTGCTTGTACCCGGTATTGGAGCACAAGGTGGATCACTTGAAGAAGTTTGTAAGTATGGAATGAATAGACAATGCGGATTAATTGTCAATTCTTCGCGAGGAATTATATACGCAGACAATTCAGAAAACTTTGCACTAAGTGCACGAAATGCGGCTGAAAAACTACAAAAAGCGATGGAGAAAGAGTTAAAGAATATAATGGAATAAAGTTGTTTGTTTTTCACAAAAAAAATACGAACTTTGTATCCTTAGTAATAATTAGTAAACATGGAAATTACAGCGAAACAAATAGCCGAACTCATTGACGGCGAAATAGTAGGAAATGAAAATGCAACTATTCATACCTTCTCAAAAATAGAAGAAGGAACTGAAGGAAGTATCTCATTCCTATCTAATCCTAAATATAATCACTATCTCTACACAACCAAGGCTAGTGTTGTTCTTATTGACAAAAGTTTTGCACCTGAAGAGAAAGTAAATACAACATTAATAAAAGTCACGAATGCATATGAAGCTTTAGCCCAATTATTGGAAATGTATAACGCTATGGCCAATCCGCCTAAGAAAGGTATTTCTCCTTTGGCATTTGTGGATCCTAGCGCCCAATTAGGCAAGGATATATATATAGAGCCATTCGTTTGCATTGGAGCTGAAGCAGAAATTGGTGACGGAGCCCAAATCTATAGCAATGCTGTAGTGGGCATAAAGGCTAAAGTTGGAAAAAGAACAACTCTAAATGCAAATGTCACTGTGTACCATCATTGTGAAATAGGCAATGATTGCATTCTTCATTCCGGTTGTGTCATCGGTGCTGACGGATTTGGTTTCGCCCCTTCACCTGAAGGATACAAAAAGATTCCACAAATCGGCAAAGTGGTCATTGAAGACAATGTTGAAATAGGAGCAAACACCTGCGTTGACCGTGCTACTATGGGAGAAACTATCGTACATAAAGGAGTAAAATTGGATAACTTAATACAAATAGCTCACAATGATAAAATAGGTTCTCACACCGTAATGGCAGCGCAAGGAGCTATAGCAGGTTCCACAGAAGTTGGAGAATGGTGCATGATTGGAGGACAAGCGGGCATTTCAGGACATCTTAAAATTGGAAACCATGTAAATATTGGAGCACAATCAGGAATACCCGGCAATGTGAAAGAGGGGAAAACATTAATAGGATCCCCCGCCGTTGATCCCAAAACATTTGCGAAATCATCTGTTGTCTACAAACATCTCCCTGAAATATACAATACCGTAAATTCTTTGAAAAAAGAAATTGAAGTATTAAAGGAACAAATAAATAATAAATAAAATGTTGAAACAAAGAACATTGAAAGAATCCTTTTCGTTAAGAGGAAAAGGACTCCATACAGGACTGGATCTTACCGTTACTTTCAATCCGGCACCTGAAAATCATGGATATAAGATTCAACGCATAGATCTAGAAGGACAGCCGATCATTGATGCTGTAGCCGATCATGTAATTGAAACAACACGTGGTACAGTTCTAGGAAAAGACAATATAAAAGTTAGTACAGTTGAACATGGATTAGCTGCACTATATGCAACAGGTATAGATAATTGCTTGATTCAAGTCAGTGGACCTGAATTCCCTATTTTGGATGGTAGTTCCAGTCAATATATGGAAGAGATTGAACGCATAGGAACTGTAGAACAAACAGCTATAAAAGATTTTTACATAATCCGTAAAAAGATTGAATTCACAGATGAGAATACAGGATCAAGCATCATTGTATTACCTGATGATCAATTTAGTATTGATGTGCATATTTCGTATGACTCTTCAATCATCCCTAATCAATATGCTTCACTAGATAACATGGGTGACTTCCCTAAAGAGGTAGCTGGAGCACGTACATTTGTATTCGTTCGCGAAATAGAACCTTTATTAAATGCAAATCTGATCAAAGGTGGAGACTTGGACAATGCAATTGTCATCTATGAGCGTCCAATGAAACAAGCCAAACTCGATCAATTAGCAGATATCATGAAAGTAGATCATCATGATGCTACAGAATTGGGATATCTTAACCACAAACCATTGGTATGGAGCAACGAGCCGGCTCGTCATAAATTATTAGACATTATCGGAGACATGGCTCTTATTGGGAAGCCGATAAAAGGAAGAATTATCGCAAACCGTCCCGGACACACTATTAATAACAAATTTGCTCGTGCTGTGCGTAAAGAAATGCGCTTGCATGAAGTACAAGCTCCAATATATGATTGTAATCAACCTCCTGTTATGGATGTTAATCGCATTCGTCAATTACTTCCACATCGCTATCCAATGCTGTTGGTCGACAAAATAATTGAGATAGGTCCTAAACACATCATTGGACTGAAGAATGTATCAGGAAACGAACCTTTCTTCGCAGGACATTTTCCAAAAGAACCAATAATGCCCGGAGTACTACTAGTAGAGGCTATGGCTCAAACGGGAGGACTGCTTGTATTGAATTCTGTTGAAGAACCGGAAAGATACTCAACATACTTTATGAAAATAGACAACGTGAAATTCCGCCAGAAAGTGGTTCCCGGCGATACTTTATTATTCCGTTTGGAATTATTGGCTCCTATCCGTCGTGGAATATCTACCATGAAAGGATACGTATTCGTTGGAGAAAGAATAGTCTGTGAAGCCGAATTCATGGCGCAGATCACTAAAAACAAATAAAACAGATAAATGATAAGTCCTTTAGCATATATTGATCCGGAAGCTATCATTGGAGAAAACAATGAAATTGCTCCCTTTGTATACATTGATAAAAATGTAGTAATAGGCGATAATAATAAAATTATGCCCAATACCACAATCCTTAGCGGATCACGCCTTGGGAATGGTAATGAAATCTTTCCTGGAGCCGTAATTGGTGCCATCCCTCAAGACCTCAAATTCAGTGGAGAAGACTCTACGGCTGAAATTGGTGATAACAACCGCATAAGAGAGAATGTAACAATCAATCGGGGTACAGCAGCCAAGGGGCATACGATCGTAGGAAACAATAACTTGTTGATGGAGAACATGCATGTGGCACATGATGTGATGATTGGGAACAACTGTATTATAGGAAATAGCACAAAATTCGGAGGTGAAGCAATCGTTGACGACAACGCTATAATCAGTGCTGAAGTACTCACTCACCAATTTTGTCACATCGGTGGATTTGTCATGATCCAAGGTGGATCCAGGTTCAGTAAAGATATACCTCCTTACATCATTGCAGGACGTGACCCCATTGAATATGCAGGAATTAATATTGTGGGATTACGAAGACATGGTTTCAGCAACGAAGCCATCGAAAACATTCACAATGCTTATCGATTCATTTATCAAAGCGGGTTAAATGTAAGTGATGCTCTTGAAAGAATAAAGAATGAAATACCAAAGACTCCTGAGATCGAATACATCATCAATTTCATATCAGGATCAAAAAGAGGTATTATTAAATAAGTTAAATAAATATTAGACACTATGGTTTACAGATTTACAATTGTGAGTGATGAAGTAGACGGATTCATGCGCGAAATACAAATTGATTCCGATGCCACATTTTATGATCTGCATCTGGCCCTTGCCCAAAACGTTGGTTACTCAACGAAAGAAATGGCATCGTTTATCATATGTGATGATGATTGGGAAAAAGAGAAAGAAGTAACTCTCGAAGACATGGGAAGTTCTTCAGAAGAAGATGTCTACCTGATGCGTGACACTATTCTGAGTGAAATACTTGAAGATGAGAAGCAAAAGCTTCGCTATGTTTTTGATTATATGACAGAACGCTCACTCTTTATTGAATTATCAGAAATCATTATAGGTAAAGATTTAAAAACGGCTCAATGCACTAAATCAGAAGGAGAAGCTCCTAAACAAACAATGGACTTAGATGAAATGGCTCCTAAGACAACTTCCATTGGAGATGATTTAGGGGAAAACTTCTATGGAGATGAGTCTTTCAATGATGAAGACTTTGATCTTGATAGCTTTGAAGTTGAAGATGCTAATGAGAAGACTTAATTGATGAAACCTTTACTCATTGTTTTAATTGGCCCTACAGGTGTCGGGAAAACAGATCTAAGTATACGCATTGCGGAAAATTTAGAGATTCCGATCATATCATCTGATTCCCGACAGCTGTATGCCGATATACCAATTGGCACAGCAGCCCCCACTCCCAGTCAATTAGAAAGAGTAAAGCACTACTTTATAGGAACCCTTAAACTCACAGATTACTATAGCGCAGCTCAATATGAGCAAGATGTGCTAACGTTGCTTAATACACTCTTTAAGGAAAAAAATATTGCACTGATCACCGGTGGCAGTATGATGTACATAGATGCTGTATGTAAAGGCATTGATGACATTCCAACAATAACAGATGAAACTCGTCAACAAGTATTAGAACATTATCAAAAGGATGGACTGAACGCTCTACAAAATGAATTAAAGGACTTGGATCCTGAATATTATAACATTGTAGATCAACAAAATCAGAAACGAATTATCCATGCATTGGAAATCATTCGACAAACGGGAAAAACCTATACATCCTTACGCACCCGAACTCTTAAAGCCCGACCTTTTGATATTCTTAAAATAGGATTGTCACGCCCACGTCCTGAATTGTTTGAGCGCATCAATGAAAGAGTTGACCAGATGATGTCGCAAGGTCTTATGGATGAAGTAAAAAAGGTCTACCCGCTCCGTGAACTTAATTCTTTAAATACCGTTGGTTATAAAGAACTGTTCAATGTTTTAAATGGAGAATGGAGCCTTGAAATGGCCACAGAAAGAATCAAAAAGAATACTCGCGTTTATGCAAAGAAACAAATGACATGGTTTAAACGTGACGCTGAGATTCATTGGTTTCATCCGGATGAAGAAGAGGCTGTAATGCAGTTAATAACATGTCATACAAAAGATTTATAACAATGAAGAATAAAATTATTCGATTTATATTTTTTATCAGTGCTATTATGCTGGTAACAACTTCTTGTAGCCTGAAGTCACAAAAGAAAAATGTTATTGAAAAGGCCCAAACAATAAAAAATGCATATGCCAAAGGCTTTTCAATCACAAATGCAAAAGATTACACTATTGTCACAGTATATAGTCCATGGAAAAAAGGAGAGATTTATGCAAAATACTATCTTGTAAAAGATAGTTTACAAAAAGTTCCTCAAGACGGCACAAGAGTATTGATACCTATAAAGAAATTGGTAGCCAACTCTGCTACTTACTTTGAGCCATTATCCGAACTCAATAGCTTAAATATAATCAAAGGTACATGCAGTTCCAAATTTATCTATTCGCCATATATCTTGAACGACGTCAAAACGGGAAAGATTAAAGATTTAGGAGATGCATTTAACCTCAATATAGAGCAAACCCTTTCATTAAAACCGGAAGCTGTGATGACTACGACATACAACTCGGAAGATGCCAACGTAAAAAGATTTAAACAAACAGGCATTGCCATTCTCTTTAATTTTGAATGGATGGAAGATTCGCCTTTAGGACGTGCTGAATGGATAAAGTTTATAGCGGCTTTCGTTGACAAGCAATCGGTAGCAAATAAACTCTTTGATCAAGTAAAGAACAACTATCAGAATGCCAAAAGCTTAGTGGTTGATATCAAAGATCAACCTACAGTGATGGTTGGTGAAGATTTCCGAGGCAGCTGGTCTATGCCCGGTGGACATAGCTTTAATGCACAATTGATTAAAGATGCCAAAGGGAAATATTTTTATGAGAATGATACAACGACAGGCAGCATCAACTCATCGATAGAAGATGCCTTGGTGAAATTTAGTACTGCACAAATATGGATATCTACTGAAGAGAATACGTTGAAAGACTTGCAATCCAAGAATCCACAATATACATTATTCAATGCATTTAAAAGTAAGCAAGTATACAATTGGAACAATCGTATGAATAGTTCCGGAGGGAATGACTATTGGGAAAGTGCTGTGTCACGCCCCGACATTGTATTAAAAGATTTGATAAAAACCTTTCATCCCAACTTATTGCCGGGTTACAAGCCTACTTATTTAAAGAAATTGCAATAAGCAACACTCCATGAAGAAAAAGATCTGTTTACTCATAGCACTACTCATCTGTGGCTTCTTGCTTGACATCGCATTTGGAAGTGTGCCATTGAGTATACAAGATATCATTCATACATTTCTTGGAAAAGGAGACGAAATAACTCATGAGATCATCATTAATTTCCGTCTACCCAAAGCTATTACAGCAATTCTAACCGGAGCTGCATTATCTGTAAGCGGCGTATTAATACAAACACTCTTCCGTAATCCATTAGCCGGACCGGATGTCCTAGGCGTCACATCCGGAGCAAGCTTGGGTGTGGCTGTGCTCACATTAGGTGCAGGTTTCTTACCGGCTTTTGCTTTAAGCAGTTGGGGATTAATTATAGCCGCCATCATTGGGGCAACGGTCATCATGCTATTAATTATCTTGGCATCACTTCATGTCACACATTCAACAACACTGCTGATTATCGGAATCATGTTCGGCTATTTCACCAGTGCAATTGTGAGTATCTTACAAAATGTAGCGAACCCTAATATCCTGAAAATATTCATTACCTGGACCTTTGGAAGTTTATCAGCCGTCGGATGGAATTCAATAACAATCATGGCCATGCTTATAGGTATCGGATTGCTTTTTGCTTTTTTCATTCAAAAGCAATTGGATACACTGCTGTTAGGAGAAAGGTACGCATTGGGATTAGGCACAAACATCAAGTACACACGCTTTTATATTATTATAATCACGGCTATACTCACCGGCACAAGCACTGCATTCACAGGTCCTATTGCATTTATAGGAATAACCATTCCGCACCTTACCCGTCTGTTGTTTTGTACCAACAACCACAAAGTGGTCATTCCAATGTCAATCTTATGCGGAGCCACTGTTATGCTCCTTTGCGACGTAATATCACAGTTGCCCGGCACACAATCTACACTCCCAATAAACTCCGTTACCGCTTTATTCGGAGCACCTATTATTATATGGATTATCATTAAAAGATAAACAACTTTTCGATAGATTGTCGGATGTTCATGACGATGATACCTATTTGTTTATAGCAAAAAATAGGATGCTAATAATGATACACAATGCAACTTAGAGGAAATGCATTCTCATCTAAGCGATAGATTCTATGATCCACAGGGGCTTATCATTGGATTGCAGCCTGCATTTTATCATTTAGTAAGCAACAAAACTTATTTCTACAATTGTAAAAATGCTTTTCTACAACTGTAAAACTGTCGTGCCACAACCGTAGAAATGCTTTTCCACAACTGTAAAAAACAAAAATGCAAACGGGAAATTTATAAAATGTAGCACAGTAATCTGCGCAAAGCTCACTACGAGTAAGGTCGAACTAGGAAGACATTACAGATAAAACTTGCGAGCGTGTGCTCTCGTTCGTACCAGAATAATTATAAAGCACACAGAGAAAGCAAGTAGCACGTCTATGAAACAATTTAAAATGTTCTAATTTAATTCATCCAATGCTATTAATATGTATATTTGTATTACATTAAATCATAATATTTAGGAAACATGAAATCTATTAAAAGTTTATTTTCGTTGGCACTTATCTGTATAGCCTTCATCCCATCAGCTAGTGCCCAAATACGCCTACCTCAGATCATAGGCGACAATATGATACTACAACAAAAAGCCAATGCAAAGATTTGGGGATGGGCATCTCCCGGAGAAGTAATAAAAATAAAATGTTCATGGAACAATCAGATAGTCACAGCAACAGCTTCTAAAGATAGTTCATGGACAGCCTACTTAAAGACACCGGAAGGTTCATATGCCTCACAAAAGATTTCTATAGCAAGTGAAAAGAATAAAACGGATAAGATAAACTTAAGGAACATCTTAATTGGTGAGGTATGGTTTGCATCCGGACAATCCAATATGGAAATGCCGCTTAATGGATTTACAAACTGTCCGGTAGCAGGAGCAAACCAAGAAATAGCCTTTTCAGGAGAATATAAAAACAAAATACACTTCGTTACCATTCCCAAAACAGCTGCACGCACTCCCCAAAAGGAGGTAGAAGGAAAATGGAAAGAAGCTTCGCCCGAGACCTCTCCCTGGTTCAGTGCTACAGGATGGTTCTTTGCCACAACTCTCAATAAATCACTCAATGTACCTATCGGTATTATCAATTGCAGCTGGGGAGGAAGCAAGGTTGAAGGATGGCTCAATGAAGAAACCTTAAAGAATTATCCAGACATAGACCTTAGCAAAGTCCCAAATCAAAAATACAATGTTCACTATCTCACGCCACTTGTTATGTATAATGGAATGGCTCATCCACTAATAGGATATACAATACAGGGCATTATATGGTATCAAGGTGAATCGAATATTGGCAAATCACACACTTATGCCGATCGCTTATCTACTCTTATAAAACTCTGGAGAAGTGAATGGAAACAGGGCGACCTACCTTTTTATTATGTTGAAATTGCTCCTTTTAACTACGGAGGTAACAACCAAGGAGCACTACTCAGAGAAGCTCAATACAAAGTACAAAATATGGTAACGAATTGCGGAATGATCAGTACAAATGATCTTGCAGAAGATTACGAACTCAATCAGATACACCCGCACAATAAAAAGGCTGTTGGCGAACGCTTGGCATATATGGCATTACACAATACATACAATGAGAAGTTTGTAGAATGCCGGGGACCGGAATATCAATCAATGAGCATTGATGGTGACAAAGCCATTATCAAGTTCAAATATGACGACAACGGTTTCAACCGATCTAACGAAATTAAAGGATTTGAAATAGCCGGTTCCGATAGTATATTTCATCCGGCAAATGCAACAGTGGATGCAACGCAAAAAACAGTCATTGTCAATTCATCAGAAGTGAAAGTTCCTATCGCTGTGAGATATGCATTTAAAGATTTCTCGATAGGTAACTTTGCGAATACCAGAGAATTGCCTGCTGTACCTTTCCGTACAGACAATTGGTGAACAACTTTATTAAAAAAAAGCGATGCAAAGATTTGGATAATTCAAAAGAAGAACATATCTTTGCACCGCATTTCAAAGGAAATGACAGCCATCAAGGAAGTTTGGGTGAGTGGCTGAAACCAGCAGTTTGCTAAACTGCCGAACGAGTTCTCGTTCCGCGAGTTCGAATCTCGCAGCTTCCGCAAGCGTAAATAATTCTATCAGAGTTATTTGCGCTTCGTTCATTTAAGGGGGTCGGACAAATCTTGGACAAAAATTCATTTGATTTTTGTTCAAATCTAAAGGAATCATGGCTATGATAAAAAGGCAAGAGCGTAATATCTCACGACATCACGCCCTTTAAAGATGTAAAATCTTGTATATTTAAATAAGCTTATTCGGGCTTATCTCAATATTGTCATCTTATAAAGAAGGCGACTTTATCAACCGCCTTTGATAAATTTTTCTTAAAGCCTTCCCTTTAGAATGTTTTCAGATCATTTGTAGTATGAATTATACAGATGCTAATTCTTGGCCAATCTGCTTTATAACATCAACTATTTGTGTTTCACATATTTTTGACGGTTTCATTGTGCCGTTTATATATTGTGTCAACAAACTTTGTTTCATACCTAAACGGCGTGCAATAGCTGATGCATTCAATTCAGTATGGGTAAGGAATATCTTAGATATTCCAACAGGCTCAGGATTAGGATATTCAAAGCTTTCATAGGAAATATCTTCGTCAATATAATCCCAATGGATGCCGAATGCACCCAATTCAAAGATATTGCGCTCTTTATCTGTTGCATTTTTAAGTCTTTGATAATACAAAAGACTTTGCCACAAAGTATGCCCATCATCTGTCTCGATGTAAATACGATCATCTGCAAACCATATTTCTCTTACTATCATATTTTTCTTACCGCTTGATTAATTACAACGCAATTATAGATTATAAATTTATAATCTGAAAACATTTCATCAACTATTTTAGAAATATCCGCTGAATATTTCATGCAGCGTGCCTAACGCTCTCACGACAATGCCACTTTACCCACCGCGAATGGCTTGTACATTCGTGCCGGGCTTGCGCAAAGAACCAGCCGACAGCATACCGCGAAAACGAGGGTAAAAAAATGACGATGACAGGAAAAAGAGATAGAGCTAAAGACTCGCACAACGTGATTCAAGCAACGGTTATCAGCTTTTCCGGAGATAAATAGATTTCGGGCTAATATTCATTAGTTTAGAACCTAATATCCGCACAAACAGTGCTGATATCACGGAGTTTTCCCCTCCCCACCACCCTATCCCAAAAAGTAATTACCGACCTCGCTTTTAGGCATGGCATACTGACAGTTTTAACATTTCAAAGAAGATACCCTGCAACTAAAAGCACAAAAATACCGCACCGATTAAATCAATTTTCGAAAATTGTTTGGCAAATATAGCCTTCTACTAAATCAGACGACCATCATCAACTATTTCAAACAAAAGCTTAAAATAATTTTAAGGATACGCCTTTTTACGCGTTAAAATCACAATATTTAAAACATTGAATAGAATACACTAAGTACACATATTAGTAGAAATCTTTGCACACTACGTATAGACAATAACTTCATTCTTATATTTGGAAAAGCTCATAACATTTTATTGAGTATTTTTGCATAGTAGCAACAACACAAATAGATGACAAGTTTCTTTGATTTTGAGAAAGTATACAGTTATAAAGGGGAAGTTTCATTATGGAAAGTAGATGATAGGTTCCTAAAAGCTAATCCCACCGTGTTCACAAATATGCATTCACTGCTATTTGTGAAAATACTCCATGAAGAATTAGTGATAAAAGTAAACAACTCTATTATACGAATCAATAAGAGTTGCATCATTGACGTTTTAGATTCCTATCAACTAGAATTTGTTTCAGTACCCAATAGTGTGTCAGCGTTTCATCTATTTTACAGCCATGTATTCTTCATGGAAATATTTAAATCAAAAATGCCTTTCCCTATTTCATATGTAGCAAAGATTAAGATTGATCCTATTTTATATCTAGAAAATACATGGATTGATTTGCTTCTAATTCAGGTACATAGAATAAAAGAGGCACTAAATGATAACAAAAACATTTACCAAAAAGAGATCTTAGTTAATGAATTTTCAACCTTATTGCTCGAATATAGTAATATCATTGTAAGAGAAAAGTTTCCACAAGAAAACTCCAGCCTTGGTAACAAAGATTATTTGGCTATGCAGTTTACTCATATACTGGTGAGCGATGGAAAAGTGAAGCATTGTGTTGGTTTCTATGCCAATAAACTTAGAGTCAGCAATCAGTATCTGGCTCGCATTGTCAAATACGCAACAGGACGTACGGTTCACTATTGGATAAATGAATATCTTATATTTGAGATTATGGGCTTGTTAAAGGAAAAAAACATGAGCTTACAACAAATTGCTGATAAAATGTCCTTCTCTGATCAAGCTGCTATAACAAAGTTTTTCAAGAAGCATACTGGAATACTTCCTTCTGAATTCAAAAAAGGATGCCCAATAAACAAAACTGACATTGGATAATCATTTAAGTGGTGTAATTGATTCCAGGCATTTTAGTTGGAATGATTTATCAGTCTCCACATCTACAACCTTATTATGATCATCAACGATAAATAGAGAGGGTCCATCTTTCTCATTATTCCAACTTGCCATTTTACATAACACTCGAACCAATCCTTCAGATCTATTAACAACATAAGCTTGCTCAAAATAGCCACTCCGCTTAAGACAAAGGGCTGCTGTCGATAAGTTATTTATATCAGAAAGAGGCACCAAACAAAATCTGTCCTTATGATTATCAACATATGAACGAATAAGCTTTAAATTATCACTTTGCTTTTTATCACCTTCGCAAATAATGTAAATTATTTTATACTTCTTGTCATCACCTTTAACTAATGATTTTATCTCACTAGCAGATATCATTTGTAAGCGTACCAAACTATCAGGCATATCTGTGGTGATATTTTTCAATACTGAATCAGGAATGCTGGCGTAATTGCTCCAATGATCTTTAGCTTTTCTCTTATGCCAGAAAACATACTGCAATAAACTTTCTATTGAACAATTGGTACCGAAATTTACATTACCGCCCATCATACCGAAACGCATATTGTTCTGTGGACCAAACTTTCCTAAAGCACCGGGTCCTACTCCTACAAGCATGTAATTTTTAGCACTGATACGCCCAGGAGGCGGCATATTTTTCAAGAAATCCTTCGGTACAAGCCATCTCCAATCTGCCGTAATCCTTTCATCTTTTTTATGGGATCCTTCATAAAATCCCTGAAATGCAGATATACCCAGCAACGGACGAATAATATCTGTATCACGTTTAATTGACTTTTTCAATAATTCATCCGTGAGTTCGTGAATATCATATGTACCGGAATTAGAATCCTTCGTTAACTTTACTGATTGATTACTTTTAGTCGTTTGAGTTTGTTTTTTATTATTTTTACGAGACTTTGTTTCATTCATATGCTCAAAAAATCCCTTAGGATATTTTATCTTTATCTGTTTCTCCTGAGCAACAATCGCAGAAGAAAAACAAACACAGAAGAAAACGAAGAGCAATAACTTATTATTATTTATCAATTTCATACTTTGGTCTTTTAACAAAGATCACCAACCACCTTTGCGTCAATAATCGATGCGAAAATAATCTTTTCCTCCAATATATCTATTGGCTATTTTGAAACTAAAATTATCCATCAAGAAACTCAAAATTAAAATATCAAAATGAATGTTCTTATATACCCTTATCTATACGATATTTATAATGTTTCCAGAAAATTGCTTGGAATATAGGTAGTGACAAGTGAGAAAAGTCCTTCAAGGCGAACCACTACTCTTTTATGTCCTTGTATCCTTACCAGTTCACCCTCAATGCCGGCAAACTCGCCTTTAATAACGCGCACTCTATCGCCACTCTTAAGGTGAGCATTATTGTCTATTTTCACGGCTTCTTCCGAGAAATCAACAAGAAACATAAAATTTTGCATCTGCTTGTCCGGCACCGCTAGCAATTGATGAGTTTCAACATTACGTATAAAAATCAACTTAATGCCTTTATCATTGGCTAAGTGAAAACATAGCTTCTTCGAGGCATGTAAAAAAAGATAATTGAGAACTAAAGGCTTTTCTTTTTTTACTTTTCGTCCATTAACTTCCACTATGACGCTACGATATGGAAGAAAGCATTCCACATCCAAATCTATTAGTTCTTTCTTTATTTTCTTGCCTGACTGTGCATGTATTTTTGCTACATACCAGCATATTTTTTCCATATCTTGATTTTCCATTCTCTACTAGTATGGGACTTTAATCTTTGCAAATATACTTTTTTTTTAAAACACATAAAAATGATTCAGGACATTTAAATAAAAAAACCTCGGTTGTACGTACAACCGAGGTTTAAACTTATAATTACAACACACAATGTTGATCAAAATAACTTAGCAGGATATTCTCCGGCATCAACTAATATTTTAATTTTATCCACTACAGACTGACGATCAGCAGCATAAGTTACGCCAAACCATTTCGCAGTAGTATCAAGAACTTTTACACTGACGGTATCTTCATTGATCAATTTATTCACCATCAACGGAATGAAATATTCAGCCTTAGGTTTATCTATATTCTCTTTGAGGAAGTTCTTAAAATAGTCTTCAGAATATTGGAAATAATCAGGTGTGAAGCCCCACATGTTCATTGAAACAGGAGTATTGTCGTCAATAGCAACCCATTCACCGCTCTCATCTTTATAACTAACAGGACCATTCACACGCATAATTTCAGTACGCTCTACGACTGTAGTCAGATTTTCATTATCATCCTTGCTACAAATACCACGCGCAACAGAACCGCTTTCACTAAGAGTATTTCCTACACGATAGCCAACCATGCAATATTCATTCTTTTTACCTTCCATTTTACTAAGGGCACTGCCAATAACAGCAAAACTGTCACGACCATAAAAGTCATCGCTATTTATCACCGCAAACGGCTCATTGATAACATCCTTTCCCATAAGCACGGCATGGTTGGTTCCCCAAGGTTTTTTACGATCAGCCGGACAGGTAAATCCTTCAGGAAGATCATTTAAGCCTTGAAATACTACAGCTGTTGGAATGTGGTTTTCATACTTGCTTAAGATTTTCGCACGGAAATCGTCTTCGAAATCTTTGCGAATCACAAATACTACCTTGCCAAATCCACCACGAATAGCATCGAAAATAGAATAATCCATGATGGTCTCCCCATTAGGACCCAGACCGTCCAACTGCTTTAATCCTCCATAACGACTACCCATTCCGGCAGCCAATACAAATAATGTTGGTTTCATTCTCTTTTTAATTAGATTTTGATTATGATTATGCAGGCAAAAGTACATAATTATTTCGGAAGAAGTATGTAAATAACTCAAAAAGTGAAACAAATCCACGATCAGAGTTTTGTCCGGTTACACAATTATGGATGGTAATATCAAGCCTAAAATATTTATAAAGAAACAAGTAAAGGTCGTTTTTTTTATCTAACTTTACGGCGTAAACAACCCCTGCGTTGTGACCATGTACCGCCTAATAATGACGATACATCGAAATATGACAAAAAAAAACAATATATAATGGATCATATATGGAATTATCAAACACCTACATACAAACAAGTTGAGGATGCCGAGCAATTAGCCGAAAAGCTAAAAATCAGCCCAATCCTAGCCAATCTACTAGTAGAAAGAGGAATCCATGACCCAATTCAAGCCCAGAAATTCTTTCATCCGCAATTAAGAGATCTTCATGATCCTTTCCTAATGAAAGACATGGATATAGCGGTTGAAAGACTAAACATGGCATTGGGACGCAAGGAACGGATTATGATTTATGGCGATTATGATGTGGATGGTACTACAGCAGTAGCATTGGTGTATAAGTTTTTGTTGCAATTCTACTCAAATATCGACTACTACATACCTGATAGATATGAAGAAGGCTATGGAGTATCGAAAAAGGGTATTGACTATGCTAAAAGCACAGATGTGAAGTTGATCATTATTCTTGATTGCGGTATTAAAGCTATAGAAGAAATAGCCTACGCAAAATCATTGGATATTGATTTTATTATTTGTGATCACCATGTACCGGATGATACATTGCCATGCGCCGTGGCTATTTTGAATGCAAAAAGACATGATAACACATACCCTTACACGGATCTATCCGGATGTGGAGTAGGATTCAAGTTTATGCAGGCTTTTGCCATAAATAATAATATTGAATTCTATCAACTATTGCCTTTACTAGACCTGACGGCTGTAAGTATAGCTTCCGACATAGTACCAATAATGGGAGAAAATCGCATATTGGCATTTTACGGATTGCGACAACTTAATTCAAACCCAAGTATCGGCTTAAAAGCCATTATTGATGTTTGTGCACTCAATGAAAAAGAGCTTACAATGAGTGACATCATGTTTAAGATAGGACCACGGATAAATGCTTCGGGACGTATACAAAACGGTAAAGAAGCTGTAGATTTATTGGTGGAGAAGGATTTTGTTCATGCTCTTAATTTGGCCAACCAAATTAATGAATATAATGAACAAAGAAAGGACTTGGACAAAAACATGACGGAAGAAGCCAATCAGCAAGTGGAAGCAATTCACAAAATAGGAAATAAGAACTCAATTGTATTATACAACAAGGACTGGCATCGTGGAGTTATTGGCATCGTGGCTTCTCGTCTGACAGAAGTCTATTATCGTCCGGCTGTGGTACTTACGGATGCCAATGGACTGGTTTCCGGATCAGCTCGTTCTATTATTGGTTTTGATGTTTACAAAGCCATAGAAAGCTGTCGTGATTTACTGGAAAACTTTGGCGGACACACTTATGCGGCTGGATTATCACTAAAATCAGAGAACGTAGAAGAATTCAGCACAAGATTCGAAAATTATGTGACCACACATATTGATGAAGAACAACGCAACCCTAAGATAAAGATTGATGCAGAAATTAAGTTTGGTGATATTACTCAAAAGTTTTATCATGATCTAAAGATGTTCAATCCCTTTGGACCGCAAAACTTAAAACCTATATTTGGTACAAGCAATGTGTATGACTATGGTACAAGCAAAGTAGTAGGCCGTGAGCAAGAACATATAAAGATGGAATTGGTAGACAGCCAGTCAAGCAACGTGATGAATGGAATTGCCTTCGGACAAAGTGAATCATTTAAATTTATCAAGACGAAACAATCGTTCGATATTTGCTATTCCATTGAAGAAAATACACATAAACGCGGTGAACTACAATTGCTCATTGAAGACATTGAAAAATCAAAGGATGAACCTGAAGCATGACACGGGATTACCTGGAAATACTGAAAGAATATTGGGGATATGATGCCTTTAGAGGTATACAAAAAGACATCATTGAAAGTATCGGAAGTGGAAAGGATACATTAGGACTCATGCCTACGGGCGGAGGTAAATCTATTACATTTCAGATACCGGCTTTAGCACAAGAAGGAATCTGTTTGGTAATTTCACCATTAATTGCCTTAATGAAAGATCAGGTTCAAAACCTAAAGGATCGAGGCATAAAAGCAGCTGGCATATATTCAGGTATGTCTCATCGTGAAATCATCACAGCGCTTGAAAATTGTATTTTTGGAGATTACAAGTTTTTATATATATCACCGGAACGTTTAAGCTCTGATCTGTTCATATCGAAAGTTAAAGCGATGAACGTTTCAATGATTGCAGTTGACGAAAGCCACTGTATATCACAATGGGGATACGACTTCAGACCTGCTTATCTGAACATTGCTCAAATAAGAGAATTGTTACCTGGTATTCCAGTTCTCGCACTCACAGCAACAGCAACACCGGCAGTTGTAAAAGACATTCAGGAAAAACTTCACTTCAAGGAAGAGAATGTTTTCAGGATGAGTTTTGAACGTGAGAACATCGCTTACATTGTGCGTTACACAGATAATAAGCCTGATGAACTGATCCATATACTGGAATCTGTTGCCGGATCAGCTATTGTGTACACTCGCAGCAGGTTAAAAACCAAAGAAATAGCTGCTATGCTTATAAAGCATAGTATAACGGCTTCCTTTTACCATGCCGGATTAAGTAATCTGGAGAAGGATAAAAGACAAAAGGAATGGCAGTCTGACGAAACGAGAGTGATCGTTGCAACAAATGCTTTCGGCATGGGTATTGACAAGCCGGACGTCCGATTAGTCATACATATAGATACTCCCGATTCGCCTGAAGCTTATTTTCAAGAAGCAGGACGTGCAGGAAGAGATGGAGAAAAAGCTTATGCCGTATTGCTTTACACAGGGCATGATCCGGTGACATTAAAACGAAGAATAACAGATACTTTTCCTGAAAAAGACTATATCCGGAATGTCTATGAGCACCTCTGTTACTTTCTGCAAGTGGCTATGGGATATGGTGAAGGGCGTGTCTTTGAATTCAATATTGATGAATTTTGCAGAGTCTTCAAACATTACCCTGTTCCGGCTACTGCTGCTCTCAAAATATTGGATCAATGCGGATATATTGAATTCATAGAAGAACAGGACAATGCTTCCCGTTTGATCTTCACTGTAAACAGAGAAGAACTATACAGAATGCATGAATTTGGTACAGAAGCAGAAACTCTTCTAAATCTCATCTTACGCTCATATACGGGAGTATTTGTAGATTATGCATTCATCAGCGAGGAATTACTTGCCAGAAAGATTCATACTTCTCGTCTACGAATCTATGAATTGCTAATGATGCTATCCAAACGAAGAATCATCGATTATATTCCACGCAAAAAGACACCTTATATTATATATACGCGAGACCGTGATGAAACCAACAGAATAAAAATCCCCAAAGCGGTATATGAAGAACGCAAAGTGCGTTATGAAGAGCGTATAAATTCAATGATCCAATATATGACCAGCGACACGGTTTGTCGAAGTCGGATGCTACTTAGATACTTTGGAGAAAAGAATGAACATAATTGCAACCAATGCGATGTATGTATTAGTAGACGGAAGAAGGGACTGAATAGCGATGAAAAAGAAGAAATAGCACAGAAAATATACGAACTACTGAAAGATACAGAAAGCATAACCCCTCCGGAACTGGCAGAACAATTACATCTGCCTACGGGTAAACTCGCAGAGGTGTTACACAACGAAATGGAAAGTGGAAAAATAATCATAGAAAACGGGAAACTAAAAGTTTCAATATAAACTTTATAAAGAAACTTTTAATTATAAGACGCTGGTGATGAGTTGCAATTCAACAGCCGGTTGACTTCGTCTATGTCAAAAAACTCCGGATCAAAGGAACCACCAATCCACTCAAGCATATCTTTGTGCTCAGGATCCTTTGGATCATTTATTACTTCCACAAGGTGCTGGTATCCATATATCCCTCCACAGTCCTCTGGCGGACAGTTGTTCTTACCAGCCTTGCAAGTGGGATATTTGACAAATGGATCATAGTCTAAAATCTTTTCTAAAAGAATTTCATGTTCCCATGAATCACCGAAATCATACTCATACTCCATTTTATCTTTAACAGATACAAGTAGATCAGCTATTCTCGTATCTTCATAATCGACTTCTCTTCCAAAATCAAAGCTCGGATCTATTTCTTCAACATAAGACGTGCCATCTTTCATAAACTTGTGCAAATGCTCATTTCCCCACCCCATTGCGAGTTGAATGATTTCATGCAGGTCGCATAAAAGTGTATCAGAAGGTACTAATAAACGTCTCCATATTTTTGGAGTATATTTCTTTAGCGAAATCTTGATTTGATAAACACTGTTCTTATTCATTGCGTCTTAATTTAAAACAGAAGCAAATATAATATTTACAGATTATTTACGAAAGAAACTTCTGATTTTTTCGTAAGCTCCGGCGTATAATTCTTCGTCTTTACCTCTTAACGGATAGTTTTTTGCCGAAAGTATCGGAATTACTTTCACTGGGAACTTCTTGGCATCGTAGATGTTACCACAAATAGATCTGAAAACCTTTCCATCAACCGGTTGGTAATAAGGATCTTCTAGTGATTCCAGTCCTTTACGACGTGGCTGGGCACCATATAAAAAGGCTTCGTCATCACCATAAAACTCTAGCTTCTGCAACCAATAGTTTGTTTGCAATGACATGGACAAAACGTATTTGATAGATGGATTCTGCTCTAAAACCCACTCAATATGAGATAATCCTTTGATTGCTTTTTCTTCCGGAATAAATACCCTTTTCCCTTTTGGAGCCGGTGTTATATAATCATTGCATAGGTTGGTAACATACATTTCAGAAGGCTTAACGCTATTAAGAGTAACGAAAGTCAGATGATTGAATAAGTTTCGTGATTCAACGTTGCGACTACGTTCGCCATCATCTTCAGGAAAACTGCGAAAATAATAGTCAGCAAACATGGCAACCTCTGTTGCAGTATCCGACCATTGCAGATTAGAATCTTCGCCTACTACTAATACTATTGGTAGTTCTGCCGGTTTTAAGTCTTTTGATCTCATATCTTGTTTTAATTAATTCAATATTGTTATCAATGCAAAGATACGCTTTTATCTTATTAAACAATTCTACTTAATTCATTGTTTTTCCATGAATCAGAGCAAGCTTGTTTGCTCCTACTCAAAAAAGGCTGAAAATATACAATCAAAGCCTTTAAATGAAACGCTTACAAGTGGTGAAATGAACCTATATTGGAGATCAATAAACTCGCCGTAGCGTTCCGTCTAAGTCATAACTAAGACTTGCTCAACCCGCAGTTATGGACGAACAAACTCACAGTTACGGGTGAAACAAATCGCTTAAGAGAGGTGAACAACTCATAACTATGAGGTGAGCCGACGGTAATTATCAAACAATAATAAACATTATAAGACAATTTAGAACATATCGAAAGTATACTCGTACACTTTCGGCCCGCTACCCGGAATTTTAGTTTTACAACTACCTCGCAATAAGAGTCATGCGAATAGTGGCTATTCCGAAATTAGTGAAATACTATCGATTTCTTATCTTATTATATTAAGTAATAACTATTATATTAACAATATAATATATTGATAATAATACAATTACAGAAGATAGATAGAATCTGTTTACAACTTTTAAATAGTATACGCGTATACTTTCGTACACTTTGCTGTATACTTTCACTACAAAATATATAACACACTCACTATCAAAAGATATACAATAACAAAGAAGGACATAATGAATAAATATCACATTTAAGACTCTAAAGCGAGTTGAAAGTATACTAAATTGCTTTTGAAAGTGTACAAAGTATACAAGAGTATACTTTCAACCACCCGGAAAGCCTTATTTACCGTGTTCACCTATCGTCTGAGAGCACGTTTTCTTCCAAAATAGAAATGCATAAAACAAGGAAAATAAGCATTGATTTTTAAATACTTACCTCATCAAAAAGTATAAATATAACAATTTAGATGAGATATCAAAAAAAAGGGATCCCACCCCTTGTATACTTTGTGCACTTTATTGTTTTATGCAACATATATACATTCTTAATATTCACTATTAAACACCTTTACATACAAATAATAACTTATCGGTAAGAAAGTATGGGAAGTCTTCCCAAAAAATGAATACCAGTAAATGTTGAGCAAAGCCACATTCTACTATCAATATTTTTTATCTTGCCAAAGACAGAAGTTGGCATTAATGAAGAAATTGTATTATTAGCAGGCATTTACCTTAGCACTTCATATCTATCGCCATTTAAGCGCACATACATCTGATATGCATCAGATATAAATATGCATAGAATATTTTACAATGCTGTAGTAAAAAAATAGGGATAATTTTTTTTTTCTGTGATATTAAATTATATTTGCTGACAATATATCCATAAATTTATTATACCATGAAGATATCACACATAGAACATATCGGTATAGCCGTAAAGAGTATCGAGGATTCTCTTCCTTATTATGAAAAGTTACTAGGTTTGAAATGTTACAACATTGAAACAGTTGAAGATCAAAAAGTTCGCACCGCTTTTCTAAAAGTGGGTGATGTAAAGTTAGAATTGCTAGAACCGACAAGCCCTGACAGCAGTATTGCAAAATTTATAGAAAAGCATGGCGAAGGCATGCATCATTTAGCATATTGCGTTGAAGATGGCGTTGGTAATGCTCTGAATGAAGCAGAACAAGCAGGAATACAACTCATAGACAAGGCTCCGAGAGCTGGTGCCGAACATCTACACATTGCTTTTCTTCATCCCAAAACCACAAAAGGCATACTAACCGAATTGTGTGAACATTGATTTTCGTTAATTCTATTCGTATAAAATAATCTATAAATTTATACATACATGAGTAATCAACTTGATAAAATAAAAGAACTCACAGAAAAACGTCAGCAAGCACGCGTCGGCGGTGGTGAAAAAGCTATTGAAAAACAACACGAACGTGGAAAATATACAGCACGTGAACGTATTGCTATGCTCCTAGATGAAGGTAGTTTTGAAGAGATTGATATGTTTGTACAACACCGTTGCACAAATTTCGGGCAAGAGAAGAAAACATATCTGGGAGACGGAGTTGTCACAGGATATGGAACTATTAGCGGACGTTTGGTCTATCTTTTTGCTCAAGACTTTACGGTATTTGGTGGTTCGCTATCTGAAACCATGGCACAAAAAATATGCAAGGTGATGGATCTTGCCATGAAAATGGGAGCACCGGTTATCGGATTAAATGACTCAGGAGGTGCGCGCATTCAAGAAGGAATCAACGCGTTAGGCGGATTTGCCGAAATATTCCAAAGAAACATTTTAGCATCCGGAGTTATTCCTCAAATATCAGGCATATTCGGCCCTTGTGCTGGTGGAGCTGTCTACTCTCCTGCTTTAACGGATTTTACGCTCATGATGGAAGGAACATCATACATGTTTTTGACGGGTCCCAAGGTTGTGAAACAAGTCATCGGAGAAGATGTATCACAAGAAGATCTTGGAGGAGCAAGTGTGCACAGTACAAAATCAGGAGTGACTCATTTTACAGCACCTACAGAAGAGGAAGCAATGACCCTAATTCGTAAACTGCTCAGCTACATGCCACAGAATAATACGGAAGAGCCGCCATATATTGAGTCTAATGACCCTATTGACAGAAAGGACGATTTATTGAATGAGATTATCCCTGACAATCCAAACAAAGCATACGACATGTATGAGGTTATAAAGACGATTGTTGATAATGGAGAATTTCTGGAAGTTCAACCTCTTTTCGCTCAAAACATTATTATTGGATTTGCACGTTTCAATGGACAATCTGTTGGTATTGTAGCAAATCAACCGAAAGTCCTAGCGGGTGTACTTGACTGCAATTCTTCACGAAAAGGAGCACGCTTTGTTCGTTTCTGCGATGCTTTTAATATTCCTGTTGTATCTTTGGTAGATGTACCAGGATTCCTACCGGGAACAGGACAAGAGTATAATGCCGTCATATTAAATGGAGCAAAATTATTATATGCTTATGGCGAAGCTACTATACCTAAAGTCACCATTACATTGCGTAAATCATATGGTGGATCACACATTGTGATGAGCTGTAAACAACTACGAGGCGATATGAACTATGCCTGGCCTTCTGCTGAGATTGCAGTAATGGGTGCTGGTGGAGCTGTTGCTGTGCTCTGCGCGAAAGAGGCTAAAAGCCAAGAAGATCCAAAGAAATTCATGACAGAAAAAGAAGAAGAATATACAAAACTATTTGCCAATCCATACCAAGCAGCCAGATATGGTTACATTGACGATGTGATAGAACCTAGAAACACTCGATTCCGCATTATCCGTGCATTGCAACAGCTGCAAACAAAACGATTGGTAAATCCGGCAAAAAAACATGGTAACATACCTTTATAATAAGGTTTGCTCGTGAATGGTTGAAGTCTTGCTCTTTCATCATTTTCCATTCATTTGCTGATAGCACTTCAATATTAATGATTTAACGAAGCATCATTGATAAATGAGAACAACAAGCAGATGAATATGAAAATCACTCGATAAGTGTAACTTTACTGAAGGATCATTATCTATAAGCTGGTTGAGTCTTCAGCTAATATAAAAAGACAGATTATGCTTTAGGAACCGTATCGAAGAAGGCAAACGATGGTATAAAATGGATTTACCATAAGACGATACCTGTTCTTTTATCCCTGAAACTATCTGTTTGAAGTTTATTGGAAATTGTTCAATATGAAATTCAAAGCGAAATGAAAACAAAAAAGAATTCTAATCCACACCCTGCAAAAGGTTGTGACGATGAAATAATAGCTGCCATAACCATGGCTCTCCATCAAGAATTAAACGAAGTGCATGATTATGAAGATATGCGACTTACTATCAACAACGGTAAACACATATACTCACCATGGAATTCTCGCATAAACTCTATGCCTGAGTTCCCTGATTTACATAAAACTCAACGCTAGTAACCACAAAAAAATTCATTTGAGATGAAAGAATATAAATATAAGATCAATGGCAATCTATACAATGTTAATGTAAACAGCATTAACGATGCCACAGCAGAAGTAGAAGTAAATGGCAAACTATTTTCAGTGGAAATAGAAAAGAAGAAAGAAAGTAAACCTATAGTACCCCCTAGGCCTGTGGTTACTCCTCCTAAAGCCGCCCAAACAACAGACAGTCCTCAAAAAAGCACACAACAAACTTCAAGTAATGGAACTGCAATAAAAACGCCATTGCCGGGAGTCATTCTTGATATAAAAGTCAATGTAGGTGATGTTGTTAAAAGAGGTCAAACTGTGGCTATTCTAGAGGCTATGAAAATGGAAAACAATATAAACTCTCCCAAAGATGGAAAAGTCGTTGCTATCAATGTCCATAAAGGAGATTCCGTGGCAGAAAGCACAGACTTAATTTTCATCGAATAAATAATGACACAGTGATTGCCCATTATTAATGAATTCATCAACCATTATCTCAATAAAAAAATCCCCTTATTTTACTTGAATAAAATAAGGGGATAGCAATTATAAATTATAAAAAATGTTATGGTCTCATCATTATGCGTCCAGTACCAACCTCTCCAAGATCAGCTCCGGGTAATGCATTTGGTCTCTTATCGTGTTTAATAAAACGAGTCACTTTGCGTAAACGGAGATTGTCTAATCCAACCCCTACATTCAATCTACTCACATCAACCCTGCCATTAATTCCTTGCACAGATCCTCTGTCAGTAAACTGCCATATATCCCAATCTTTACCATCCATTAAAGTTGGCTCATTGTTGGAATAACGAGCTATAAAGAACTGATATCCTTTAAATTGCTCAGCTAAAAATGTATTATAAAAGAATACGCCTGTATAAATAATCGGCTTCACGCCATAATATTCTTCGCAACAATCAAGGAATTCTTGCAAATTGGCACGTAATGTAGGTGCAGTCCAACGACGTTCCTCCACATCAATAACCGGTAATAAATCTTGTTTTTCTTTATCAACTACTTCTCTGAAATGCTCAAACTGAACACGTCCAGAAACATTTGTAGAAAAATAATGGTAACTACCTACAGGAATACCCAAACGTCTGGCTTCTTCAATATTTTTCTGATAATATGGATCATTAAGAATAGCACCTTCTGTCGCTTTTACATAAACATAACTGATGCGGTGACTTTGATAATTTCTCACTTGATCCCAATTTATCCTACTTTGATAATGCGACACATCCAATCCATAAATAGCATTAGGGTCTTGCGCTTTTTCAAGCTGATTATTTTCGCCATAGGGATGTTGGAATAATGCTCTTTGTGCTTGCAAATCAAGGGCAGCAGGAGAGTTAACGAAATTCATATCACGGGTAACTTCTTTCGTCTTATTTTGATTCTTGCGATCATCCGGAATTAAATATAAAGGCAAACCCTGTCCCACATTTGGTACAGGATTACTCACATAAGCCAGATTTGTAGTCTGAACTGTGTCAGTCTTTAATTTCGATTTATCATTATTGACACGAGACTCTGCATTTACCGATATAACAAGTATCCAACAAAAAGTCACGCAGATCGCAATATATTTGTTCATATATAAAATGATTCCTTGTAAAAATTACGTGGTGACAAAGATAATAAATAAATATTGCAAACCAACGATTTAGAACATTAAATTAACAATATAGCGAAATATACCACTTAAAAGGTATACTTTACTATCCTCAAAATGCCAATATATCAAAGATTATTTGAGCAAAGCCACACTAAATTATGTCAACATTCAATTCCATTTATATATCACACAACACCTAAATCTGATCCATCTATATCATCCCATGGTTCTCATTTAAAGCCCGAACAAGAAACCCATAAGGATATATTCATCCTATTCGTTTCCTTACATTCGATACTTTTTCTTTTTTTATCAGCAGAATTCTAAATCAAAAAAGTCTTTTAATTGTCCTAAAGCCGGATTCTTCTTTACCATTGAAGCAAACTTCTCAGGACGAGTAAATGCTTGTGGCTGGTCCGTGTTTTCCCTTACTCTTATTGTTATATTCAATTTTGAATTCGCCAACTTACGTCGTAAGAACAATAAAATGGACGGCATAGCAGTGCGCAGGTCTTTTTCAGCAATAGTATTGTTTACAACTACTTCAAGCTCTTCGTTATTATCATCAAGCGACTTTATTTGCATTGCTTTCATCCTACCGGCCAATGCACTTTGAGCTTGCGGTAAGCTATTGGTATATTCTCGCCAACAAACATTTACATCCTGTTCAGTCACTACATGATCTTCCTGAACAACAGCTACATTCTGCGACGTATTCTGATTATTCCTTACTGGCTCAGCAGCATTCTCTTTCACAGCCTGTTTCAACGAAACTCCAGGTATAGCACCAAGTCCTTTAATAGTAGGAATACTATTTCTCTTAGTTTCTGCAACAATTGGGCTATGATGAGGAACTGCACTCTTTGGCTGTTCTTGTACAGCTTCAACAACCTGTTGCTTAGCATCGGGTTGTTGTGTAAATATGGGTTTTATAATTTGTGTGGGCTGACGCCCGGAGCCTTCATCACTCTTCCCATCGGTCACTTGAGCCAATTGTATCAACGTTACCTCAACAAGAAACCTCTTGTTATTACTTGCACGATAATTGATTTCACAATTGTTACAGAGCTTCAATGCTTTGAACAGAAATTTGGGAGCACACTTTGCAGCCTGGGTTTTATAACGTCCACGCATGCTCTGCCCTACTTTTAATAAAGGCAACGTCGACTCATCACGACTTACCAACAAATCTCTAAAATGACGTCCAAGTCCATCCATAAAATGAGACGCATCAAAACCTCTGCTTAGCACTTCATCAAAGACAAGCAAAACATCAGGTATTCTATTTGAAAGAAACGCTTCTGTCAATTTAAAGTAATATTCATAATCAAGGACATTCAGATCTGATATCGTATCTTTATAGGTGACCTTACCTTTTGTGAAACTTACTACCTGATCGAATATAGAAAGTGCATCGCGCATTCCCCCATTTGCTTTTTGTGCAATCACATTAAGCGCTTCGGGTTCATATTCAATGTTTTCGTTTTTTGCCACATACTCAAGATGCTCTATGATATCAACAGCTTCCATCGGATTGAAATCATAAACCTGACAACGTGATATAATAGTCGGCAGAATTTTATGTTTCTCGGTCGTTGCTAAAATAAAAACAACATATGCAGGAGGCTCTTCCAGCGTTTTCAGAAAGGCATTGAATGCTTGGGATGACAGCATGTGTACCTCATCAATAATAAAAACCTTATACTTGCCTATCTGTGGCGGTATCCTGGTCTGCTCCATAAGTTGCTTGATATCCTCCACACTATTGTTGCTGGCAGCATCCAGCTCTTGAATATTCAATGAACGCTGCTCATTAAAGGCTTTGCATGATTCACATTCATCACATGCTTCACCGTTTTCGTGAGGATTCATGCAATTAATGGTCTTTGCAAAAATACGGGCACAAGTTGTTTTCCCCACTCCGCGAGGCCCGCAAAACAAATAAGCATGTGCCAAACGTCCTGAACTTATGGCATTCTTCAATGTGGTAGTCAATGACGATTGGCCTACAACCGAGTCGAATGTCTGAGGACGATATTTACGTGCCGAAACTATATAATTATCCATACATCAATTTTTCTTTGCGCAAAAATAAACAAAAACATTGATTTTTTAAACACACATTCCATTTTAATTGTATCTTTGCTTTGTAATTAAATAAGAAAAGAATGAACCTGAAATTACAAGCAAAAATATCATTTGTTTGTCGACACAAATACATCATTACGTCGGCATTCTTCGTTGTAATAATAGGATTCGTAGGTGATAGCAGTGTATTGCAACGGGTAATGAACCAATGGAAACTAGTGACGCTAGGAAGTCAAATAAGCAAATACCAAGTACAGTACAATAACGATACTCGTAAACTAAACCAACTCAATTCTAATCCTCGAACTATAGAGAAAATTGCACGAGAACGATATTTCATGAAAGATTCGCTTGAAGATATTTATGTATTCGAAGATGACATGAAAAAGCAACAACAAGAAAACAATCAAGAATAATGAAAAAATATTTATCAGGCATATTCATGGCTGGCACTTTATTAGTGTTGGCTGGAGCTATGATGTATGCCTTACACTCTTTCCATGAGAAAGCTCCATTTGTATTTACTGCCGGTGCGATAATTGTGGCGATATGCCAATGCTTTATTCCCTATAACGATGCAACCGTTTCGCTAAGAAGACTACACAGACAACAGCTCTTCGGAGGGGTTATGCTGATTGCCACAGGCGTTGTTATGTTTTTACTTCCTGGTACAACATGGGTTCTCTGTCTTACATTTGCAGCAATACTCGAGCTTTACGCAGCTTATAGAATTCCATATCTTGAAAAGAAAGAGAAAGGAAAAGAAAGAAACAAACTTTCTTAAACAAAAATGTTTTTTTTGAGAATAATCATTGCGTTTATTAAAAGAAATGATTTTATTTGCAATAAATTAATTATAACATATTTATAAACCCATGAATAACACAAGTTCAAGCAAGAACCTCACCGGATTAAAACGGAGAGACTTTCAAAAAACGATAGACGGTAAACAAACAGACTTATATCTTCTCAAGAATCCTAATGGATTGGAGATTGCTGTAACAAATTATGGATGTGCAATAGTTGCTATTATGACACCCGATAAAAACGGGAAATACGACAATGTCATTTTAGGACATGATACTATTGACGGAGTAATTAATAGTCCGGAACAGTTCCTAAGCACTACAATCGGTAGGTATGGCAACAGAATTTGTAAAGGCAAATTCACTTTAAAAGGTAAGGAGTACTCACTTCCTATCAACAATGGTCCGAACTGCTTGCACGGAGGTCCTGAAGGATTTCACAAAAAAGTATGGGATGCTCGCCAAAAGAACGAACATGCTGTTGAATTTACGCTGACATCAGAAGATGGCGAAATGGGATTCCCTGGAAAAGTGGAAGTAATGATGACATACACACTCACAGATGTCAATGAATTCATCATCTCATACAAAGCCACAACGGACAAAACAACGATCATCAACCTCACCAATCATGGGTTCTTTAATCTGGCAGGTATAGCAAACCCTACTCCTACAGTATTAAACAATATCTTGACCATCAATGCTGACTACTACATTCCTACGGACGATACATCTATCCCTACCGGAGAAATTTTAAAAGTAGATAACACTCCTTTTGATTTCAGAAAGCCACACGTTGTTGGAGACCGTATTAACGATAAGGGCAACATTCAAATTAAAAACGGAGCCGGATACGACCACTGCTTTGTTCTGAAAAAAGAACCGGAAGAACTTGCACTTGCAGCTAAATGTATTGAACCGTTAAGTCGTAGATACATGGAAGTATATACAACCGAACCGGGCGTTCAACTCTATACAGGAAACTGGTTGAATGGCTTTGAAGGAACACATGGAGCTACTTATCCATCAAGAAGTGCTATTTGCTTTGAAGCTCAACACTTCCCGGATTCACCTAACAATGCACACTTCCCTTCATGTATCTTGACTCCCGGAAAGGAATACAAGCAAGTAACCATCTATAAGTTCGGCGTAGAGAAATAATCACAGAAGAATCTATAACACCTGATTAACAAATCAAAAAGAACCCCCTTTTATCATGAAACAAGAACAAAATCAAAATTACTCATTTGCATTGGCAGTAGTAATTGTCGTTTGCTTTCTCTTGGGATTCATCACCACGATGAACAACTCGATGATCGACTTTTGCAAACAGACATTTCATCTGTCCGAATCACAAGGTCAATTAGTTAATACTGCTTTCTACGGAGCATACATACTGTCTGTTCCACTTGCATTATTAATGAAAAAATTAGGATATAAAGCTACACTAGTCTTAGGTTTGGCAGTAATTGCTTTCGGCTTTGTGCTCAACTTCATTGGCATCGGAGCTTTTGCCGGTTCCACAGAAATCTATCCGGTTTATCTGATGTGCATGTTCTGTGTAGCAATAGGTATTGTGTTGTTGCAGTTGGTTTCAAACCCATATGTTATGGTACTTGGAGCTCCCGAAAAAGGAGCATTCCGCATGACATTGAGCCAAACATTTAATTCACTTGCAACAGCTATTGCTCCTATCTTTGTATCATTTCTTATTGTATCAGGTAGCCAAGGCTACAATGCATCATCTATCAAATTCCCCTTCTTAGGTTTGGGTATATTCACGATAGTATTGTGTATAATTCTTACATTCATCAAGTTGCCTTCAATCAATGAAGGCGAACAAGCATTTGATGAAGGCAAAACATACAAGAGCAGCGTATTCAAATATCCTCACGTATATTTGTGCGGTTTGGCAATCTTCACCTATATGGGTGTTGAAATTGGTATACCTAGTTTGTTACCTGCCAAGATCCGTCATTTACAAGCTTTGGGCGCAATCGGTCAGTTCGAGCCGACTCAATTACTTTCATTCTACTGGACAGGTTTGTTAATCGGTCGTGCACTTGGAACAGCATTGTTAAGCAAATTCAAACCACGTCAGATCCTAGGTTTCTGCCTTGGTGCAGCCGCATTATGCGTACTAGTGTCTTTCTTCGTTCCGGGCAAATTATCAATTTACGCAATGATCGCAACAGGTTTGTTCCACTCAGTAATGTGGCCTTTGATATTCAACCTTGGTCTTGCAGACCTTGGACCAAACACCAAAGCAGCATCAGGAGTCATCAACACCGGTGTAATCGGAGCGGCTATTTTAATGCCTATGATGGGAGCTATTGTTGACAACATTGGTTTGACCGTCGCTATTTGCACATTATTTATATACTATGCATACATTCTCTGGTTTAATTTCTTCGGATCAAAAATCAGAACAGCATAAATTATTAATCTAATAAAAAAGAGAACCATGGATATAGAAACAGTAAGAAACCGCTTTATCAAGCATTTCGACGGACAAACAGGATCAGTGTATGCATCACCGGGACGTATCAATTTAATTGGAGAACATACTGATTATAATGGAGGTTTCGTCTTTCCGGGAGCTATTGACAAAGGTATGATTGCTGAAATCAAACCAAACGGCACTAAGAAAGTTCTGGCTTATTCAATTGATTTAAAAGACTTCGTTGAATTCGGTTTGGAAGAGAAAGATGCCCCCAAAGCTAGTTGGGCAAAATATATATTTGGTGTTTGTCGTGAGATGATCAAAAGAGGTGTTAAAGTTGAAGGCTTCAACACAGCATTCTCAGGAGATGTTCCTCTGGGCGCAGGTATGTCATCATCCGCAGCACTTGAAAGTACCTATGCATTTGCATTGAACGATTTATTCAATGGCAATATCGACAAGTTCGAATTAGCCAAAGTGGGACAAGCTACAGAACACAACTATGTGGGCGTGAATTGTGGTATCATGGACCAATTTGCTTCAGTTTTCGGTAAAGCCGGAAGTTTGATTCGCTTGGATTGCCGTTCATTGGAATACAAATATTTCCCATTCGATCCTAAAGGATACAAATTGGTATTGGTAGACTCAGTTGTAAAACACGAACTTGCTTCGTCTGCATACAACAAGCGTCGCCAAAGCTGCGAAGCAGTTGTAGCTGCTTTGCAAAAGAAGCATCCTCACGTTGAGTTCTTGCGTGATGTCGACATGAAAATGCTTAACGAGGTTAAAGGCGAGGTAAGTGAAGAAGACTTCATGCGTGCTGAATATGTGGTTGAAGAGATTCAACGTGTACTTGACGTTTGTGACGCTTTGGAAAAAGGCGACTACGAAACAGTCGGTAAGAAAATGTATGAGACTCATGAAGGACTAAGCAAACTATATGAAGTTAGCTGCGTTGAACTTGACTTCCTGAATGATATTGCCAAAAAAGACGGCGTGACCGGCTCACGTGTAATGGGTGGCGGCTTCGGAGGTTGTACAATCAACTTGGTTAAGGATGAATTGTACGACAAGTTTATTGCCGATGCAAAAGAAAGCTACAACACTAAATTCGGACGTTATCCGAAGATCTACGACGTGGTAGTAAGCGACGGCTCTAGAAAGTTGATTTAAAGTATACCTTATTTATATAGGATGAGAGGAGATGTCTGTAATGGCATCTCCTCTTTTTTGTATGCCTGTAAAAGCCCTGATACTCCCTGAGAAAGAAACGATTGCTAACCGGTTTATTTCGAATTGCTAACCTGCTTTCCTCGAAATGCATTAATCAAAAAGATATTTTTACAATTGTAGAAAATGTTTTCCACCAAGGTAAGAAATGTTTTCCACCCGGGTAAGAATCATTTTCCACCAAGGTAAGAAATGAGTTTATCCATTACAAGACAGAAAATAAGCCCTAACGATTTCATAAAATGCAAAGGGGTAATCTATCGTTTTGCCACATGCAATAAAAGATCATTTCAGTATACAAATAGTTAAAATAAGTGTACAAAATACACTGTTGTACCTAATTCATGTTCAATAACATACAATAAAAAGATACAACTAAAAGCGATAAGTGTTACTTTTACACTCAAAATTTATTATACCGCTGGAGAACATGAAAAAATTAGTATTTACAATGGGACTGGCTGCTATGATTTTGGCAGGTTGTTCAATGAAGCCTCAATCTAATTTGACGGATTCAGGACTAAATCCTGAGAACTTCAAAAAGGAGATTAAAGGCAAGCAAACCCAACTTTTTGTGATGAAAAACAAAAAGGGAATGGAAGTATGTATCACCAATTTCGGTGGTCGCATTGTTTCAATTATGGTGCCTGACAAGAACGGAAAAATGCAAGATGTTGTTCTTGGATTCGACAGTGTAGCTGATTACGTGAAAATACCTAGTGACTTTGGATCAGCTATCGGTAGATATGCTAATAGAATAAACAAAGGTCAATTCAAATTGGATGGGAAACTAATACAGTTGCCTATCAACAATTTCGGCCATTGTTTGCATGGAGGTCCACAAGGATGGCAATATCAAGTTTACGAAGGAACCCAAGTAAACGATACTACAATAAAAATGGTAAGACACTCTCCGGATGGGGATATGAACTTCCCGGGAGCTGTAACAGCTACTGTGACTTATACACTTACTGCTGATAATTCTATCGACATCAATTATGAAGCTACTTCAACCAAGAAGACGATCATAAACATGACCAATCACTCTTATTTCAACTTAACGGGTGATCCTGATAAATTATCTTTAGACAATGTGCTTTATGTAAATGCCGACCAATACACTCCGGTTGACAATACATTCATGACCACGGGAGAAATTAAACCGGTCAAAGGAACTCCTATGGATTTCACAACCCCTAAAGCTGTTGGGAAAGATATAAACGACTCGGCATTTGTCCAAATCAAGAATGCCAACGGATATGATCACAACTGGGTACTTAATACCAAAGGCGACATCAAGAAAGTTGCAGCCAGATTATATTCACCGGTAAGTGGAATCTCATTGGAAGTTTATACTAACGAACCTGGAATACAAGTATATACAGGTAATTTCCTTGACGGTAAAACGAAAGGTAAAAAAGGAAAAGTCTATCAAAAGCGTGCTTCTGTATGTTTGGAGACACAGCATTATCCTGATTCTCCCAACAAACCACAATGGCCTTCAGCTGTGTTAGAACCAGGGAAGACATATCACAGCCATTGCATATTCAAATTCGGCATTCAAAAATAAATAAAAAATAAGTAACAACTAATATCATGAATTGGAATTCTCATCAATTTGAACCACTAGACTGGCTTATCATAGCCCTTGGTGTCGGGATTGTATCGTGGCTTGTATACCGCTCTATCCAAAAAAGTAAAAAAGCCAAATTAGGAGGCGAAACTAGTAGTGACTACTTTCTGTCAGGTCGTAATGAAACATGGTTTGCTGTAGGTGCTGCCATCTTTGCTGCCAACATTGGTTCAGAACACCTTGTTGGTCTTGCAGGTGCAGGCGCAAGTTCCGGTATGGCTATGGCTCATTGGGAAATGCAAGGCTGGTTGATTCTTGTACTAGGATGGGTATTTGTACCTTTCTATGAACACAGCAGAGTATTCACAATGCCTGAATTTTTGATGCGTCGTTATACGCGAGGCACCAGTTCCGCTTTGTCTATCATTACATTACTTAGTTATGTACTAACAAAAGTTTCTGTAACAGCATTCACAGGTGGTATATTTTTTGAAAGTCTTTTAGGACTACCCTTCTGGTATGGTGCTATCGGACTAGTTGCAATAACCGGAGTCTTCACTGTTTTTGGAGGAATGAAAGGTGTAATGACCATCTCTTCCATCCAAACTCCTATCCTTATCATCGGAGCATTCCTTGTCCTGTTTCTAGGATTGAATGCATTAGGCGACGGATCAATTGTAAATGGTTGGCACCAAATGCTTCTATTTGCACAAAACCCTCACTCAGTCACATCAGGCGAAGGTGCATCTCAAGTAACCAAAGTGTTATCCGGTACAAATCACCTTATACATAGCGATCCCTCAGATCCTTTATTTGGAGCTTATCCAGGTGTAGGTGTTATTCTTGGTGCTGCTATTATTGGCTTTTGGTATTGGTGTACCGACCAACACATTGTACAAAGAGTACTTGCTGCCAAAAACATGGACCAAGCACGTAAGGGTACGATCTTTGCAGGTTACCTGAAGGTTCTTCCTGTATTCATGTTCTTGATCCCAGGTATGATTGCGGCAGCTTTACAAGCCAAAGGTGCCAGTGGGTTTCATATGGCACAAACAGATGAAGCATTCGGTTCGATGGTATTATATGTATTGCCTATGGGTGTGAAAGGATTTGTTACTATCGGTTTCATTTCTGCACTTGTCACTTCTCTTGCGGCTCACTTTAATTCATCGGCAACTCTATTTACAATGGACTTCTACAAACATTATCATCCCGAAGCAAGTGAAGCAAAACTTGTGTGGATCGGTCGTGTAGCAACTATCGCTGTTGTTGTATTAGGACTTGTATGGATTCCTGTAATGCGTAGTTTGAGTGGTGTACTTTATCAATATTTACAAGAAGTACAATCATTGTTAGCTCCTGCTATTGCAGCTGTATTTATCCTCGGGATCTTCACCAAAAAGGTTACACCGAAAGCAGGTGAAATAGGTATTATCACCGGCTTCATCATCGGTATGGCCCGTTTGGCAATCAAAATCATTCAGCCTGCTTGCATGCAATGGTTCTTGGATATTAACTGGTTATGGTTCAGTATCTATCTATTGCTCTTCACCATGTTGCTGATGGTTGTGATAAGTTTCTTTACACAACCTGCCAGCGAAGAACAACTTAAAGGAATTACATTCCTTACTCAAAGTCCGGAGCAAAAAGCAGAAACCCGCGCAAGCTGGAGCAAAGCAGATGTTGCAACTACAATTGGTGTAGTCGTATTATGTGTGCTCTTCTATTGCTATTTCTGGTAATTATAAATAGTAATATAAAATATATACTTAATAATGAGTTTCTATAGTGATAAAGACCGCTTTTTTGTTGCAATAGATTGTGTGATTTTTGGCTTTCACGAGGATGAACTTAGTCTTTTGTTATTAAAGCGTAAGTTCGAACCGGCACAAGGAATGTGGTCATTAATGGGAGGCTTCTTACAAAAAGAAGAAAGTGTAAACGATGCCGCCAAAAGAATTCTAAAGGAACTCACCGGTTTAGAAAATGTTTTTATGGAACAGGTAGGCCTCTATGGTGAGGTCTACCGCGATCCGGGTGAAAGAGTGTTGTCACAAGTTTATTATGCACTCATAAAGATTGATGACTATGACCGCCAACTAGTGGCACAACATAATGCATCATGGGTGAATATAAGCAAATTGCCATCACTAATCTTTGACCACCAAAACATGGTAGCTGAAGCTCGGAATAAACTAAAGATCAAGGCCACAACAGAGCCTGTAGGTTTCAATTTGTTGCCTGAAATGTTTACTCTTACTCAGTTACAAACTTTGTATGAAGCCATCTATGGTGAACCCATTGATAAACGCAACTTCCGAAAGCGCGTTGCTGAAATGGACTTCATAGAAAAGACAGATAAAATTGATAAAAACGGTTCGAAGCGTGGAGCATGTCTATACAAGTTCAATGCTAAAATATATAAGAAGGACCCGAAATTCAAATTATAGCTATGTTAGAAGAACTGAAAAAAAAGGTTTGCCAAGCCAACTTGGACTTGGTTAAACACGGTTTAGTTATTTTTACTTGGGGAAATGTATCAGCCATTGATCGCAAAAGCGGATTGGTTGTGATCAAACCAAGTGGTGTATCATATGACAATATGAAGCCTGAAGACATGGTTGTGGTAGATCTTGACGGTAAAGTGGTTGAAGGTGATCTTAACCCTTCATCAGATACCCCCACACATGTCGTACTTTACAAGGCTTTTCCTGAAATAGGTGGTATTGTACATACTCACTCTACCTATGCAACAGCATGGGCACAAGCTGGAAAAGATATTCCTAATATAGGTACAACGCATGCCGATTATTTTCACAACGAAGTACCTTGTACAAGGGATATGACCGAAAGTGAAGTAAAAAGCGCTTACGAACTTGAAACAGGAAATGTTATTGTTGAACGTTTCAAGGGAATCAATCCAATGCATACTCCGGGAGTTTTGGTCAAAAATCACGGACCTTTCTCATGGGGCAAAGATGCCGACAACGCTGTTTACAACGCTGTAGTAATGGAACAAGTTGCCAAAATGGGATTTATTGCTTACTCTGTAAATCCTAATCTGACAATGAATCCGCTCTTGATTGAAAAGCATTTCAGTCGCAAGCATGGTCCTAATGCATATTACGGACAAAAGAAGAAATAAAAATTTAAACAATTAAAACATTGATATTATGAACGCATTTAATAATTATGAAGTATGGTTTGTCACCGGAGCTCAATTGCTTTATGGAGGCGATGCAGTAAAACAGGTTGACAGTCACTCTAATGATATAGTAGCTGGATTAAATCAATCCGGTAACCTTCCTGTTAAGGTTATATATAAAGGTACAGCAAACTCTTCGAAAGAAGTTGAATCTATTTTCAAAGCTGCTAACTCAGAAGACAAATGTATCGGTGTAATCACTTGGATGCATACTTTTTCTCCAGCTAAAATGTGGATACATGGTTTGACCTTGTTGCGTAAACCATTGTTGCATCTACATACTCAATTCAACAAAGAAATTCCATGGAATACAATGGATATGGATTTCATGAACTTGAACCAAAGTGCTCATGGTGACCGCGAATACGGCTTCATCAATGCCCGCATGCGTCGTCCACGCAAATTGGTTGTTGGTTATTGGAAAGAGGAAAAGACACAAGGTCACATTGCTGTATGGATGCGTGTAGCTGCAGCTTGGGCTGATTCTCAAGAAATGTTGATTGTACGTTTCGGCGACCAAATGAATAATGTGGCTGTTACCGATGGCGACAAAGTGGAAGCAGAAATGCGCTTAGGTTATCACGTTGATGAATATCCTATTGCCGACTTATGCGCTGTAATGGCTAAAGTAACAGATGATGAAATCAATACTCTTGTTAAAGAATACGAAAAAGAATATGACTTCGCAGACAATGCAAAGAACGGTGGAAAAGATCGTAAAGCTGTAATTGAAGCTGCACGTGAAGAAATAGCTATCCGCAGATTCCTGGATGCAAAAGGTGCAAAAGCTTTCACAACTAATTTCGATGAGTTGTCAGGTTTTGATCAACTTCCAGGATTAGCTTCACAAAGATTGATGGCAGAAGGTTATGGTTTTGGTGCAGAAGGTGACTGGAAGACAGCTGCTTTGGTTCGTACCACTTGGGTTATGTGCCAAGGATTACCTGGTGGAAGCTCTTTCCTTGAAGATTATACATTAAACTTCGATGGCGAAAGCACTGCTATTCTTGAATCACACATGCTTGAAGTTTGTCCGCTTATTGCTGCTGGCAAACCTCGTATGGAAGTTCATCCTTTAGGTATCGGCGGCAAGAATGATCCTGCTCGTTTGGTATTCACTACTAAGACAGGTGCCGGAATTGCTGCAACCATTGTAGATATGGGCAACCGTTTCCGTATGATTGCAAATGCTGTAGATTGCATTAAACCGAAACCACTTCCAAAACTTCCTGTTGCATCTGCATTATGGATTCCACGTCCCAACTTTGAAATTGGTGCAGGAGGATGGATACTAAGCGGTGGTACTCACCACTCTAGTTTCGCATTCAACCTAACAATGGAATATTACGAAGACTTTGCAGAGATAGCAGGTATTGAATTGATTGAAATCGATGAGAATTCAACAACAAATGATATCAAGAAAGAACTTCGCTTCAATGACGTTTATTACTTACTGAACAAAGCTCTGAAATAAGATGAAAGATAAATTTGTAATCGGCTTAGATTACGGAAGTGACTCTGCTCGCGCCCTGATAGTGAATGCTACCACGGGCGAAGAGCTTGCCACAGCCGTTAAATATTATCCACGTTGGAAAGCCGGAAAATATTGTAATCCAGGTATCAATCAATATCGTCAACATCCGTTAGATTATCTTGAAGTACTAGAGGCTTCTGTTAAAGAAGCTTTGGAAAAGAGTCCTGCAGGAACTGCTGAGAATATTGTAGGTATTGCTTTTGATACAACAGGTAGCACTCCCGCTTTCACCGACGAAAATGGTACCCCCTTAGCTCTTCTTCCTGAATTTGCAGAGAACCCCAATGCCATGTTCGTATTGTGGAAAGATCATACAGCAATAAAAGAAGCAGCTGAAATAAACAAACATTGCAAAGAATCTGCAATAGATTACTCTGCTTATGAAGGCGGTATCTATTCATCTGAATGGTTCTGGGCAAAAGCTTTGCATGTTTTACGTGAAGACAAAGCTGTTGCGGCTAAAGCATATTCTATTGTTGAATATTGTGAATGGCTACCGGCAGTGCTGACCGGTGTAACTAAATCTTCTGACATTGTAAGAAGTCGTTGCGCTTGCGGTCACAAAGCAATGTGGCATGAGAAATGGGGAGGACTTCCTAGTGAAGATTTCCTTGGTTCACTTGATCCATTATTAAAAGGATTCCGTGCACGCCTATTTGATAAGACAGAAACGGCAGACAAATCTGTTGGTCATCTTAGCAATGAATGGGCAAAACGTTTAGGCTTATCAACAGATGTAGTAGTAGCCGGTGGTGCTTTTGACTGCCATATGGGCGCAGTAGGTGCCGGCGTCACCCCTCATACTTTTGTACGTGTAATCGGTACCTCTACATGTGATGTAATGGTTGCTGATTACAAAGAAATCGGTGACAACTTGATCAAAGGTATATGTGGACAAGTAGACGGTTCTGTTATCCCTGGTATGATTGGATTAGAAGCCGGTCAATCGGGATTTGGAGACATCTATGCGTGGTTCAAGCGTATACTTGAATTCCCATTGAAGCAAATCATTGGCAATTCATCTTTGTTGGATGAGAATACAAAACAAAAGCTCATTGACGAAGCTGCAGACAGAATCATTCCAGCACTAACCAAAGAGGCAGAGAAGCTTCCTATCACAGATGACTGTGTCGTTGCAACCGATTGGATGAACGGTAGAAGAACACCTGATGCAAACCAATTGCTGAAAGGAACTATTACCGGCATCACATTGGCCACAAGCGCTCCACAAATATTCCGTGCATTGGTTGAAGCTACCGCATTCGGTTCTAAAGCTATTGTTGATCGTTTCATCAACGAAGGTGTACGCATTGATAATGTGATCGGTATCGGTGGCATTGCATTGAAATCTCCGTTTGTCATGCAAACATTAAGTGATATTTTGAACATGCCTATAAAAGTGTGCAAAACAGACCAAGCTTGTGCTTTAGGTGCAGCAATGTTTGCAGCAACAGCAGCAGGGATATACGGCAAGGTAGAAGATGCTCAAAAAGCAATGAGCTCTGGCTTTGCTAAGGAATATTATCCTATTGATGATAATGCAAAAGCATACAAGGCTATTTACGATAAGTACCAGCTTGTAGGCAAATTTACTGAAAAAGAACTCTTCTGTTAAATAATATCTAAGATCAATTGTCCAGCAAGTCTTTGCATGGACAATTGATCTTTTTTGCTTTGTTGACTTAGTCTTAACCATAAAATCATGCAAATAAAAAGAAACACTTTAATCATTGCAACTCTACTTTTATCATCACTAGTTGCTTCTGCAAAAGAAACAGTTATATCCGGACCGGATAAGAATTTGGTGGTAAAAGTTGAGATAAATGAAGGGTCTCCATCCTATTCAATCTCTTATAATGGTAAGCAAATTATTAAAGATTCTCCCCTTGGATTACAAACCAACAGAGGAGACTTCAGTAAGGATTTAAATTTCGAAGATGTCACATTTAGCAACATAGATAATACTTACACAATGCCAATGTCAAAAGTAAGTAAAGTTCATTATGTTGCAAACGAAATGACAACAACTCTAACCAAAGACAAAGATACTCTCAAAATTATATTTCGTGTCAGCAACAATGATGTAGCCTTTTCATACAAAATTTCTTCTCCTGAAAGGAAGAATATAATTGTTACATCTGAATATACAGGATTCCACTTCCCTGATTTTACAACCACATTTATTACTCCACAGTCTACTCCTCAAATAGGTTGGGTGCGCACTAAACCAAGCTACGAGGAAGAATACACAAGAGATGAACCTGTCGGAACACCATCAAAGTTTCATCAAGGATACACCTTCCCCGCTCTCTTCCATGTCGGATCAAACGGTTGGGCACTCGTTTCTGAAACAGGAACAGATAGTCATTATTGTGGTACACATTTAAGTGACGGTACTAAAGACGGATTATACACCATAGCGTTCCCTCAAAAAGGAGAAAACGGTGGGCTGTGTGATACTTCTGCAGTAAGCATATTGCCCATGCAAACACCATGGCGTACCATCACTGTCGGACAAAATTTAAAACCAATCGTTGAAAGTACCGTTGCATGGGATGTTGTGGAACCACGCTACAAAGCCTCAACAAATTATGTTCCGGGTAAAGCTACTTGGAGTTGGATTTTATGGCAAGATGAAAGCTGCAATTACAAAGATCAGGTCACATTCATAGATCTTGCTGCTAAAATGCATTTCAATTACATTTTAATTGATGCGCTTTGGGACAAACAAATCGGTTATGAGAATATGCCAAGTCTAATACGCTATGCACAATCCAAAGGTGTTGACGTATTCTTATGGTATAATTCAAATGGCTATTGGAACGATGCCCCGCAAGGACCTAGAGGAAGAATGGATACATCTGTTGCACGTCAAAAAGAAATGCAATGGATGAAAGATTTAGGCGTAAAAGGAATTAAGATAGACTTCTTTGGAGGAGATAAACAAGAAACCATGAAATTGTATGAAGACATTCTTACAGATGCCAATCGCTATGGTCTAATGGTTATCTTTCATGGAACCACAATTCCAAGAGGTTGGCAACGTATGTTCCCCAATCACGTAAGCAGCGAAGCCGTACTTGCTAGTGAGAATCTTATATTCAATCAACATTATGCCGACACAGAAGCATCCTGCACAACGATACTGCCATTCACACGCAATGTAGTAGCTGCGATGGACTTTGGAGGTGTAGTCTTCAACAAACGTTTCTCAAAATATCCAGAAAAGTCCGGTAATATTCGTCGGACTACAGATGCATTGGAGCTGGCAACTTCCGTTTTGTATGAATCTCCTATTCAAAATATAGCCATTGCTCCCAATAATTTATCAGAGCAACCACAATATGTACTTGATTTTCTTAGCAAAGTTCCTACAACATGGGACGAAACCAGATATATAGCCGGTACTCCTAACGAAGATGTTGCGATAGCTCGTAGAAACGGACAAACATGGTATGTTGCCGTTACCAACGGAGAAAATATAAATAAGAAAATGACTTTATCATTACCAATGCTGGCCGGTCAAAAAGTTACTCTATATTATGACTTAAAAGATCGTACCATAGGAATGAAAGAAGTTGAAATAAGCAAAAAAGGACAGATAAATCTTAACCTTCTCAATGAAGGTGGGGCTGTAATTGTATCAAAAGAATAAATCACTAACTACATAACAATTTTTCAAATGAAAAGAATATTAATATCCAGTTTATTTGCTTTGAGCATGCCTTTGCTTGCTCAAGAGAATGCGACGATTAACATCCATGCAAACGAAGGGAAACAGATTATCTACAAAGAAATCTATGGACAGTTTGCCGAGCATCTCGGAACTTGTATTTATGGAGGACTATGGGTCGGAGAAAATTCAAGCATTCCCAATATCAAAGGATATCGTACAGATGTTTTCAATGCACTAAAGAACTTGCATGTACCTGTGTTAAGATGGCCAGGTGGCTGCTTTGCTGACGAATATCATTGGACGGATGGTATTGGTCCACGTGACCAACGCCCCAAAATGCAAAATAACAACTGGGGTGGTACTATTGAAAACAATAGCTTTGGAACTCATGAGTTCCTGAATCTTTGCGAAATGCTCGGCGGTGAACCATATATCAGTGGGAATGTCGGTAGTGGCACCGTTGAGGAATTAGCCAAATGGGTTGAATATATGACAAGTGCCGGTGATACTCCCATGGCTAAACTTCGCCGTCAAAACGGAAGACAAGAGCCTTGGCATGTAAAGTTCCTCGGTGTAGGAAATGAAAGCTGGGGATGCGGTGGTAACATGCGTCCAGAATATTATGCTGATCTATATCGTCGTTATTCTACCTACTGCCGCAACTATGATGGCAATAACCTATATAAAATAGCCAGTGGAGCAAGCGACTACGACTACACATGGACAAAAACGTTAATGGATAGAGTCGGTCATCGCATGGATGGCATTTCATTACACTATTACACTGTCACAGGATGGTCAGGAAGCAAAGGATCTGCTACTAAGTTTAACGATGATGACTACTATTGGACAATGGGCAAATGTCTGGAAATAGAAAATGTTATTAAAAAACATTGCGACATAATGGATCAAACAGACCCTAAGAAACAGACAGGTCTACTTGTTGATGAATGGGGAACATGGTGGGATGAAGAACAAGGAACGACTCGCGGTCATCTATATCAGCAGAATGCACTACGTGATGCATTTGTTGCCGCTCTTACCCTCAACGTATTCAATAAGCATACTGACCGAATACGTATGGCGAACATTGCCCAAGTAGTAAACGTACTTCAGTCAATGATTCTTACCAATGACAAGCAGATGGTACTAACCCCTACCTATCATGTATTTGAAATGTACAAAGGATTCCAGGATGCTACCTATTTGCCACTTGATCTTACATGCGATAGCATGAGCGTTCGTGGAGATAGAAAAATACCTTTGGTAAGCACTTCTGCCGCTAAAGAAAAGAATGGTAATATTATCATATCCCTTGCAAATGTAAGTCTTAAGAATTCTGAAGACCTAACAATAAATCTACAAGGAGCTAATGTTCAAAAAGTAACGGGTAGAATACTTACATCAAAAAATATTACAGACTTTAATGACTTTGACCATCCAAATGTCGTTGAACCAACGGATTTCAATAACGTAAAGATTAAAAAAGGAGGGTTAAAACTAAAAGTACCAGCCAAATCAATTGTTGTTTTGGAACTTAAATAATATCTTTGCAAAGACTTACTTAATACATAATTGTCATGAATAATGTTAACTTAATGAACCATGCAGCAAATAATATTAGAATATTAGCTGCATCAATGGTTGAGAAAGCAAAATCCGGTCATCCGGGTGGAGCAATGGGCGGAGCAGACTTCATAAACGTCCTATTTGCAGAATTTCTTGAATATGATCCGAAGAACCCAAGTTGGGAAGGTCGCGATAGATTCTTCCTTGATCCAGGACATATGTCGCCAATGCTTTATTCAACATTAGCACTAACAGGAAAATTCTCTTTGGACGAATTAAAACAATTCCGTCAATGGAATTCTACGACTCCAGGACACCCGGAACGCGATATAACACGTGGTATTGAAAATACATCAGGTCCACTAGGACAAGGACATACTTATTCTGTAGGTGCAGCAATTGCTGCTAAATTCTTACAGGAACGCTTCGGAGAAATAATGAGCCAAACTATATATGCCTATATTTCCGATGGTGGTGTGCAAGAAGAGATATCTCAAGGAGCCGGTCGATTGGCAGGTTATCTTGGATTAGACAACTTAGTCATGTTCTACGACTCAAATGATGTGCAATTATCAACAGATTGCGACGCTGTTACAAGTGAGAACGTTGCACTGAAATATGAAGCATGGGGATGGAGTGTTGTAACAATTGACGGAAACGATGCCGATCAAATTCGTTTAGCTATAACCGCAGCAAAAGCTGAAAAGAAACGCCCGACTTTAATCATTGGTAAAACCAAAATGGGTAAAGGTGCTGTTACAGCTGATAACACAAAATTTGAAGGAAAATGCTCTACACATGGACAACCATTAAGCAAGAGCGGAGCATCCTATGAAGAGACTATCAAAAACTTAGGAGGTGATCCTACAGAACCTTTTGTAATCTTTGACGATGTAAAAGAGTTATACGCTGATCGTGCAAAGGATCTAAAAGAAATAATGTCAAAGAAATATGCAGCTAAAGCTGAATGGGCAAAGAGTAACCCTGAAAAAGCTGCACAATTGGAATTATTCTTTACAGGCAAAGCTCCTAAGGTAAATTGGGAAGCTATACAACAAAAGGCAGGTTCAGCAACACGCGAAGCATCCGCAGTTGTATTGGGTGCATTGGCAGAGCAAGTACCCAATATGATTTGTGCATCAGCCGATCTGTCTAATTCTGATAGAACAGATGGATTCTTAAAGAAAACCCATGCATTTAAGAATGGAGACTTTAGTGGTGCATTCTTCCAAGCAGGTGTTTCAGAATTAACAATGGCTTGCTGCTGTATCGGTATGGCTTTGCATGGCGGCGTTATACCAGCTTGCGGTACATTCTTTGTATTCTCTGATTATATGAAACCAGCTCTTCGTATGGCTGCACTAATGCAAGTTCCTGTTAAATTCATTTGGACTCACGATGCATTCCGTGTCGGTGAAGATGGCCCTACTCATGAACCTGTAGAGCAAGAGGCTCAAGTGCGCTTACTTGAGAAGATAAAGACACATAGTGGTCACAACGGTATGTTAGTACTTCGTCCGGCTGACTGTGAAGAAACAACAGTTGCATGGCGTTTGGCTATGGAAAATACAACTTCTCCTACAGGATTGATATTCTCTCGACAGGGAATAAAGAATCTTCCGGAAGGAACTGATTACTCTCAAGCGGCCAAAGGTGCATATATTGTAGCCGGAAGTGATGAAAACCCAGATGTGATTTTAGTAGCATCAGGCTCTGAAGTATCTACTTTGGAAGCAGGTACTGAACTTCTACGCAAAGATGGAATCAAAATACGTATCGTATCAGCTCCAAGTGAAGGTTTGTTCCGCAGCCAAAGCAAAGAATACCAAGAAAGTATTCTTCCTGCAGGTGCAAAAATATTTGGTATGACAGCCGGACTTCCTGTTACCTTGGAAGGTTTAGCAGGATCAAACGGAAAAGTATTCGGAATGACAACTTTCGGATTCTCCGCACCATACCAGATATTGGATGAGAAATTAGGCTTCACCGCCGAAAACGTTTATAAACAAGTAAAAGAATATTTGAAATGAAACTTGTAGGATTAGCATCTGATCACGCCGGATACGATTTAAAACAATACGTAAAACAATGGATTGAATCAAAAGGTTGGCAGTACAAAGATTTTGGAACGAACAGCACTGAAAGCTGCGATTATCCAGATTATGCTCATCCGTTAGCTCTGGCTGTTGAAGCAGGCGAATGTTATCCGGGCATCGCTATTTGCGGAAGTGGCAACGGTATTGCAATCACATTGAACAAGCATCAAAGGATCCGTGCAGCTCTCTGCTGGACACCTGAACTATCCATATTGGCTCGCAAACATAATGATGCCAATGTGCTGGTTATGCCAGGTAGATTTATCAGTGAAGACATGGCAGACAAAATTCTACAAGAGTTCTTTAAGAATTCATTTGAAGGAGGTCGTCACCAACGTAGAATTGATAAAATACCCGTTGAATAATAGTAAAGACAAGTGATCTATATTAAAAGGCTAACTATAAAACAAATAGTTAGCCTTTTTCATCTAATATCATAACACATATACATTACATCTTTCACTTTGATACAATAAAGCCTCATTTTAATAAAAACAATAAGAGTAAACCATACATTTTGACAAATGAATAATTACTGCAAATAATTTATTCTTTTTGTTGATAAAAGTGTTGCACATGATTACAGCCTCATGTATATTTGTAGCATAAATAATTAAAGTAGTAAAGAACAATATAAAATCAAAGTGATATGAAAGCTATAACATTTAATCTAAAAGCAATTGTAGTTTGTGTGATTATGGTAATGACCGGTGCATGCACCAGTGCATATGCAGAAGGCACAGAAAACTATGTAGCCAACCAAGTTGGTAATACAAGAGTCGTATACTCAAAAGATGCAAGTGGCATGTATCTTACACCTAAGTTCAAATACGTATATACAAATCCTGCTGCAAATACCGAAGTAAAGACAGCTCTTAGCTGGAATGAAAACAATGACAGTTGGCTACCGGCATATGAAATAACTACTGTGACCAATACTGGGGCTAAAACAATGACATACGCTAATTGGAATGGATTAGCACAAGGATATGTAACAAGTGAACGCATGATTTATCAATTTGATGCAAATAACAATCTTACATCATGCCAAACAATGCAATGGAACAACTCGGCTAAAACATGGATAGTAAAATAATAGTTTGTATTTAATATTTCAAAAAGAAGAGCAACCCTTTAAAGAGAGTTGCTCTTCTTTTTGATAGGTAATAACATTATTAACAGTAGAAACCACACCATACACCTTACACTTTGATAGATTTCGATTCAATATTCTACAAATATTTAATTTAAACCCTCTCTTTTCAATTAATGCATAAATAGCGTAAATTATTTCTATTTTACTCACTAAAATCGTTGTTTATCATTTATAGAAAGTGTATATTTGAAATACAATAAAGAGAAAGAAATTAATAGTCAACCTTTAAAATTATAACATCATGAAAACTTCAATATTTAGCATCAAATCAGTTATCATGTGTGCCATATTAGTGATGGCAACATTCTGCGGAACAAGTGCTTATGCTGAAGGCGCTGACAATTACGTTGTGAATAAAGTTGGTAATACCCAATTCGTTTATTCAACAGATGCAACCGGCATGTACCTCACTCCTAAATTCAAATATGTTTACTCTAATCCTGCAAAAAACATAGAAGTAAAGACTGCACTTTATTGGAGTGTAAACAGTGAAAACTGGATCCCCGACTATGAAGTAACCACTGAAGTTAATCAAGGTCTTAAAACAATGACTTATGCACGCTGGGATAGTATGTTGCAAACATACGGAAATACCGAACGCATGGTCTATCAATTAGACAATAACAATCAACCGACCACATGCCAATACATGCAATGGGATAAATCAAGTAAAGCATGGGCAGTAAAGTAATAGTTTTTTGAACTTCAACTTATCATAAAAACAAGAACGATTTACCAAAGAGGTAAATCGTTCTTGCTTTTATGATTATTCCCATTCAGGAGGATTCACTCCAAGTAAATGCTTTACAAAAAAGTCCATCCGCTTATGTTCTCCATAAGTTCCACCCATTGTATGGTTTGAACCCGGTATCATCACGAACTCAAAATCCTTGTTTGCCTTTATCAATGCATTCACCACTTGATAAGTAGATGACGGATCTACATTGTCATCCATTTCACCAACAACCAGCATCAATGGACGGGTCAATTTGTTAGCATTCACCACATTGCTGCAATCAGCATAACTGCTATCAATCGGATATCCCATCCATTGCTCATTCCACCACATCTTATCCATACGATTATCCTGACAACCGCAACTTGAATAGGCAGCCTTATAAAATTCAGGATGATGCAATACTGCAGCCATCGCTTCCTGTCCACCGGCAGATGCTCCGAAGATTCCTACCCTAGTCGTATCCATATACGGATATTTCTGTGCTGCTTCCTTTATCCATGCAATACGATCAGGGAAACCGCAATCTTTTAGATTCTTATAGCAAACATCTTCAAAGCTCTTCGAGCGAAAACTTGTACCCATTGCATCCAACTGTACTACTATGAAACCCAATTCAGCAAGATTACTTAGATTCCAATAAAATGAACGGAAATCTTTTGGAGTATATGCACTACCTGGGCCGGCATAAATGTACTCTATCACAGGATATTTCTTTGTTGAATCAAAATTTGACGGACGAACGATAATACCCCACATATCTGTCTTTCCATCACGTCCCGGTGCATGAAAGACTTCGGGACTATGCCATCCGGTTTTCAGCAGTTCAGTAATGTCCGCCTTCTCAATAGGCATAACAACTATTCCTTTTCCAGTTTCACGAAGTACCGTTACAGGTGCTTGTTCAACAGTGGAATAAGTATCTACCATATATTTCATATCAGGAGAATATACGGCATGATGTTCACCTTCTTCAGGAGAAAGAGCCGTTATTTCTGTTCCATCCATATTTATAGAGTAATAATGTTCCAAATAAGGATCCTCACCCTTATTCATTCCACTCGCTGAAAAATAGATCTTATGATTCTTCTCATCGACAGATTGTACTTCTCTTACATACCACTCTCCAGTCGTTATTTGCTTCTCTACACTGTTGGACGCACGATCATACAAATACAGATGATTGTAATTATCCCGCTCACTCATCCACACGATATGCTTCCCATCAGAAGTATCATAACGATAATGACGGTTGTAGTTCACAAATGTTTTGCTATGCTCTTCGATAAGAGTGTGTATCTTTCCTGTTTGTGCATTCATTTCAAGAACTCTGTAAAGCTGATGGCCACGTTGATTATATTCCATCGTCACTCCACTCGAATCATCATTCCACTTGTACATGCTCAAAAAGAACTGTTGAGGACACAAATCCGTCGCACCAATTAAGATATTACCAGTCTCTACATCAAAAATAGCAGGCGTATGGAAAGGCAACTCATCTCCGGGCTTTGCATATTCACGTTTCTGCAAACGAGGTTGCAATTGATCTTCGGGTGAAGATTCCACAAAATAAATATACCTTTTAGTCACTGAACGGAAACGTGCATCAAAAACTTTCTTCGAATCAGGAGACCATAAGATATCAGCCGAGTAATAATTACCCATTGCACCATCATTGCTCAATGCTTTTTCCTTACCTGTTGCGTTATCACGAATATATACATTATAATCACGAACGAAAGCTGTCAACTTGCCATTGGGCGAAACCACATCGGTATAATGATCTTCATTATCGGCTTCATTCCAATAAGGCACAGGCTGCGGTTTTGGTAATACACCGCAATTTACCAACTTGTTACGCTTTATAAGATATTTCCATTTCATTCCCTTATGAATAAAATCTAAGGTATCTATGGATGATGCTAGAGAAACTTTTTCAAGAAACAAATTCTTTGGTTTCACTTCCGTCTTCTCCTTGACAGACAGTTCTGCCGCAAGTTTCTTCGTATCAAACAGAAGTTTGCTCGTATGTTTGTCGGCATCTACCAATTTATAGTTGTTTCCCTCGGGAGTATGATCAGCATACCAAAAGCAATGCTTATTGCCAATCCACTGAGGCGACATACTTGAATTAGAGTGATAAATCAGAGGAGTCACTTTGCTATATAGTTTGGCGGCTCTTTCGTAATCAGAAGCTTTTCCTTGTCCCGAAACAGTTCCGGTAGAAGCAACAAGAATCGCTAAAGAACAACATGTAATCAGTCTTTTCATATCTATAGTATTAATTATACTTCAAAATTAATACTATATTACCTTAAGAGCAAATGAAACGCTCCTATTTGGATAATTCTTCAATAGAAATGGATTATATTTCAATTTTCTGAAAGAGAGTTGCTTTAACTATAAAGTTTTAAAATAATAATATATGAAATAAAACTTTTAAATAAAAAAAAAGTACTTTTGCAAGAAAATAAATAAACAATGATACAATCAATGACCGGATTTGGCAAAGCAACGCTAAGTCTTCCCGATAAAAAGATCAACATAGAGATTAAATCTCTAAACAGCAAGTCCATGGACTTATCCACACGCATTACTCCTACCTATCGTGAAAAGGAAATGGAGATTCGTAATGAAATCGCTCAGAAACTAGAACGAGGCAAGACGGACTTCAGTCTGTGGATTGAAAAGGATGGCACCGAAACGGTAAACCCGATAAACAAAGATGTCGTTGCTGCCTATTACAAACAGATAAAAGGCATAGCCGATGAAATGCACATTGATGTACCTGCTGATTGGTTCACCGTTCTACTGAGAATGCCTGACGTAATGAGCAAAACTGAAAATCAAGAAATACCCGAAGAGGAATGGGACCAGGCACATCAGGCTATTGACGAAGCTATCCAACACTTAATTGATTTCCGTCTTCAAGAAGGAGCAGCACTTGAAAATAAATTCCGCGAAAAGATATCAAACATCTCTGAGTTGTTGACAAACATCGCTCCGTATGAACAAGAGAGAGTGGAGAAAATAAAGGCACGTATCATTGATTCTCTTAAAAAGATCCCTGAAGTGGAATACGACAAGAATCGCATGGAACAAGAGATGATTTACTACATTGAGAAACTTGACATCAATGAAGAGAAACAACGCCTCAGCAATCACTTGGCTTACTTTATCAAGACCGTTGAAGAAAATGGTAAGGGACAAGGTAAGAAACTAGGATTCATCGCTCAAGAAATGGGACGTGAAATAAATACACTAGGCAGCAAGTCAAACCAAGCTGAAATGCAAAAGATTGTGGTGCAAATGAAAGACAATCTTGAACAAATCAAAGAACAAGTCCTAAACGTACTTTAAATGGTGAAGCAAGGTAAATTGATTATATTCTCTGCCCCATCAGGCTCAGGAAAGTCTACAATCATTAATGATATGCTCACTCGTGGGCTTAATCTTGCTTTCTCTATTTCAGCAACAAGCAGGCCTCCCCGTGGTACTGAGAAGAACGGAGTAGAATACTTCTTTATATCGCCTGAGGAATTTCACAAGCGCATCAGCAATGACGAATTCCTTGAATATGAAGAAGTGTATCACGACCGATTCTACGGAACATTAAAGGCACAAGTTGAAAAGCAAGTGCAAGAGGGGCAAAATGTGATATTCGATGTGGATGTGAAAGGCGGATGCAACATAAAGAGTTTTTATGGAAACCGTGCACTCTCCATCTTCATACAGCCTCCATCCATCGAAGCACTTCGCAACAGATTGACAAACAGAGGGACGGACGCTACGGATGTAATCGAGAACCGCATCGCTCGCGCCGAATTCGAACTGAGTTTCGCACCAAAGTTTGATGCGGTTGTTGTCAATGATGATTTGGAAAAAGCGAAAGAAGAGGTATACAACTTAATAAAGAACTTTCTAAATAAATAACATGACGCGTGTTGGAATTTATTGTGGTTCCTTCAACCCTATTCATATAGGACATCTGGCATTGGCTAACTACCTTTGTGAAACAGGTGAAGTGGATGAAATATGGTTTATTGTAAGCCCTTTGAATCCTTTTAAAGACGGCAGCGAATTGCTTGATGATCACACTCGTTTTCATCTGGTGGAAATCGCAATTAAGGGTTATGCCCCATTCAAAGCTTGCGACATTGAGTTTCATCTTAGCAAACCGTCCTATACAATCCATACTATTGATAATTTGAAAAAGTCTTATCCTGAATATTCTTTTTCACTTATCATCGGTGGAGACAATTGGCAAAGCTTCGATAAGTGGTATCAATCAGATAGAATCATTGCCGAAACTCCTATCATCATTTATCCCCGTGAGGAGTATCCGATTGAACCGTCGTCACTGCCCCAAACAGTAAAATTAGTTGATGCTCCCATTCTTGAGATCAGTGCCACATTCATACGCGACTCTATTCAAAAAGGCAAAGATATCCGATATTTCCTACACCCGGATGTTTACAATGAAATAAAAAAAGAAGGAATATACCTTAAATAATTAAAAGATAAACAGACATCAATAAAGAGAGAAAGTGAATTCAACCCGTAATATCATTTTAGTCATATTGACGCATAATTAAGCTAAAACAACGCAAAATAATCATACATATATTTAAATCTATTCAAATCACAAGGCGTTAACTACCTTAAACACAAGTGTTATACTCATACAAGATATTATAAATTTCTAATTAAGCTGTTAGGAAAACTTTTTTCATGCATTTATTTTTCGTACTTTTGCAACATAATCGTAATAACTCAAGAATGAAAGATATTTGCTGCATAGGACATATTACTCTCGATAAAATTATCACCCCACAGAATACTGTATTTATGCCGGGCGGAACTTCTTTTTATTTTTCACACGGAATCAATCACTTGCCAAAGAAGATCAGTTACCAATTGGTCACTTCATTGGCCCAATCCGAGATGAAGTCCGTAGACAAAATGAGAGAGCAAGGCATCGATATAAAAGTATTTCCAAGTGAACATACCGTATTTTTCGAGAACTCCTATGGAAGTGATTCAAACAACCGTAGCCAACGAGTACTGGCTAAAGCTGATCCGTTTAAAACAGAATATTTCAAAGATATTGATGCTAAAGTATACCATCTTGGTTCATTGCTGGCAGATGACTTCTCACTGGAAACAATAAAATACTTATCAACAAAGGGAAAGGTATCTATTGATGTGCAAGGTTATTTGCGCGAAGTAAGAAATCAACACGTCTATGCTATTCCTTGGAAAGAAAAGTTGGAAGCACTCAAATATACCGATATATTAAAAGTCAATGAAAATGAAATGGAAGTTCTTTCAGGAACTAACGATCCGAAAGAATCTGCATTGAGATTTGCATCATGGGGCGTGAAAGAAGTGGTCATCACGGAAGGAAGTTATGGCTCAATAATCTATGCCGAAGGACAGTTCCATATCATTCCGGCATACAAGCCGAATCAAATCGTAGACGCAACGGGATGCGGTGACACTTACTCGGCCGGATATCTTTATTGTCGTTCACAAGGAGCCGACTACAATGAAGCCGGACGCTTTGCAGCAGCCATGTGCACGTGCAAGCTTCAACATTCAGGTCCATTCGAAGGGTCGGAAGGAGACATAAAAAGAATCATCAAAACTTCAAATAGTTTCCTTTTGAATACACTGTCACAAAAGATCAGTGTCTGATAAGAAATAAAAAGAAAACAACATTTACGCATCCTGCCTACAAGGAAAGGATTTGTAAATGTTGTTATACATTATAGGTTAAAGTTCTATTTTTACCTTACTATCATTTAATTGAGGAGTAGCTTTATACAAGTTCAGATTCTTAAATCCACACTCTTCCACCAACTTCTCATCACGTAACTTACGTAATATCCGATAAGCTTTGCTCTGACTGTAATCCATCAAATCAGCAAATCCTTTACTACTAATGATCTCGTGATTTTTGAATATCTTTCTGATCAAGGCAGCATCTTCAGTTGCACTATGATTTGCGGAATGCTTTAGATAATTCACTCGTTCAAACGTCACTCCATTACATGCATCCAACTTCATTGCTTTCTCCGGTTGAAACTTTATTGTCTTTGCTTTCAATCGCTTGCTAGGGAAGTTAGGTTCGTCACTCTCAATCTGCGGACTCTCTATTGCCAATTCAAAATAGCCGATCCCCGGAAGGTGCACACGTTTTCCATCACGCAAATGAGTGATAATACTTGAACGCAACTCCGTTAATACCGCCATCACGTCACCCGGTGTTAGGGATGAAGCCTTATTGATCTCACTTGTAATCGTTTTCTCACTAGCCACGCCTCCTGCTATCACACGGGCATGATACATTTGTTTGCTTCCTTCCTTTTTAGGAGTTGGATTAGGGTAAATGTCAAATTTAATGGGCATAATCTTTGTTTTTAAGCTTATCATTTTAGTGTTTTACAACTGTAACAAAGCATTTCTACAATTGTAAAAAAGCAGTTCTACGGCTGTAGAAAAGCATTTCCACAAATGTAAAAAAAAGTTTTGGATATTGCAAGTCTGAAGAAAGTAAATATAGAATAACTTTCTTTCTCACTTGCATTTCATAAAAAACAAAGAATAAACCAGTTAAATAACCTAATAGAACTAGGGGAAAAGACGAATATGTTTCACACTAATTCAGAAAGATAGAATTGATGGAATCGTTCTTTTATCTCATCACGAACCCTACGAAACTCACTTTGAATGAACTCAGGTGTACCTGTTGCCTCTGACGGATCATCAAAGCCTATGTGTAATCGATGTGCCACCTTACCACCAAACACGGGACAGTTCTCGTCTGCATTGCTGCAAACAGTTATCACATAGTCCCATTCCTCGTCAATGTACTGAGTCACATTCTTGGGCGAATGATTACTTATATCAATGCCGACTTCCGACATCACTTTTATGGCCATCGGATTTACGGCTGCACCGGGTTGAGTTCCTGCTGAAAACACTTTGATTGCAGGATCAAATGATTGCAAAAATCCCTGTGCCATCTGACTCCGACAACTGTTGCCGGTGCAGAGTATGAGTATTTTCATTAGTTTTTCCATGGGATTAAAACTTCATTTCCATTTGATAATTGCTCCACCTTCTTTATCCAAAAGAGTTCGCTCTGTGCTTTTGCTCTCAGAAAATGATTTTCAGTATCAGTCAATGATAAGCAGGAATTGACTATCCACCATTTATTGTGTATTCCGGCACGTTGCAAATCTTTTTGCAAACGCTCAGCTTCAAACACAGGAGTGGCTTCGGGCAGAGTGACGATGATTACTTCCGTCTCTTTCGGATTGCGAAGGCGAGGCAACAGATGCGCCACAGCTTCGGTGACTTCTCCTTGAGCACGCTCTACTTCCTTATGATAACTTTGAGTTGCATCCAACAACAACAAAGTATGTCCTGTAGGAGCCGTATCTATCACTACTATTTCAGTATCCGCTCTTTCAACGATGTCTGCAAAAGCCTTGAAAACGGCGATTTCCTGTGTGCAAGGTGACCGCAAGTCTTCCTCAATGTATTCCATATCTTCTGCCGTCATTTGATTTGCACGAGCCTTTTCTCTGACTTCATTTTTATATGCTTCCAATACTTCGGCCTCATCAATCCTACTCACACTGATGCCTGCATCCTTTGCCAACTTGTAATTCAAATGATTAGCCGGATCGGTAGTGGTCAAATGCACCTTAGCTCCCAAGCCTTTCAGTGCCAAAGCAATTTGAGTAGCCATTGTTGTTTTACCGACGCCTCCTTTGCCCATTGTGAACACCACCCGCTTGCCCGATTGATAAATGTCTTGCACCAAGTCATCCAAACTCTTTCCACTATGAACCGATTCAAACTTATCATTCTCTGCAAAGGCATCTTCTGTCAACATTCTGCGAATATTAGCTACATTCGACAAGTTATAAGAGCGCAAAGGCACGCTATAAGTAGGATATGACTTCAACTCGACAGGCATGCCCGCCAAAGCTTCTTGTTGCCTTTCATACAGCTGTGTTGTTACAAGATCCTCTTTATCATGCATCTGTGTCAATACTCCATTAATCACCAACAATTGATTTTTAATTCCTAGCAATTGCAGTTCATGTGACGAGCGGGCAGATTCTTTCAATGGAGCAATATCCGGACGACTTACAAGAAACAGTCTGGTAGCAGTGGCATCCGATAGTGTTTGAACAGCCTTTTTGTAAACACCTTTTCTTTCTTCCAGTCCCGACAATTGTCCTAAACAAGAGGCACCATGAGTGCTTTCACTGATAAAGGAACTCCAGGCTGACGGTAATTGCAGCATCCTCAGAGTATGTCCTGTGGGAGCTGTATCAAAAATAATATGATCGTATTCTTTCTGTTTCTGTTCATCTGTAATGAAATCAGAGAACTGGTTAAACGCTGCGATCTCTACAGTACAACTGCCGGAGAGTTGCTCTTGCATATTGGTGATGACACTTTCCGGCAACTTGCCGCGATAAGGTGCGATGACGCTTTCTCTATATTCAGCGGCAGCTTGTTCCGGGTCAAGATTAACCACAGTCAATCCCGGTACTTCGGCAATAGATGTTCCATGACCATTTAGTGCCTGTCCAAATACATCCTGCAAATTAGATGCAGGGTCTGTACTTATCAACAAGATCTTTCTGCCATTGTTTGCCAAACCAACTGCCGTAGCACAAGCTAAAGAGGTCTTTCCTACTCCACCCTTCCCGGTGAAGAAGAGGTATTTAGTAAAGTATATTTCTGATAATTTAAATGGAGTCATATCTTTTCTATTACTTTATGATTGGTACAATATCTAAATTCACACCGGTCCATTCGCTCAACTGTTTAGTTGTCGGGTATTTCTTAGTAACAACTATTTCACCGTCTACTAAAGTAACAGGTAATCCGTCTGCACCTTCTTTCATCAAATAATCATTGACGGTTTTATTATCAACATAAAGTTGTGGTTCATCCCTCAGGTTATGCCGTGCAATATGCACTCCCCGTCTCTTCAGATTCTCTAAAACAGTAGCTACCCGCATTAAATCAGGATTGATATTGGGGCCGCATAGTCCGGTTGGACAACACATCGCCGGATCAAAGATTTCAATTATTTTCATATCCCAGTTATTTTATTAATAATTAATTAGTAAATCGTAGTAACCTTTTACGGTTGATGATAAAGCGTTGCATTAAGCTGAGTTTACCAAACGATCAAAGATTCCTTACGATTCTTTTCTTAATCACCTCTATTGTTTAGCAATTAGTTGTTCGTATAAAGGCGAACATTATATATAAAAAATTTAGTCGCAGCAATGTCCCTCTTTACAAATCGTTTGTCCGAAGAACTCTTTAAACAAGGCTTGCGCCAAATTCCAAGTTTCGAGGTTTATGCAATACTTTACCTTAGGAGTTTCTATCTCACCTTGTATCAAGCCCACCTCTTTCAGCTCCTTCAAGTGCTGTGACACGGTTGCTTTGGCTATTGGCAATTCATCATGAATATCGCCAAAATAACACGAATCCTGCTTCATAAGGAAATGCATGATCGCAATACGTGCCGGATGTCCAAGTGCTTTAGCAAAACGAGCCAACTGCTCTTGCTTCTCTGTATAGTCTTTATTCATTTCCATCATTATATATTATTCGTAAAACTACGAACAATAATTTGAAAGAGAAACAAGATCGTTTCTTTTTTAATCTTTTTTATATTGATTGAGGTATAGCAAGAATGCTATAATCCAGATGATTCAGTATCTGCGCGTCTCTTCTTCCACAGTTGCCAGCTATTGATAATATTCTGCCAAAGCACATAGGATCCGGGACCCAGCGAAGCAATCGGATTGAGATAAGTAAGTGCTATCCAAATAGCGATGATTGTATTTTTCTGTCCCAAAGCTTGTCCGCCACTAATACGGTTATTATAAATAGAGCCGATCTCTTTGCCGAAAAAGAATTGCAAGCAGCAAACAACCAATCCACTCAAAGCAACTAATATTTCAGTGCGCAAGTCAACATTACTTTCAACCAAGCTCTTTATAGTTACCGCTGTTACAATTGCAAGTGCTACTCCCCACATATAGAAGGCTGCATCTTTCACACTTATGATTTTCGTATTCAACTTGGGCAAGTATTTACGAATGAAACACGCCGCAATAAACGGACCGATCAACAAAGGAAACACGTGAGCCATTATCGATCCTACCGATGCAAGGAAACTTTCCTGGATAGGAACATCAATTATTGGCGGTAATGATATCATATAAGGAAAATATATCGGTACACAAATAGCGGTGAGCATACTGCTGATTAAGGTATAGGTTGTCAGCGAAGGTACACTTCCTCCCAGCTTCCCGGTTATAACCGCTGCTGCTGTAGCTGTAGGGGCAATTACACACACCATTGTGCCTTCAGCAACTAACTTATTAAACGGATAAAGCAATGCAAACACCAGTACGGGAGCCAACACTTGTATCGCTATGAGCCATCCATGAAGGGGCTCAAAGTGTAACTGTTTCAGAGGTATCTTGCAGAAGGTACACAATAGCATAAAGAAAATCAGATAAGGCAAGGAAAACTCCAGATACTGTGTCAACGGATACGTTATCCCTCCTAAAAGCATGGCTATTGGTAGTGTCCAATTCTTAATAAATCGTATCATACTATATTCATGAAATATATTACGAACGCGAAATTAAACTTTTATTCATTAATATTATTACCTTTGCCGCGTTTTTAATTAAATTAATTTATAATGAAAGTAAAATTGATTACAAACACACGCACTTGTCGCTGGCGCAAATTCAGCCACAAACCTTATGCAGTGTTCTGTAGTCTGAAACGTGAAGTCAACATTGGAGTATTGGCAGTGTCAACACTGGCTTTTGCTAATCCCCAAGCTGTTTCTGCACAACAGTTGACTCAAACGGACAGCACTAAAGAACACCGACTTGATGAGGTTCAGGTGACAGGCAGTCGTGTGCCGCTCACGCTTGGTGAAGCAGCGAGAATTGTAACCGTACTTTCGCGTGACGACATTCAACATGCGACTGTACACAGTGTAAACGACCTATTAAAGTACGTTGCAGGCGTGGATGTCCGCCAGCGAGGAGCATTCGGAGTGCAGACTGATATTGGCATTCGGGGCGGCTCAGGCAACGAGACTACCATTCTTCTTAACGGGGCAAATATCTGCAGTCCCCAAGGTAACTACAACACAGCAGATTTCCCTGTTTCTCTTGATGACATTGAACGCATAGAGCTTCTTGAAGGACCGGCTTCAAGGGTATATGGCACATCGGCTTTCTCAGGAGCCATTAATATTGTCACCAAAATACCATCAAAGAGTAGTGCAAAAATAAACATCGGCACGGGTATGCATGGATTGTTTGAAGGAGGTGGCGCTGCTAATATCGCAAAGGGGCAATGGAACAACCAACTATCGGCAGGTGTAAGTCGCAGTGACGGATACATAACCAGCTCGGATTTCAATATACAACGAGCCTTTTATCAAGGTAGCTACTCACACCCCGAAGCAAATGTATATTGGCAAGTAGGATATATCAACAAGGATTTCGGAGCCAATACCTTCTACAGTACAAACTTCCCCAATCAATTTGAGCACACACGTCGATATCTTACATCCGTAAGAGTAGAAACAAAAGGAGCACTCCATTTTACACCGCTACTCTATTGGAACCGTGATGAAGACCGTTTCGAACTGACCAAAGGCAAGCAAGATTACAGTTGGAGTAAATATAACTACCACCAAATGGATACCTATGGAGTGAACCTCAATACTTATTTCACTACGTCATTGGGTAAAACCTCTTTCGGTGCCGAATTCAGGAACGAAGGCATAATAAGTACGTTGCTAGGTACCACCTTAAAAGACTCCGTGAAGATTGCCGGAACCAATCGTTATTACACCAAAGGAGCCAATCGAACCAATGTGAGTTACTATGCCGAGCATGATATATTAACAAGCAGATTATCCATATCAATGGGCTTGATGGCGGGCATGAACACAGGACTTGATCATAAATTCCGCCTTTATCCGGGAATAGATGCAAGTTACCGATTATCAGACAAAATGAAATTGTATGCTTCGTGGGGAAAGGCACTGAGAATGCCCACCTATACCGATCTGTACTACACCACTACAAAGACTCATGTGGGTAATCCCAACTTGAAGCCTGAAGAATCACAAGCATTTGATCTGGGAATACGTTACACGTCACATGCTATAACCGGAAAGATCGAAGCTTTTTATCATCGTGGAAAGAACATGATTGACTGGATAAAGACTCCGACTTCAGGCGATGTTTGGTACAGTATGAATCTGACTAAACTAAATACGATAGGTGGAGAAGCTGATATGACGCTTAATTTCAACAGACTGTTCAATACTCAAAACTCTCTGTTGCAGACGCTGCATCTTGATTATGCCTACACTTATCAAAACAAAAAAGAGGCATCAGGCTATTTATCAGAATCAGCATTGGATTTCCTTCGACACAAATTTGTGGCACAATTGGATCATCGTATCTGCAGCAGATTGAATGCCGATTGGTCATTTCGCTGGCAAGACAGGGCTAGTACAAACAGCTTCTGTCTGGTAGACTTAAAGATAAATTGGAATGCTGACAAATATTTGATCTATATACAAGCAGATAATTTACTCGACCGCAAATACAGCGATCATATAGGAGTGCCTCAACCGGGATTTTGGGGTTCAATCGGCTTTAACTATAAATTTGATTTATAATCAAACTAAAAGGGGCAACGCGCTAATGCGGTTGCCCCTAATTATATTATTCTTTTACCCAATGTATCTCCACACCTGCCGATCGAATATCGGCTCCCATCGGAGGATTTAATTTCTCTAACTTCAAGTCAATACTAAGCAACTGAGGATAATCTTTCAGTAATCTCTCTACAATGCGATTAGCTACATGTTCAAGAAGCAAAGACGATTGTTTCATTTCTACATTAATCTTATTATAGACCTCTGCATAACTAATGGATCCTTCCAAATCATCTGCTTCTGCAGCTTTGGTGAAATCTACTCCCAAACGAATGTTTACAATAAAGTAATTTCCTACAATGCGTTCTTGCTCTCCTACTCCATGATAGGCATAAAACTTAGCATCTTTCAAAAAAACATATTCTTTGCGACTCATAATTTCCCTGTTTGATGCAAAGTTAAGGAAAATACCTTAATATTCCATATCTCTTCCTGTTTGATGAACTAACTCACGTATTTGAGTATTCAGTTCATCAGCATGCAACAATTCTTCTAATGTAACATGCATGCGATATCGCCAATAATGATGTGGATCAGCCGGCACATTGATGCGTTCGCCTTCAATATTAGGATTGCGCAAGCGTTCGTTTATGGATAACCAATCTTGAAAAGTAAGAATACATAACATAGAAGGCGACTCAAGGTGTTGCTTGAGCACTTGCGAACAAAGGTCTGTAGTAGCATCTTCGGGTGCCGCTCCATCATGCTTCAATATGTAATTGTAATAACGTTGGGTCTTCTCTTTATCTTCTTTCCACCATCCGCGCAAAGTGGATGTATCATGACTGGATATAGTACAGACAGATGAATAAGGGTAATCACCCGGCCATCCGAACTCACGATTACGTTGCTTGGGCATACGTTGAACCTCCAAGCTCAATATCTGTAACTGATCCATGACCCAATTTACACAAGCCGGTATCATACCTAAATCTTCCCCACATACCAACATACGGGTAGATTGTGTAAGACGAGGCAACTTCTCCATAGCTTGCTCTGCCCAGAAATTGTTATGACGATGATAATAATAATGATCATATAATCTATTGAACGCATCCTTATCCCACGGACTCAAAGAATTATAAATATATTCGAATTGAACAGAAATACGTGGATGATATAACGTTGGATTCTTATGATCACGCAAGAACAGCACATCACTTATCAATGAGTAAAGTCCATCACGTATCCAAACACTACTGGCATCTGTCTTTCCTGCAAAATAAGCTTCAACCTTCTTTTGAGTATCAAATTGAGGTTTCATATGATAAACGTCACTATCGCTTTCTTTTTCAAGAAATTCTGATTTCACTTTCTCAGTATGCTGACCAAAGACTTCATTCAAAAAGTAATCGCGAATGTAGGGTTCTGTAAATAATTCTTCTTGGAAATGCATCCCATATTGCTCTATTTCTTCTTTGCTCATAGGTAATGCCGGCGAGAACTGTCCCAACAAACCATGTACAGCATTAGCCGGAATCTCCCAAATTCTAAAGAAACCAAGAATATGATCTATACGATAAGCCTGAAAGTATTGCGACATCTTTTGAAAACGCTTCATCCACCATTGGAAACCATCTTTCGACATCACATCCCAATTGTATGTAGGGAATCCCCAGTTCTGCCCATTTGCCGAGAAATCATCCGGTGGAGCCCCTGCTTGTCCGTTAAGATTGAAATAATGTGGTTCAGTCCATGCTTCTACACTGTTTCGATTGATTCCGATAGGGATATCACCTTTTAATGCGACACCGTGCTCACGTGCATATGTGCTAGCTTCATTCAGCTGCTTATGCAAATTATATTGCACATAGTAGATCAGCTCTATTTTTTCATATATTGGTGACGATATATTACAAATCTTCTCGACTTCCTCTTTGTTATAAGTCGATAAGGTTTTCCATTCTCTGAAATTAGCTGTATTATTCTTGTCGCGCATGATACAAAATGCAGCATAGGGTTGCAGCCATTCCTTATTATCAGAATAAAAGTGAGAGAACTCAACCGAATTCAATACTCGTCTTCCTTCTTGTTTGAAAATGAGTTCGAAATATTCCCACTTAAATTTATTTACAGCTTCATAATCAACCGCATTAAGTGCATTCAATTTCTTTTGTTTGATCCGATAGATAGCTTCTTGTCGAGTATCTTTCAGTTTTCCCAAACTTTTTAAATCCATGTACAAAGGGTGTAATGCATATATCGAAATAGCAGAATACGGATAAGAATCCGTCCAGGTATGAGTAATCGTTGTATCATTAACCGGTAGAATTTGTAATACTTTCTGATTCGTAAGACTCACCCAATCGACCATTTTCTTCAGATCAGAGAAGTCTCCTATACCGCAACTCTCTTCCGACTTCAATGAAAAAACAGGAATAGCTGTTCCTGCACCTTTCCATTCCGACATTCTAAAATTGGCATACATATCTGATACTACAACCGTTTCATTCTTATGCATGCCCGGATCTCCCATTACTCTATTCCATGACTCTTCCCAATCAACAACTGCATTGCTTTTTGTATCCCAAACAACAAATTTATATTCCAATGGATATTTAATCTGAGCGGCGTTCAGCTCAACCTCCCACTCGGGATATGAATAGTCATTCATTTTAACAACCTTCTCTGCATTCCACAGCCCCAAAACTTCCTGATTGCCTACTATGCCTAATACTTGATCACGCCCAACACGAGGTGCAAATACTTTTAAAATTATTGATTTTACGAAATGACGCTTGTCTGAACTCTTACGTTTGCGGCGTAACCAACAATCAGTAAAAGCAGATGAATAATAGAATTGGTGTAATGGAATGTTCCTCCACACATCATGAAAACGATATGTTTGTTTCTCTTTACACCCATCTATGTGACGAGGGAACGCATCCCATTCCTGCCGAACAGGTTTCCCTTCACTAAATATAACGTAAGTATATTCTATATTACCAGAAGTTGGTACCGAAATCTCTTTGTTCAAGGTCCACAAAATTCCATTTACCGTGCTAAGAGAACAAGCTTGTTCTGCATTCCAATTACCTAATTCAGGAGCAGAACCAACCACTCTTACATCTTCCCCCCAACTGGTCCGATATTCTATTTGTGTCGACAGAATCATCATATTAGACTTAAATTAAACGTTAAGTATTTATTTCAATGATGCAATGTTAGCAATTATTTATCCTATAACTAGAAGAATAATATCTTTTCTAGGAAGGAGCCTGCGCAAACGTTTTCGTTATTGATTTAATAATGATTTTAAATAAAAAGGATAAGTCGAGTATCCATTACTACGACTTATCCTCTATTTATTTAAATATTCAGGAAATAATCAACCACATTTCGAAGCTCCACATGTTGTACAAATCAAACATCCTTCCTGGTATATTAAAGTTTCACTTCCACAATTAGGACATTTCTTTCCTTTTGCAGCTGTGCCATCACTTACATACTTTTTCAATGCTCTTACAACACCATTCTTCCATGTATTAATGTTTTCACTGTCAAGTTGTAACGAATCAACCAATTTAATAACACCTTCAATCGGCATTCTCCAGCGTAAAACTCCAGATATTAACTTGGCATAATTCCAGTATTCCTTATTGAATTTCTCAGACAATCCTTCAATGGTTGTTTTATAACCACGCTTATTCTCAAATTGGAAATCATAATGTTTCAAACCATCCTCATCAATATTCTTAACGATTCGTCCATTAACAACCGACTTAGGTAATAAAATTCCTTCATCGTCATCTTGCAAACCGGTGAATATTTCATACGGATGTCCATCAAGCAAGCCTACAAAAGCGACCCATTTCTCTTTGTTATTTTGGAATCGAATGACATCGCAATCCAATACTCTTGGACGTACCTCTGTAACTTGTGGTGGGCGACATGGAGGCAATTCATCTTTTTCTGCTTTCTTACTGTCTTTAACGGCAACCAATACACCTGAACGAGACCCATCGCGGTAAACAGTACATCCTTTGCATCCGGAACGCCAAGCCTCAACATACAGTTTATTTATCAATTCTTCATCTACATCATTCGGTAGATTAATGGTCACACTGATAGAATGATCCACCCACTTTTGAATAGCACCTTGCATACGCACTTTCATCAACCAATCCACATCGGCAGACGTGGCTTTGTAATAAGGTGATTTCTTTATCACTTCATCAAGCTCTTCGGTACTATATTTTTTGTCCATATCATAGCCGTTGAGCTTCATCCACAACTTAAATTTAGGATGATAAACAACATATTCTTCAAAGGCATCTCCATTCTCGTCCACAAAGTCAATATGCACATCTCCATCATTAGGATTAACTTTGCGTCTGCGAGTATGTACAGGCAAATAGACAGGTTCTATTCCAGATGTCGTTTGCGTCATCAGACTTGTTGTTCCTGTAGGAGCGATTGTGAGACATGCAATATTGCGACGTCCGTATTTCTTCATATTCTCATATAGAAGAGGATCAGCCTCAGCTAAACGTTGAATAAACGGATTATTTTCTTCTCTCTTGGCATCAAATATTTCAAATGCGCCACGCTCTTTGGCCATCAACACAGATGATCCATAAGCACTAAGGGCTAATGTCTTATGCACATTCACAGAGAAATCAGTTGCTTCTTGTGTACCATAGCGCAATCCCATTGATGCTAACATATCACCTTCAGCGGTAATACCAACACCTGTTCTACGCCCCATGGCACTCTTACGAGCAATCTTTTGCCATAGTTCCTTTTCAGTGCGTTTTACATCTATATTTTCAGGATCACCCTCTATTTTCTTCAATATCTTATCTATCTTCTCAAGCTCCAAGTCAATAATATCATCCATTATTCTCTGAGCCAGAGCGACATGTTTCTTGAAAAGTTCGAAATCAAATTCAGCCTTAGGAGTAAATGGATTCTTTACATATGAATAAAGATTTATAGCCAATAGCCTACATGAATCATATGTGCAAAGAGGTATCTCTCCACAAGGATTCGTTGAAACCGTACGGAAACCTAAATCAGCATAACAATCAGGAATAGATTCACGAAGAATAGTATCCCAGAAAAGTACTCCGGGTTCTGCCGATTTCCATGCATTATGCACAATTTTTTCCCATAAGGCACGAGCATTTATTTCTTTCTTATAAGTAGGTTTTTCAGAATATACAGGATATTGTTGCAAATAGTCTGTATTAGCAACTGCTGCTTCCATAAACTCATCATCCAACTTCACAGAAATATTAGCTCCCGTAACCTTACCTTGAGTCATTTTAGCATCAATAAAAGCTTCGGAATCAGGATGCTTAATAGATACAGACAACATCAATGCTCCGCGACGTCCATCCTGAGCGACTTCACGCGTTGAATTTGAGTATCTTTCCATGAAAGGTACTATTCCTGTGGATGTCAATGCAGAGTTCTTTACAGGAGAACCTTTCGGACGAATATGCGAAAGGTCGTGTCCGACTCCTCCACGACGTTTCATCAATTGAACTTGCTCCTCATCAATTTTAATAATAGCGCCATACGAATCAGCGGCTCCATCAATACCAATCACAAAACAGTTCGACAACGATGCAACTTGATAATTATTACCAATGCCTGTCATAGGACTCCCTTGTGGAATGATATATCTAAAATGATCCATCAAATCGAAAAGCTCCTGAGCAGATAAACCGTTAGGATACTTCTTTTCAATCCGAGCAATCTCATTAGCGATACGCCAATGCATATCTGCCGGACTTTTCTCATAAATATGTCCAAACGAATCTTTTACGGCGTATTTATTAACCCACACACGAGCTGCCAATTCGTCACCTTCAAAGTACTTTAAAGCACCTTCGAAGGCCTCATCAAAAGTATATTTTTTCTGATCCATAATAATAAATTGTGCATAATTTGTGTAGAAGTTATGCTTTGGTAAAAAGGTTAGACAAAACTATATATATTTTACTACATAACAAAATCATTTCATCTTATTTTTTATTATTCTTCAAAAGTTTTCCAAGACAAATACATAACATGTTTATTTTCAGCAAATTGCATTTCAAACAAATTACAAAAGTTTTCCAAAAAGAAATTTGTTCCTTTGACAATCTATTCGTATTTTTGCAGAAAAATATATACAATGATTGAATCTATGACACATCGGCGTACAATCCGTCGCTATTCTCAAAAAGAAGTTACCGATGAACTCTTAAACCGATTATTAGAAGCGGCTTCTCATACCGCAACTATGGGAAATATGCAATTATATAGTGTGGTGGTTACACGCCAAGAAGAAATGAAAAAAAAACTTGCTCCGACACATTTCAATCAGCCAATGGTTGAAGGATCTTCGGTAATACTTACTTTTTGTGCCGATTTCCATCGATTTACGGAATATTGCAACCAGAGAGATGCAAAAGCCGGCTATGACAACCTACTTTCATTCATGAATGCAACTACAGACACCTTACTATTCACACAAAGCTTTTGCACTTTAGCTGAAGACGAAGGATTAGGAACATGTTATCTAGGCACTACAATATATAATCCGATGCAAATTATCGACATTCTTAATCTACCACAACTTACATTCCCCGTAGCAACAATCACTATTGGCTATCCGAACGAGAATCCTGCTATGGCAGACAGATTACCTCTTGATAGCATTATCCACCAAGAAAGCTACCACGAATATACGGAGGAAGAGATTAATAATATCTATTCACATAAAGAATCATTGCCAGAAAACAAGCAATATATTATTGAAAATTCCAAACAAAATCTAGCACAAGTCTATACTGATGTGAGATATACGGGAAAAGACAATGAAGCCATGTCAGAAGGCATGCTAAAAGCATTGAAACATCAAGGCTTCTTGAAATAAAATGCTCCTTACTATAAATAATAATCCCTGAACTACATCTGTAGAACAGGGATTTTATTTTTTGCCAACTTCAGAAATAGAGAGGTTATCTTTTCTTTAAATCTGTTTCAATCTCTTCTATCTCTTTCCTAAATTCTTTATCAACCTCCACTTGACTCTTCACTGTTTTACATGCATGTATCACAGTAGCATGATCTCGTTGACCAATGTATTGCCCAATCACTGAATTGGATGAATCCGTCATTTTTTTAGACAAGAACATTGCTACTTGCCTTACAACCACAACTTCACGCTTACGTGACTTTGAATTTAGCGAAGAACTATCTATATCGTAATGTTTACAAACTTTCTCTACAATTTGCTCAATTGAAATAGGTTTAGCTTCATATCTAACAGCACGCTTCACAACTCTTGTTGCCAATTCAATATCTATTTCGTGGTTATATATAGTGGAATATGCCATAATTGAAATAACGATTCCCTCTAGATCACGTACGCTATCATCAACATTTTCTGCAATATAGTTGATAACTTCTTCTGGAAATTTTAGTCCATCATGACGAATCTTATTGCGCAAAATATCTTTACGTAATTCAACATTAGGTTTGGACATTTCAGCAGTAAGTCCCCATTTAAATCGTGTAATAAGTCGATCCTCTATCCCTTGCAACATTACAGGTGGACGATCGGAGGTCATTATTAACTGCTTCCCAAGCTGATGTAAATGATTAAATATATGGAAGAATGTAGTTTGAGTACTTGTCTTACCGGACAATTCCTGAATATCATCAATTATCAAAGCATCTATTGTTTCGTAGAAGTTAATAAAATCATTGGTGGTATTACGCCTTACTGAATCAGTATATTGCACAGTAAAGAGGTGCGCAGACAAATATAGAACTCTCTTATCGGGATATAATTCTTTAATGCGCGTTCCTATAGCATTGGCCAAATGAGTCTTACCTACTCCAGAAGGTCCATACAGAAACAACGGGTTAAAAGGAGTATGTGCAGGATCATTAGCGATAGATTCCCCTACAGCTCTCGGTAACTTATTACTGTACCCCTCTATAAAATTATCAAAATTATAATGGGGATTAAGATGTGGATCCAAATCCTGTGGCAATGGCTTCTGCAAAATATTAGGAGACTTATTCCCATCATTCGCTATCACAATTCTTGAAGGAACTACTAGCGAACGATTGGAAGACTCCAGTTCAACCGACTCTTTCGTCGCTTGATCCATTATTATTTTATAATGAAGCTTCGTGCCTTTCCCTATTTCTCTGTACAAAGTATCACGAAGCAAATCTATGAATTTCTCTTCCAAAAATTCATAAAAGAACTGTGACGGTACTTGAATAGTCAAGGATTTGCCTTCAGGGTCATAGCTAAGCGGAACAATAGGAGCAAACCACGTTTTATATGCAGCCTCCGGAACATTGTCGCGAATGACGCGTAAGCAATTATCCCAAAGGTTTACACAATTGGATTCTATCTTCATCTAAATTAAAATTTTACTAAAGTATAACTTCTACGGAATGCAAAGTAGCTAAAAAAAAATTGAAATAACAAATCATTTTTTGCTTGCAAAAATCACAATATCGTTAAGTGGCTACTACTCAATATATTATGTAATATATTAAAACTTATTACCATTTAATAGGGATTGCTTTTATTGTATTTCCTCGTTATCAGATACTTACATCATCGTTTATACTTTATACAGATATAAAACATATATTTTATAAATATCTGTAAATAAGTATATTATATAATTATATTGAATTCTATTGTATCTAAATTAGCCAACAACTATTTAGATAAAATCTAAATTGCAATATTATTTCTCCTTTTTACCAAATACCGAAAAATGTACATAACGCTTAGGATGTTCTTTCAAATCCTGCAATAATACTGAAGCATTAGTACTTACTCGATTAAGATTATGATACAAAGAACTATCATTTAATAATAATCCCATTGTGTTATCCTTCCTCCCTAAATGATCACTAAACTCTTTTACATTCGTCATTGTCTGATCTATTTTTCTGAAAGTCGATGCATAATCAATACTCTTTAAATTAGTTGACATCTGATTAAGATTATGGCTTGTTTCGACAAAATTATCCCCTATTTTGTTTATCTTCCTACTAATGGTCGGCACATCATTTTTCATAAACCGATGCAACTCAGCAGTTGTCATAGCTAAATTGTCAGCCGTTTGTCGCACAGAATTTAATGTTTTAGGAATGTTTTGATCCGCCATAATATGATTTAATGAGCCTAATATAGAATCTAATTTAGGCAACATTGATTCAATTTTCGGCATTACATCTTTCTCTGCATTGTCTAATAGTCCACCTTTTAAACGACCGGGGATGGTATCGCCCACATTATACCACGCTGCTGCACGAAGGGGAATCTCCAAGTTCATGGTGACAGACCCAAGCATAGACGATTGTAACTCAGCAAATGTATTTTTAGGAATACGCATTTTACTATCAACCTCAATCTCCACTGTTATATTTCCAGGATGGTCATAGTCATAAACAATATCGCGAACAATTCCAATTCGGAAACCATCTGCAAATACAGCACTCGATTTAGGAAGGCCTCCAACATTTTCATACTTCACATAGTAATAATTACTGGGCTTAAAAAGATTTATCCCTTTCAAGTAATTAATGCCGAAAAACAGTAAAGCTGCGGCAATGACACCGGAGACTCCGATTTTTAATTCTTTCGTAACAAAATTCATCTTCATCTTCATATTCAGTTTTATTTCCTCAATCTTTTAAATTCAGAAATAGCTTCATTTATATTTATTTTCTTATCACCTTGAAAAGCTATTATAAAAGCATCCTTGAACTTTAACAATACTTCTCTGCGTATTTTGCATACCGCATAATAGTTTGTAGAATCTCCATAAGTATACTTATATAATCCACCTTCATGGAAATTGCCACTAGGTATCAATCCTTTAAAGAATGCACTATTCGAACGTAATTGAACTGGCGAAGTTACAATTTGTATCTTAAACACTATTTGTGTATCACTTCTACATTCTACTTCCTCATTTTTTTTCTTTACTTCTATTCTTTTTCTTCTTGGAGCTAAAACTTGTTTTTGAGAAGTAATAGAATCCTTTAGTATAGGCTCCAATTGGTCTACCGGACGATAAGGAACACCTTTACGATTATGACGCAAATCATCTTCATGCTTATATTCGCAGAAGGCTCTAAATACACTTTCAGCAATTGCATTTGATCCGGAATCACTATTCAAATAATTCTCTTCATCAAGATTAGATATGAAACCAACCTCCACTAAGACACTGGGCATAGCAGTCGCACGCAGCACCAAGAAACCGGCTTGTTTGACTCCTTTATCTGATCTATGAGCAAATGAACGTATTTCCTGTTGAACCAAAGATGCCATATGCACACTCTGTTTCATATTTTTATCTTGCATAAATTCAAAGATAATAGATGATTCAGGTGAATTCGGATCAAAACCGGCATATCTTGTTTTATAATCTTTTTCAAGTAAAATTGCAGAGTTTTCACGTTTAGCAACCGCCAAATTTGCTTCCGAACGTGCTAAACCTAAAGAATAAGTTTCCACCCCACTAGGGCTTAAGGCTCCTTTAGGAATTGAATTTGTATGAACTGATATAAATAAATCGGCATTAGCATTATTGGCTATTTCTGCACGTCGATCCAATGGAATAAAAACATCTGTTGATCGGGTAAAAATAACCCTAACCCCATCATTAAATGTATTTTTGATCAACGAGCCCAACTTAAGAGCGATACTCAAATTGATATTTTTTTCTTCAGAAAAGCTTCCTATGGCCCCAGCGTCATGACCACCGTGCCCTGCATCAATAACCACTGTAAACTCTTTAGCTGAAACACTCAGATTGCAAGTGAACAAACTAACTAGTGAAAAGGCAATTGCAACTATATGATTTATTCTTAGCCTCATTATAAACGATTTGCCTGCAAAAATAGTGGTTTTTATTTTAAAAACGATAATATTAGGTTTAGTTTTTAATATTTAGTACCCTTTCGAGTACTCTTAGGCTAATTTGGAGAGGTAATTACTAATCCTATGAGCTAAAAGTTGTTTTGCTCTAAAAAATTGTGAAGCGGAAGTGCGCTCGGCTATATTCAAGAGTTTGCCTATTTCCTTATGCGAAAGTCCATCCAGGACGTACAAATTAAACACTGTTCTATACCCAGCAGGCAGATCTGCTATAAATTTCATTATTAATTCTTGAGGCATCCGCATCACATCATCCTCTTCCGGTATATCTGTCACCTGAACTACATCATCTAAAGATACAAAGTTCTGCAATTCTTTAGCTTTTCTCAAATAGATCAACGACTGATTCACAAACAATCTACTCAACCATGCTTTTAGTGATCCTTCACCACGCCACGTAAACTTATCGAAAGAATTGAAAGCTTTGATAAAACCATCATGTAATAAATCTTTAGCTTGTTCACGATTTCCCACATAGCGTATAATAATACCCAACATCAATCCTCCATATTGTCGATAAAGTTCCTTGCGCGCTATGTTGTCACCATTCTTGCAGCCTTCTTCAATATCTTTCTCTGTCATTGGTCTTATCAGTATTAGTTTAGTATGTCAACTTTAAGCCAAAGTGGATGTTGAAATTCAAAGGATGTTCTGTTCTAAAGGTCTCTACTCCTTTTTCTTTATCCCAATAATAACTAAAACCGGGCTCTGCAAAAACGGCTATTTGGGGAGCTATTTTATACTGTGCTCCTAAAGATGTGTTTACCGACCATTGTATTTTATTTATAGTTAATTTAGTATCACCACGCTTCGCATATACGCATTTTTCTGCTTCAAATCCATTAGACCAATACGTCGAAAACTTCCTTCCTTTATAAAAATGGTAATTTACTTTTAAAGGAATACCTACATAATATATCTGTTGATTGAAATCGCTCCCCAAGTGTTCATCTGCTGGTACAGATAATAAATAAGTATACGTTAAGCCTGTTTGCAAACTTATACGCCTAGAAACGAACTTACTAACCATAAGACCGATACGTAATGGGGGACGATGTTTTAACTTGACACCCGATCTACCAAGTCCCATAGATTCTGAAGAACTTGTTAAATCTTTTCCATTAAATAAATCAGAAGAAGAGGTCATTTCTCCGATTCCACCTTGCGTAGACATTCCTCCTGCAGAAGTCCCCATAGCCAGCAGAACTGACCATCCGTTCTCCTTCTTGGTATTTAAGGATGTATATGTAGGCATAGCTTCATCGTCACTATGATAATTTTGCCTCGCGACTTGATGATGGTTATTTAATGCTACATCTTTTGCAGGACGTTCCGAAACATTCTCTGCACTCCTAGCTCCGGGCTTTGTCACGGTATCTAGTAATTCATCGGATTTGTTCTGTTTCTCTGATTCAGATTGATAAGCAGATGCACGAATAGGTGACTGCTCTATTTTACTTAATAAATGTGTCGCCACCCTATTATCGTTCTTTGCGGATATCTGTTCAGAATGTTTTTCCATTCGTGCAATAGGATGATTCGCACTGCTAGAGAAGTCAGATGAATGAGAAGAAGGATAAAAATAATACAAAGCACATGAAACGCCAATGAGTACAGCTATCACAGCTGCACTCAATATAAATCGACTTTTTAAATATAATACACGACTTCTTTTAGGATTTTGAGAAAGTTCTTTTTCAATCCCATCCCAGTCGTCATAAGGCAAAGGTTCTGAATAATCCTTCATTTTATCACGTACGACATTCAGCCATTTATCATTTTGAGATGTTTCTCTCATAAAATCAGTCCTCTAAATTTACATAATAACCCCACATGTGATTCTATTCTTTTATTCGTTCGACTTGTATTAGCTCTTACATCAACATAAATATTTTTCCGTTTATTTAAATCCCATTTCGGATAAAGAATTTGTCCAATATCAAATCCCATATAATAGTTCACAAGATTTTCATCATCAGATATATTATCATGTGAAGTCTTGTTAGAGACCACATCATTATTCGTATTATGACGTAGTTCAAGTTTCAATGTATCAGGCACATTCGATCGATGTGAAGACGCAAAACCTTTATCATCTGCATAGCACAACGTAAAAGAATGCTTTGTGTGACCAGATAAATAATAGTTTACAGATAACACCAAATAATAATTTGCTACAAAGCTATTACTTTCTAATGAAATAATCGAATCATTTTTCAAAGAATCTAACTTTGCTTCCGCATCAACTAGAGCCACGTCTCTTTCCACTGAAACTGGACGAGACAAAAGCCTAATATTATGCCAGTTATTTCCTGCAGAATCGATGTCATTATATCGAATAAAAGCTATATTAAATCTCATATTATCATATGTCTGATACAAAGGATATAAATCCTCATCACACCCTTGATAATGATATCCATTTTCCAAAGTAGATATTGAAGACACAAAAGCTGTCTTAATACTATTCACATCGTCTGCTTCCGAACAAGAAAACAATGAAGCACCTAGAAACAATAAAGATATTGCTCTCTCAAATGATTTTCCAATAGTATTCCTTTTCATACAAGTCTTATTTTAATCCTGCAGAATAGGATCTGTATATAATATTCCTGAATGTGATTCAGTATTTTTGCTTTCTCCAAAATACCTCGTTTTAGCTCTTATGTCAATATATATATTCTTTTTTGAGGTTTTCTGTCGAGATGAGTTCAAAATAGTTCCAATATCAAAAGCCTGATACAATACTTTTGGAGTATTGTAATTTAGGAAATAATTCTGAGAAGTGACTTGAGTTGCTACATCTTTATTCGCATTGTGACGAAGCTCAACTTTCAAAGTATCAGGATCACTAGCTTTCGTTGATGCAACAAATCCCTTGTCAGCTACATAGCACAAAGTAAAGTAATGTTTTGTGTTACCTGAGAAATAATAGTTAGCAATTGTCAACAAATAATTATCATTAATCAATCCCAATGTTTTAAATTGTATAATAGAATCGTTCTTTAAAGAATCCAAATTAGCTTCAGTTGAGGCGGCATTCACAGTTCTATCCAAAGAGATAGGACCTGATAACAAATTGATCGTATACTTCTTTTGCGTTGAAGTCGATTCATCCTTCGTTATTTTAAACTGAATAAAAGCTGCCTTTATTCCTTTATCATTTACATACGCAATTGCAGGAGTATATATTTCTCCTCCACTCCCCACAAAATAGGATCCTCCCCCTGTGACAGATGTGATAGACACAAAATCAGTGTAAACTCCATCATTATCATCATTGTTCAAACAAGAAGAAAATGTGAATACCATAAGCAATAAAGCAAAAGTTCCACTATAGAACTTACCTGCTTTCTTAAGAATTAGACTTCCATTCATGATGCATACTCTTTTATAAATTGTATAGCTTAAATGTCATACACTCAAAGATACTGCATCTCTCTACCCGTTTTTTTTATTGTTTAACACTCAAAGAGTTCAATTACACCTGTTGCATGATGCCCCATATTTCATCAAGGTGTTTCGGTATATAGGATCGAGGTGCAATCCTATAATGAATCGACTGTTAAACAATGCTTGAAACATATGTTAAACCTATATAGCAACGCACCTCAATCCTATATAGGTTTGCAATACGCTACATAAGGATATCGCGACATAACTACAAAATGGTTAATTAACTCAATTCCTCAGATGATAATAAGATACAAGTCTTGGAGACAAGTAATACATTTTCCATCAATACCATGACCCTTATTGTAAAAAGGAAAAATAGGCTTCTTCTGTTTCTCATCAACTAAACAAAAAACATTTCACAATCAAGCTAAAACTAAAATGTGCCCAACCCGGAATATCCGGCAAGGGCACATTTGCATTCTATATTGTAGTAATTATTATTCTGTATAACGAAGAATAGTTTGCGCTCTATCCGGACCTACTGACACAATTGTTATAGGCACTTCCAGTTGTTCTTCCAAGAAAGCCAAATAAGCATTAAACTCTTCAGGGAATTCATCTTCGCTTGCCATTTTGGTCATATCTTCATTCCATCCCGGCATTTCTACATAAACAGGTTCAATACCCTCGTTAATGTCGTAAGGGAAATAATCAATTTCTTTTCCGTCTTGTTTGTATGCAACGCATGCTTTCACTGACTTAAATCCGTCAAGCACATCACTTTTCATCATGATCAGTTTGGTTACACCATTGATCATAATAGAATACTTCAATGCGACCAAATCAATCCATCCACAGCGACGTTCACGACCGGTTACAGCTCCATATTCATGACCGATATCACGAATCTTCTTGCCGGTTTCATCAAACAACTCTGTAGGGAACGGACCGCTACCTACACGTGTACAATAAGCCTTGAAAATACCGTAAACATCGGTAATTTTATTAGGTCCAAGTCCTAATCCGGTGCAAGCTCCTGCACAGATTGTATTACTTGAAGTAACAAAAGGATAAGATCCGAAATCAACATCAAGCATTGTTCCTTGAGCACCTTCGCATAAAATACTTTTTCCTTCCTTTAACCAATTGTTGATAGTATGCTCGCTATCTACTAATGTAAATTTCTTAATATACTCTATTCCCTCAAACCATCTCTTCTCTAGCTCAGAAAGATCATATTTGTAATTCAAAGTTTTAAGTATAGCTTCATGGCGAGCTTTCGCTTTTGAATACACTTCTTCAAAGTTACCCAAAATATCACCTACACGCACACCATTACGGCTCACCTTGTCAGTATAAGTCGGTCCTATACCTTTACCTGTAGTACCAACTTTAGACTTACCTTTTGCAGCTTCATAAGCAGCATCAAGTATGCGATGAGTCGGAAGAATTAAATGAGCTTTTTTAGAGATATATAAACGGTTTTTCAAATCATGTCCCGATGCTTCAAGAGCTTCAGCTTCTTCTTTAAATAGAGCAGGGTCAAGCACCACTCCATTTCCGATTATATTTACCTTATCTCCCTGAAAAATTCCCGACGGGATGGAACGAAGTACATACTTTTGTCCTTCAAACTCTAATGTATGTCCTGCATTCGGCCCCCCCTGAAAGCGGGCAACCACGTCATAATTAGGGGTAAGCACATCTACAACCTTTCCTTTGCCTTCGTCGCCCCATTGTAATCCTAATAATACGTCTACTTTCATGATTTGTTTATAATTTATTTTTATTGTTTTCTTTTCTTTTTTTTGCACCGGCACACTTACTGCATATCCCATAGATATATAGTGAATAATGTGAAGCCTGAAAATGAGGGAATTTTGTTTCTCCGATAACTTCGCGCAAAACATCGTTATGCACTTCAGTTATTTTTCCACATTCGGTGCAAATTAAATGATGGTGAGTTTCTTTATTATAGGTCTTTTCGTACTGTGAAGAATTACCAAACTGATGTTTTATAATCAATTTAGCATCTAATAAAAGGGTAATAGTATTATAAAGGGTAGCGCGACTAACAGGAAAGCGCTCCTCTTCACACATGATCTTATGCAATTGTTCAATAGCAAAATGTCCGTTAATAGAATAAATTGCATCAAGTATAGCATAGCGTTCGGGCGTCTTTCGATGACCGTTTTTAGTAAGATATTCTGTAAAAATCTGCTTTACTCTCCCCTTTGCATTCTGCTCTTCCATGATATTCGGTTCAGTAATGAATCATTTTAATCGTTTACAAAGTTACTACTTTTTTGTCAAAAGCCTAAAAGCAGTGTTACTTTTTTCTCATTTTCTTTATTCTGGGCGGCAAATTTCATCAAAGCTACACGAGCTTCTTTCTTTGGGAAATATTTTTCGCCTTTCAAAGTAATTTCAGCTTGATCCAAGAACTCATCTATAGCTCTACGATTCAGCTCATATCCTTGACCAAACAAACGTGCGGCAAGTAAGAATCCACAAGATTGCACATAGTCACGGTCATCAGCAATCCATACAAAGGCTTTTGACGGTGCATAAGACAACCGTGAAAATAGATTCATAGTTGCCTGCTCAACCAGTTCAATATTATTAATATCAGACAACCATATATCTGCTATATCTTCATAAAATGTTTCAGCAGGTTGTATCATCGTAGCCAATATTTTACATTCGCGGATTTCCTCTTTCCACAAAGCCTGCGCCAACTCATGAGAGGGCTCCAACGTGGCAGCAATAGCCTTAAGTCGAGGTAATTCTACACCAAAGTTTACTTTATATAGCAAACCGCGTTCACGCATTGCTGTACTCGCAGGTCCATTCATAGAAAGCCGCAACTCTGTTTTAATAGCTTTCAAGCTATCATGAATTTGTTCTTCCATTGCCTGTTTAATTGTTAAAAGTGGGCAGGGGTGAATAATCATGTGAATAGCGCAACATTTGCTCTGTATACCCTTCTTTATAAGATACCTTCACATCTTTAATGGTACCATCTTTACGATATACAGGAGTGTACACCGGATTGACAAAACCTTTATATGGTGCAATATTAAGTTTAGCGAAACGGCCAATAATCTCTTTCTGTAATACAGGATCTACTTTCACGGCATAAGTTTCTATCAAATTGCGCGCACCCTCATAATCACCGGTAGACTTTATACGTTGTATCTCTGCCAACAATTGTCCGAATAGTACATGAAGCTTTTGGTAATCATTAATTTTCAAATAAGTTTTCCTATTTTCTTTTATCAACGCCAGCACATTGTCTGCTTTGCCTTTCTCCAACACCCAACGAGCTATTAATTGGCGATTACGCATATGTGCTTCTTCAATGTTTTTTCCAATATCTATCCGGCGCAGTTGCGTCATCAATCCATTGAGCATGTAAGTATAATATTGTGCTTTATACGCTTCTGCATCTTTAAGAATACCTAAATCAAGCATTTTCTTATCACCAATATAATATAGGCCAAACAGATCTGCGCGTGCCTCCTCTATGGAAGAACCGTAAGCTTTCAAAGAATCAGCGTCAGCACCCGGTGCCATTTTTCCTGATCCATGTCCTAAACATTCATGCAGATCTGTATGAAGATCGTCTGTGATATCACTATATTTTTTTACTAATTCAATAATTGACTTGTCATTGATAAACTCCTCATCAAATCCACTTCCAACAGCAGATTTATTATATGCTTCCGTAAGATTTCCAATTGTTACAGACTTTGATCCATGGCGTGCACGTATCCAATCGGCATTCGGTAAATTTATACCGATTGCTGTACTGGGATATAGATCTCCGGCAAGCATTGCAGCAGTAATAACCTTTGCAGAAACGCCTTTGACTTGCTCTTTCTTAAATTTTGGATCTACTGGTGAATGATCCTCGAACCACTGGGCATTTGTACTTAGCAATTCAGTACGTCTAGTAGCTTCTACGTCCTTGAAGTTTACAATTGACTCCCAACTTGCTTTCAGTCCTAGGGGATCACCATAGGTTTCAATGAATCCATTAACAAAATCAACAGTCGAATTCAAATCTTTGACCCAAAGAATACTATAATCGTCAAAAGTTTTCAAATCACCGGTTTCGTAGAATTCAATCAATTTATTTATAACGGCTTTTTGTTCATTATTCTCAGCAAATTCATCCGCTTTGCGCAAATAAGATACTATTTTCTCTATTGCAGCAGAGTATAATCCTCCCACTTTCCAAACTTGTTCCGTCAATACCCCATTTTCTTTTACCAGGCGACTGTTCAGTCCATATGAAAGAGGCGTTTGATCATTCGGACTCTTCATTTTACCATAGAAGTCCTCAGCTTCAGCTTGAGTAACATCTTTATAATAATTACAAGCTGATGTTTGGATTAAATCCTGTCCGTCAGCTTGATTTACTCTCTTCGGTAAAACTGTTGGATCAAAGATTACAGGAAATATCATGTTACACAAATCCTTCACGCTCTGACCTGAATTCAAAGGTAACTTATCAGCAGGTAACGTCCGAATAGCTTCGTATAAAAAATCTTTGGAGAATCCCGGAACGAACTTATCACAACCATAATGATGGTGGATGCCATTAGCAAACCATACCCGCTTAAGATATACAACCATTTCCTGATAATCCTTCGAGTTTTTATCTCCATCGTAATTTTCATATACAGCCTCAAGTGTACGGCGAATGGCTAAATTGAATCGACAATTTTGATCATATAGAATATCACGTCCCCATAATGCAGCTTCACTTAAATTGTAAATCAACTGTTTCTGATTCAATGAAAGATCGTCAAAACCTTTAACTTGATAACGTAAAACTTGTAAATCGGCAAAACGATCTACACTATAATTAAATTGTGCATCCGCTTGCCCGGGAGCAATAACGGATGTTGCAAAAGTACCTATTATCATTATCTTCTTTATTTTATTCATTTTCATTTATTTTGTCTGTGTCTGTAACTCTTTCTCCTGTAACGTTTTGTATTTATGCGGGCTCATTCCCACTTCCTTATCAAAAACAAAAGTAAAAGTTTGCCTATTGTTAAAACCGCAAATTAAAGCAATATCTTCAATCTTAAGCGAATCACAAGCAGGCAAAGCAAGTATGCGCTTTGCTTCTTGAATCCGAAACTTGTTACACAAACGAGAATACGACGCTTGAAAATAATCCGAAAGAGCTAATCTTAATTTTCTGCGTGATAAATTAAGATCAAGTGCAAGTTGAGTTTCATTATATTCGGGGTCAATAAATTTACGTTCCTTCCATAATATGCGTTTTATTTCCTGACCAACCGAATCTATTGATTTTTCTTTCATCATTGTTTACACGCGGATTAATACTGCAAAAATCGTTATATTTCTTCTATTTTACAAATGTATAAACGAAGAAAATTCACATGATACAACAAATATACTCTTTTCTTCGTATATTTGCAGCTTATTCAGACAAAAAGTGAACCAACTTATGATGCTTGAGACTCTAAAAAAATATTTCGGATATGATTCATTCCGTCCCCAGCAAGAAGAAATTATTAAAAATGTTATAGCGGGTAACGATACCCTTGTATTAATGCCAACAGGTGGAGGAAAGTCAATCTGCTACCAAATGCCGGCATTACTAACTTCCGGCACAGCTGTAGTGGTTTCTCCTTTAATATCTTTGATGAAAGATCAAGTTGAAGCATTACTGCAAAACGGTATTCCAGCAGGAGCACTTAATAGCAACCAATCGGAAAACAACAGTGCAACTCTTCGCAATCAATGCATCTCCGGGAAAATAAAATTACTTTATATCTCACCTGAAAGGTTAATGAATGAGATGGATTATCTACTACATGATATGCAAATCTCTTTATTCGCTATTGATGAAGCTCACTGCGTCTCACAATGGGGACATGATTTCCGTCCCGAATACACACAAATGGGCATCATACATGAGAAATTCCCTGATGTACCTATTGTTGCTCTTACAGCAACAGCGGATAAAATTACGCGTGAAGATATTGTAAATCAACTAAAATTAAATAATCCTCAAATATACATTTCTTCTTTCGACCGTCCTAACTTGAGCCTAACGGTAAAACGCGGATATATGAAAAAAGAAAAAGACAAGTCTATCGTAAAATTTATCAATCAGCATGCCGGTGATAGTGGGATTATATATTGTTTAAGTAGAAAGACAACAGAATCGGTAGCAGATATGCTTGTAAAGAACGGGATACCTGCAAAAGTTTACCATGCCGGGCTTTCGCCGATGCAGCGTGATGAGACTCAAACGGATTTTATAAATGACCGTGTACAAATTATATGCGCAACAATAGCTTTTGGTATGGGCATTGACAAGTCCAACGTAAGATGGGTTATTCATTACAATATGCCTAAAAGCATGGAAAGTTATTACCAAGAAATTGGACGTGCAGGACGCGATGGGTTGCCTAGCGATACCGTTTTGTTCTATTCTATGGGAGATATTGTGCTATTACGCAAATTTGCAGAGATGAGTGGTCAAAGCGATATCAATATGGAAAAGCTTAGACGTATGCAACAATATGCCGAAGCGGATATATGTAGAAGAAGAATACTGCTCAGCTATTTTGGTGAAAATATGGATCATGATTGCAATAATTGCGATGTATGCCAAAATCCTCCCGAGCGATTTGACGGAACTGTTATTGTGCAAAAAGCATTAAGTGCTATCGTACGCGCTGAAGAAAATATCAGTATCCGCTTATTAGTTGATATTTTAAAAGGATTCAACAATATCGATGTGATAAGCAAGGGCTATGATCATCTGAAAACGTATGGAGCCGGACGTGATGTTCCTACAAAAGATTGGTACGATTATCTGCTGCAAATGTTGCAAATAGGATATTTTGAAATTGCTTACAATGAAAGTAATCATCTCAAGGTAACAGAAAGTGGGAAAAAAATATTATTCGGATCTGAGCACGTCAAGCTCGTCACTATTAAACGTGAAGAAGCACCCACGCAAAAGAAAAAGACAGTACAAAAGCCCATATTCTCAGAACTTCCTGATGAAAAAAGGCTATTTGAAGAATTACGTATGTTAAGGCTTAACCTGGCAAAACAATTTGCCATTCCTCCCTATCTGATTTTCTCTGACAGTACACTACACGACATCTGCAAAAAAAGGCCCAAGACTATTGGAGACTTCGCAGAAGTAAACGGTGTAGGTGACTATAAACTAGAGAAATACGGTAAAGACTTTATCAAAATTATCAAGAAATTTGTTGATTAGAATATTCGCTTGCATCTTCTAAGTCTTTCCATAAGCATTGCTCGCGAAGCACCTAACTTAATTGCTGTTTGATAACTTCCACGTGCTTCATTTTTCTCTTTTTTATGCAATAGCATATCACCACGAAAGATCCACATATCCGGAGTAGGTTTGATTGCAACCTGTATCGCTTTATTTATATCCATCAAAGCATAATCATATAGGATCAAATCTTTATCAAGGTTCGCACGCATAACATACATTTCAGGATCATTGGGACGTTCTACAATCAGCGCATTCAAAATCTCCATTGATTGATGAAACTTCTCTTGCATTTCATACAACGTCGCTAGCCCCACACGAGCTACCAAATCAGTTGGATCCATTAGTAATAAATGAGTATAATCAGCTTGCGCCTCTTGATAACGACGCAACTTATATAATAAGTAAGATCGTAAAGTAAGTGCTTCCTTATTATCTTTTTGAATATCCAATATATTATTGCAATCAATAATTGCATGATCATTATCCCCTAAATCTGCATATAATGTAGCACGATCCATCAGAATGGCACTAGATAAAGGGGTCATATTAAGCGCAAAACCATACGAAAGTAATGCATCCTTAGTTTGTCCCAATCGTCGTTGTGCTCTAGCCACATTAGCAAAAAGCATGCTATTACGGATATTTGTAGGATCCTTCTCAATTGCTTTTTTATATACACGAATTGCAGCTTCAAGACTATCTTGAGCTTCGTATTTAGATGCTTGATCAAATAATTCATTATAAGATTGAGCATGCATTGGAATCGCAATGACACTTATGAATAAAATAAAAATGAATTTATGCTTCATCATTTCCAGGTATTTTTGGCAAAGATACATAAGAAAATCAACCAAATAGATGATAATAAGCTAAATAATCTGTATTTTTGGAAAATTAAAATATCTAGTTATGGCACACATACATGAACACAATCACCACGAGCATCAAATCACATCGCTCAATAGATCATATATAATAGGCATTGCGTTAAATTCTCTTTTTGTTATTATTGAATTTGGAGCCGGATTCTGGTATAATTCATTAGGACTGATGTCTGATGCTGGACACAACTTAAGCGATGTTGCAGCACTATGTCTTTCGTTATTGGCTTTTCGGCTAACACGTGTAAAGACTAATGAAAACTATACATATGGATATAAAAAAAGCACGGTATTGGTCTCATTGTTAAATGCTGTAATCCTACTTATTGCCATTGGCTTCATTTTAGCTGAAAGTATCCAAAAATTTGCTAATCCCCAACCTCTAGAAGGTAAAGCCATTGCATATGTTGCTGGCATTGGAGTAATAGTGAATGCACTGACAGCCTTTCTTTTCATAAAGGATAAAGACAAGGACTTAAATATAAAAGGGGCATACTTACACATGGCTGCCGATGCCCTTGTTTCTATTGGAGTGGTAGCTTCCGGTATCGTCATTTCATATACAGGATGGTATATCATCGATCCAATAATCGGTATCTGCATAGCTTTAGTGATTCTAGTCTCTACGTGGCAATTACTACATGCAAGCATTAGATTATCACTTGACGGTGTCCCGGAAGGTATTGCCTATGATAACATTGAAAACAGTATATTAAAAGTGCCCGGAGTGTGCGGTGCTCACCATTTACATATTTGGGCGATAAGTACGACAGAGAATGCACTAACCACGCATGTGGTAATAGACGATCTACAGCATATGGAAGAAATTAAGCATAAACTGCGAGAGGTACTTTCAACGCTTAGTATAGGACATGCTACATTTGAATTTGAGACATGTAATGAAAAATGTGAATGTAAGACAGATTCATAACATAAAAAAATCCCTATCCTACAAGAGGACAGGGATTTTCATCTAAACAATTCGATCCAATAAATTACTTTTTTCTAGTAATAGTATAAAGTATATTGCCATTTTTATCTATCATTCGCAAATTAAGCTCTTTCATGTCAACCGTACAAATTGAAAAACCGGGAGCTGAATTACAAAATTGAGTTCCTTGTATTGGTTTTACTTTGCGAGCCAATGCACCAGCGGAATTTACAACATAGTCTATATCACTACCCGGCATACGAATATGTTGAAAGTTATGAATATGACCACAAATATACATATCAACATGATGCTTTCTCAAAATAGGGTCAAGGCGTTTTTGCATATCACTGCGTTCATTCATATCTTTAGACGTCTCTGCATAAATCGGATGATGCCCCGCAACTATAACCCAATTTTCCTTAGCCACTGTTAAAACAGAATCTGTCCATGCAAGTTCTTTATCTCTATCTTGCTTGCAAGCATCAGGATAAATATCTTTTTCATTACGATACCTATCGATTAAAGGAGTAGTATCTAACCAAACGATACGAATACTGGTCTCTCCTGTATTGAATGTTTTTGTATAATAACGGGCTGGCATTGCCCAACGACGACTAATCTGGCTGTAATCCAGCACAGCTTGTGTATTCCCTCTATATTCATGATTACCTAATACTGGGTACCAATTTATCATTAAATCAGGATGCGAATAAATTAGCTCATAGTTAGTCATCCACAATGGATCATTGACGCTGCGTACCCCGTTGAAATGATGGACATCCCCAATAGCCATCACAAATTCCGGTCCTATCTTTTCTGCCATTTTACCCATTTGTTCTGCAATCGGCTTTTGATCATAATAGCCGTTACGCCCCATATCGTTGACAATAAAAAAATTGAACTTCTTATCAAATACTGAAAGATCTGTTGTTTGAGCATTTATCAATGCACTAAATGCAACAAAAAACAATATAAATAAATTCCTTATCTTCATCACTAATTGATTTTATATTAAATATTCAGATTTACTTGCCAAAAGCGCCAAAATATGCAGCAGGACTTGGACTTGTATAGATTTGTCCGTTAATAGTAATACCTGTACTACTGAAATAAGGAAGCATCTTTGAATCTGAAGCACTATAAGCTCCTGTAAATATAGGAGACCCATCTTTTACATGGAAATCCCATGTAGAGTCGTAGCTATAGCTTGACAGCGAATTATCGTTATACGGAAAATTTACAAAATTAGGGTTTGTTGCCTCATCTCCGGCAGAAGCACTGACAACACTATGTACATCTACATACTTTGGAAAAACATTTTTATTACTAAGTGTATATCCTAAATAAGATGTTGTTGTACCATTCTGAATATCTTGTGAAAGTGTACTTTGTTGAGATCCCGAAGCATAAAAGTTATAATCAATTATTGACTGATCAGAGCAACCATCAGTAATTGATGGAGTCCCCCATTTCGGTGTTTGCGCTTTAAATTTACAATTGACCATTAAATTATTAAAGACACTTACTAGTGCATTTTTTTCCACATATACAGATCCACCTTTTACACCATCACGTCTCCATCCGGCATTTACAATCGTATTATTGTATGCTCTTATTAAAGCCTGAACCTTTCCTGAAGCATCGTCTTGCCCTGCACTAGAAAGCTTGAATCCGTTAGTACTAGGACTATATATTAAATTGAAAGAAGCATCTACCTTACATCCCGATTTGATATTAACGGCTTCACCCCCAGTTCCCCCTGTAGCATAAAAAAGGTTATTGCTAATAATAGCCTGACCTCCCATCATGTAAATACCATCAGATGTACCATTTCTTAAAGTTGAATTAGTTATCACATACTTACCGTTTGGATTATTAGTCGTTATTTGTGGATCTGCATCACTTCCTGCAGTATAAATTCCAGCAACAGCAGAAGGAGAATCTGCAATAACCGCTCCTCCCGTATATTCAATGAAAGTATGGTCTACCAGCATCTCAGAGCATTTACTTGTAGCGATGATTCCTCCCCAAAGACCTTTAAAAACATTATCATTCGTACGCTTGCTCTCTGCAACAGAAAAAAGAATAGGATTACTTTTTGTTCCTTTACAATACAGATTGCCATTGATTAAAAATTCAATTGGAGTATGACTTGTCCCCACTCCATTATCATCAAAAATTACTTGTACGCCTTCTTCAATAGTCAAGGATTCATTTTGAGGAACATTAATATGCCCAGTCACATGTACAATGGTATTCTTTGCCCAAAGCCCTTTTACATCACCGCTTACATTCGTCAATTGTGTATAAGCGACACTCACTTCACAAGTAGCTTTAATGCTATTATCCGAGGTAGAAGTTGCTGTAATTATTGCACTACCCACACTAACCGCCGTAACTATACCTGCATTACTAACTGTAGCGATAGAACTATCAGAAGACGTCCATACCAGCTCTTTATTCGACGCTTTCGAAGGAAAGAAGGTACATGACAACGTGTCCACTTTTTCCGGCGCCAAAGTTAATGATGTTTTTGACAAGGTTATACCGGCCAAAGCTTCAACTTTATCATCAGTGCTGCAAGCCGAAAGAACAGTTATTAAGGTGACAATCGCCACAAATAAAAATTTTAATTTCATACTGTGTACTATTTAATCATTTTATTACAATAATTTATATCTAATGCCTATCATGAGATTTTGCCCATGACGATCCTCACGTTCAACGAGTCCACTGCCATACCGCTTAACATTTATCATTGATTCATTACGACTATTCTTATCTATGTATTGAATGAGTGGTGTATTCAACAAATTAGAAGCTTTAATAAAAAAGCTGAACCCTTTCTTAAACTTCTTTTCAACTGAAGCATCCAATTGAGCATATCCCGCATTCCAGCTGTCATTATCATAAAATCGAGATACAATACAAATCTTTTTTCCGGTATATTCAAAAGCTAATTGCCCATCCCATCCATATTTATTATCCTTGAAAAGCAAAGAAATATTTACAACATGAGCTGCCTGTCCAAACAAAGGGCGTGATTGATCGACATATTTTGTAATCGTTGTTGTTTCAGCATTCGGATCAGGATTAGCCACTTCTATCATCTTCTGCGTAGTGATTTTTGAATGAGTATATGTATAATTGGCTTTAATGCCAAACCAATTGAAATATTTCATAAAATCCAATTCAAATCCATAATTAAAAGCATTCCCGTAATTTTCGGGCATGTAATATGTATCCTGACCAAAACCACTAATCATTCCATATTCAATGGGATTTTTTATTCTTTTATAGAAAGCACAAGCCATAATTTGTTCCGAAGGCTTTGGAAAAAACTCATAACGTAAGTCAAAGTTATCTGCTGTAGTATGCAACAAATCAGGATTACCATGTTCTGTATAATCTTCATTAATGATAGTATACGGCACAATTTCAAAAAAGCTCGGACGATTCAATGCTTTTGCATAAGAAAAGCGTAAATTCGCATTGTTGTGAATCTCATATTTAATGTGAATATCCGGCAAAAAGTCTGTATATTTCTGTGTTCCTTCATTACGGGCACCGGATGTAGGATATTCGAGATTAAATCCTTGATTTGTTCGCTCTACACGAAGTCCGGCTATAACTTGTAATTTCCGCCACGTATATTTTACTTGAGTATAGGCCGCTCCAATTTTTTCACTTGCATCATAATTAAGAGGATCACTAAGATTCCCATACTCTTTTACTTCAAATTTTACTTCATCAAAATTATTCCAATCTTGTCCTTTAATAAGTGTGCGTTGCTCTGTGGATTTAGACGGATCATAAGGTTTGAAAGTATATTCATTAAAGAAACTATTACGTTTCTTGTCTCGATACATCCCCCCCATGGAAAAATCCCAAATAGACCCTCCATTCATAGGAAGTTGATATGAAAAATCCAAATATCCTGCTTTATCTTTATCAGAATTATGCTCCCATCTGCGAGTTGCTCCCACATCTTGTGTAATCCACTGCATACCGGTTTGTGACGTAGTAAGATTTATTTGCGTATTGTCAGGCGTTTTGTTTGTCGCTTTTGAAAAATCCAAAGTCCATTTTATTTTTAATGCATCATTCAAAAATCTATGCTCGCCTTTCAAAATTGAAGCAAAAATTGATTGCTTGTTATACCGAAGTCTAAATGTTTCCGTTTGCTCTGCAATAGCGTCTCTCACTTGTGAATTACGGAAATTCATATAACCATTGTACCAAGTGAATTTATGATTTTTAGAAAGGTAATAATCCAACTTTGCATGCGTTCCGATACGTGTTTGCTGCTCTGAAAAATAACGATTGGTAATAGCTTGCAAACTGTCTGAACCTACAGATCCATACATATTACTATTATTACCTCTATTATTATTTTGAAAACTTCCAGCCAACATCAAACCTATTTTATCATTTAGGAAGCGATCTCCAAATGATAAGCCTGCATTTAAATCCGGCATAGCATTATTTCTATGGACCCGAAGATTTGAAGTTGTAAAATCTTTTATTTTCACTGGATAATCCGTTCCATACAATTCATTAGGTGATGATTGATGAATACCTGATGAAGTAAATGATTGAAATTTACGATTTAAAAATAGACTATTATATCCTGTAGAAACATTGGCTACAATTTGTCGATCTGTCGGTGCGTCTTTCATTACCATATTCACAGCGCCACCGATTCCATCTCCTTCCAAATCAGCAGTTAATGATTTGATTACTTCTAAGCGGTCAAGTAACTCCGATGGAAAAATATCCAAGGGTACGAATCGATTTTTATTATCCGGACTAGGTATTTTGACTCCATTAACCAATGTGTAATTATACCGTTTATCCATCCCACGAAGAATCGCATATTGCCCTTCACCGCTATTACTACGTTCAACTGTAACACCGGACATTCGTTGAATTACATTCGCTACCGTGATATCAGGAGACAACTCAATAGCCTTTGCACTCATTACGTTGACAACATTCATCGCTTGTTTTTCAATGCTTCGTGCTCCTGATTCCGAGCGTCCAGGATTATTTGCAAGTACAGTTACTCCATCCAGTTCTATATTAGATGATTCAATAGGAATAATAATATTTGCCTCATTTTTTTTTAGAGTATACTCACTCCTTTTGTATCCAATGAATGTGCAAACAATTGTGCTCGGAAACTTGTCTGCTGAAATTGAGAAACTACCATCAAGACCTGAAACGGCTTTCTCTGATGTATTCCCCTTTATTTCTAATGTTGCTCCAATTATTTCCTCACCAGTCTTAGAATCCTTAACTTTTCCTTTTATTACAATCGCACTTACCACTTGACTTAATAACAAGGTGAATACCAGCACAAAATATTTCATTTCTTCTCTTATTAATATTTATCAATACAAAATTCGACAAATATTATTTCGTTACCGTTACATCAGAAATACACTAATATTAATTAAAAATAAGGCAGGATATAATAGACATCAATGCAACTAAAGAGTGCCTAAGGAGATTTACATAGAAATAATTATTAAAAATCTATTTCTAATTTGAATTCATGATGATAATAAAAAAGGGTACATCATTGCTGATATACCCCATCCTTAATATAATGTGAACTTAGATCAAGCTTTCTTCACGTAATTAGCTATCCACTCACCCACTTCAGATGTAGAATAACTCTTTCCACCTTCAACCTGAATATCATTCGTACGGATCTCTTGTGAAATAGACTCATCTACAGCTTTACGAATAAGAGCGGATTCGTCTTTCAAATCAAATGCATACTCAAACATCATTGCTGCTGATAAGATAGTAGCCAATGGGTTTGCGATATTTTTACCTGCTGCCTGAGGCCATGATCCATGAATCGGTTCAAAAACAGAAGTATATGTACCAATAGATGCTGATGGTAATAATCCCATTGAGCCTGTAATGCATGAACCTTCATCTGTCAAAATATCACCGAACATATTTTCAGTGACTAATACATCAAATGATTTAGGCCATTGAATCATACGCATAGCTGCATTATCCACAAACATATATTCTGTTTCAACTTCAGGATAATCTTTTTCCATATCTTTAGCAACTTCACGCCACAAACGAGAGGTTGCCAATACATTCGCCTTATCAACAACTGTTAGTTTTTTACGACGTTTCATAGCAAATTCGAAACCGGTCTTCAAAATACGAGTAATCTCTTCTTTGCTATACATACAAGTGTCGTATGCTATATCACCTTTTTCACTGCGTCCTTGGGGTTTACCGAAATACAATCCTCCGGTTAATTCACGTATACACATAAAATCAGCTCCACGCACTAATTCATCTTTCAAAGGTGATTTATGAATCAGCTTCTCAAAAGTAGTTACAGGACGGATATTTGCATATAATCCTAATTTCTTACGCATAGCCAACAATCCCTGCTCAGGACGAACTTTCAAAGCTGGATTATTATCGAACTTAGGATCACCTACAGCACCAAATAATACTGCATCACTATCAAGACACAATTGATGTGTCTCTTCGGGATATGGATCTCCTACTTTATCAATAGCATGAGCACCGCATATCCCATATTTATAACTAAACTCATGACCAAATTTTTCACAAACGACCTTCGTTACATTTAACGCCTGCTCCATTATCTCGGGACCAATACCATCTCCGGGAAGCACTGCAATTTTAATTTTCATCTTTCTCTATTTAATTTCGTTTATTGTTGATAATCTTCCAAAATATTAAGCATTTTCATCGTGGCCTTTATTGCTGCTTCAGTTTGATCGGCATCAAGGCCCCGAGTACGAATAATTTTATCTTCATACGTCCAAGTAATTACTGTTTGCACAAAAGCATCAGCTCGCCCACCTGGAGGGATCCTTACCTCATAGTCTGTTAACATTGGGAACTTCCTATTCAGTGAGTTTTTATATACATGCCTTAAAGCACGTACAAACGCATCATATTGACCATCCCCGCTTGCACTTTCTTCAAAGATTTTCCCGTTAACGTCCAACTTCACTGTCGCTACAGGTTTAAGACCGCTTGCCAACGTGATAAAATAATTTTTCAAAACCACTTTATTGCTTGCATAATCATGCTTCAGCACATCACTTATAATGTATGGTAAATCTTCTTGAGTAACTAATTGTTTTTTATCACCCAATTCTGTGATTCGGTCAGTTACTTTCTTTAAAGAAGCTTTATCTAGTTCTAATCCCAACTGTTCCAGATTCTTTGCAATATTAGCTTTACCGCTAGTTTTACCTAAAGCGTATTCACGGGTACGCCCAAAGCGTTCCGGTAGTAAATCATTGCAATAAAGATTATTCTTATTATCACCATCTGCATGAACACCTGCAACCTGGGTAAATACATTGGAACCGACAATAGGACTATTTTGAGGAATAGCGATGCCTGAATAAGATTCAACAATGTGACTTGCCGTATTCAATTTTTCTTCTACAATATTTGTTTTAGCATTGAAATGATCTTTCAATATTGCCTGCACACTAGCTAAAGGTGCATTTCCGGTACGCTCTCCCAACCCATTTATCGTTGTGTGAAGTCCCTGGCATCCGCTCAATACAGCAGCCAATACATTTGATACAGCTAAATCATAGTCATTATGCGCATGAAAATCAAACCAAGCATTTGGATAACGTTTTTTCATTTTACGCATATATTCAATGACTTGTAATGGATTCAATATACCCAGGGTATCCGGTAACAGAAAACGTTTGATGCCACAGCCAAGCAATCCATCCATCACCTCAAAGACATATTCAGGCGAATCTCTCATACCACTACTCCAATCCTCGAGATAGAGATTCACATCAATACCCATTTTCTGGGCATATTTCACCTCATCCACGATATCTGCAATATGTTCAGAAGTAGTTTTATTTAATTGATAGTGGCAATGCTTATAGGATCCCTTTGCCAATAGATTTATCACCTTTCCTCCTGCCCGATTAATCCAGTCAATCGAAATGTGATGATCTACAAACCCTAAAATTTCCACTCTGTGTAATTCTCCGCAACTCGCTGCCCATGCACAGATCATTTGTAAAGCCTTGAATTCGCCATCGCTCACACGAGCCGACCCAACTTCTATACGATCAACATGCAACTCTTCAAGCAAGAAACGAGCAATCATTAGCTTTTCATGAGGTACAAAGCTAACGCCACAGGTTTGTTCCCCGTCACGCAGGGTGGTATCCATTATTTCTATTTTGACTTCTTTTCCCATGCTTCGATTTTCGATTTATTCGAAAGTAAAAAATCGATATCGTCCAAACCATTCATTAAACAATGCTTTTTATAACTATTTATTTGAAATTTCTCACTCTTACCTGTTAATTTATTTGTGACTGTTTGGTTAGGTAAATCTATTTCTACCTGCATTTTTGAATCTTTCTTTATCGAGTCAAACAAATCTGCAAGAAAAGCATCATCTACTACTACAGGTAATACAAAATTATTTAAAGCATTATTTTTAAAAATATCCGCAAAAAAGCTGCTTATCACTACACGGAATCCATAACCTGCTATAGCCCACGCAGCATGCTCGCGACTACTGCCGGAACCAAAATTCTTACCAGCAACCAACACCTCGCCACTATAAGCAGGGTCATTCAAAATGAATGATTTTATCGGATTATTTTGTTTATCATATCTCCAATCACGAAATAGATTATCACCAAATCCTTCCTTAGTTGTTGCTTTAAGGAAACGAGCAGGAATAATTTGGTCTGTATCCACATTCTCTAAAGGAAGTGGCACACATGTACTTGTTATTATATTGAATTTTTCTTTAGCCATGATTTTTCTAATTTAAACGATTATTAAAGAAGAGTTCTCGGGTCGGTAATTTTGCCGGTCAATGCAGCTGCAGCAGCCACAATCGGACTTACCAATAATGTACGAGATCCAGGACCTTGGCGACCTTCGAAATTACGGTTTGATGTAGACACTGCATACTTTCCAGTAGGAACTTTATCATCATTCATAGCCAAACATGCCGAACATCCTGGTTGACGAATTTCAAATCCGGCTTTAATCAGAACTTTATCAATACCTTCTTCACGTATTTGATGCTCTACAGACCATGATCCTGGCACAATCCATGCAATAACAGACGGATCTTTTTTACGACCGTTTACGATATCGGCAAAAGCCCTGAAATCTTCAATACGTCCGTTGGTGCATGACCCTAAAAATACATAATCAATTTTCTTTCCAATCATTTTATCACCAGGTGCAAATCCCATATACTCTAAGGACTTGCTATAAGATAAACGGCTCAACTCCGGTATAGAATCTATTGTAGGAATATGACCTATAATAGGCATGCCCATACCCGGATTCGTTCCATAAGTAATCATAGGTTGAATATCCGATCCATGAAGTATCACTTCTTTGTCAAATACAGCATTATCATCACTTCTTAATGTACGCCAATATGCAAGAGCTTTATCCCAGTCAGCTCCTTTCGGTGAATACTCACGTCCCTTTATATATTCAAAAGTTTTTTCGTCAGGAGCAATCATACCGCCACGTGCTCCCATCTCAATAGACAAGTTGCACAAAGTCAAGCGACCTTCCATTGTAAGATTACGAATGACATCACCACTATATTCTACGAAGTATCCGGTAGCTCCACCTGTTGTCATTTTTGAAATTATATAGAGAGCAACATCTTTTGCGGTGACTCCTTCAGCTAATTCTCCGTCAACTGTAATACGCATTGTTTTTGGTTTTTGTTGCAAAACACATTGTGAAGCCATTACCATCTCCACCTCTGATGTTCCAATACCAAAAGCGACTGCACCCATTGCACCATGAGTAGACGTGTGTGAATCACCACAAACAATGGTCATTCCAGGTAGAGTAAGCCCTCGTTCAGGACCAACGACATGAATGATACCATTTTTAGGATCAAGCATTCCAAAATGTTTCAAGTCAAAGTCCTTGGCGTTTTTCGCTAGCGTATCTACTTGAGTTCTTGAAATTGAATCCTGAATTTCTTTGTCCTGATCATGTGTAGGCGTATTATGATCGGGCATACAATAAATTTTTTCGGGGCGAAAGCATTTAATACCTCTTGTACGAAGTCCCGCAAACGCCTGCGGACTAGTTACCTCATGACAATACAGTCTGTCAATGTAAAGTTGTGTAGGGCCATCCTCCACTTTGGTGACAATATGTTTGTCCCAAATCTTATCAAATAACGTATTCATAATCTTATTACCGTAAAAATTATTTCGTTTTTATTCTAAACTTATTGATACAATCGATATAGGCTTCAATCGAAGCGGCAACGATATCAGTATTTGCACCAAATCCATAATAAAGTTGTCCATCATATTCAACCTGCATATGCACCTTACCTACATCATCACTACCTTTACTTATAGCTTGAATTGTAAATTCTTTCAAGGTCATTTGCTTGGTGATAATCTTCTTTAAAGCTTTGATTGCTGCATCAACAGGACCATTCCCAGTGGCAGCAGCCTCAAAAGATTGTCCACTGATTGAAACACCCAAACTAGCGACAGAACGAACACCGACCCCACTTGTGACTTGTAAAAATTCCAATTTAATTGCATGGTTTTGTGTGCGATCTACTCCAGCCAGCATTAAAATATCATCATCATGAATTTCTTTCTTTCTGTCAGCCAGCTTCAAGAAATTCTCATATACAATATCAAGATTCTCTTGATCAAGCTCAACACCCAATATAGAGAGACGATGCTTTAATGCAGCTCTTCCACTACGTGCAGTCAACACAATTGCATTATCATCAATACCCACATCATGCGGATTCATGATCTCATAAGTCTGTACATTCTTCAATATACCATCCTGATGAATGCCTGATGAATGAGCAAATGCATTTCTACCCACAATCGCTTTGTTGGGCTGAACAGGCATATTCATTAAACTTGATACCATACGACTGGTTGAATATATCTTCTGAGTATTTATATTTGTATCTATATTAAGATGATGATGACAACGGAATATCATGGCAATCTCTTCAAGAGAAGTATTACCAGCGCGTTCACCTATACCATTAATAGTTACCTCAACCTGGCGTGCACCATTTAATACACCGCTTGCCGTGTTTGCCGTAGCCATACCTAAATCATTATGACAATGAGTGGCTATTATTGCATTACCAATCCCATCAACATGTTCCATTAAATACTTTATCTTAGCACCGTACTCGTCAGGTAAACAATATCCTGTAGTATCCGGTATATTTACCACCGTTGCACCTGCAGCAATAACAGCTTCAACCACCTTTGCAAGATATTCGTTATCAGTACGCCCGGCATCCTCTGCATAGAACTCTACATCTTCAACATACTTCTTCGCATATTTCACCGCAGCTACGGCACGCTCAATAATTTCTTCTCTTGTTGATCCGAACTTATATTTAATATGATAGTCTGATGTACCGATACCCGTATGAATTCTCTTGTGTTTAGCATACTTCAATGCATCTGCAGCTACTTCAATATCCTTCTTTACAGCACGAGTCAATGCACATATCGTAGGCCATGTTACTGCCTTTGAAATTTCTATGACTGAATTGAAATCACCCGGACTGGAAACAGGAAAACCGGCTTCAATAACATCAACTCCCAATAGCTCAAGTTGCTTGGCTACTTGTATCTTCTCTACTGTGTTCAGCTGACACCCGGGCACTTGTTCGCCATCTCTAAGGGTGGTATCAAAAATAAATAATCTGTCACTCATATGCTTTCTATTTTTCTTTATATTTCTATTCAACGAAAAAAGCCTTTCTCAACTTGGAAGTGGGAAAGGCTTTTAAATATCGACTTACATATTTACATGCTATACTCACTTCCACTTGGACATCCCAATAGAATAATACCAGATAGCAAAATATGTAGATAATTCTTATTCATTTTATATCAAATCATTTAAATCTTGCCCTTTCGAGCTTAACGGGTGCAAATGTACTTCTTTTTCTTTATCAAACAAATAAATTGATATTTTTTTTGATAAAAAAATTACATATTAAAGAAATTAAAGGCATAATACAGGAAAATAGTAGTTTTATTCTAAATATTCCACAACTCCGACCGAATGAAAATCTTCATAGTATAAAGCTAAGAGACTTATAATGTAGTCATTTTCAGGGCAAATCCTTCAACCAAGTCATTACAGAATCCGGTCGATTCGTAATAATGGCATCAACACCTAATGTTCTCAAACGCAAGATCTCATCCTTCTCATCTACGGTCCATGGCGCAACTTCCATCCCTAATTTTCTAGATTTGTCCATAAAAGCAGAATCTACCATTGCATGATTAGGACTAATGACTTGAGGTACAAAATTTATACGCTTCATTAATTCATCAAAATCAACAGTCATATCTTCTACCAAATAAGACAATCGCACATTTGGGTATTTCTCATGCACATAATTCAATGTTCGCGGATCAAAGCATTGCAATAATAAACGATCTCCCAAATTTTTGCTAAGCAACACCCTCATACACAAATCTGCAAAGGTGCGATAATCAGGAGAATAAATGCCATCCTTATCCGGCCATGATTTTATTTCTATATTATATCCAACAGGACACAATCCTTTGCTTTGAGTAGAATGTTCCACACTATCAATCAAGTCACTTACTAACGGTACAGAACATTTTAGATTTTTACGATTTGGGAAAGCCGGATTTGGACGACTTCCCACGTCATATCGTTTCAAACTATCATAAGTCATCGAATAAATTGAATACATCCTGGCACTATCGATAGGAATCTCTTCACCATTAGGCTTCAATGCTTTGATAGGATTCATATAAGCATCATGAGATACCACGACCTGACTATCACGCGTAACATGCAAATCCAATTCCAACATAGGAACTCCTATTTCTACAGCATGAAGCATAGCCGGAATTGTATTTTCAGGATAAATGGCAGCTCCACCGCGGTGAGCATGTACGATCGGAAGTTTTTTTATCTGAGTGGCACTCAACAGTTGCAATGCACTAGTCAGACTACAGCAGATAAGCAAAAGTGCGTAAATTTGTTTCTTCATCTCTTCTTGTATTTATCTTTATAAACAAAGAAACCGGAAGATTGTTACACCCCGGCTTCTTTAATTTACATTAAAATCTATTCTTTTAAAATCCTATCTTCATTTGCACACCAAAGACACTTGGAGCACCTGCAATGTAAGTGGGGAAATCAATTTGACTGCCACTATTACCGGCATCAATAATATATTTTTTATTAAGTACATTCTTACCGAAAGCACTGAATTCATAATATATCTTTCCCGGTTGCATGCGGATGCCGGCATTAAAGTTAGCCAATCCATATCCACTCTGTGTCAAAGCCGGATCATTATCATCTTCAAAATATACCTTTGATTTATAAGAGTATGCGGGACGGAAATAAAATTGCGCATCTTTGCTTACTCTCACATTCACATCTATACCGGCTGAAAATGTATTCTTTGGTGTTAAACGGAAACGGTTTCCCGCATATTCTTGCTCTACACCATTTTCATCTTTATTATTAAATTTGCCATCAATATAAGCATAATTTACGAAAACGCTGAAATTATGCAAAGGAGAATAGCGCAATCCGGTTTCAAATCCCATGCTATGTGCTTTACCTGCATCATTTGCCTCATAAACTTTACCAACTGAGCCGTCCTTATCCGTTAATGTCATTGTCTGAAAATGGCTCCAATCATAATAATAAGCACTCAAATCATAATTCAACTGTCCATTCATCAAAGAACCCTTAAGTCCAACTTCATAACTTAAAATAATTTCCGGTTTTAATTTACTTATATCATTCGGATCATTATTGAAGGCAATAACACCCGGACGTCGTCCACGAGAAAGGCTAATATAAGCATTTTGATGATCAAATATATAGTTTAATACGGCACGTCCTACCCATGAATAATATTCGCCACTTGCGTAAACTCGTCCACTTGAAGGCTGGTATAATATGCTACCAAAGATCGGATCAGGGACTGTACTTGAAGAATATCCTGTCTTCTGATGCTCATATGTCCCTCTAAGGCCTGTTGTTAAAGATAATCCTTTTGTTAATTTAAATGTTCCATCTGCAAAAACTTCAGCAGCTTGATTTGTTCCATAATTCGTACCATTTTCCTCGTGCGAAGCGCTCAGAGACATAGCCGATATACTTTTTAAAGTTGCAAGAATTGTCTCCCCCTGAGTGCCTAAACTAGCCAATAGATTATCAAGTGAAAGACCATAAGCAGAAAGAGCTTTCTTCACATCGCCATAAAAATCAGGAGTTGCTGTCATTTTAGGAGTAGTTGTCAAATCGTATGATTCCGGAAACCACCCAGCCATCAACTTCGTTAGCATCTGCGATACGCCAGACTGATATGCAGTGGGCAACATTGCCGGCAACTCCGCAGCTAGCTTTTCTATTTGAGGTTTTACCTTTGTGGCAAATCCTTTATATGCATAAGCAGGATAAAGGTATTGCATGTTAGTGTTTACAACACACTCTTGTGATGAATGCTCAAAGAAATAGCTGCCTCCCACAAAGCCGGAAAATCGGTTCTTATTATAATTTAAACGAACTTCTTGACTGAATTGCGTTCCTTTCTCATTTTCTTCACAATCTAATAAGGGCAAATAAGTACCATCTGCATCAAAATTCTCATTTGATTTGAAAGCTCTGAATCCGCTTATCGAAGATAAATTAGCATTTTCATTAATCGTGTGATTAGCTAAAAAAGTGACACCTCCCACATGCCTTTTTATTCCAAGATCTTTTCCTCGTTCCAAACTAGCAGCTGTGTTTGGGTCAGTGTCTCCACCAACAGGTGCCAAACGTTTGCTCTTGAAAGACGTACCAGGATAATTATCATACTGATAATCGAGTACTAAATCATAAATAGTTTTCTCCCCGGCAAACAGGCGTGTTGAATTACGCAATGCGATAGAACTTTTACCATTCAAATCTCCACCTGACAGATTTTTTATAAAACCGTCATGAGCATCATATGAAAAAGCAAAACGATTTGATAACTTGTCTTTTATGATAGGCGTATTTATATACCCCTTGACTCCACGCTGATTATGTGTACCATAATCCAAAGAAATCTCTCCTGTCTTGTAATTTACAGGCTTATTACGAATAAAATGGATTGCTCCAATCTCCGCACCACGTCCAAACAACGTACCTTGAGGGCCTTTTACTACTTCCACACGCTCTAAATCAAATAATTCAACAACCGAAGCACGCGAGCGAGAGATGGATACTCCATCTTGAAATACAGAAATACGTGGTTGCGAATAAGAGGCACCGTCATCAGAAGTGACTCCACGTATCACATATCCCGGATTATTAGGACTTTGAATTTGTATTTCCAATCCGGGAATATATTGCGACATCTCATCCATTTGCTGCAAATTCATGTTATCCAAGGTTTTACCGGACAAGGCACTTATCGCTATAGGTACTTCAAAATTTGTTTGCGTGCGTTTTTGTGTAGTCACCACCACTTCGCCCAAGGTTTGAGCATCTTCCTGCAATACTACATTCATATTATCTGTCACATCCTTTTCTTCTTGTCTATAACCAACATATGAGAACACCAATTTGCCCTCATCTTTTGATGAATGAAGTACAAAATCTCCTCTGTCATTTGTAACAGTGGTAACAGAAGTCCCTTTCAATAAAACGGCAACGCCGGGAAGCGGTTCTCCTTTTTCATTTTGAACCTTACCCTTCACTACTGTATCAGCAAAAATTAGTTGCGGAATAAATATCAACAGCACAGAACACACTGTTAATAAAACTTTCTTAGGCATCAAATTCATATCTTATTTATTTAAATGTATCAATAGTTCGTTATCAGCAGGGGCTTTGTCGCTCCATAATGATCGAGAGACTTTTCTAAAAATCAAACTCCACTTAAAAGAATACTTGCGCAATTCTTTACTGATTTGTTTTATCTGATCATTTTCTTCCTGTGTCAGCTTTTCATCGCCCCGATAATTATCACTCATCGCATCAGCCAATAGATTTACGGCTTTGGTTCTTATCGCATCAGGTATTTTTGAAGGGAATAGAGAAGCTATTGCCGTTTTAAACCCTGCTTTTGTATTTATTAAAGCATATTGCGGGAAATCAACACCTTTAGTATCAAAATCTATGTGAGTAATATTACGACTGTGTATTGACAAAGTATTATCTTCCAATGCCACTAAACGGTATGGAGAGGGATAACTGACAGTAGAGCCTGTTTCCACATCATAAATGCTCTTATAATGTACAATATCTTGTGCATGTGAATGTCCGGTAAAAATCACTTCCAAACCTAATTTTGATAAATTTGCAGCCTGCTTCTTCCAATCATCCACTACATAACCCGGAATCATTTTGTTTTGATATTTCCAATGCTCTATCAAACCATGGTGCATCATGCCTATCACACGAATTCCTTTACTATGAGCATCAGCCATTTGAGCTTTAATGAATTCAAGAGTTTCCGGTTTAATACGTCCACTGTGACAACAAATATCCTTTTCAAAATCATTTTGCTCATATTTGCATGCATCAATTGCCAGGATGCGTAGAGTAGGCGTCAATTGATACACATATGACAAGGAATATTTATCCCGAGCCAAAGCCTTTCCATATCCATAATCAGCATAGATTTCAGAGAATTCTTGAGCAGATACACATTTCACACGTTTCTTGGTATCACCGTCAAAAGAATTTGCATGAGGATTGTTTACATCATGATTTCCGGGAATGACCAGGACCGTTATTCCTGCCTCTTTTAAACGAGTCAAACAATGATCTATCAAATAATGGTGTGAAACATCTTCACCGTCTTTTGTCAAATCTCCGGTTATTAATAAAAACTGCGGGTGGACATTTAAAAGCTGCTTAGTCAGTTCATCTAGTATAAAAGGGGACTCTTTCAACATTTTACGATCATGCTTCACATAAAAATCAAATGCACTACCACCCTTTATTAATAAAGAAGGAGCCATGACATGTACATCTGAAGCCACTGCTATATTCACAGTTAAAGATTGCGCTTGCAAAACTGCAGGGAGCAACCCCTGTAACAATAAGAACAAAACAACTTTTATTTTCATTTTCTCACATCTTATTTCCTTACATTGCAAAATAACAAAATGAAGCTTTCAATAGAATGAAGTTTCTCTCTCAATGAGATGAAAATAATATTTCAAAAATATTAAAGAGAATTAATAAAGCGATTATTTTAGTAGCACTACTCCATTCTTTTAAGCAAATGATTGTAACGATCTTCCACTTCGCTTAATATATCATTCCAACTACGCACAATTGAACATGAAGCAGCCTTGCCGGCTTTATCGGCGAGCGTTGGATTATTCATTATATAAACAATTCTTTCAGCAAAATCGGTTCTATCATTTTTTGAGAGAAAACCATTTACATTATTGTCGATTATACCCGCCGCCGTAGAACCTTCAATCAACAATGATGGCGTGTTCATTGCTGCTGCTTCACGCACAACAAGTGGAGCGTTATCATAAAGTGAAGGGAATAAAAAGAGATCTGAGGCCATATAATATTCACTCAATGTTTGACGATCAGTTACACTTCCCACAAATGTAACCTTATCATTCAAACCTAATTGTTCAACCTTTTGCTTCATCTCACGCAAAGCATATCCGCTTCCCACAAAATAAAGATGGAATTTTCTATTTTGTATCAAATTGAGCGATTCGATTAAAAACATTACATTTTTCTCTAGAATATGTTGCCCTACAAACAACAACATGAATTCATCCGGTTTTATACCTATTTTTTCCCTGCAATCCTCTTTTCTTTCAGCAGAAAACATCATCGATAAATCATTACCATTATCCACTACCTCTATATTTCCCTTGTAGCCATAACTTCGTAAGGTTTCTTCAACTGAAAGCTGTGGAACCCACACTTCATCAGCTTGATCATAAAAATCAATAACACGCTTCATTAAAGTATCAACCACAATCTTACTTGGAATTAATCGTTCAAAATCTTCACGATATTTTGAATGGAAAGTAGCCACTAAAGGTATTTTTCTTTTGCGTGCAATCTTTAATGCTATTTGCCCGGATGAAAAAGGACAATGTGCATGCAACAATTGAAATGACAAGTTATCTATCTTATGGGAAAAGGAAAAATCTACTTCAGGTATTCCTAACCTATAGGGCTTACGTTTCGGTATTGGAAGTGACCAATACCTATATATTGGATAAGCCACTTCTTGAATTTTCGGTTGAGGACTGGTAGGTGTGACCACGCATACCTTGCACCCATGTTCATGCAACCAATACGCATAGTTGCTAATTGCAACCGATACTCCATCCATAACTGGAGGATAACAATCATTGAATAATCCTATCATATATTTATTTTAAAGACTACACAAAGATCATCACTTCTTATTTCAAAGGTATGTATTACTAATTAAGAAACGATTAATTATTTCAATGAAACAGAAGTGTTATACAGATGCAATCATTTCCACATATCGGATATTTATTTTTGTTTGCGTAAAAGAAAGAGGTATGATACATAATATATTATAATATATAATACATGAAATATGGTACATAAAAATCAAAGCAAAAGTTTTATCTGGGTTCCCATGATGCTTCTCTCACTTGCATTTATCTTATACATGGGATGG
>Ga0302262_10000004_pt1 | contig 166175 bp, 119 predicted proteins | sample II_Fen_E3_4_FD_194557 | JGI IMG/M metagenome (GOLD analysis project Ga0302262, IMG submission 194557) | Peat permafrost microbial communities from Stordalen Mire near Abisko, Sweden - II_Fen_E3_4 | ecosystem: Environmental > Terrestrial > Soil > Wetlands > Permafrost | place: Sweden: Abisko...
TGTGTGTGTGTGTGTGTGTGTGTGTGTGTGTGTGTGTGTGTGTGTGTGTGTGTGTGTGTGTGTGTGTGTGTGTGTGTGTGTGTTAGAAATTTCTTTCAAACATACAACTTTGTTGACATCATTTATACATAATGGGCTTTTATTCATACTCGCTTTTCAAAAACTATTTACATTTTACCTGATTCAAGGGCAAAGATAAATAGTTTTTTGATTAATGCATAACTATTCTTTTATTTTTAACTTATTTTTACTACTTCCCGTAATGTAGATTGATTTTCGTGCTCTATATAATAAGGTGTAGTTTCTATTTAATATTGGATTGATGATTATAAAGGTATTTTTTTGTTGGGAGTTGGATGGTTTGGGTGGGTTATTATTAAATTGGTGAAGGTTGTTGTGGGGAGGATTGATGTTATATTTGCTGTTATATCTTCTGTTATATCTTCTGTTATATTGGATTTTATCTTTTGTTATTTGCTTTGCCAGGCTGCTGGCTTGTTCATTTTTTCTTTGCACGGGCAAAGAAAAGACGAACCAAAAAAGAAAACCGCCGGCTGTCACTCCGAAGCTACTCCGAGTCACCTTTGGGCTAAAACGAACAAACGCCCTCGCTTCGCTCACTTAAACGTGTTCGTTTCTTAACGCCCAAAGCTGGCTCTTCGCTTTACGCTTCTTCGCTAAAGGCCGGAAGGGAAAGAGAGAATCCGTTTTTCCTCTTTCTTGTTACTTTTTCCTCTTTCTTTTCTTCTTTCTTTTTGTTTGCTTTTGAGAATCAGCAATATGGGACGATATTAGGAGGATTTGCTATTCTTCAGAATAGGTACAAATAGTTACTTTTTTGTTAATATGTATGGTTTTTATTCCTTTTTTAGCTACTTTCACGGGTCGTTTCTTTTTATAGTGATTATAATTGTTTGAAGACTTAATTGTAAAGTGATGAATTTTATTTCGGAAAGCAACCTCGAAGTGTTGTTGAGCGATAAGCTTGATTTTTTGTTCATATTGAATATGGATGGAAATATTATTGAGATGAACGGGACGGTTAATTCTATTCTCGGATATACCTACAAGGATCTGAATCCTAAAAATTTTCTTACTGTGTATTCTCCCTGTTATAGGGAAAAAGTCGGTGCTATTATTCGTTTGGCAATAAAGGGATACACTTCCTCTTATCCATACCCTTTCGTCACAAAGACGGGTGAAATCATTCCTGTCGATACTAAATTTTATACAGGACACTGGAAAGGCGAGAATGTTACTGCGATTGTCAGTACAAATTTGGCTGCACAATATTTCTCTAAAGAAATTTTTTACAGCATATTCAATGGCTCTCAAATAATGATGGCTATCAGTGCTATTGATACGAATGTTGTTTTTAATGTAAACAATGCTTTTACAAAAACATTGGGATACGCTCTGGAAGAGATTTCCGGTAAGACTAGTAATGAATTGGATATATATTGTGATCTTTCTCAGAAAGAGGCTATGCTTGAGCAACTTGCTATCAAAGGAAGAGCGGAAGGAGAAGCTACAATAAAAACAAAATCGGGAGAATTATTAGAGTGCTTATTTACGTTCGAACAAATCTCCATACAAAATAATGACTACCTGTTTGAAACCATAACAAATATAACCCAAAGAAAGCTGATAGAAGAGAAGCTGAAGCATCTTAATCATCAGCAGAAATTGCTGGCTGATGTGGCACAACTTCTTAACAAACCCAGCGATTTTGATGAGATCATCAATACGGTCTTGAGATTAGTAGGCCTACATTCAAAAGTTAGTTGTGTATATATCTTTGAAAACCCTGCGGATGGAAAATTTAGCAGTAATGCTTATGAATGGTGTAATGAAGGAATCAAAGAGAAAAAAGACGAGCTTCAGATGCTTTCCAATGAAACCAATCCTTCATGGAAAAAATTTTTTAACGAGAATGGTCGTATCTTTTCAGAGAATATTCAGGAATTACCTCCGGATATGATTAATCTCTTAGAGCCTTTGCATGTGAAATCAATCTTGGCTTATCCCATTTATGTGCAGAATCATTTTTGGGGATTTATGGGCCTTAGTGAATGTTTCAAGAACAAAAATTGGATGGAAGATGAGATGAACTTACTCTTGACCATAACCAACAATATAGCGAATGCGTTGGAACGAAAACTTTATTTGAATCAATTTCAGGATAGTGAAATGCGGCTTAGACTTGCGCTAAGTGGGGCAAGAGAAGGTATGTGGAGTTGGGATTTTCTGAAAGACGAAATGTATTTTACCGATGTTTGTTACAGCATGTTAGGTTATAAACCGGATAACTTGCCAAAAACCGAGCATTGGTGGAAAGAACTTGTTCACCCTGAAGATTTGCCTAGAACATTACGCGATTTTGAAAATCATAAAAAAAATAAAACGGATTATTACGAAAGTACTTTTCGATTGAAAGATAAATCCGGTGAATGGAAATGGATATTAGGCCATGGAAAGGTGATTGAAAGGGATAAAGATGACAAGCCTGTTCGGGCTGTGGGTACTCATATTGACATAAGTAAGCAGAAAAAAATTGAGGAACAGATGCAGGAACTGATTGCTACCAGAGACAAGCTTTTTTCTATTATTTCCCACGATCTCCGTGGCCCGGTTGGGAACTGCATGCAAACGATTGAACTTTTGACCGATGAGATGGATCTGACTCCCGACTTACAAGCGAGTCTTCTCAACGAATTGAAAGAGACGTCGAAAAATACATTTCACTTGTTGGAGAATCTGCTTAATTGGTCAAGATCTCAGCAAAATGAAATTGTTTGTAACTCTAAATCCATTAATATAAATGAACTGATTGCTCAAAATATATCGTTACATTCTGCAATGGCAAGTAAAAAATCGATTGGTATCCAGTTTGACGAAAACGTAAATTATAAAGTCTATGCGGATTATGATATGATCAATTTAGTAGTCCGCAATTTGCTTTCCAATGCCATAAAGTTCACCCGAGAGCAGGGACAGATTACGATTAGTATTTCCGAACAGAGTGGATTTATTGAAGTTGTGGTTGCAGATAATGGTGTGGGAATGTCTCAAGAGACAGTCGACAATTTGTTTGTAGAGAATCAATTGCATTCCACCTATGGTACAAACAACGAAAAAGGTTCAGGCTTGGGGCTTCTATTGTGCCAAAACTTTGTTTCACGAAATGGAGGAGCAATAAGGGTTGAAAGTACGTTGGGAGAAGGAAGTAAATTTATCTTTACGCTGCCAATAAATAGTTGATTCTTTTGCCAGGCTGCTTGCTTGTTCTTTTCTTCTTTGGTCTTTGTTACCTATATATAATAGGTGTACATATAATATAGGTGTCGGCAGCTCAACGATATTCGCAATTCTATTTCTTTGAATAACTGAAGTCTATCGTTCTTTTTCTAAGACAAGTTTGCCTTGTTCTGTCAAATAATATTTTTGCTTTGGACTGTTTGGACTTTCAGGATAAAGCTGAACAATGAATCCCATATCTAAGGCTGGCTTTAAATAGAGTTTCAAGAAATTATCACGTCCACTTAATGAGAGATTGTCCATCATTTCTTTCACAGACAATGATTTAGAATTAATAACTGATAACAATTCTGTAACTTTGTCCTGTACTTGTCCTGTTACTTGTCCTGTTACTTGTCCTGTTACTTGTCCTGCATAATAAAAAGTAACTGTAACAGTATTTCCATCCGCATAGAATTTCGGTTCCGGTAAGTGTGCTTTTTCGCATTCTCCCATTATCAGGCCAATTCCACGACCCCATTGTTCTAAAAGTTTTCTTTTATAAAAAGCATCGGCAACACAAAAGTATTCGCAATTCTATTCCATCGTTGTGGTCAAGAGGCGCGGCCGATCTGTTACTTGCCTTACTTGACGATTAGGATACATGGAATGATTGTTTTTACCTTGCGCTACCGACACTTATTACTGATCTAACAGCAAACTTTATCTCACTGCTAATTTGCAGCTTTGTGCTTCCTTGCAACTATTCGTCACGGCTGTTACCAATTCCTCTTTGAGCGCACACACTTCCTCGTGCATCTCTCTGATTTTCTTCGACAGCTCGAAGTAATCATTGACTGCCTGTTCCAATTGGTCGATCAATGTTTTGTACTGGCCCATGATCAGGTCGGCAAACTCTTGCATGGCTTTCACATTTTCCTTGTCTTTCAGGAGAGGCGAGGCAATGGCGGACAATATCCGCCACGCTTTGCCAAGGATCACTCCCATCACTTTCACTGCGCTCATTGGTTGTTACTACTTTTTTGGATTGTTACACCTCAAATTTTACCTCCGTCGGAATCGCCTCCGGTGTTGCCACCTGTGCCGTCTCCTTTGGTGTTGCCTGAATCCGTGCCATTACCCTTCCCGTCTGATTTTGTGTCAGTCGCGGCGGTGCCGGCATCCTCTGACAATTTTAGGTAACTTAATGAATTCATCAACTTCTTCAAGTCCGCCCCTGCACGGAAATTGATGTGAGCACTCTTAATCGCAGCTGAGGTTAATTCCTTTTCGGTGGCAGCACCTTTACTGCATACACTTACATACAAACTTCCCAAATCGCCGATCTCCACGATGCGACCGTTACGCAATTCACCGAGAATCACCTCTATCAGGTTGCTTAACACACTTTGTACGTCACCTTTACTAAGTGCCGACATTTGAGTGATGCGATCCTGCAAAGTCGTTAAGGAAGCACGACCTGAATGATGCACTTGTGCATAATACAACTTCGGTTTTGATCTGTCGTGCAAATTCTGACGTTGCACGGCTGCGTAGAACACTTGGTTTTCTGTCACGGGAAGCACATAGGCTTTCTTCTTGGTTTTGTTGGTTGTTGTTGTCATTTCTTTTATTTTTTAGAGTGATACATTTTGTTGCACAATCACTTTGTTTTTTGATTGTGATACAAAGATACGACAACCCGAAAACCCAATGATTCTTTAAGTGAGCTATTGAGACTTTATGTGAGCTTTTCGGACTTTTTACGCCTTTTCATCACTGAGAAACACCCAAAAAACCTTGTAAAATCGGGCTTTTTTTTGTAAATTTGAGGTATGAAAATCAAAGAGAAAATGTAAATATGAAACCACAAGAAGATGATTTAAGCGAATATCCTATTCGCACTTATGGTAAAACGGAACTGGCTTTGCTCTATAATCCTTACACCACTCCGCATGCTGCCGTGCAGACTTTGATGCGGTGGATCAGAGAGAATGACGAACTTTGGCAACTGTTCACTGAAATGAAATTTAATCCCCACAGACACACTTTTTTCAGTCGGGAAGTGGAACTGATTTATCGCTATATTGGGAAGCCTTAAACTCGCTATAGCGTCCCGTCTAACTCGTTATAGCATTTCGCTCCACCCGTAACTAAGAGTTGCTCAACTCGTAGTTTTGGACGAACAAACTTGTAGTTACGGGGGAACAAACTCGCAGTTATGTGGTAAGCAACTCGTAACTATGAGGTGAACGGACGGCAGTATTTAAACAATAATAAACAGTATAATACAATAGAGAACAAACCGAAAGTATACTCGTACACTTTCGGCCCGCTACCCGGAAATTTAGTTTTGTAACTATCTCGCAATAAGATTTCTGCGAATAGTGACTATTCCGAAATCAGTGAAATGCTATAGATTTCTTATCTTACTATATTAAGTAATAACTATTATATTAACAATATAATATATTGATAATAATACAATTACATAAGATAGATAGAATCTGTTTACAAATTTTAAATAGTATACGCGTATACTTTCGTACACTTTGCTGTATACTTTCACCACAAAATCTATAACACACTCACTATCAAAAGATATACAATAACGAAGAAGGGAATAATGAATAAATATTACATTTTAGGTTCTAAAGCGAGTTGAAAGTATACTAAATTGCTTTTGAAAGTGTACAAAGTATACAAGAGTATACTTTCAAACACCCGAAAAGCCTTATTTACCGTGTTCCCCTATCGCCTGAGAGCACTTTTTCTTCCAAAATAGAAATGCATAAAATAAGGGAAATCAGTATTGATTATTAAAGATTTATCTCATCAAAAAGTATAAATATAACAATTTAGAAGAGAGATCAAAAAAAGGGGGCCCCCACCCCCTGTATACTTTGTACACTTTATTGTTTTATGCATAATTTATGCGAAAGCTATATTTTTATACGTATACATTTATTAATAAATTAGATCCTACGCTTTATATTCGGGTATTTATTTCATAGATTCCCAACATCATTTTATAAAGAAAAAGAGTGCTTTCTTCACAGAAAGCACTCCCGCCACATGTTAAATAATAGAGAGTATATAATCTTACTTAAGCTTACTTCAACACTTCGCTTAATTTTTTCTCCAAGTCTTCACCTCTTAAATTTTTGGCAATAATCTCGCCTTTTTGATTGATAAGAATCGTGGCCGGAATTGATGTAATGTTATAAGCTGCAGCTCCTGCACTATTCCACCCTTTCAAATCAGATATTTGAGGCCAGGGAATACCCAGTGTTTTAATTGCATTTTTCCACGACTCTCCTTTGCTGTCTAGTGATACGCCTACAATAGCAAATCCTTTATCTTTATATGCACGATAAGCCTTGATCACATTAGGCATCTCTGCACGACAAGGACCGCACCAAGATGCCCAGAAATCAATCATAGTCACTTTATTCTTACTTACATAATCAGATACTTTGATTATGTTTCCATTGGGATCTTTTAAAGCAATATCAATATATTGATGACCGATAGAAGTTTTGCTTTCCACGTCCATCTGATGCACATAGGCTAAATAAACATCGTCATTGGGACACACTTCCTTCATTTTTGCTAATATTTCATCAAAAGTTTTCCGATCAAATGTAGAAGCATAAAATCCTAACAAAATATCACTCGCACCTGAAGGCAAATTATCAAAAATGAACTTAGCTTGGGAAACTGTCTGCTCTTTCAACAATCTATCAAGCTCTTTCTTTGCTGCTGCACGCACCTCGGCTGTCTTAGTCGTATCTTCAGATATTTTCCATGACGGACCCATTTTTGCAGCCCACTCGCTATCCTGCTTTACATATTTGTTCCAAAGCTCATTATCACGTCCGCCAAAGGCATCACTTCTCACGGTGGATCCTTTATCGAGATTTACTTTAATGTCCGTATTCTCAAGGATAAAGTCAGAGTTCGCAACGGATTGTTTGTTCTTCACACAAAGTACAAATCGCAATTCAGGATTCTCTTGAACTCCCTTAAAAAAGAATTTCCCGTCTTTCACAACGGTGGAATCTGTAGGTATAAAATTTAAATAATACATCGTGGCCAAATAGACGGTATCTCCATCAGCAAAGCCTTTGGTCGTACCCGAAATCGTATATCCTTTTTGTGCAACTTGTGCCGTGACACTTGCAAAAAGAGCAACCGAGACGAATAGTAGAATTAACTTTTTCATTTTTCATTTTTTATTATTATATTTCGTTTTTACTTACCATGCTCTTCAAGAAACTTCTGCATATCTGCTGTATACTCGGGGGCACTGACAACGATTCCCTGAGGATCCACAATCAAATAATAGGGAACGCCTCGTATCAAGTATTTACTCAATAAGTCTTTCAATCCCTGAGGGGTGAGGATATATTGTTTCCATGCGAGCTTTTCCACACGAATGGCGTTAATCCACGCATCACGTTTCTGATCAGCCGAAACTCCTACTACTACAAATTTATCGGCATATTGCAGAGCCAATCTTTTGATATCAGGTATCGCCTCACGACAAATTCCACACCAGGAGGCCCAAAAATCAACCAATACATATTTGCCCTTAGGCACTACATCCGTAAGATTATAATATTTGCCTTCCATATCTTGCAACGGTAAGTGTTGAATAGGTTCATCAAGTCCGGTTCTGCGGGCGGCAATACAATTTTTCCTAAACTCTGCCAAACGCAAAGGATCATCCGGAGCGGCAACTATTTCCTTATTCAACTCATCCACTTCTTTTCGGGTCATTCGATGATCGCCTTTTAATAAATTGTTGGCAAACATCACAGACACCGTTGAACTAGGATGAGAACGGATAAAATCCAGTTGAATATGACGAAGAGCATCACCACGTGCATCTTCTGAAAGAGATCGTACCGATGCTGCAACCAAATTGTAGGCATTAAAATCGGCTTGAGAGGTTCCTCCTACTATCTTAAAATACTTACCGATAGGCTGATCCACGGAAATACTATCGTAGTGAGTTGCCTGAAATGTCATTTCGGCGTTGCTGACAAATACATCGGTATATGTCCAACGAATTTGTATCGCATTCTTTTCTGTATCCGATATTAATCTTAAATTATTCGTCAACAGGCAACAGAGTGTGGGATGAGCGACTTTTCCCTTCAACACAAAACAACCGTTTCGCACAGTGTCTTCAGCCAAAATCGTTTTAGCACCATCTTCTGAATTGAGCAACGCGACACTGATTCCATCCTTCATTCCGGGAATACATCCCTTAATGATGAATCCCCTATCCTGAGCGTAAATCATTGCCGGCACAAACGAGCAAAGCAGAAAGCAAATAATTACTTTTTTCATATAATCAACTATTATTTATCTGATTGAGCATCACGCACAAAACGGGCACTATACATGTTAGCATATATACTACGATATCTGAACACCTTTGAAGAGTTATACTCTATTTTTCGATAAAAAGCCGTTCCTTCATTCGTTGTATCTTTAGTTGATGTCCAATAAAATCCAAATGCGCTCTTCAACTGAAAAGATGATCCATAAGAATAATTAGCTGCTGTATGAAATCCACCATAGATGAAATTCAAATCGGTACCAGTGCTATCTTGCACCATCAATGTTGCCGCATAGCTTCCCCTCCAATATAATGCATCGGCTTCAGAGCCTGACATGCCTAATGCTTTTTCTAATTTTTTCCAATCGTCATCAGTCGGGATTCTCCAACCATCCGGAGCGGCTTCCAAAGCACCACTATACGTGTAGAGATAACCATATTTCTTTAGCAGAGTTGAATCAACATCTCCATAACCTCCAACAATGCCACTGACAGAATACACAAGGCATTGGTCATCTCCTGTATTATAATGAGAATTCTCAACTGTCCAATCAAGCCCGCCATAACGCACCCAATGATATGCATATCCATCACGTACATCAGTCATTGTACCTGTAGCATCAGGTCTTACCGTAGGCATTACTTCGCTATCACTATTGCCACATGAATGCCACAAAAAAGCAACAGCTATTATAAGCACTATTTTATATAAATCTTTCATTCTCATCTCTTTAAAAATTAGTAAATGTATCCAAGATTGATTATGATTTTTTTCATCGCATTGTATTTCTTAATCACAATAGGATAATCAGCATACGCTGATTCCACCTCGTCAGCCGTTTGAGTAAGAACTAATTCAACAAATGATGCCAGATCTTGATCTTTAGAGGGATACAATCCAAGATAAGGATAATCGCCCCAATAATAGGGAGAAATAAAGCCTGATGTCTTCATCAGCACCATATTTTCATCCTCCGTTGCAGGACTCTCGCTTGAGGATGTTCCATATAAAGCAGAACCATATTTTACAAAAGATTGCAATGTTTCAGAAGTTTGCTTTGAAACTTTATTTTGTAAAATGCCGGTTAACACGGATTGTGTAAATGCCGCACGAGCACTATCCGACAGATTGGATAATCCACCCATTGCCAACGCCGTACAACGGTCACCCACTGCATACGATTTATCACTATCATAGGAATAACTTACGCCATCATCAGTTATGTATTTAGCTATATGATTTATTAAAAGCCATGAAAAAGGTCGAAGTTTTACTGATAAATGAGGTAATAAATTTGCCTCTATAAAATCAACTGCACCTTGCTTTTCATTCATTGTGGTGAGATATTGATAGATATATTTACTTGGCATCGTATTTGATGTCATTACATAACCGATATCAACAGTTTCGGTATAATATAACATATCGCCATTAGTATCTTTGCCTAATGGCTCATAACGAAGCGTGTCATTAAACAGTAAATAGGAACTATCTCTTTTATAGAAGGCACATTTCAGCTGTGACTCTAAATCAGTTGCCGTACTATCTGCAGCATAATAGTTTTCCTTGATATTACTCGGCGATAATGTGCCTTCGTTGCCACATGCCGTTAATATGAATAGGAAACAACCCAATATTACAAGTTTATCTATTTTCATATTCCTCATTCATTTATTTTAGTAACAGTGTATGTACGAGCAGGGCGTTCATTGTTAATCATCCCTGTGTTGAAGTTAATCACTTCTTGAGGAATAGGCAATACATAAGCCTTGTCATTAGATTCTAGAACAAATGTGTGACATTCTGTTTTCACAGTAGAATTACGATCGGTGTAATAATAATAATCATGGGTTATCTGCTTTGATTCCGGATATTTTTCACACACACCATAACGACGAAGATCAAACCAACGTTGCCCTTCCAAGGCCAGCTCCTTGCGACGTTCATCTCTGATTATTTCAACTAAGTCCTTTCCCGATGCCGTTACTTGGTAATTATCAACATATCTGTTGGCTCGCAAAGTATTCAACAATGACCTGGCTTCGTCTTCCTTATTTAGATATGCATCTGCTTCGGCCTTAATCAAATAAGCTTCTGCAGATCGAAATAGAAATTTATCTGACACGTCGGAATAACTATTTCCCCAAGCTGAATTATATGCATCTAGATAATAAGAAGCTTCTGACGGGTTTATGATATCTCCTTCCGGTGCCAATTTGGTATAACCCGTAAAGTTTGCATAATGCCAGAACAATTTTGTTTTTCGTAAATCATGATCATCAAAACTATTATATAAATCATCTGAAATTTGAAAGCCTTTGTCTTTATAGGATATAATACAAGGCAAAGAATTACCACCCATTGAGAAAATAGTTTCATCTGATGATTTTGAAAGGAAACTACCGGTACTACTTAAGGCATTTAAATCCTCTAAATCGGGGTGCACATCGATAACTTCTTGAGCATATTCCGCTGCTTTTTTCCAATTTTGCATATACAAATAAACTCTGCTTAAGAGGAATCTAACGACAGTTACATCAGCACGATATATTGAAGTTTGGGTCCCTGTTTGTGAAAGATCAGATTCTGCTTGGTTCAAATCAGTCAACACCTGATCATATATTTCCTGCACAGTGCTACGTTGAAAAATCTTATCTTCCACTTTCTCCGATAATTTCAACGGTACTCCCAAATCGGTACTTGCTGTTGAAGCATTGTAAGGTTTTCCATAAAGATTCACTAACCAGAAATAATAGTATGCACGTAAAAAATGAGCTTCACCATCTACTTTCAGAACACCAATTTTCTCGGCATCTGTTGAATTAGGCACTTTTTGATCACTGTATATGATGTTATTAGCAACATTTATTAAACGATAAATTTCCGTCCAATTATCATTTTCTGTATTATATCCCGTATACGTATCATTTTGTCCTGTACGTTTCTGCCAAGTAAAATAGCCGAACACTTTCCCTTTTCCATCATAATCAATATCATCATTATAGCCCTCAACACACTCTTGAAGTTCATCTCCCATAAAGTGAATAAAATATTGATTATCCGTTGTGTTATACAAATTTTCAGTTTGCTTTACCGGCATATAGCAGTCACCGATAAGTGTTTCATTCAAATCTTCCCAAGAACTTACATAATCCGTATCTTGAGAATATTCTTTCAAAAAATCCGAACAACTCGTAAATAAAATTCCACCAAATAAGAGGAACAAACATATATAGTATTTCATAACATTCTCCTTTCTTCGTTTATTATTAGAATTCAACATTCACGCCAAAAGTGTAAATTGGTGTATCAGACAGCTGCACCGTAGAAAAACCTGATTGAGTGGGTGCTTGTCCTCTCAAAGCCTTCGAACAGAATGTATATAAATTTGATCCGGAAAGAGTAAGCGCCAGCCTGTGAAGTTTGTACTTATTCAAAAGTTTTTCCGGAATTTCGTATGTCAAACTAACGTTGGCTACTCGCAAATAATCGGCACTCACTACTCTTAAATCCGAATAGTCATACATGGTCCATGAGTCTGTTGCAAATTGCACGCCGGTATTCTGATAATCAGATCCGGCTGAATAATGAGTACAGTACTTGTAATAATTCGGATCATTTTTGCTCAAAATTGAGGGTATATTTGTGTAACGCTCATCTCCGGGCTTTTTCCAACGATTAAGTAAATCCTTATTTAAATTATACTCAGGATAGATGGTGAATGAGCCACTTGTTGAATTAACCGATTGACCAAACAAACGGAACAAACGCACTTTTGCACCTAGACTATAATTCATCATCACCCCTAATCGCCAAGACTTATAACCCAATGTATTACTTATGCTTCCGGTAATGTCCGGATCTCTTTTTCCTGATGGCACCAACACTTTTGTAAAGGTTTCACTCTTACTCAAGCCTATTAACTCAGAGCTGCGATCTGCCCAGTCATCAAATAGGGGTCCACCATCCTCCGGATTCAAACCTACAAATTTATACGAGTAGAATGTTCCCACGGATTGTCCTTTTACAACAGCGGATCCATCTAAATAATCATCTAAACTATATGTGTCTGTTCCGGGAGCAGTCTTCATTTCATTCATCACTTTGGAAAATGAACCTGCAATCATCCAATTCATGTTTTTTCCGGATAGAGGAGTAAATGTAAAAGCAACGTTATATCCTTTATTAAGAATTGATCCTGAATTTACTATATAAGATGTGTAACCATTCACATCTGAAATGGTTTTATTCATAAAAGCATCGCTCGTACGTTTAATATAATATTCTAATGAGAGCATCATTCTCCCATTAAACATGGATGTTTCTAACCCTGTATTAATAGAACGAGTTTTCTCCCATTTTAAATCGGGATTGGCAAAGGAACTAACGGTTGAAGTCATCTCATCATAGTAACTACTTAAGGCTCCTTTCTTTAAAATCATTACAGGCGTCTGTCCGTCCAGCATATTTCCTTGTTCACCGTATGAGGCTTTCCATGTTAAAGAATTCAACCAATCAGCGTGTATATGTGCTGCGTTTTTAAAATCGATCAATCCGGAGACAGACCACACCGGCAATATTTTTTCATTACTTCTGCTGCCAAATTTGTTGGAACCGTCATAGCGGGTATTGGCATTAAGTGTATATGTATTCTTATAACTGTATGAAGCTGTTGCATATGCCGACAATAAGTTGGTGCGATTATCCGTAATGGTTGGTTGATTTGCAGCTAGCCACTGATAATAAGTGGTATATGTGGTAGGTATTGATGTCACAAATTTCTTTCCTCTATCTAAATAATAACCACGACTTGTATTCTCATATCCATTATACCGTGTAGAATTGGCCTCAGCACCAATTGCCACATTGAAGTTGTGTTGCTTCTGCTTGCCAAAATCTTTATTAAAATTTGCTTGCACACGAGCCATATACGATTCATCTCTCACCGTATTTTCAGATAGCTCTCCACCATAAGGCATCTCGCTTGTGGTTGGGGCAACAACTCCATATTCCGAACCTCGAAGTGTGGCTCCATGCCAACTATGATCTCCCCAATATCCTTCAATATTGGTATTTGTATTTGAATAAGAAAATACGCCATTCACATTGAAACATTCTGCAAATAAATATCTTAGGTTCAAGGTTGTTGTTAACCCTGACATAACTTGTTTCATGTAACTATTATCCAATTCATTCATTACATTAAACTTATACATGCCTGAAGACGTGCTACCTCTTGCAATCCTATCATAATAATAGTCTGTGCCGTCATCATTATATGCCGGGATAACACGACTAGTATTATAGGCATAATCAATAGGAGATATGTCTGATTGATTGTATTTTTTATTGCTAGTATATGCGCTTATATTTAAGGATGCTTGCAAACGATCTGTTAACGAGAAATCAAGTTTTGTATTCACCGTGTAGCGCTTGTTGCTATTGCTATTAATCACGTCATCATCATTCGTATATCCCAATGATCCGTAATAACGGAACTTGTCCGTTCCTCCCGATACATTCACTGAATGATCAGATGAGAATGAATCATGGCAAAGTAATTTAAACCAATCGGTATTTTGAGTTTCGTATTTAGCTACTTGTTTTTCAAATTTAGTTTGTGTGTAGACCCCGCTATATAACTTTTGAATGGCATCTTCATATCCGATGCTAGTCATGTCAGAAGGAAATTGATAATGATTATTTACTAATTCACGAGAGATCTCGGTACGCTCCAATGAATTCATTAAATTTATTTTACGATCAGTGTATCTTGGACGTAAACGATAAGAGCCATTGAAATTATACGAAAGAATGGGCTTACCAATACGTCCTTTTTTAGTGGTAACCACAATAATTCCATTTGCTGCACGCGTTCCGTAAAGTGCCGTAGCTGCAGCATCTTTCAGCACATCAATTCGTTCAATATCTTGAGGATTCAATCCGGATATAGAATTACCGATCCTATTCACGTAATTAGGATCATTCAGCACATCCGAAGAAAGATTCACCGGATCACTTACAATCACACCGTCAACCACCCAAAGAGGTTCACGATTTCCAATTAAAGTGGAAGTCCCGCGGATTCTGATTTTGGGAACTGAGTTAATTTCCCCACTCTGATTAGTTACAATCATATCCGGTATGCGACCGGCAAGCATCTGATCCAAACTGGATATACCCGGAATCATCACATCTTTCATATCCACAGACGTGACGGAGCTTGTCAAATTTCGACGATCAATTTGTTGATATCCGGTGACTACAACTTCATTCAATAGCTTACTTTCTTTCAAAGTAAATGAATAAGAGCTCTTTCCTCTCACATGCTGAGTAAACGGAACATATCCAACATACGAGGCGGTAAGTGATACTTCATTGCCGAAGAGCCTTAGACAAAACATACCGTTCTCATCAGTACTCACACACAGATCCGACCTGTTAGTATACTTTGCAGTGATATTTGCTCCGATTAACGGATCACCATTTACATCAAGCACTTTACCTGTAATTGATCCGACACTTGGACCACCATCAGGTTTTCTAATTACTACAACCTCATTTTTCACTTCATAAGTGAGACCGCACGAATCAAGCACTCTCTTCAATACCGAATTCCACGGTTCGTTCACGGCCTTCACCGATACATTTTCTACTCCCTTAAACGTCTGCACATTGTAAAGGAAATCTACATCAGTTTGCTTTTTCACTTCTTCAAGAAATGTTTCGATCGAAACATTTTTCAAATCTAAAGTCACAGTTTTAACAGGCAATGCTGCCCATACTGTAATACTCAGTGTAAAGAAAAGCAATCCAAAAAACAATCGTAATTTTCGCATAAGCTGTTTCTAATAATTTGACTTTTGGTTCTCTAATTGTATATATAATAAGTTGTTTATGTCAATTCATATATTGCCGACACTGTCCCTTAAACTATTTATTTGAAGATGTTACTAGTACATGTGTTTAATACTCTTATACAAATAAATATTTCGACCGTCAGCACGATAAGTCAAGTCTCCTGCTTTTTCAAATATGTCCAAGAAAGCATTTACCTTATCATAGCGCTTCACCGTTCCCGTATAGGTGAGATTTGCAATGGATGGGTCTGCAAAAATTACTTTTATATCATACCATCTCTCCAAGGTGGACATAATTTTTCCCAGACTTTCATTGCGGAAACTATACATTCCATTCATCCAACTGATATAATTATTCACATCGACTTCTCGTTTTCGAACCGTCATCCCTGCTACTACGGCTTGCTGTCCGGGAGCTAGAATTACTGTTTCATTAGCAGGTGTGGTGAATTGCACTTTCCCTCTTACTAATGTAGTATAGCATTCATCACAATCATTATACGCATTCACATCAAAAGCAGTCCCAAGCACAGTGACATTTCCAAATCTTGTCTGAACGATAAAAGGATGATCTGGATCTTTTGTCACATCGAAATAAGCTTCTCCCTGAAGCATTACAACACGCTGCTTCCCTACAAACTTTTCAGGATAAGTAAGTGTTGAAGCTGAATTAAGATGTACCGTGGTACCATCAGAAAGTTTCACTGTCTTTTCTTTTCCACGAGGAATTACATATTTGCTATAGGCGAGTTTGTCACCAACTGAATCATCTTCATGAGAAAGTGCTGATGTATTGGATAAAAAACTTTTTGAAGTGTGTTGAGTATTACTGCCTGGTATAAAGTGTTGTATTTGTTTGCTGAAGTTCTTTTTCACATTGCTTGACAAAATAGGGCTACTATTCTGTCGTCCTGTTGAAGATGAAACCGCCAATTGCCCTTTTTGAACTGAATTAAGCTTATTCGTTTGTTGCCAAGTAAATAGCCCGACAAGAATCAATGCTACTGCGGCTGCTGAGTACCACCAAGTCCTTAAATGGATGCGATGAACCGGTTGATCATTCTTCCTCACCTTTTGTAGAAATAAGTGATATGCATTTTTATCGGAATAGGTACCATAGTTACTGAAGGATTCTTTCAAGGAATTCTCAGTACGCATACTATCATATTGCCTTTTTAACTTAGGATGCTGTTTAAATAATTCTTCAGCACGAAGTATTTCTTCTTTTGTAGCTTCGCCTATAAGCACTTTCTTTAGTAGAGAAGCATCATCGTATATATTAAAATTCTTTTTCACAAGCTAATTATATTTTCCTTTTACTCTTATTATACATAAACGCGACAAATGGGTGACAAATAGTTCAATTATTTTTCAGAATAGTATCATATAGGAATAAATATAGAGAATATATTTACAAATATTCTCCTACACAACCGTCGAAGCATCAAGAAGATTGCTAGTAATAGCAAGATTTATTGAATAAAATACCCAATAAAAAGAGTATCCGAAGACCTGTGCAGGAAGAAATTATCAATACGTGAATGGAAACAATACCTGAAAATCAGGCATATCAAAAAAGAAATAGTAACACTGAAAAGGAAGAATATTTCATATGTTCGCGCAAAAACTTATAACTGCGTGTCTTTTGAGTTTTTACGGTGTTGATGCTTATGCCCAACTTTTCAGCAATTTCACCCCATTCATATCCTTCTATTCGTAAAAGCATAATATTTCTTTGTTCCTGAGGAAGTTCTTTGATATAGTTGTATAATTGACGGAGTAGCTCCTCACGAACAGTAAGAGCATAAACGGCCTCCTCATCTTCCGCCTCATCCTGCTTTTCAACAAATGAATTTAAGATGGAGTCATGAATTTGATGATCACGCAAGTAAAGCAAACAATTATTATATAAAGCACGATAAAGATAATTAGTAAGTTCACGAGTATCAGAAAATACGTGTTCACCTTCATAAACGGACAAGAATAATTCCTGCACGACATCTTCAACTTCTTCTGAAGTACTTAATAAACGTGACGCATAAGAGCAAAGCGGAGCATAATACCTCTTGTAAAGGTACTTATAAGCATTGGCATCTTTGCGATTGATTCCCTCTATTATTTCATTTTCCGTCTTGTATAGCACTCCCATCTACGACCATTTTGTATTTTTCCCTGCTTGCCGCAAATTACGGAATAAATAAAATGAAATCCAAATTTCATACAAAAAATTATTATTTACGATTTTTTTATTAATAACTCGCAGGGTAAAGATTTCCTTACAAATCAAAAATAAGTTTCAACTGCAAATTTAAATTGATTGATGAAAACTTCCTTGAAGGCCGATATATTGTTCTGCTCATAAAAAAGTAACATGGCTTTTTTATAATCAACAGAATCTACGGTGCGAAATGAAACAGGACAATACTTATTAGCAATAAAGATTGCATTGCTCACAATACGGGCAACTCGATCATTCCCGTCACTGAAAGCATGGATATAAGACAGTAAGACCAATGTTAATAAGGCTTTTTCAAAGACATTCCTGCGACTATTCACCAAGTGACATGCCTGCTCTAATGCCTCACGTATTTGAGATTCATTATCAATCGGACGATAATTTGTCCCGGTGATACCCACTCGACGTGTACGAATAGTACAATCCAGCCCCAAATCTTTGATTAGAATACTATGTATATGTTCTATTCCTTTCACAGTCAAAAGCTCAAAACAATCAGGATCTTTTACAATAAAATCCAAAGCGTCTTTCTGATTAAGAAGCATAACAGTCTCTTCTTTCTTTTTTCCGGGAGCTGCTTCTTTCTCTTTTAATAATCTCTCTGTTTCTAATAAAGAATAAGTATTTCCCTCTATTTGAGAAGATTCCCAACTTAAATCTATTCCCATGCGTTCAATCTCATTTTGATACTCGGCAGGGGTCAATTGAGATAAATTATAGGTAAACTTATTTTGCAAGGAATTCAATAGCCCTAGTTCATTTTCCGTAAAAAATGATACTTTACTTAGTAAATCCGGAATTAAAGAAAAATTATATTCCGACTGGATTTTACGTTGATCGATTTCTTGCTGATAATATTCATCCAAATTTACCGGATAAAAAAGATTATACAACGGTGATACGCTGTATCTACTATTTTTGGCATTACCATCTTGCAAAAGATACTGCTTTTCTAATAAAGTAGCGATACGACGCTTTATCGTCGCATAGCTGATGCGATCATTCAAACCTTCATAAACATCTTTAGAGGAGGATAGAATATGTGTTTTTATATATCTTAAAATGTCATTTTCATTATTCATATCGCGAATCTTTATTTAAAAGCTCACAAATATAGACAATTTCTGTTCAATATGAGAAGATATGAGCTTAAAAGATACTTTATTTGAGCTCAATAAATCAATAATGATTTATTTTTCCCATAATTAACAGACTCTGTATCCGCTTATAGTAAATGAAAATACAAAACAAGCATCTATTATCAAAGGTAAAATGTATATAAATCTCTCTTATATAAGATATCGTTTTTTGAGAAGAGGATAAAAAGACAAATAACACGTTTATTCTGTTAATTTTAATAAAAAAATAACTATTCCCACCAACTAGAACAAGTTATTTTATAATTTTGCAAGGTATTTATGCTTAATATAAACAAATGAAGCTTATGAAAAAGATTATGTTTACTTTGTGCTTATTGTTTGCTGGCTATGGATCAGTATCAGCGCAAAACATTTCTGACGAAAGTATCAGTTTTTCTGTAGATGCCGGACCCGGTATTACTTTTGGTAGTTCAAATTTATCTGCCGCTGGAAGTGCTTATCGAGGAGAACATAAAAGTGGTTTTTCTGTGGATGTAGCAGGAAATGTTTACATAAAAAGAATCATACTTGGAATGAAGTATAACCACTTTACAGCATCTAAGAACTATGGTCCAACCGGTAATGATTTTGATGATAATATCAATGTTAGATATTACGCACCACAGATCGGATATAGGACTTATCTATCCTCTAAAACGGCGATTGACTTGAGCGTTGGAGCTGGATATTTACGATACACCAGCGAATTGCTTAATGCCGGTACAGAATATGGATATTCAGGACATGCCTGGGGGAAAAATGCAGATCTAGCTATCATAAGAAAGCTCTCAAAGCACTTCGATTTAGGCTTTGGAACCTCTATAATGTCAGCTCATGTTAATACTTTGGATAAAAAGCAAGATCTAAAATCAACTCATACTTTGATGTTGGACAAATGGGATGGAATCAAAATTAAACGTGCTGACTTTTACGTAAGTTTGAGAGCCTCTTTATAATATAAGAACACTCTACATGAATATAAATAAAATAGGCTGCATATAGAAATGCAGCCTATTTTATTTATAATATTTATCACACTTATTTTGCGAACTTTTCTTTCAGATTCTTAGCGGTTTCATCACCCAAATCAATGGCTTTTTGAAGACTCTTTAATCCTATCTCTTTTTTGCCTTGTTGAATTTGGCAGAACCCTATCATGCGATAGACTGATGCCAACTTGGGATCGATTTTCAGTGCAGCATTCAAGCTACTGATAGCATCTCCATACTTGGATATACGCAAATTGACTACTCCCTGTTCCACCAAATAATCAATATCCTCGGGGGAAAGCTCCACAGCTTTATTTATGTCAACTATAGCACGCGCAAATTGATTGCTGCGATAGAGTGCTTGCTCACGATAATAATAGAATAAAGGAGCAGGAGTTACTTTCACAGACAATTCATAAGCATCAAAATCGGCCACGGCTTCTTTATATTGTTGTTTCTGAAAGTAGATGGAACCACGCTCCCATAAATAAGGAGAAGCTTCTTCCGGATAAGGTGCTACATATTTTGTTATGGCGCTATCCAACAAAGCAACAACCGTAGCGGTATCGTTCTTCAACATTTCAGCGGCTTTGGCTGCATAATAAAAGGTGACAGCGGACGCTTGTTTAGACTGATTTACTTTTTGATAGGAGTCAAAGGCTTCCTGGTATTTCTTCATTGAGAAGTTGATATCTCCCGCTTGTTGATAATAAACAGGCTGTGGATCCACTGCTATGGCTTTATTTATCAACCCCAACGCTTTGTCCATTGTCCAATCCTTATAAGGTGGTTTTATATCACGTAAAGCATAGGTATAAACAACTAAAGCCGAACTACTATAAGCATTTGCCTTATTATCAGCATTACTTTCTGCTGCATTCAAATCGGCCTCAATCTGCTCCATGTGCTTGGTATCAAAATAATTGTATACATTGTAAGAAGCACGTCTGGAATAACCATCGCTTACTTTTGGAAATTGTTCGATAAACTGATCAATGAGCGACACGTATCTATCTGACTTTGCTGTTGCTGCGAAATAAAGCATAGCCAAGGCTTGTTCCTCTTTTTCGGGTAAAGCTTTCTTTATATTAATCCCATTAAGAGCGGCATCATTCAATGAAAGAGCATTGATCGTAAGCTCTGAAGCCAAAGAGACACTCACTGCATAGGATATATTTTTATCGGTTCCTGCACTTTTTTGTGCCATACCAAATACTTGTCCGTCATCCGTTAAGATGGGGCAACTTACCATTTGATCAGTAATAGGCATTCCCAACGTATAATATTTGTGCCCCCCCAATGTGGTTTCAGTTGTGATTTTTCCGGCAGTAACCGTACGTGATTTTTTTGTACTATAAGGAAGCAAGACAACATTAGCACCTACACCCGGATCGGCTTTGGCTATTTCCAACGTTTCCACTTTCTTCTTCACATCCACACGGAATTTCACCAAATCATATATATCATTAGCTCCCAATATGAGTGATACCGGCATCTCCTTACCCGACATATCTACCACTACGGCATGATCGGCTCCCTTGAAAAGAGAATAATCGGAAACCCCTACTCCATCCTCGGTAATGAAAAACCCATTACCAGTATTGATGATTTTGTTGTCGGCTCCGTATGTTACGACCGAAAACACTGCCTTTTGGGCCTTATCCACCCATCTTTGGGCAAAAGATGCTTGCGCTAAGATGCAGCACAAGACAAATACCATATATTTCTTCATATCACAAAACACGAATTACATTTCATAATTCTTTAATAAATCCCTGGCATTGTCAATGGCTGCGGTTGTCAACGCTTCACCACTAAGCATATGCGCTATTTCTTCTACTCTCTCTGTTGAGTTCAATCTCTTTATGTGACTGACGGTCGACTCTTCATTGTCAACTTTGTACACTTTATAATGAGTTTTCCCTCGTGCTGCAATTTGAGGTAAATGGGTGATGCTGATCACTTGCATGACCTTTGACATATTTCCCATAATCTCTGCCATACGCGCGGCAATGGCTCCGGATACACCGGTATCTATTTCATCAAAAATAATTGTCGGCAAATGTGTAGCTCCTGCGATAAGGGCTTTGATAGCCAACATCACACGGGCTATCTCACCACCGGATGCTACTGCGGCCAAGCTACGCAAATCGTCATTTTTATTGGCTGAGAACAAGAATGTGACTCCGTCAATGCCATCTGCCTCTGGTGCTTTTCGCCTATCCAACTGTACATTGAATTGCACATAAGGCATACCTAACGGAAGCAATTTGGCACGCATATCTTTCTCTATCTCTAGTGCAGCTTTTTTACGCTTCGCACTCAATCGCTCGGCTTTGCTGCGAACTTCACCCAATAAAGCATCCGTATGCTTCACCATCTCATCTATCCGATCATCAAAAGAAGTGATTTCTTTCAATTGCTCTTTAAATTTGTCTTGCAATGCAAGCAATTCGTCAACATTCGTTGCCTGGTATTTTTGTTCCAGTGAATAGATCAAATTCAATCGATTGTTGACTTCCTCAAAACGAGCCGGATCAAAATCTATATCTTCCAGTTTGTTTTCAATATCTTGGCTCAAATCTTTTAAATCAATATAGGCGCTTTGCATCCTTTCATGCCAATCGGCGCTCGTCGGATACATCTGCAACAAACCGTGCAAAGTGGATGCACTGGATTTCAATGCTTGAAGTACTCCTCCATCCTCGCCATCCATGATCTGAGTTACAGAGAATAGCCCGGACTTTATTTCCTCTGCATGCGACAAGGTATCACTTTCCTGTGCTAAATGCCGATCCTCACCGGATGTGAGAACTGCGCCTTCAAGTTGTTCCAATTGAAAGCGGATATAATCTTCCTCTGTTTTGCTCTTCTCTGCGTTGGCTTTCAGTTCATTCAACTCAGATTTTGCATGTAAATATTGTTTGAATATTTTTTTATAATCGGCCAGCTCCTCTCCGTCATGAGCTATAACGTCAATTACATGCAATTGAAAATCTTCTTGATTCAGTAACAGGTTCTGATGTTGAGAATGAACGTCAATCAATCGTTCGCCCAATGAGCGCATCAATGTAAGCGGTGCAGGGGTATCATTAATAAAGGCTCTCGTCTTGCCGTTGGCATGCATTTCACGACGTAAAATACATTCATCCCCGTCAAAATCGAAATTATTCTCTTCAAAAAAACTGGTCAATTCATTATCAGGAACAGTAAAATGCGCTTCAATGACACAACGTTTGGCTCCTTTTTTAATACTACTCACATCGGCACGTTGCCCCAAGAGTAGTCCGACAGCTCCCAGCAAGATAGACTTACCGGCTCCGGTCTCACCGGTAATAACCGAGAAACCGTTATCGAACTCTATATCCGACTGTTCTATCAGTGCGTAATTTTGAATAAGTAATGATCGCAGCATAACGCGTTTAATTAATCATACATTTCATAATATTGCAACCAACTGGTTTACGATATCCTTGGCTACTTCACGCTTCGTCTTCAATGGGAACAAAAATTCACCATGACTACTCAATATTGTGACTTTATTTGTGTCACCACGAAACCCGGCTCCCTGATCACGCAACGAGTTCAACACAATAAAATCAAAATTCTTACGAACGAGCTTATCAAGTGCGTGATTAGTTTCATCATTTGTCTCGAGAGCAAAACCAACTAGTTTTTGATTGCCTTTTTTCATTTTTCCCAATGAAGCTGCTATATCAACAGTGGGTCTTAAATGCAATTCAAGTGCATCTTTTTCACGCTTTATCTTTTTATCGGATACAGTTTCCGGTGTAAAATCAGCTACAGCTGCCGAAAGAATGGCTGCATCCATTTCAGGAAAATATTTCTCAGACAAAGCCATCATTTCCACAGCAGATTCCACATCATATCGGGTGATTCCCTGACTATGTGTCTCCAATTGTACCGGACCGGCAATCAACGTAACTTGAGCTCCACGAGAAGCACATTCTTCTGCTAACGCAAATCCCATTTTGCCAGATGAATAATTACCGATAAACCGCACCGGATCAATCTTCTCATAGGTAGGCCCTGCTGTAATCAGCACTTTTTTGCCGGCCAAATCCTGTGTGATAGAAAAATAGTCCGCAATATATTTTACGATATTCTCAGGCTCTTCCATACGTCCTTTCCCCACAAGATGGCTAGCCAACTCACCGGAAGCAGGTTCAATGATATGATTACCGAAAGAGAGTAACGTCTGAATATTATGTTGTGTGGCGGGATGAGCAAGCATGTCTAAATCCATAGCCGGTGCGACAAACACAGGAGCTTTCATACTAAGATAGGTGGTGATAAGCATATTGTCTGCTACGCCATTGGCCATTTTTGCAATAGTTGATGCCGTTGCAGGTGCTATCACCATTGCATCGGCCCAAAGTCCCAAATCAACATGACTGTTCCAAGATCCGTCACGCTGAGCAAAAAACTCTGAGATGACCGGATGATTGGATAATGCAGAAAGAGTGACAGGTGTAATGAACTCCTTTCCGGCAGGAGTGATCACGATTTGCACTTCCGCTCCTTCTTTAACGAAAAGACGGGTAAGCATAGCCGCCTTATACGCTGCAATGCTACCCGTTATACCTAAAACTATTTTTTTCCCTTTCAACATAAAATCATTTCCCCGTTAATTCACGAAGCTTAATTTTAGTGAGCATTGCTTTCGTATTGAGCGTAAAATCGCTATTTAATATCCATGAATAATATCCCGGATCCTTTTGCAATACGTCTGCAACAGATCTTCCTTTATATTTTCCGAAATTAAAGATCTCTGTTCCTTTTTCATCGTAGATCATACGACCGGCAAAATCCACATTATTGTTGAAGCTTGAATAGTCTGCAAGAAAATCAATATTATTTTCCAAATCAGAATAACGATCAAGTTGTGCCTTCAACACTTCATAGGTAGCACGAGTATCACCTTCGGCGGAATGGGCATCATCCAAATTCTTATCACAATAGAACTTATATGCAGCAGACAATGTACGCTGCTCTTTCTTGTGAAAAATAACCTGTACATCAACAAATTTATGACGTGCCATATCAATATCAACGCCGGCTCTTAAAAATTCCTCTGCTAGAACAGGTATGTCAAAACGGTTACTATTAAATCCCGCGATATCACAACCTGTAAAATCTTTTGCAACATTTTTTGCTACTTCTTTGAAGGTGGGGCAATCAACCACATCTTCATCTGCAATATGATGAATAGCCGTAGAAGCTTCGGGAATATGCATTTCCGGATTAATACGCAACACTTTGGATTCTTCATTACCATTGGTAGAAACCTTCAGGTAGCAAATTTCAACAATTCTATCGGAATTAATATTTGTGCCTGTTGTCTCTAAATCAAAAAAGACAATAGGGTTCTTTATATTTAATTTCATTCTATAAAAGGGTTTCGAACATTAATCGTTTAACATCATCGGCATGAGCAACATCAACAAATCATTGTTTTCCTTTTGCTCAACCGGGATGACTATTCCTGCACGCGAAGGATCAGACAATTCTATCTGAACATTCTCAGCAGAGATATTACTTAAAATTTCTACTAAAAACGTTGACTTAAATCCGATATTCAACGGACTTCCTGCAAAATCACAAACAACTGTCTCTTCAGCAGATGTAGAGTAATCGATATCTTGTGCAGAAAGTGTGACTTTACCTTCTTCAATACTTAATTTTATCAAGCTACTGCTTTGACTTGAAAATACGGATACACGCTTCATGGCTCCCAACAGAGACAATCTGTCAACCACCAATTTATTAGGGTTGCCGGTAGGAATAACTGAATTGTAATTAGGATAGCGTCCTTCTATCAATCGGCAACTTAAAACGTAATCCTGAAATTTGATAACGGCATTGCGACTATCAAAAGCAATACTCACTTCTTCGCCATCTTTTCCAAGTAAGGTTTTCAAAAGTGCAGCAGGTTTCTTCGGCAAGATAAAAGCACCCGCAGTGTCACCTTTCGATGAAAGAGATCTATTGCGAACCAACTTATGACCATCCGAAGCCACGAACGTCACACTATCCTCTTTTATGTCAAAATAGACACCATTCATCACAGGGCGCAACTCATCATCAGCCGAAGCAAACAACGTACTATTAATTCCATCAGACAAAACTTCAGGCAACAATGCCAACTTCATTACGTCATCACCCAATGGAGGCATCGTTGAAAAATCTTCCGGATCTTGTCCCAAAATATTGTATCGTCCGTTTTGATAATCTATAGTGGTCTCGCGAGTTTGCAAATTTATATTAAACTCTAGAGGACGTTCACTTAGTTCTTTCAATGAATCAAGCAAATTTTTCGCCACGAAACAGATACTGCCGTCTTCGGTTGCTCCGCTTACTTCAATGGTTGTTATAACTGTTGTTTCACTGTCTGAAGCTGTAATTGACAGAGTATTATCTTTCAATTGGAACAAAAAGCAATCCAATATAGGAAGTGCATTTTTTGAATTTATCACACGACTAATTGAAGAAATATGGCTGTATAAAGCCGTACTGGATACAACAAATTTCATATTTATTTTTCTTTTATTTTATTCGTTTTTGAATGACAAAGATATACAAAAAGAATAATCTTACCAATATTTTTATAAATAAAAAGCGCAACAAAGATTTTTAGCAAGAAAATGAGAAAATCATTAGTCCAAAACAATAAAATGTCGTAAATTCGCACCGAATAAATAAAAACATATTAAAGATATATAACAATGGAAATTACCGGAAAAATCATGGCAGTTTTGCAGATGAGACAAGGAACCAGCAAAGCTACAGGAAACGAATGGCAAAGTCAGGAATACGTATTGGAAACAGATGAGCAATATCCAAAACATGTATGTTTCAACGTATTCGGTAGTGATAAGATAAGCCAATTTGCGATAAAAGATGGTGAAGTCTTGAATGTTTCATTTGACATAGACGCACACGAATACCAAGGGAGGTGGTATAATTCTATCAGAGCTTGGAAAGTTGACCGTGTGGTTGAAAACTCTTCTGCAGACCCTCAACAAGCTGGTGCCCCTGCACCTCAAGCACCTCAATTCTCACCTTCAGAAGAAGCTGATGATCTTCCTTTCTAAAAAATATCAAAGGTACATCTCTTTTAACAAAAAAAGATGTACCTTTGCACGATTTTTAAGAAACTTAATTAAGTAACGCCACCTTTCGGCAATGTTTTGAGATGAAAAAAATTATTTATGGTTCTGTAATCGTGTTGATTCTTTGCTCCTCATGCAACGGGAACAAAAAAAAGGGAACTAACCCACAAACTACTCTTTCTCAACTGATTGACTCCACTTCTGAAGTTCAAGATTCACTTGACTATGATACAACTCTAGCCAAGCCCAAGGCAACAAGATCAGACGGCACGTTTGATGACTTCCTCTACTCATTTGCAAATTACAAAAAGGTTCAATTGCAAAGGACCAAATTTCCACTGCTTTTCATTAACAATAATCGTACTTCAAGAATTCAGAAAAGATTCTGGAAATTCGATCGATTGTATTATTCGAAACCTTACTATACCATGATTTTCGACCGAGAATCGGATATGACTATTGGACAACATTCCAATATTAAAAAGGCACAGTTCGAATGGATATACTTGAAGACTAATAAAATTCAGGAATACAATTTCAAACGTATGAACGGAGCTTGGATACTGGAATCAATTAATCTACATGATATACAGCCATGCGACAATGAAAACTTCTTCGATTTCTTTTATAAATTTGCGAATGATAGTGTATTCCAACGTTCACGCATTCATAATCCGATAACCTATGTAACCAATGACCCTGATGATGATTTCGCCATATTGACTACAACAATGGATATCAGTCAATGGATGGCTTGGAATGTATTCTTACCTAAAGATGCACTTTCAAATGTCAATTACGGGCAATCGAATAGAAGCAACTCAAACGTAAAAATTTTATCCATAAAAGGAAAAGATAACGGGATGAGCAATACCCTATTTTTCAGACGCATAGGTACAAACTGGCAATTTTATAAATATGAAGATATAAGTAATTAAAAACTTTATATAATGATGGAAAAGAGCAACTATTCTTTATTACAACATAATACATTCGGGATTGATGTTGAAACAAAGAGATTCATCGAATATCAGTCTGTGACCGAACTTAAACAAATACTTGCCGATATAGATTTTACTACTACAAAATATTTGCACATAGGTGAAGGTAGCAACCTCCTTTTCATCAACAATTTTGAAGGCATCATATTTCATTCAGCTATCAGAGGCATTGAAAGGATCAAAGAAGATGACGAGTCTGTTTGGTTAAAAGCAGGCGCAGGCGTTATCTGGGACGATTTTGTGGAGTTTTGTGTAAGCAACAATTTGAGCGGAGCAGAAAATTTATCACTCATTCCCGGAGAGGTGGGCGCCAGTGCCGTTCAGAATATTGGTGCTTATGGAGCAGAAGCAAAAGATATCATCGATGAAGTGGAAGCTGTAAACATAAGCAACGGAAACGAAAAAGTATTCACTAAGGCGGACTGCCAATATTCCTATCGACAAAGCATCTTTAAAAACGAGCTGAAGAACAAATACTTCATCACTTACGTTATATACAAATTAGACAAGAGACCTCTGTTTAATTGTGAATACGGTAATATCAAAAAAGAACTGGAAAGTTTTGATGAGATTAATCTGAGAAACATTCGTCAGGCAATAATAAATATCCGGAATAGCAAACTTCCGGATCCCAAGATTCAAGGAAATGCTGGAAGTTTTTTCATGAATCCAATCATTGGAGAGGAGCAATTCAAGAAGTTGCAAGTCTTATTTCCTGACATTCCGCATTACGACTTGCCTGACAATAAAGTGAAGGTGCCTGCCGGATGGATGATAGATCAGTGTGGATGGAAAGGAAAGGGATTGGGTCCCGTCGCCATACATGATAAACAAGCGTTGGTGCTGGTAAACAGAGGTGGAGCAACAGGCAAAGATGTTCTGAAACTATCTGATGAGGTGTGCAAAAGCGTAAAAGAAAAATTCGGGATTGAAATACATCCTGAAGTCAATGTTATAAAGTAAATAAGCTCATGAAAATTATTATTTTAGGTAGCGGAACTTCAACAGGAGTACCTGAAATAGGATGCACTTGTGCTGTATGTACCTCCAAGGATCCCCATGATCATCGATTGAGATGCTCTACATTAATAGAAAAAGGAGATACTCATATACTTATTGATTGCGGACCTGATTTCAGAGAGCAAATCATGCGCATTCCATTTGCGCCTATCAGCGGCGTATTAGTAACTCACGAGCACTATGACCACGTAGGTGGTATTGATGATTTACGACCTTTCACCAGACATTCCGATATACCTATATATACAGAGCAATATACAGCTGACCGATTGAAGAAACGTATGCCGTATTGCTTTTTGGAGAACAGTTATCCGGGCATTCCACAACTAACATTGGAAACAGTCACTCCGGGTAATCCTTTTTTCATACACGACGTGGAGGTACTGCCAATACGTGTAATACATGGAAGGCTACCGATACTAGGATTCCGTATAGGTAAAATGGCTTATATCACTGACATGAAAACTTTACCGGAAGAATCATACGAAGCTTTGTCAGGATTGGATTTGCTGATCATGAACGCACTAAGATTTGAGCCGCACAATACTCACCAATCATTGGAAGAGGCTCTTGAAGTGGTAGAAAAATTAAAGCCGCGTGAGACTTACTTCATTCACATGAGCCACCAAATAGGACTACAAGCCGAAACAGAGAAAATGTTACCAGCCCATGTACATTTTGCATACGATGGACTGGAACTATATTCAGAATAAATTTAATTTCTTTTTGCGGGCTTCATCCAACGATACGGATTCGCTCTTCTTTTCTTTGTAATTTGCGCACAATTGCTCATACTCGCTTCTTAGCTTTGAGATATACTCAGTTCGGGTATGCTTATTCATTAATTTAGAAGAAGACATGACGTTTTGAGCTGCATCTTTTTCATAAACAACGATTCCATTCGGATAAGCCGGAGCTATTTTCAAAGCTGTATGCAGTTTGGAAGTTGTAGCCCCTCCTATCATCACCGGCACATGTACACCAGCTTTATCAAGTTCTTTAACAACATGTATCATTTCATCTAGTGAGGGTGTTATTAATCCACTCAATCCTATCAAATCTACATGTTCCTTTATGGCTGTCTCCACAATCTTTTCAGTAGGCACCATTACACCTAAATCAATCACTTCATAATTATTGCATGACAACACTACACTAACAATATTCTTCCCGATGTCATGCACATCTCCTTTAACTGTAGCTATCAAGAATTTTCCGGCGTTTGAAACTACACCTTGTTTATCGGCTTCCATCAATGGCTGTAAAATAGCTACGGCATTTTTCATTGTACGAGCGGTCTTTACTACTTGAGGCAAGAACATCTTGCCGGCTCCAAAGAGCTCCCCTACATAGTTCATGCCTGCCATCAACGGTCCTTCTATTATGTCAACAGCCTTAGAGTATATCTGTGTAGCCTCAGCCAAATCTTCCTCCAAATGATCACTGATTCCTTTTACCAAGGCATGTTTCAACCGCTCATCAAGCGTACCTTGACGCCATAAATCCGGTTGTACACTCGAAGTGGTGGTAAATTTGGATTCTTTCAATTTGTCCGCTTCCTGGATCAACCGTTCTGAAGCATCAGGGTTTCGGTTTAAGATCACATCCTCCAGTATATTCAACAAATCAGAAGGTATGTCACTATAAAGTACAGACGTTGCGGGATTAACAATACCCATATCCATACCTGCTTGAATAGCATGATAAAGAAATACGGCATGCATAGCCTGACGGATATAATTGTTGCCTCGGAACGAAAAAGATAAATTGCTCACACCGCCACTGATATGTGCACCGGGACAATTTTCTTTGATCCATTTGGTAGCCATAATAAAATCTACGGCATAATTATTATGTTCTTCCATTCCTGTTGCAATGGCCAAAACATTAGGATCAAATATAATATCATTCGGATTGAAGTCTATTTTCTCACACAACAATTTGTAAGCTCTGCCGCATATCTCTATTTTGCGTTCATAAGTGCTGGCTTGTCCTTGTTCATCAAAAGCCATCACTACGGCAGCAGCACCTAATTTCTTTATAATAAGGGCACGCTCCAAGAATATATCTTCTCCCTCTTTTAAAGAGATAGAGTTAACGATAGATTTGCCTTGAATGCACTTCAATCCGGATTCAATCACTTCAAACTTAGAAGAGTCTATCATAAGAGGTACACGTGCTATATCCGGTTCGGATGCGATAAGATTAAGGAATGTAACCATCTCTTTCTCTGCCTCCAGCAAGCCATCATCCATGTTGATATCGAGAACTAAAGCACCGTCTTCCACTTGCTTTCTAGCTATGGAAAGGGCTTCATCATATTTCTTTTCACTGATCAGATTCAAGAATTTACGAGAACCGGCCACATTACAACGTTCACCTATATTTACAAACTTGATCTCGGGCTTCAGTTCGAACAACTCTAATCCTGACAACCATAATCTATTTGGTTTGGAGACAGGCTTGTGAGGTTCTGCACCGTCTACTAATTCAGGATACTTTGATATAAATGCATCAGTGGTTCCACAGCATCCTCCGATGATATTGACCAGATGCTCATCAATGTATTCTTTCACCTCCATTGCCATATGCTCAGGAGTTTCATCATACTGTCCTAAATTATTGGGTAAACCTGCATTGGGATATGCTGAGATATAATAAGGTGCTTGCGAAGCCAACTGAGCCAAGAATGGTTTTAATTGGGATGCACCGAATGAACAATTCAAACCAATTGAGAAAATGGGTGCACTCTGTACTGAAGCTAGAAATGCTTCAAGAGTTTGTCCGCTAAGTGTCCTGCCACTGACATCTGCTACCGTAACGGATAACATGATAGGCACGATAATGCCAGTACTCTTCATTGCCTTTTCAGCTGCATAGATAGCCGCCTTTGCATTCAATGAATCGAATATAGTCTCAATTAGCAAAGCATCCACTCCTGCTCTAAGCATGGCTTCTTCCTGCTCTTGATATGCTTCGGACAATTGATCAAAAGTCAATGCACGGTAAGCCGGATTATTCACATCCGGACTCATCGAAGTAGTCTTATTGGTGGGACCTATTGAACCGGCTACGAAACGTGGCTTTGCGGGATTTATTGCAGTATATTTATCAGCCATCTCACGCGCCAGTTTCACTCCTTGAGTGTTCATCTCAATAACGTAATCCTGCGCATGATAATCTTCCATAGACACGCGGTTCGAACTGAAAGTATTTGTCTCTATAATATCAGCTCCGGCCTCAAGATATTTTCTGTGAATATCTTGTATCACATCAGGACGTGTAAGGCAAAGAATATCATTATTGCCTTTCATTTGCCCGGGAATATCCTTTAATTGTTCGTTCCTGAAATCCTCTTCCTTCAAACCATATCGCTGAACCATGGTGCCCATTGCACCATCCAAAATAAGAATTCGTTCCTTTACCAAGGATTCAATCGTACTTTCCATCTTAATATCTCTACCTGTCAAAAAATTATTTTTTAAAGAACCTTGCTACATAGCGTTTGTCTTCTTTTTCTTTTATAGACTGACGTTTGTCATATTCTTTTTTACCTTTAGCCAAAGCGATCACCAATTTAGCTAATCCTTTCTCATTAATAAACAAACGAACGGGAACAATCGTGAATCCGGCATCCTGTGAGTTATGCTGCAACTTGGTCATTTCCTTTTTTGTAAGCAACAATTTCCGTTCACGCCGAGCAATATGATTGTTGTATGATCCATAAAAATACTCCGAAATATTCATATTCTTCACCCACAATTCCCCGTTATTAAAGTAACAAAAGGTATCAACCAAACTTGCTTTTCCCAATCGGATAGATTTAATTTCGGTACCCGTCAAAACTATTCCGGCTGTGTATGTATCAATAAATTCATAATCATACGAAGCACGTCTATTTTTTATATTTATCTGAGAAACTTTCATAACAAATTAATTTAGAATTACAATGAGCCATTTATAAAGATGATAGATCAAAGATACACTCAACAAAATAATCCCTGAAGCAATCAATGTAAACGACATCATTTGTTTTGATCCGGCAAGACGCATCGTTTTTATGCCTTCCCAAACTATATATATAATATAAAACTGAAATATACACTGTAAGAGATTGAAAATAGAAAATAGTCCGGTTACAATTTGCAATACAAAAACAACGACCATTGAATAACCTACCAACGCAGCAATACAGGCTTTACTTGACGGATGATGATAAAGTTTGGTGTTCACCTTATTGAGGAGCCACACTGACAAACAGAATCCGCCGAAATCAGCGATAAAGGGTGCACAAGATTCTTGTATAGCCTCTCGGAACATTTGGTTAGGAGTGAAATCATTGCTAAAGATATGATCTATCACCACACCTATAAACACCGCCAAACCAACCCATCCGATCAAAGGATAAACAAATCCCGACAAGACTTTGGCCCCAGTCCTCTTAGAGACAATAATTTCCTCCCACGCACGAGTCGGGGAGGAAATCAACATGTATACTGTATGAAGTAGAGTCCTGTTATTCAAATTTAATCACGATTAGAATATTTACAATAATAATGTTTCCATATGCCCTTACTGTTATCGCTTTCGCTTTGCCATACTCTGGCTTTCAGATCAACCACAATTGAATCTTTATTGGATTGGCTCGCAGCAGTCATTGCAGGAGAGTCTATTTTGAATGCATTATAATAAAGTGAGGGATAAGAGTTTGCTGAATAGCTACTACCGGTATCACCCTGTTTATTATGCCCCAAGACGAACTTTAAAGTATCGGGGTCAGAATTTACTGAAGCCGTTACGAATCCATCATTCTGATAATAAAACAAATAAGTGTTATGTAATTTTGAAAAATAGTAATTAGTGGTAGCTATCAAAGAATAGCCTGACGAATAAGAATTGTGTACTACAGTTATGCCATCTACAGAAATAATAGAATCGGTTTTCAACGTGTCATTAGAAGCGCCTCTTGAAACTACATTTACATCATTTTTCTGAATATCTGCATATCCCTCTATAACGATACTGCGGCCTTCAGCTGTCTTGGTTGCCTGTGTGTCATCTGAATAATAAAAATATACATAAGCTATATCTCCAGCTGTATAAGTAATAGAAGCCCCCGAAGAAGTAACTAAACTAGATGCATTGGTTGGAGAATAAACATTATTATTTGAATCAGTAAAGTAGACAGTGCTAGCTGCACTACCATGAACTGTTGCCAAGATAATCCCATATGTATGATTATTATCATTAGTATTCATACAAGAAGTAAAGAGCAAAGAGGTCAGGCAAATGACACTCGCAAATAAAAGCTTCAAATTTTTCATCGTATTCCTATTTTATTATGTTTGCAAAATCTGTAATGTGTTCGTCAATATAATGTGCCAAAGTTGACACGTATTTTTCCTCATGAGTAACAAATTCGTCATCCAATTCATTCATATTATCATATTGTTCATACATGGCTAAGAAATCTTCCTGAGTACGTTCTGTTTCAAGGTCGTCTTTGTTCGTGTCATATATCTTTTGAGCTTTATAAATGAGTTTACTTAGCCCATCCACTCCCATTAATCTCATGTATTTGGCAAAGGGATTGCGAAAGATGTAAGGACCATAGCCATTCTGAATCAGCTGCAAAAATCCGCCTTCATCCATCTCACTTTTAAAAATAGAGAATTCAAGCAGAAAATACTGATATTCATTCAGCTCCTGAATCTTTGAGTCACCATTCGGTCCATTCAAAACCTTACGGTACTCATCAGTAAAGAGACTAACGAAAGCCTCATCACCTTTTTTAGCAGCTAATTTTACAGCTTCTTCCGATATATTAATCTGTATACCCATTCATCTACTTTATTAATAAAGACTTATATTAGATGCAAAGATACATATTAGTTAGTAGACTTTAATAAAATATGATACAAAAAACAACTCCTTTTTTAGAAATAATGAACAATATTTGAATGCATCCGACACAATTCTCAAGGATTTAACTTTGATAAAGAAATTAGAGGATTCTGTCATGCACAAATGCGGTAAACATTAGTGAGTGTTATTGACACCATCAATCTGAAAGTAAAGTCATAGAATATTGCGTCTCGGTTTGGACAAACTTGGTACGCATGAAATGTACCAATAGCCGCATGTATTTCTCCGATTGCTGCCCTGCATAACCTAAAAATATTTAAGGGAAAACTTATTTCTACAACCGTAGAATATGTTTCTTACCAAGGTGGAAATCATTTTCCACCTTGGTAAGAAATGATTTCCACCAAGGTAAGAAACCAGATTGGTGCTCACCAACCGATAAATTAAAGGAAGATATCCAAGAAAAAGCATGAATGTATCCGACGATCTGCATATGAGAATCGTTGGGGATCTTCCTTAGATAAAAAACGTTTCCCTTAAGCTTCCTGATATGTCATTTTAGTGAAGAAAAACATTCTTTAATTTTGTCAATAGAAAGGAATCACGTTGTTGAAAATGAAGGGGAGGGAATAAATCGGTGCCTTCACTCGTTCATCGCAGAGCACCGATAAATAAAGGGCTATGAATGGTGAAATCAAAAATCACTATTCTGATAGATTACTAGGGACGGACAAGAATCGAGTTGTCCTGATTACACATTATCTTCTGAATAAAAGAAGAGCTAAAGGTCTATCATCTTTTATGCATTAGATATACGACGTTATCGGAAAAACTTATTACTTTTGCATGAAGAAGTAAATAGAAGTAGTAATGATGAATATAATGACAAATCCTTTTGTCGTGGGTGACTATACGTCTCGTAATTTATTTTGCGGACGAGAAAGAGAGAGAACTGTGCTTATGCAAGAAATATTAGCAGAACATAATATTGCGCTAATAGGGCCTTGGAGAATAGGAAAGAATTCGCTGCTGACACATACATTTTCATTCCCTGATGTGAAAGATAATTATGATGTTATTTCCTTGAATATCAGCAATTGCAAATCATTAACAGACTTCACTGCCGAACTAAGAAACGTTGTAAACAAAAAAATACAAAGCCGTGGTAGCGATTTCAATATCCCCAAACGGATGTCACTTAATGGCATCATGACTTTTTTGAGCAACAATGTGCGACCGGTGATTATATGCATTAATGAATTTCAAAGAATAACACAATTCAAAGAAGATGAGGCACAGCTAAAAATACAATCATTGGTGATGAACTACAATTCTATACGGTTTATCTTTTGCGGCAGTGATATAAAGGAAATGGAAGAATTGTTTATGTCGGCACTCAATCCTTTTTACAAAAAAGCTACGCTAATAAGACTTGAGCCGATAGAATTGATGGTATATACTGAATTTGCCCAACATGCTTTTGATTTGAGCCGAAAACATGTGACAAGCGAAATGATAGAGAAAATATACAATCGCTTTGACGGAATCACCTGGTATATGCAAATGGTTCTTCACGTTCTGTACAACATGACGCCAGCGAACTCTTATAGTGAAACGCCAATGATAGAACTGGCTATTGAACAAATAATAAATTACCAAAGATACGCATATCAGGAAATTTATAAAAAAACGAACAATAAACCAAGCACTATTCCGAAAGATAAATTCTTTGAGATATGGCTTGAAGAGAAATAAAAAATTAAACCAATTGTTATGAGAAGTTTTGGATCAGACAATCATTCGGGTGTTCATCCATTAATCATGGAGGCCCTTATTAATGCAAACAAAGACCACGCGCTGGGATATGGTGAAGATCAATGGACAGAAGAGGCTGTAGAAAAAATAAGAGAGGCATTCACCCCTGACTGTGAACCTCTATTCGTATTCAACGGCACAGGATGTAATGCTACAGGTTTGCAATTGCTTACACGCCCTTATCAAACCATTTATTGTGCTGCCACTGCGCACATACAATGTGACGAATGCGGAGCTCCCACAAAAGAAACAGGTTGTTCGTTGACACTTATCCCTACAGATGATGGTAAATTAACACCTGAATTGATTGAGAAAGTCATGACAGGAGTAGGTGAACAACATCATGCACAACCGGGCGCAATCTATCTGACCAACGCAACTGAATTGGGTACAATTTATACTCCAACAGAAATAAAGAAAATCACTGACTTTGCTCACAAACATGATATGTATGTGCATATGGATGGAGCACGCATATGTAATGCAGCTGTGGCGCTGGGTGTATCGTTACGCGAACTTACAGTGGACTGTGGCATTGATACTTTAGCTTTTGGAGGTACTAAAAACGGATTATTAATTGGCGAATGCCTGATTGTATTCAATAAGCTTTTCACAAAGCAAGCAAAATACGTGCGCAAACAATCAGCTCAATTAGCATCGAAAATGCGCTTCATATCATGCCAATTCACGGCAATGTTCACCAATGATCTATGGAAAGTATGTGCGACACAAGCCAACGAAAAAGCTCAAATGCTTTACAGCAAGCTAAAACAATTCCCGGATGTTCATTTCACTCAAGAGCATGACAGCAATCAGCTATTTCTGACCATTCCTATACCCATAGCAAAGAAGATGCAAGAAAAATTTCATTTCTTCTTTTGGAATGAAGCCAAAGGTGAAATACGCCTCGTCACCTCATTTGACACAACCGACGAGGACATTGATTGCTTTATTTCAGAATTGTCAAGGCAGCTGACTTCAACAAAATAAAAAGCTTGATTTCTTGGCAAACAGATGTAAAAACATTATTTTTACGACATGAACTTAATCAAATAGGAAATGAATATAACAGACAGATTTATAATGTATACGAGCTTTGACACTCAAAGCGACGAACTGACAAACCTTACCCCGAGTACACCGGGGCAAATGATTTTTGCAGAATTTCTACGTGACGAACTAACAACTGAAGGGTTGGAAGATGTATACCTTGATGGGAACGGCTACCTATATGCAACTCTCCCTGCAAATACAGATAAGCCAATACCTACAATCGGCTTCATCTCACATATGGATACAGCTCCTGATATGAGCGGTAAACATGTAAGCCCCAGAATTGTGAAGAATTATGATGGGAGTGTGATCAATTTGAATGATAAAGAAAAAATTGATCCTAAACAATTTCCAGAAATATTAAGTCATAAAGGAGAGGATATTATTGTAACAGACGGAACCACTTTGTTAGGGGGTGACGACAAGGCAGGCATCGCTGAAATTGTGCAAGCCATGACATACCTGAAAGCACATAATGAAATTAAACACGGAAAGATCCGCATTGGCTTTAATCCGGATGAAGAAATAGGATTAGGTGCACACAAATTCGATGTTGAGCTTTTCGGATGTGAATGGGCCTATACAATGGATGGAGGCGAAGTAGGTGAGCTGGAATTTGAGAATTTCAATGCAGCATCAGCTAAAATCACATTTAAAGGACGCAATGTACATCCAGGATCAGCCAAGCATAAAATGATAAATAGCATGCGTATTGCAAGCCAGTTTGCCAATATGCTTCCACGTCACGAAACTCCCGAACATACCGAAGGTTATGAAGGATTCTATCATCTGATAGCAATGAACGGTGACGTAGAAAAATCGACATTAAGCTATATAGTCCGCGACCATGACCGCAACATGTTTGAGAATCGTAAAAAAGAGATAGAACATCTTGTGAACAAGATCAACAATGAATTCGGTCCCGAAACAGCCACGCTTGAGTTACATGACCAATACTACAACATGCGTGAAAAGATTGAACCGGTAATGCACATCATTGATATTGCTTCACAAGCCATGAAAGAAGCCGGCGTAACTCCAAAGATTCAGGCTATACGTGGCGGAACAGATGGTGCACAACTTAGCTTCAAAGGATTGCCTTGTCCAAACATTTTCGCCGGAGGAATGAACATGCACGGAAGACATGAGTACTTACCAATCCCCAGCATGGAGAAGGCAATGAATACGATTATCAAAATTGTCGAAATAGTAGGAAAGAAATAAAATATGTTTCATTTAGCTCCTTTGATCACTGACCTGGCTCTTATTTTAATAAGTGCCGGGGTATTTACGTTGTTGTTTAAAAAACTTAAGCAACCACTTGTTCTCGGCTATATCGTAGCCGGGTTTGTGGTTGGTCCTCATTTAGGATTTACTCCAATAGTCCTGGATACGGAGAGTATACAAACATGGAGTGACATCGGAGTTATCTTCTTACTTTTTGCTTTAGGACTGGATTTCAGCTTTAAAAAGATTCTGAAAACCGGAGGTTCAGCGATTATTGCAGTATGTACAATTATCTTTTGTATGGTACTGCTCGGCATTGCCGTAGGTTATTTCTTTGACTGGAAACGAACAGATTGCCTTTTCTTAGGCGGAATGTTAGCTATGTCTTCAACAACCATCATATATAAAGCTTTTGAAGACTTAGGGTTAAGACAAAACAAGTTTGCAGGAATTGTTTTAAGTATCCTTGTACTAGAAGATATATTGGCTATAGTGTTGATGGTTATGTTGAGCACCGTGGCCATACGTTCCAATTTCAAAGGTACTGAATTACTCATAAGTATTGGCAAATTAGTATTTTTCCTGATTTTATGGATCGTAGTAGGTATTTATTTATTGCCTAGTTTCTTTCGACGATTCAAAAATATCATGAGCGAAGAAACCTTGCTGATAGTCACATTAGGATTGTGCTTCGGTATGGTTTATTTTGCAACACATGCAGGTTTTTCACCGGCATTCGGGGCATTCATCATGGGAAGTATTCTAAGTGAGACGTTAGAATCTGAGAAAATTGAGAGGCTGGTGCAACCGGTTAAGAATTTGTTTGGAGCAATCTTTTTCGTATCAGTAGGTATGATGGTTGATCCATCACTACTTGTACAATATGCTGTCCCAATCATTGTTATTACATTTGCAGTTATCATCGGGCAAAGTCTTTTCGGTACATTTGGAGTGTTACTTTCCGGACAACCATTGAAGACCGCTATTCAATGCGGATTTTCATTAACTCAAATCGGTGAGTTTGCTTTCATCATAGCATCATTAGGTGTAAGTCTGAAAGTAACAAGTTCCTTCCTCTACCCTATTGTTGTAGCAGTATCGGTGATAACTACATTCATCACACCTTATATGATAAAACTGGCCGTACCTCTGTATAACAAACTAGAAAAGAAATTACCTATTTCTTGGATTAGTTTCTTCGACAGATACAGTAGTGGTTCTCAAACAGTAAATCATGAAAACAGTTGGAAGAAATTGATTGTTGATATTGTGAGAATGATCCTTATCTACTCTATCATCACTATAGCTGTAATTGCTCTTTCATTCGAATTTATTGTACCAATGTTGCGCCACACATTGCCAACAGCATGGGGATCATTGGTAGGAGTATTTATTACTTTACTATTGGCTTCTCCATTTTTACGCTCCATTATGATCAAGAAAAATCATTCAGATGAATTTCAATCTCTATGGAACGATAAAAATGTAAATCGTGGTCCATTAGTCTCGCTGATAATATTAAAGGTGGTATATGCAATGCTGTTTGTCATGTACATTATATCCACGCTGCTCAATGCAAGCATAGGCGTAGCTTTCGGAGTAACAATCATAGCTTCATTCATCATGGTATATTCACGACGATTGAAGAATCAGTCCATACGCATAGAGAAGAAGTTCTTGAAAAATTTCAACTTTAAAGAAAAACAGCAAGAGTACATAGGGAAAACAAAGCCGTCCTATGCACGTGTCTTAATGTCTCGTGATATTCACTTAACTGATTGCGAACTGCCTGCTGAATCATGTTGGGCTGGCAAAACATTGAGTGAGCTCAATTTAGGAAAGAAATACGGAGTGCATGTTGCATCAATACTTAGAGGTGAGATACGCATAAACATTCCAAATGGGAAAGAGAGACTCTATCCAAACGACAAGCTACAAGTGATTGGGACCGATGAACAATTGATCTTTTTTGGAAATGAAATGAATCAGGCATTAAAAGATGAAATGAATTCTACCCTCATAGAAAAGAGTGAAATGAAACTGAAGCAATTGATTATTGACAAAGACTCATCACTTCTTGGAAAGAGTATACGTGAAAGCGCAATACGAAACAAGTATAAATGTCTGATAGTTGCACTTGACCGAGAGGGTGAGTCGCTAATAACTCCGGATATAAACGAACCTTTAAAAGAGGGTGATATTATGTGGGTCGTTGGTGAAAGTCAAAACCTACATCAGTTGGTAGAAAAATAAAACAGAAAATCAATTTATATAAAACATATTATGAAATCAGATTCAAAACAATGTCTTTATTGTCAGAATAACGAAACGTTACATAACCTGATGATAGAGATCGCTCATTTGAGTGTATCACGTGTCTTTCTTTTTAAGGAACAGACTTATAAAGGTCGTTGCCTGGTCGCATACAAAGATCATGTTGATGACCTTAATTTGCTGAGCGATGAAGATCGCAATGCATTCATGGCTGATGTTGCTCGTGTAACACGTGCTATGCAAAAAGCTTTTAATCCCGACAAAATAAACTATGGCGCATATGCCGATACATTGGAGCATTTACACTTTCACCTTATTCCTAAGTACAAAGGCGGACCGGACTTCGGAGGTATATTTCAAATGAATCCACAGAAAACTTATTTATCGGATGCTGAATATCAAGAATTGATAGCAGCTGTTAAGACAAACTTATAATGACTCTAATATAAAAAAGGGAAAGTTCATTTGAAACTTTCCCTTTTTTATTCATCATCTGAATCCCAGTCAAAATCATCTTCAATAGTGAGCCCATCAAGTTCACGCCGATCTTTCTTTGTAGGACGTCCTGTTCCACGAGCCCGATCAACGAAACCACTAATACGACTCATCTCTAACAATTCATATTGATCAGGAGTCGTTACATTTTCCATATAATCTTTTACAAGTTTGGCTCCAACTCTTTTTTCCAAAGGCTGCAACACCTTAAAGGAATATATTATCGGACTCTTCTTCACTTTTATAATATCCCCGACCTTAACCATACGCGAGGCCTTTGTCTGTGCATTGTTAATGGTCACACGCCCCTTTTTGCAAGCATCACTTGCTATCGTGCGTGTTTTAAATATGCGAACAGCCCAAAGCCATTTGTCTATTCTTGCTTCCAAAGACATATTATTTTCTCTTATTAAATTGATTCATGGTAATGTCAATACCAGACAATACAAAACTTTGGATCATCTCAATTGCCATATTTATACGGTCATCCATTGTTTCAAGCTCTTCTTCAGAAAAATGTCCCAACACATAATCGACTTGCTTTCCTTGCGAGAAATCACTGCCAATGCCAAATCGTAAGCGAGCATATTCCTGAGTACCTAGTTTTGCTTCAATGTCCTTCAAACCATTGTGTCCACCGGCACTGCCTTTGGACTTCAATCGCAATACGCCAAAAGACAAAGATAAATCATCTCCAACAATAAGTATGTTACTCAAAGGTATTTTTTCAGCTTGAGCCCAATAATTGACAGACTTGCCACTTAAGTTCATATATGTATTAGGCTCTAATAAGAGTATTTGCCTCCCTTTTAAAGAATAGTGTGCAACAGCACCATATCGTTTAGACTCAAAAACGAGATTGGACGCCTTTACAAGGGCGTCCAATACTCTAAATCCTATGTTATGACGGGTATCCTGGTATTCAGAACCAATATTACCCAATCCTACAACCAAATATTTCATTCAAAGAGAATTAATTATTTAGCATCTACAGCAGCTGTAGTAGTTGCAGCTGCAGCTGCAACAGGGGTATCAACAGTTTGTGCAGCACGTGTCGTTTTAACAGCACATACTACTGCATTCTTTGCATTTAAGATCTGAAGATTCTCAAAGTCTAGTTCGCCAACTTTGATAGCTTTACCTAAAGCTAAGTCAGTAACATTGACAGATAACTTCTCTGGAATAATATTGTAAAGAGCTCTAACTCTTAATTTGCGTATTACTTGATTGATCTTACCACCGGCTTTAACACCTGCAGCTAAACCTTCAAGAGCAATTGGCACTTCCATTACGATAGGTTTGGTTTCATCTATTTGATAAAAATCAACATGAAGAATTCTATCAGTTACAGGATGAAACTGAACTTCCTTCATAATAGCCTCTACTGTTACTCCATCAACAGTCAAATTAACAATATAAATATTAGGAGTATAAATCAGCTTACGCAAGCCATCATACTTTACTGTAAAAGATTTTGCGACTGGGTTGCCGTTTTCATCTTTGTCTACACCATAAACGATGCAAGGAACAGCATTAGTTTTACGAATAGCTTTGACAGCTTTTTTTCCGAACTCACTTCTTTGAGTTCCAACTACTTCAATTGATTTCATTTCTTTAATTTTTTGTGTTACTCTAAATTAAGTTGATAGCAAAATGCTTAACTCACCATCACACGTATACCGCACAGGTGCTAAAAGCGGATGCAAAGATACTTTAAATAAAGTATTTCGCCAAACTTTTATTCAAAATCTATATCAATTTTTATCTCATCCGCCATAGGAGCAATCTCCTCACCCGGATTCTCATCTACCACATCAGCAAAAGTTTCCGCAGTCTGATTCTCTTGAATAAAACCAATAGTCTCATTCAAACCTGAAAGGAATTTTTCAAAATCCTCCTTATAAAGGAAGATCTTATGCTTTTCGAAACTGACCTGAGCATCCGTCCCTTCACCAGAAAAAACTTTTTTGCTTTCAGTAATAGCCAAAAACATTTCATCTTTCCTATTCTTCTTCACATCCAGGTAATAAATACGTTTACCTGCCTTAACGGCCTTTGAAAAAACGATATCTTTATCGCTTAAATCGGCTCCACTTTTCTTCTTAAACTCTTCCATACTCTAATTATAACATTAAATCGGGCTCAAAATTGAATATTTTTTTTAAACTGTCAAAAGAAACCGGAAGAAAAAAAACAATTTATTTGTAAGAAGTAGTATTTTTGAGTAATTTTGTAGCCATAAATAATGTATTTGATTAAAAGTTATGATTAACAGAGCTCTTATTCGCACAAAAGTAGTGCAAATCGTGTATGCTTATTGTCAAAATGGAAACAAGAACTTGGACAATGGAGAAAAAGAATTATTTTTTAGCCTATCCAAAGCATATGACCTTTATAACTATCTATTACTATTGATAGTTGAAGTGACAAAGTATTCACGCGAACGTTTAGAAGCTACTAGAACTAAAAGAACCGCGACAGATGCTGAAAAAAGCATCAACATGAAATTTGCTAACAATAAATTTGCAGCTCAGCTGGAGATAAATAAACAATTAACCGATTTTGTGGAGAATCAAAAGAAGACATGGGTTAATGAATCGGATTTCATCAAAAACCTTTGGCAAAAGATAGAATCATCTGATCTGTACAAAACCTATATAGAATCAGGCGAATCTTCATACGTAGAAGATCGGGATATCTGGCGTAAACTATATAAAACTTTTATTCAGAAAAACGAAGACTTAGACCAACTGCTCGAAGATCAAAGCCTTTATTGGAATGATGATAAAGATATAGTTGACACATTCGTAATCAAAACGATTAAACGTTTTGAAGAAAACAACAAAGAAAGCCAGTCCTTATTGCCCGAATTTAAAGATGAAGAAGATATGGAATTCGCCCGTCGCCTATTTCGTAGAACTATTATGAACCAAGATTACTATCGTCACCTAATAAGTGAAGGTACCCGTAATTGGGATCTTGACCGCATTGCATTAATGGATGTGATTATCATGCAGATCGCACTAGCTGAAATATTAAGCTTCCCATCTATTCCTGTAAATGTATCACTAAATGAATATGTTGAAATAGCAAAACTATATAGCACACCTAAAAGTGGCGGATTCATAAACGGGACTCTCGATGGAATAGTTAATCATTTAAAAAATGATGGTAAGTTAATCAAAAACTAATTATCTTTGTCTTATATATTAATAACGAAAAAAGTTAAATATGAATTTATTATCTGTATTACTTCAAGCACAAGGAATGGGAGGTAGCGGAAGTTACTTTTGGATTATGATGATTGCAATGTTTGCTATTATCTATTTTTTCATGATTCGTCCACAGAACAAAAAGCAAAAAGAAATTCAGAAGTTCCGTGCCGGACTAGCCGTTAACGATGCCGTTGTTACGGCGGGAGGAATTCATGGTACCATCAAGGAAATTGGAGACACCACTATTGTTGTAGAAATAGCAAACAACGTGCGTATAACAGTTGAGAAGAACTCTATATACAAAACAGGTGCTGCTGCTAATGCAAAATAAAATTTCCAAAGAAACGGATAAACAATGTTCGAAAAAAAGAACATAAAGGATTTCTTTAAAGATAAAAAGAGAATCAGAAACTTTTTGTTAAGTTCACGCAACAGAGAGTTTCTGATTTTTTTGTTATTTCTTTTTGTGTCAGCATGTTTCTGGTTGCTACAAACATTAAAAAACAGTTTTGAGACAACGATAAGTATACCTATTACACTTGTCAATGTGCCTAAAGATGTGATTATCACCCAAAATCCTCCGGCAAATTTACGAATCTCTATCAAAGATAAAGGTACCATTCTGCTATCAACGATACTTTATAAGAAATTTGCTCCGATTGCGATCAACTTTAGCCAATATGAAAATTCTAAAAGTATTGTAAAGATTAATACTGCTGGCTTTATAAAAAGAATAATCTCACAGCTGAGCAGTTCCACAAAGATATTGGCAATAAGGCCTGATACAATTGAATATATCTATTCAATAGGTCAACACAAAAAAGTGCCCGTTCACTTTAATGGAAATGTATCTGCAAGCATGCAATATTACGTAACAGATACATTTTGTTCACCAGAGTCAGTGACAGTATATGCCCCTCCCCATATTCTAAAGAACATTATTGAAGCAAAAACAAAATTCAGTAGCTTCTCCAATTTATCCGATACACTTCGGCGTACACTTGAAATGGAACCGGTACAAGGTGTAAAGTTTGAACCACAGCACACCATAGTCACTTTCCCGATAGACATCTTGACTGAAAAAATGATAGAAGTGAAAGTAATAGGAGTAGGACTTCCTGCTCATAAACTATTAAGATTTTTTCCATCAAAGGTACAAGTCAGTTTTCTTGTCGGGCTACATAGATTTAAATACATCCATGATTCCGACTTCACTATAGAAGTATCATATGATCAAGTAGTAAAAAATAATACCTCTAAATGTCATCTTGAATTAAAGACTCGACCTTATGGTATAAATCATGTGCGCATCACACCCACAGATATTGACTACTTGATTGAAGAAAGAAAATAATGACAAAAATCTTAGGCATAACCGGAGGCATAGGCAGCGGGAAATCTGTCGTTTCCCATATATTGCGTGTCATGGAAATTCCTGTTTATGATACAGATTCACACGCAAAAGTCCTAAATGAATCAGACTCTGTCATAAGAGAAGGGTTAATTGAACTCGTTGGAGAAAAAGTATACACAGATAAAGGCTTAAATAGACAACTGCTATCAACCTATTTATTCTCTTCGCCACAAAATACCGAAAGAATAAACAAATTGATACACCCACGTGTAAAAAATGATTTTAATTTATGGGCTCATGATCAATCAGGCTATCCTTTAATATGCATTGAATCTGCCATTCTTTTTGAATCAGGATTCAACAGTTTAGTTGATGACACGATCTCGGTAATTGCTTCCGAAGAAACAAGAATACAAAGAGTTATTCAGCGAGACAAATCAAATATAGAGAAAGTAAAGGCAAGGATAAAGTCACAAATAACAGACGAACAAAGAATAAACCTCAGTCAGTATGTTATAATAAATGACGGCAACAAAGCCCTAATCCCTCAAGTTCGCAAAATAATATCGCATTATTTTCCTAATATACTTTAAATACGCGATTATTTATCAATACAACTTTTGCTAAAACGTAGTAGTATTACTACATTTGCATCTCATTATCATAAAAATAAAATATCTAAATAAAATAAATAACCATGTTACAGACTATTTTGTCAATCACAGGTCGTCCCGGTTTATACAAACTGGTATCACAAGGTCGAAATATGTTGATCGTGGAGTCTCTCATCGATAAGAAGAGACGCCCGGCCTACAGCAGCGAAAAAGCAGTTTCACTAGGGGATATTGCTATGTACACCGAGGATGGAGAGATTCCATTAAGTAAGGTGTTGCTTTCCATGAAAGAAAAGGAAAATGCCATTGAAGCTTCAATTGATCCTAAGAAGGCTACAACTAATGAAATATCAGAATATTTCGAAAGTATATTACCGAACTACGATCATGATCGTGTATATATTTCAGATATCAAAAAGCTTATTTCATGGTACAATCTTTTGATAAAGAGCGGTAATAGCAATTTTGAAGAAGATATCAAAGCTGAAGAAGAAGCGAAGCAACCTGCAGAAGAAACAGGAAAAGCTGAAACGACTAAAACAGAAGACGTTGAAAAACCTAAAAAGGCGACAAAAAAAGCAGCAGCAAAAAAGAATGATGCTGTAAAAAAGGCTACAGCAAAGAAATCAACCAAAACGGTTGCACCAAGAACAACTGCAAGAAAAACAACTGTTAGAAAAGCAGGAGACAAATAATATTATTCCTCATAATTTAAAGGCAGAACAAAGACACGAAAAGACGTCTTTGTTCTGCCTTTTTCCTTCGCAATATAAGCGGGAAGTAATCTCATCAGAATAGGATATATCTAATGTATTCATGATATTACTTTCACTTCACTATTCGTTACCTTTATCCATAATAGAATTTACAAAGTACCCATTTTTTTATCTTCCCTAAGCAACTGATGTCAAAGAATGGTTCTTATTTTAGTAAATCCAAATGAAATTCTTTTGAAAAAATAACGGCTCAAACTTGAGAATATTCCAGCTTTATACATAAAGGGTGGTCACTTTAGGGCACACCCTCTTAAAAATATAATCTATTTACCTCAAAACAAGCCATAATATATGGCTTAATATAATCCTATTCTTTTACTTTTTCTTAAATAAGTGCCTGCTCAAGCCCTAGCATATAACCTTTTTATAGTATAGCATTGCCTGAAATAATACTTTATTTTCCATATTTATCAAAATCATGAATCGAAGAAAGAAATGGTAATTTCATGTTTTTAATATTACCATTGCTATCTACCATTATATAACGAGGTATGGATATAATATCCAAATATATTTTATATTCTTTCCCGATAATCACATAAGCTTTATCTAATATATTAAGGGATTTTGCCTTATCTTTCGCCTTATTTACATCTTCCCGTTTATCGATGGAGAGGTAAATAAAATGGTTACCTCTTTTCTCCAATTCTTCTATATTCTTTTTCCCCCTTCTGATTTCTCCTATACAGGAACCACACCAACTCGCCCAATTATCTATTATCACCTGAGAACCTTCATTTTTCTTTAGTAAATCTCTGAAAGTAAGAACCGAATCATCTGACAGCTTTATAAGTTTTTCATTTAATATCTCAGCAGGAAATGGATGATTAATCTTTTTATACATACCGTAAGAATATTGAATTAGTGCTTTACTATCGCTATTCTGTATTTTTCTTAAATATAAATCATACCATTTCTCTACATCAGGTTCCGAAATATTCCCCCTTTCGCTATATGCCTTTCTACTAAAAGAATAAAAATTTATAGCAATCAAATAATCTGCCAACTCTCCAGAAAAGTATTTTTTAATTGTATCTGTTTGGGCTACTAATTTTTTTTTCGATTTAATATCTTTACATAAGAGATTACTTAAGATTTCCATCCCCGTCTTATATCCTGGATTATGCATATAAATTGTATTTTCACAGCTGATTTTCGAAGGAAAATATTTGCTTTTCATTCTCATCAAATCATTCCATGTAAGTTTATTACGGCTAATACTGTTTGCATGTTCCAAATAAAAAAAAGTCGTAGCTTTCTCTTCATTTAACATAAAATTTTGAAGAAGACCATGTTTTATATTGGCCCTGATCATTTTGCATTTAGATGCATAGGCACTATCAATTATTTGAACCGATTTTTGCAATGGAACAGATTCAATGATATTCCATATCTCATTCTTACTAAATTCAATTTTTAAATTACGATATGCATTGTAGTTTTCTTTCATCTCTCCTGAAAAACATACTTTAAATTTTTGTTTATCATTTTCGGCATATTCTGCAACTATTTTTGCTCTATCACCTGGAGTAATGATCATCCTATTTCCACGATCTCTTAGCCAACCACAATCAACAAGTATAGGTTTGACCGTACGGACGGTAATCGTATATACACTATCATTTAATATATGCTTTTCTCCTATTGATTTTAGATCAAATCTTTTATACCCATCTATAACTATCCAAATTTTAGGGAGCTGCGAAAAAGTCAAACAAGACGCGCCTTTTGTTTTATCCAAAACGGTTATTACCACATCATTAGAAGCCATCAATTGTGTAATTGAACACATAATTGATAAAATAAGTAAACAAATCTTTTTCATTTCTGTTATAATTTATATATCAACACGTTTTACAAATAATTATTATTTTCCCCATCAATACAAGTTTTGATGGGGAAAACATTTAATCTACACAAAAATACATGTGATATTCTGTCCACTTTCACATGTATTCATTTCTAAGCAACTTACTTTTTCTGATACACACGCACATAATCAATATAGTATTTCAACGGAAAAGCAGAGTCATCAGGAGTTCCTGCATTTCCACCGATAGCCAAATTCAATAAAATGTAATGTGCTTGACGGAATGGATATTGATAAGCGCCATCACCTCCTGAAGAACCGTTTTGAGTATTGGCTTGATTGGTTTCATTTACCAATTCGTCATCAATGTAAATGCGAAGAACATTCTCATCCCAGTCCATACGCCATATATGATATTTAGATGCCCAGTTCGGATCTTTAGCTGTGAAATAAGACAATGGCTTTACAACAGAGTTCCAATTCCCACTCCAACGTGTGTCACTACCCCAACATGTATTGGCATGTATAGCCGATACTCCACCTGAAGGATAGGACTCTAATATATCAATTTCACCACAAGAAGGCCATTCATACCAATTACCCAATGTCCAAATAGCCGGCCAAGAACCTGCAGAAGTAGGAATCTTGGCACGCACTAAAATACGGCCGTATTTAAAAGAGAATTTACCACTCGTTGTCATTGAAGAGGAGGTATATTGAGCATAATCACGATTTGTTTTCCAATCGCTACTTCCATTTACGTAGTTCGGGTTCTTCACTTGTTCTTTATTTCCGGTAATTACCAAAGCACCGTTTCCGTCACAAGTAGCATTATCAGATTGATACCATTGTAATTCCTGATTACGAACAAAGCCCTTTTCAAAATTCCAGTATTGACTGTTAACAGCACCAGCTGTATTAAACTCATCACTCCAAACTAATTGCATACCGTCTACAGCCGGCCTAACAGTCGTAGGATCTGGTTTAGTCTGATCGATGCCCGGCAATTTTACAATCAACATAACCGTATTCAAAGTAGAATTAATCTTATAAGAATTAGAATTCTTTATCTGAATAGGTAAAATAAAAGTTCCTTGTGCATCACCGGTTGTCTGCTCTTGTAATAAGGCATTCCTATGAATGGTTATGGCAAAATTTTCACCAATCTTCTGACCTTTCATCAATGTCATTTGAGTGGCACTAAAAGCATATCCGTCAGATTGCATTTGTTTTGCCTTATAGAATGGACTGCTAGTGTCATTGTTATCAGCAGCAGCTTGGATCAAGGAGTCTAATTTCAAAGTATCCAATGCAACATCGACTTTAGTATCTTTATCGGCCGCATCGTTCTTATATAAAGACAAATCTAAATTAACAATCGTATCCGTAGTAAGTCCCTGAATACTCATGATATAATTTATATTGCCTTGTTTGTACCATTGATCTTTAGCTTGTTTAATCTCTAAAACTGATAAATTCCCATTATTGGAAACTTTATCCTTTTCATCATTATTGCAAGATTCCAATGCTATGGGGAATGACACTAAAACGAAACAAACTATCGAGAAAATTCTTAATTTCAATTTTTTCATATTCAATCATATTAAATTATGGCAATGCAACTGTTTCTGGATCGTATACATTTATTTGAGCATCATAAAATGCGAACTCTGCTAAATTGAAGTATTTCACATCTCCGTAAGTCTTAGTTACCGTGAAACGGAAGTGAGCAAACTTGATATCCGATTTAATTAAATCAGAAGTATATTCAGCTTTGGATCCAGAAGGTAAACCAGAAGAAATAGTCTGCAATGTTTCCCAGTTCAACCCATCGGAACTCACCTGAATTTGAACCTCACGAGGTCCTACTTGCGAACCATTTCGGTTTTGATAATAGAATACGAAATTTTGATGTTGTTCATTAAAATCAATTTGGATATATTGGGGCAATGGTTTCTGAGGACTACTCCAACGTGTGTGGAAGAACGTGCTTACGTCTCCATCTATTAAATTCTTAATTGGTCCTTCTGTTGGTTCCGGATCATCTGCACTAAGTTGACTGGCTGTCAATATTACTTTTGATTTCGTAACAGTTACCACAGATGGAGCAACACCAGAAAAAGCTTTCACAGTAGTGACTTTTCCACCCTGATGATGTGCATTAAATGTTTGGAAAGTAAAACTATATTCACCGAAACGATGACGTGTATTATCTATAAGTATTGAGTCTGTGTAAACAGAAGCAATTTTACTCACTTGTTGTTTAGTCAACGGATCGTAATACTTAATCTGCACATAATCATAATTTGAATCCGTAGGTATAGCCCACTTCAATAAAACTTGCCCTGGCAAAGAATCAGACTTAATTACGGAAGCTTCAAGCGATGTAGGCGCAGCCGACGACCCTTCGATTTCAATATTTTCGAATTTATCATCGCATGAGCTGCAAAGCGCAATAGCAACGAGACTCAACAATATAAATTTTATCTTTTTCATGGTTCTCTTCTTTTAATAGTTACTTGGTTCATTCCCAACTCGGATTTTGGGTTAAATTAGGATTCTTCAGAAGTTCAGACTGAGGTATCGGGAAAAGATACATTTTATCACTCCAAGAACGATTTTCAACTCTACGTCGATAAGAGTATGTTCCATCACTGTTTTGAGTAATAGCCATTTCTGTAACATTCTTTAACTTATCACCTTCTTTCCATCTTCTCAAATCCCAAAAGCGATGTCCTTCAAAGGCTAATTCAACCATTCGCTCATCTTCATACTGCATCCAAAAATCTGCAGGAGATAAGCCGGATGATAACGCAGGCATTTGAACATCCGAACGGCTACGAATTACATTTACAGCTGCACGCGCAGACATTGGGAATTCAATAGAAGTTACATCTGCAGATCCTAAATATTTAAAGACTGCTTCTGCATAATCCAAGTAGAATTCACCCAAACGATAAGTAATCCAGGAATGACGTTTAGTCGTACTATTACCCGAAGTTAAGTTTACAGAGGAGTCCAAGTATTTTTTCAAATAATAACCAGTCGGAGTAGCTCCTGCTATCGGTTCTCCATTGACACCACCATAATAGGTCTGTAAAGGCAAACTATTATAAGCCGGCCATCCCTTATCACCATTGATTGCAATAGTCATAGCCAAGCGAGGATCTCTACCCAAATAAGGATTTTGAGAATCATAACCACTCCCTGTTTCATTCCATAATTTTCCTGTAGATTTCATTTGATAAGCATCTACCAAAGTTTGAGTAGGACAGTTCCCTGAATGTCCGCCTTCAACGCCAATCGGAAAATTTGTACTTTCTAAGGACTGAGAATCTCCCACACGACGAACAAAAATCATTTCTGCACTTTTCCAGTTGTCAGTGCCCCACAAATCGGCATATTTACCTAATTTAACGCCATAAGTTGAACAAGAATCAATTACCGCTTTACTTGCCAACGCAGCTTTATGCCACAACTCTGCATCATTATTCTTATTGAACAAAGGGCTAGCAGCATATAATAATGTGCGAGCTTTCAAAGCCAAAACTGCTAATTTTGTAACACGCCCAGTTTCACCTGAAGCTGCATCCACAGAATTCAGCTTGGTATAAGAAACCGGTAAACTATCGGAAATCGCATCGCACTCTTTTACAATGAAGTTAAATACGTCAGATGCCGGTGTTCTAGAAAGCGTATTCGCTTCCTCCTGAGTTGTAACCGTTGTCGTCAAAGGCACATCACCATATTGACGAGCCAAATTAAAGTAAAAATAAGCGCGTAAGAAGCGGACTTCAAATTGATAACGATGATAACGCATCATCTGTCCTGCATAATCTTTATTGAACTTATAATCAGAGAATTTTAACCCCAATCCCTCTTTTAAATAGTAATTTGCAGCGCGAATAGCCCAGTAGCTATCACTCCAGCAAGCAGATTTAGCATTGGTAGAACTCCATGCTCCATTATAAAAGTCACGCACAGAGCCTGACTTCCAAGCATATTCGGATTCATCACAGGCAGAAGCTAAAAGACCACCATCATAATTTCCAAAGTCATAATCCAATTTACCATAAATATTAGTTATAAAACCACACGTATTATCAAAATTGGAAAAGATATAATCTTTATCGTAATTGGAATACTCATGGTAATCCATCTCATCACTGCAAGATGCTAACAAAGCCATGCAAGCAATCCCTCCTAATATCATTTTTAATTTCATGATTCTTCGCTTTTATTATTTATTAAAAACCAAGTACTAAACCGATGTTTACAGAACGATTCAATGGATAAGTCGCTCCATATTGTTCTGGATCTGCAATTTTAATGTGGTCAAAGCAAAGCAAATCTATTCCTCTAACATATAGTTTTGCATTCTGAAAAACCTTCATTTTGTTTAACAAATTCTGAGAGAAATTATAATGCAGTTCAACACTACGCAATTTCAAAAAAGAACGATCTGCCAACCAAATAGAATTGGTACGGAAATTATTATCATTACTTTGTGAGCACAAACGAGGATATTTAGCATTCGGATTATTTGGAGTCCAACGATTCTCATAATAATACTTAGAAATATTAGTATTATTAACCAACGGCCAATAAACACTCTGTGTATTCAGCACTGCTGTATAATGTCCCGTTCCCTGGAACATAGCATCAAAGCCCAAACCTCTCCAATCCAAACCAAGATGAAAAGAATAATAAATCTCAGGACAGTTATAATTATATCCCATAGCAACAGCATCATTCTCATTAATAATACCATCACCATTTTGATCTTTATATTTGATATCACCAGCCTTTACCTCAGAAAATTGTTGTATTGGGCTATGATCAATATCAGCTTGGTCTTTGAAGAACCCTATAGCCTGAAGACCAAAAATTTGTCCTACAGAACGACCCGTTTCTTTCAAATAACCATAAGCTTTCGGTTCTTCTAATTCATTGATAATTTTATTTTTAGATAACGTAAAGTTAACGCCACCGTTTAGAGTTAATTCACCTATTTTCTTAATATAATTAGCTCCAACCTCAAAGCCCCAACTATCAACAACTCCGGCATTTACATAAGGACTACTCATTCCAAGAACAGAAGAATTACGTCCTCCTTCAGAGACCCAAATATTACTTCGACGTTGATAATACCCATCTACAGTTAAATTCAGACCTTTAAATAAAGTAGCATCTAAGCCGATATTGTATTTGTTTGCTTTTTCATGAGTAGAATTCAGAGAGGCCAAACGACCTTCGGTCCAACCGCTATATCCATCATAATTTTGTCCCATTGGATAACTACTTCCCCCGCCAAAAGATTGTTCCCAATAATCTTCAGATGGAATAACATCTGTATTGATAATACCCCAAGAAGCACGGAGTTTCAAGAAGTCAACAAAAGAGAGATTTTTGATAAAAGTTTCATTAGACAATACCCATGCTGCAGATACGGTTGGAGAAAACGCCCATTTATGACCTGGAGCTAGCTTATTGGATGAAGATCCGACTAAAGTCAAATCCAAGAAATAGCGATGTAAATACCCATAATGAGTATATGATGCTACATTCTGACGATAGTAAGTATTATTTTGTCCGTTAGAGCTACGATACTCATAATTCCACATCAACATGGAAGACAAGCTATGATCACCAAATGTATGATTATAATCAAACCCGCCCATGAAATTAAAATTACTATTTTCCCAATCAAGCTTACTGTCAGACCCCATGGAACTATCGCTACCGGCACTAAAACGAGTAGTCGTAGTAGGCACTCCGTTGCTCCATCCTGTAGCAGCATCACTTCCATATTTATAGGACTTTGAATGATTTTCCCAATAAGCAGAGATATTATCATAAGCAAGTTGAAGCGTTGCACTCAATCCTGGAGTAATGGAAGATAAATCTTGCTTCAAGGTCATATCAGAGAACAACGCATGAGTATGACCTTTTGTGTAAGCACGCCCTTCTGTCAAAGCAACGGTATTGTAATAACCGTCCCAGGTTGAACTTCCACCCCATATACCATCCTGAGTCTTGATTGGGAATGCAGCTGCAGGAGTTGTATAAATTTTACCCCACAAATCATCACTTGATAACCCCGGGCGGCTAGACTCTTGCAATACACCCATCAAATCAACTTTTAACAAAGTTTTAGAGGTCAAATCTATATCCAAATTGGTTCTTAAATTTGCCTTTGAATATTTATTTTGAGTAGAATAGCCTTCATTCATATTCGAATGAGCAATAAAACCGTCATTCATCTGCACATTCAGCAAAGTATAATAGCGCATGTGATTTCCTCCACCACGAAAGCTTAAATTATAAATATTTGAAGCACCGGTATCCTTGAATGTCTCTTTGATCCAATTTACATTAGGATACAAATAAGGATATTTTCCTGATTGGAAACAGTTCAACTCATCCTGAGAATACTTTGCAGTTTTACCATCGTTAAGTAATGCCTCATTCATAGCATTAGCATAGGTATAGGAATCTACAAAATCAGGACGACGTTCTTCCCAATTAATAGCATGATCATACGTAAATCGAATTTCTCGTGTATTATATTTTCCTCGCTTCGTCACAATATTTACGGCTCCATTAATACCTTTGTATCCATAAAGAGCAACTGCGGCAGCATCTTTCAATATTGTAACAGATTCAACTTCTTCTGGAGTAACATAAGAAATGTTCCGCTCAATACCGTCTACCAATATCAGTGGACTATTGCTGGAAAGCGTTTGTAAGCCACGTACATAAAAAGTCGGATCATATGAAGCATAATCTCCTGTTCCTTGTAAAGTGGTCAAGCCTAATACATTTCCAAATAAAGAGTTTCCGATATTTTTGGAAGAACGTTTGTTGAAATCTTCGTTGAAAGCACTTGCTACAGATGCTGTAGACTCCCCAACAGACTGGTCAATACCAAATCCAATATTTACAGGTTGAGCTGAATATCCCATAACAATGGTCATCAATTTATCTGTTTCTACAGAAACAGTCTGCTTACTTTGATCCGGTGCGCTAATTTGCAATTCATTCTTTGCCTCAGCGCTAATCACAAATTTACCATTTTCATCGGTTGAGACTCTGGTCAGAGGTTTATTGACCACTGAAACCAAAGCTCCCGGAACTGCTTTTCCATATTTATCAACAACAAAACCCATCACATTATGTGATGTTTGAGCCATGCCATTCATACTCAAAGAGGCAAGGAAAAACAAAGCCAATATTTTGTTTTTTTTCATAAAAGTCTTTTTTACATTCATATGTCAATTAAATTACCAACCTGGATTTTGAGTCAATCCATATCCCTTGTTGATCTCTGTTGGAGGGAATGCAGATAAATACCATTTCGGATCAAATGAGGTCCACCATGTACGGGATTTATTTACCAACGGGAATTTTTCATATTTAAAATGAATAGGGCCGCTTGTACTGTAGCCGACTTGACCGGATTTCTTATCTGACCAAGAAGCGTTTAGTACATTTCCACTATTATCCAAACGATAGATGCGCAATCCATGCAATTGTTCTTTGAACAAATCAGCTCTCTTGTAACGAATCATATCAAAGAAGCGAGTCTCTTCGAGACCTAACTCACATGCACGTTCACGAAGGATTTCATTAATAAGAACATCTTTATCATGCAGATTCTCTGTCGGATTACAAGCCGCTAATCCACCTAGCCCTACACGTGAGCGCACTACGTCAACTTGTTGAATAGCTCCATCATAATCTCCATTTTGAGCTAATGCCTCTGCATAGATTAAATACAATTCAGACAAACGCAAATAAGGCCATTCTGTCGGTTTATTTTTGCTATCATCATACATATAAAATTTATTATTGGCATAGCCCGTTGCATATTGTCCAGTCTCCTGGGTTGGGCAATCTTGTGCTTCACGCCCTTTTACCCATAATTCAGCAAAACGACCACTCATATCTCCATTATCGTTCAAACTCATAGGTAAGTTATTTACAACAATGGTTTCATATAAACGAGGATCACGGGTCAAATTATATTTGCTATCCATAAACATGCTATCCAACCCACTAGTCTGCTCTAACTTGTCGTAATTGAACGGATGACCATCTTTCCATGGAAACATTTCGGCATACTCTTCTGTCGGAGTATAGCCACCATACCCATTCCATGTGTGAAAGCAATAGTTCCAATCACTATTATTAGTTGTATAACGGACACGGGTTGACAATAACATCTCAGTTGTACCTCGAGTAGAATAAGCCTTGCGAAAGGCTGCTCGATAGTCACCTGGGCGAGAACCTGCAGCTTGTACCAATCCGTAATAACCGTCTTTAGTCAATTCGGTAAAGAAATCCTGACAAGCAGTTAAACATTGTTTCCAAATATCTTGTCTATATCCACCATACCATACTTGTTTCTTTTGGACAGCAGTTTGATCACCGGTAGTGCAATAAGGCTGTGCGTCATTAAATAAAGGAGATGCAGCAAAAACTAAAATTTTACACTTTAATCCCATGGCAGCAGCTTTGGTAAAACGTCCGTCCCAGTTTGACTGTTCGGAGTCATCCAATTTCCAAGGAAGGTCTTTGGCCGCCTCGTCCAACAATCCTGTCATAAAATTAACAGTTTCTTCTACACTGCCACGAGGGTAATCATAGGCGGCCTCTGTTCCTGAAAAAGATTTCTTTATAAGAGGAAGCCCCCCGTAATGACGGAATATATCAAAATAACGGGAAGCAATAATACATTTAGCTTCCGCTTTTAAACGAGCTTTCTCTGAATCATCCATTCCCGGAGTTTTATCTATATTCTCCATAAATATATAAGATTCTCTAACAGCCACCCATACATTCTTTATCGTATAGCCGAACTTTCCATCATTTCCCGGGATATAGGCACCGGAATAATATTGTCGGTTCACTTCATCCCAATCATTATGACTATGAAAACAATCGGACAAAGCATCCATGATACCGGTGTTCATCAAACTTTCATTTCCTCCCCAGTAGTAAGGGAGTCCATAATAAAGGTTGCTATATGTATCCCACAAGAACCGACGAGCATATTCCGCATTGTTAAACACGGTGTCAATAGTAACATCCGAACCCGGAGCTTTATCTATAAAAGCATTTCCGAATTTAATCTCATCGACACATGATGTCATGACTACGAGCCCTAAAAAGGCCGCAATAAACCATTTATTGAAGTGTTTCATTTTTATTTCAGATTAGAATCCGACTTTTAAACTTAAAGAATAGGTCTTTGTCAACGGGTATGACGGACGGTCACTGGTACGAGACTCCGGATCACCCCACTTAAAACCTGTTATTGTAAAGATATTATATCCGCTAAAAGACAGGGCCAAATCATTCATTTTCATGCTTCTCATAAATGCAAAATTGAAATGATAAGTGATCTGTATACTCTTTAAACGAAGATAACTAGCATCAGCTAAATACAATGTAGAACCTGCATAGTTATTGGTTGCATGTGACTTGGTTGCTCTAGGATATTTAGAGTTTTGCGAAGGATTACTTGGTGTCCATGTGTTTTCATATTGATATAATAGCAAACCTTTGTTTTGTGTATCACCCAACGGTTGACGAAATGTTTCATCCAACATACGGTCTACATTCCAGGCACCTGTCCATTGCATTGTCACATCCAAATTTTTCCAACTACAGCCCATATTTAAACCTGCAACATACTCTGGATCATCTGTGTGACTTAAAGATTTACTCTGATCATTACTGTCAATGACACCATCATTATTCAAATCAACATAGACGCAGTCTCCAGGCAATAATCCACCAGGATGGGTAGCAATGTCATGATGATATTGTGCATTATAACGTTCATTGGCTGTTTCATCATAAAAGCCCCAAAATTTATAAAGGCTACGTGCACCGATACGACGTCCGGTGCTCATCATCCACTGATAGTTCTGAGGAGCTTCTCCTTCGTTTATAATCTTATTTTTGTTATAAGAAAGATTTGCACCAATCCAATAACGAAAGTCATGTCCAATCTTATCAGACCAATTAATAGAGGCTTCAAAACCTGAGCTATTTACTTTTCCTAAGTTAGCATAAGGAACACTGAAACCTAAAAATCCAGGAACGACATTAGAACGAATCAAAATATCTTTACGACGTTCATAATAATAGTCAAAAGAAGTCTTCAAACGATCTTGTAAAAAATTAGCCTCAACTCCATAATCCTGTTTAAAAGCTTTTTCCCAAGTTACATTAGGATTGTGTTTGGCAGATTCATAAGCACCGGATTTATTGCTACCAGTGTTGGTACCGAAGTTGTAGCCGTCACCACCCAGAACGTAAGAGTCAGGAGTATACATGAAGCGATCTCCACCTACTTGATCATTACCAACCAAACCATAAGATATACGAAACTTCAAGAAACTAATCACGCTCTTCAACGGATCAAAAAAAGTTTCTTCACTTGGAATCCAACCTATTGATCCTGCAGGAAACCAGCCATAACGTTTATTGGGAGGGAAGTTTTCAGAACCATTATGTCCCAAATCAAACTCTGCAATGTATTTATTCTTGAAATCGTACAAAGTACGCCCTACCATACCTACATAAGCATGCGGAATATCGGAGTAAGTACTTGGATAGTATTGTTTCGATTGATTGTATAAAAGTAAAGCCCCGATGTGATGTCCTCCAAACGTACGATTATAGCCAATACTAGTTTCCATATACCAGTTCCGATCTTTGCCAAAACTTTCACTATATCCTAACTGAGAATCATTACCATTCTTGCGATATTCAATCGAACCATCTGACTGAATAACTGGATTATAATTGGCTACAGAAGCCCCACGGTTTTTTGTCAAATAATAGGAACTATTATAGGATCCTTTTATATTAAAGGTAAGACCTTTAGTTACAAAATCCAATTTTTGATTCAATATCAAGTCAACATTCAACGTATTAGAGTTTTTAGCCATAAAGCCCAATCCGTAGTAAGCACCCAATCCACTAGCTCCAACAAATGGCATGTTTTCAACATCCGTATAATCCGTTGTTGTCAACACATACTTTCCATTGACAATACCTGGGCTCGAAAAAGGAGTTGCCCAATACAAATGACGAAACAACTGGTTATTATCTTCTCCGGAATAAGGAGTTGTCTTATCATCTAAACGACCACCTAAATTAACGGATAGAACAGTTGTCTTTGTCAAATCAAAGTCTAAGTTAGCACGATAATTGAATCGTTTATAATTAAAGTTGAAATCATAAGGAAGAGACAATTGTTTGAATAGACCACTTTGTGTAAAAGCTCCGACAGACACAAAATAACGAACACCTTCTACACCTCCGGAAATATTTATATTATGTTGTGATTGCAAAGCTGCATTTTTAAAACAATAATCCATCCAGTTGGTATCAGGAAAACGAATCGGATCAGAATGATCTTTAAACTTTTGCAAAACTTCTGAGGAAAATCCGGAGCCAGATACACCGTCATTAGTTTGCATTTGATTATAATAAGTAGCATACTGATAAGAGTCCGCTAATTTAAGCTTATTGCTTGCCACATTTACACTAGCAGATGTTGTAACGGATACATGTGCTTTTCCTTCGCTACCACGTTTCGTAGTAATTAAGATAACACCATTTGCACCACGCACACCGAATACTGCCGTTGCAGAAGCATCTTTCAATACCGTAATATTTTCAATTTCATTCGGGTCAATATCATTGAAATCACGTTCTACACCATCAACCTGAATCAACGGACTCGCACCATTCAATGTCGGAATACCACGTACATAGATCGATGCAGCATCAGCTCCCGGTTCTCCTGAATATTGTACAGTAGAAACTCCTGGAAGTTGTCCTGATAGCATATTAGAAATAGAACCTGTGGGTGTTTTCAATAATTCATCACCTTTTATACTTGATATGGCACCTGTAACAGTAACCTTTTTCTGAACACCATATGCTACGACCTGAACTTCTTTTAGCATAGTAGAGTGATCAGACAAAATAACAACGATAGGTTGTCCTTGGGCTACGACTGTCTGCGGATCATATCCGACATACGAAATAGAAAGCTTAGCACCTACCTGCGCACTCAGAACAAACTTACCATCCACATCGGTAATTGTTCCCCCTCGGCTTCCAACAATACTGACACTCGCGCCAAGGACCGGATCACCGTTGCTATCTTTCACAATTCCAGAAATTTGATGTTTCTGTGATACATTAGAAACATTTTGTGCATGTAGATCCAATATAGGACAACTTAATAAAAGGCCTATACAAAGCAGCATCATGCATAATCGATTTTTCACAGCATCAGAGCTTTTCATTTTTACATAATTTAATTATTATTATTTTTACCAGATCATCCTCGTTTGAGGATATTAATAAGAGATTATCATAAATAATGTCTCAGTCATTATTTACTACCATGATATTTTTCATTCAAGCAAATCGCTGTCTATATATCCAACGGTCGCTATGATACCTCCGTAAACTCAGTCCATACATTCCACAATAAAAACAACTAAGACCACTTATAGACAAATGGATAAATGATCTAATAACAATAAGTCTGTTTTCCACTTTCATAATAATTCATTTTGTTAAGATTAACCTGTAGTGAAGTACTGTTTTGCACCTCTAATATATAATTGTGCAAAAAAAAGGAAAGTAACTATAACACATGTCCGATTATAGTTCAAAAGAGGAGAATATTAATTAATGTTTATCTGGAGCAAAGAAATAGACATGAAAAGCCTATTAGTAGTGATAATCACCCACTAAATGTATGAAGATAATTATTGAAAATTTAAGAATAATATCATAGGCACACATTAAAAAGACTCTACTATTCCAGCATATTTGACAAAATCACACTCTCCCTAACTTCAAATACAACACTTTACCTAATATTTATTATTTACTATAATTTGAATTTCTCAACATATTCATTTACCAGCATGCCGAATTCTTTTTTAAAACATGAGCTAAAATACTTTGGGTCATTGAATCCTACCAAATAAGCTAATTCAGAGACACGAATATTAGGATTCTCTTCCACAATCTTGCATGCCGCTTTCAAACGAATATTTCGGATAAAGGCAGAAGTATTTAATCCTGTCAATGACTTTAACTTATTATATAATGTTGATTTACTTGTATTCATTTCTGTGACAAACTTCGCTTGGTCAAACTCCGTGTCATCAAGATTACGATTCACGCAATCAATAGCTCGTTGCAAGAAATCCTCATCCATACTTGTATAGTTTAAATCTTTCAACTCAAATACAAGCTGATTCTTGAAATCTTTTTGCAGACGACTGCGGCTAGTCAATAGATTCTTTATACGAGCCAATAATACAGAAAGCTGGAAAGGCTTTGTAATGTATCCGTCAGCACCTGAGTCATATCCTTCGGTGCGATCTTCATCTTTATCTTTTGCAGTTAGCAAGACTATGGGTATATGGCAGTAATCAATATTGTTCTTTATATACTTTGTGAATTCTATGCCATCCATCACAGGCATCATCACATCACTGACAATCAAATCAACTTGTTCAGATTGAACGACCTTTATTCCGTCTTCGCCATTAACCGCTTTTATTACATGATAATCATGACTCAATAACTTTGACATTAATGTAAGCAGTTCTGTATTATCCTCAACAATCAGGACTTTATTCTTTTCTTTATCATCAATAACATCTTGTTCTTCCTCCGGCATTTCATCAATCAACGTATTCGACTCAGCAACCATATCAGTTGACAGATATCCCGATGCACCTCTTTCATCAATTTGTTCGGGACTAAAGAAGGAACGATCCACAGGAATGGTCACAACAAACAGACTACCCTCACCCGATTCACTTTCAACAGTAATAATTCCGCCATGCAATGATACCAAATCATTGGTTAACGAAAGACCGATACCGGTACCTTGCGTTTTAAACTTACGATACTCACCATCATAGAAACGTTCAAACAGGTGAGCCTTTGCATCTTCTGATATTCCTACACCATTATCCTTTACTATGAAAACAATATGATTATCATCTTCTCCATAATTAAATGAAACTTGCACAGATCCACCTTCTTTATTATATTTTGCTGCATTAGAAAGAAGATTGTAAATTATCTTATCGAATTTATCTTGATCAAAATAACCGACAATATCATCCTTATCACACTGATATGTAAGATGCAAATTCTTCTTGTTCATCAATGGATAGAAACTTTCCACTTCACTCTTCACAAAAGTTGACAGATTACCTTTTGAGACTTGCAATTTCAAGTTGCCGGTTTGTGCCTTTCTGAATTCTAATATTTGTTGTATCAAACGGATCAAACGATTCACATTTGTCTTCATCACACTATAGTCTTCCGAATTTTGCGGAGCGATCATTCTTAAATGATCTACTGAAGCAGATATAATAGCTAGTGGTGTAAGTAACTCATGAGTGATATTTGTAAAGAATTGCAACTTGCTATGGTTCAAAATCTCTATCTGTTTCTTCTCCATTTCCTCCATACGCAAACTATTTTGAAGTTGCATGCGGTTACGACTAACGCGAATAATGATGTAAATAATGCCTCCAATCAGAATACAATAAATCAGATAGGCCCACCATGTGGCATAAAATGGAGGTTGCACCACTACTGTGATTGTATACGGCATATCATACCAAAAACCCGAAGAATCCGTTGCACGCAAAGAAAAATGATAGGTTCCTGAAGGTAGATTGCTGTAGTAGGCAAAACGTCGGTTGGCATCAGTATATTGCCAAGCATCATCAAATCCGGCTAACTGATAGGCGTATTTGCATTGATTGGAATGTGCATATGTTAGAGAAGAAAACTCAAATGTAAAATTATTGCAGGACGGTGGAATCACAATTTTGCGCGTAAATGAAGGAGTCACATCCGAAATGCGAGATCGTAATATTGAATCCAATTCAGAGTATGATCGATCATAAATCTTTAAATCTGTGACAGCAACTGTAGGTACAGTTACATTCAGAGCATTTAAACTCTGTGGCACAAACGAGCAAAAGCCCTTATAGTATCCGAAGAAAAGTTCATTACCATACTTTGTAACTGCATTCGGAATAAAGAAGTTGTCTTGTAGCCCGTCTGCCGTAGTGTAAATCTGGATAGCAGGATGCATGATGTCTTTGTTAAAAGTCACTTTAACAATACCATAGTTAGTGCTTATCCATAGGTTCCCAAATCTATCTTCAACAATACTACGGGCATCATCACCGGGAATATGAAAGACTTTGTTTACAGGAATAAAGGTATCAGACTTCCTATCCCACAAAAGTAAACCGCCACTGTTTGAGACAGCCCAAATATTCGAACGATGATCCTGAATTAATGAAATAACATCTGATATCGGAAGCTTCTTATTTTCCGGAGAATAATGATGGAACTTCAATTTAGTTGGATGAAACGGATCTCCTGAAATACGTATAATGCCTTGGTCATCAGTAGAAACCCATATATTACCTAATTTATCCTCCATGATACTTTGGGCTTTGCAATTACTAAGCTCACGATTACCGTCATGAATAAAATTTAGCCGATATCCTTTGTTGTTTCTCAACATTACTGATATTCCCGAGCGTTGCCCTACCCAGGTGACTCCATTACGAGCCCGATGAAGGCACAATACACAATCCTCAATCAACCATTTTGAATTAGTACTGGATAACGTCTTCACTGGTTTCCCTTTTTTATAAATCAGGATACCTCCTCCATATGTAGCAAACCAGATCTCTCCATTTGGCTGACTAATAATACTGTAAATTGAAGGCATCTCTTTTAATGAGGCAAACTCAGGCATCTGAGTATAAAAAGTACTTGTGTTATTCACGCGGTCGTAAAGTGCTAAACCATAAGAGCCCACACCTATCCATATCTTATTAGGACTCGCCACATACATTGTGCGAACAGCATTTGTGGAAACAACTTTCTTGATGGAGCTCAAGTCGTATGAGCGAAAGAAAGACGGTCGTGTAGATGTTTGCAATACGCCGGAACCAATAGTACCCAACCAAAAATCACCTTTACCGTTTGTCAACACTGAATTGATTTCATTGCCGGGCAGAGGATACTGTTTGCTGGTCGTGGTGTAATTAATAAATGAATTTTGAGGATGATCGATGGTCATAATGCTTAATCCTGTACGAGTACCCACCCATAAAGTGTGTGTCAAGGGATCTTCTGTGATGGAATAGACGATATTGTCGGGCAAACTGTTAGGATTTAAAGAATTATTGGCATAGGACTTAATAATCGGGTGCTTCACATCCTGTGGATTCTCAATACAAAATAATCCGCAAAGCCATGTGCCTACCCATAATCTATTATAGCTATCCAGATAAAGAGTATGGGCCGATTGACGAGCATTAAATTGGGGATAAGCTTGAAAAACGCCAGTACGAGGATTGAATCTATATAATCCCGAACACCATGTACCCATTAATATATCTCCGTTGGTATCTTGCAACAGTGATTTCACTGAATAACTTGCTGGAATATTACGAGTTGTTTTGCTATTGTATGTGCGAAAAGATTTGTTTTTAGGATTGTATCTGGATAATCCATCATCCGTACCAATCCATACATTGTTGTCCAATGTGACCAATAATGTAGAGATCGTATTATTACCCGACAGATTTACTTTCCTAATATTACCCGTACGTTTATTAAGCATATACAGACCGTTGCCTGTCCCGATCCAAAGATTATAAGAATAATCTTCTGCCAGACAATAAATATTGTTGCTCACAAACAAATTAGGGGAAAAAGCACTTGTACGATATGATTTCACTTGATAACCGTCATAAGAACAAAGCCCTGAACGAGTTGCCAACCACATAAAACCCTCATGATCCCTATATACCTGCTGTACTTCATCTGATGGAAGAGAGTTTAGCGTAGATATCGGCCAAAAATTAAGTTTACTGATTGTTGAATCAATAGAAAAAGCATTTAAAGAGATGATAATAAAAGCAAATAGGAAGCACTGTCGTTTCATAATAGTATTTTTATCATTTAATACGCAAAGCTACAATATTTTCACAAACAAAAATTTCTTTCCAACCATTAAAATAATTCCATTAACCATTTTCTTGAAAGGGTTTAAGGATTGTCATGATATTCATGTAAGACATCTATGTTTACAAATAATTTGCAGTTAGGATTTACATGAACAGTTCCAATTATCCTCTTACCATTCTTCACAATTGTTACTGATACTTTCATTATATGCCTCGTTTTATTGAAAAGATAAGCAGCATAAGGATCATTCTTCTCCAAAACCGCTTGCACTGATTTTGAATCGGTTGAGACATACAGATTAAGCGGCTGTGACAATGAAGTATTAGCATTCAATGTCACCACAGTCTTTCCCGTATGTCCGGATATATCGGTAAGTAATGAAAATACGGGAGCGCCTTCCTTGCACTGTACTGTTAATAATGTAGAAGGTTGTCCATAAAATCTACTGACAAACAAATATTTTGTATCATCTAGGTCTTGGGCCACCACAGCTTTCCATCCATTCGAAACCTCTGGATATTGAGCTTGAGTTGCCAACAAAGAAGTCGTCTTTGCATCTACATTCGAATAAAAGATCCCTGTTCGTGATGTGATCACATTCCCTGAAATGAAATTTTGTTTCTGAGAATTGTATGCTCCATACAATAATGACGTATAAATGGAATTGACCAACTGTTTCTTTCCAAATGCCATTGGAGATTGAGCACGATAAACAGCTCCGACCTGATTATCTATATTCGCCCAATTTCCTTTAAGCAACAACAATGAATCTCCTTTTACCACTTGTCTGCCATCTTGAGTATAAAGCATGCGTTCTGTACTTGTAAAAGGATCCATAGATACACCCATCGGTATTCCTTCTTCTTTCATTACCGATACGGAATCCTGTGCAACCACTTCATCTTGATAAATCACTGCATTGCCAGGAGTTACACAGTAGGCAATATATTGCTTCATTGTTTTCTGATTGAGCGACAAGATACCATTGGTACTGAATCCTTTTGATTGCAAATTAGAACTGACCGAATCTACATCTGCATCCGATGCTCGGTTTGTAGTAATAAATCCAGTGAAATTGCCTGTATTACCTTCTTTATAAGGTATCCATATCTTATTCTTGTCGGGACTTGATGTGGCAATCATTCCCATAAATGATTTCTTACGAGTCATCCACGAAAACGAAGCAAAGCGATCTTTACTGCGAGAATAAGTGACACCTACATCTTTAAATTGACGAACCGGCACTTGCCGCTGATCAAAGTCGCTCCATATTGAAGGTTTCATTTCTTGAACAGGAAAATATTCATGATAGAGATAAGTGAATGCAATGCGCCTTCCAGTAACAGCCATACGCCGCTCATTAATGTCAGGATGCAACATAAATGCCCCATCGTCAGTTGTTGACTGGCGCGCTGCTGTATACTTCAATGCCATTTGTTCCAACATATAGGCATCAGGGTTGCGATAGATTGTTGCTAAAGCTGCATAGGAAGCTAGTTGATCATATAAGTACATCGACCAATCGTTGCCATTGGGCATAGCCAACTCTCCATCAGCTAAAGCCAATCCCGACAAAACCTTATCCCACACGTTCGTTACATTATGCTTCAATGCTTCGGGAGCCGTATATTTCTGCTGCATCATATGATAAGCCAAATAAGATTCAGATAATTCCTGAATCACCACATTTTGATAACTGGTGTGGAAGAAGTTGTGATTCTCTAAAGTGTAATCATCAAAAAGAGTCTTTCCTATATACCAATCTTTCACGGGTTTACCGTCAACTATTGTTGTATCTTCTTTATCAGCAATGTTACTATATGAATTCATTGCAAACTCTTTACACTTTTGCAACCATTTGCCTGCACGTGGGTCATTGGGATAAAGAGAGATTGCCAATGACAACACATTTGTATCCCATCCATTTTCTTCTGCTTTGGTATCGGAGATATATCCGGTAGGTATGGTTCTTGTTACTTCCCTATCGGCCTCAGCCGTAATCATTCTTCGAACATATTCTTTTTGCTGGTCCGACAATTCATTGCCCAATAAGAAAGTAGCATAGCCGATGGATTCTGCCCACATGGAAGACTCCCATGTATATTGATCCTCTCCGCTTCCCCAATATTTATGATCTGTACAGAGTTGTGTTTTGTTGGCAGTGTGAGTACTATATGAATAAATGATTGCATTGATTGCCATACGTTTTACATCCTCTTTGTCCAGTCCGGCAGGATATTTTTGATCTGCACCATATTTATATAGAAAGGCACAGATAAAAGCATAGTCGGCATTGGTACGTGCACCGTGTTCGTTACTTTGTCCGTTACCGAAATAATGATATTCGCCTAGTGAATGGTATTGTTTGGAAGCATAATCCATGTGACGCACCAGCATGCGGATCATCAATTGTTTCATTCCCGATTCACTCATCGGATCGGTATTAATAACACCTTCAGTCACACTTTTTCCGATTGTAGCAAAAGCAGTACTCCCCAACATGAGAGACAAACAAACTAGATACTTGACTGATTTCAGCAACATATACTTTTACTTTTTAGCGAGATGAGTCATTTCAGAAGCAGCCAACAAGAAAGCCCCTACTCCAAAATTTGCTGTTGAGTTCTTATCTACCATCTGTCCGGGGATTGCTCTCTCACCAATTGGTTGCACATAGCCCAATGTTCCATCCTGCTGTACAGCTATCTTGGTTAAATAGTTCCAGGCTTTGAGAGTGGGCGACAAATAAGTAGCCCTATCAAGAAGGCCGTGATTCAGTCCCCAAGCTAACCCGAATGTAAACAAAGAGGTTCCACTGGTTTCATATCCGGGTGCATGATTGGCATCCAACATACTGCGGGTCCAGAATCCATCCTTTTGCTGACAAGCAATGATAGCTTTTGCCATTTGCTTATACCTCTTTATATAGAAGGCTCGATGAATATCGTTTTTGGGTAGTTCATTAATTACTCTTGCCAACGCGGCAAACACCCAACCATCGCCACGTGCCCAGAAATCTTTCAGTCCGTTTACACTCTTATGTTTGGGATATACATACTTTGCATCACGATAAAAAAGATGAGTGCTGTCATCATACATAATGCTTTCGGCATATTTGTAATACTCATACATCTTCTGCAGGTATTGTGGATCTTTGGTGATTCCATACATCTTGGTCATTACAGGCATTACCATGAACAACCCGTCAGCCCACCACCAGTAATCATTCTTAGTTGTGCTCATCTCATATTTCGTCACCTCACGGGCACGAGCAATCCTTATGGAATCAGGCTTTATCTTATAAAGTTCGGCATAAACTTGAAAACATATTTGCCAGTCGCCGAACAAGACATGATTCATATCCTCTCCGTAATTATATTGCCATTCCTGCTTATTGGTTGAGGTGGCACCTTGCCAATGATTATGCGAAGCCCAATCCAAAGTATAATTGAGATAATCCTCACGATGAGTAGTACGATAAGCCTCCATATTGCCTACATGATACACGGCATTGTCCCAAAAAGCCCTACCAGAGGGCGAATTGTTTTTCTGCCAGTGATCATTCACCTTGGTCATTACATGGATGATGTCTCCCTTTGAAGGTATATTTTGTGCACTTACACCTAATGCCGTAAACAACAATATGAAAAAAGAATATATCCACTTCATAGCATCTTAATATTTAAGTCCCCAAAAGTAATGATTTAACTTCTTTTTCATACCCAATTATGAGTATTTTAAGTAGAATAATAATCAAAACCGTTTTTTATTTGTTATATTTACAGGAATGATAATATGTTTGACTTAAAAATAAACGCAAATGATTATTGAAAAAGTTCATGGAAGAGAAATCCTCGATTCAAGAGGTAATCCCACAGTTGAAGTTGAAGTGACTCTAGAGTCAGGTATTGTAGGACGCGCATCCGTACCATCAGGAGCATCCACCGGTGAAAATGAAGCTTTGGAACTACGCGACGGTGATAAAAAGAGATATGGAGGCAATGGTGTTTTAAAAGCGGTAGAAAATATAAACAAGATTATTGCTCCGGCGATCATCGGTACGTCTACTCTTGAACAACGTACTATTGATCAGATGATGATCGAACTGGACGGCACCAAAACAAAATCAAAATTAGGAGCAAACGCCATCCTAGGTGTATCATTGGCTGTTGCCCATGCAGCTGCCAGTTATTTGGATATTCCATTATACAGATACATTGGTGGTACAAACACATACGTTCTACCTATCCCGATGATGAACATCATCAACGGTGGATCGCACAGTGATTCTCCTATTGCCTTTCAGGAATTCATGATTCGCCCCGTAGGTGCACCTTCGTTCCGCGAAGGCTTACGAATGGGTGCTGAAGTATTCCACGCTTTGAAGAAAGTCTTGAAAGATCGTGGTTTGAGCACGGCTGTTGGTGATGAAGGTGGCTTTGCCCCTGAACTAAAAGGTACGGAAGATGCTGTTGAATCTATCATCAAAGCCATTGAGGCTGCCGGATACAAAGCCGGTAAGGACGTAATGATCGGCATGGATTGTGCTTCAAGCGAATTCTACAAGAACGGAGTCTACGACTATACCGTATTTGAAGGAGAGAAGGGAAAGAAACGCACAGCGGATCAACAAATCGATTACTTGGAAGAGTTGATAAACAAATATCCTATTGACAGTATCGAAGATGGTATGAGCGAAAACGATTGGGAAGGCTGGAAGAAACTGACTGCACGTCTTGGCAAACGTATTCAATTGGTAGGTGACGACTTGTTCGTAACCAATGTAGACTTCTTGTCGAAAGGTATCAAAGAGGGTTGTGCCAACTCTATCTTGATCAAAGTAAACCAAATCGGTACATTGAGTGAAACACTTGATGCCATCGAAATGGCTCACCGTCATGGATATAGCACCGTCACTTCACATCGCTCAGGCGAAACGGAAGATACTACCATTGCTGATATTGCTGTAGCAACCAACGCCGGACAAATAAAAACCGGTTCAATGAGTCGTACCGACCGATTGGCTAAATACAATCAATTGCTTCGCATCGAAGAAGAATTGGGAGATTTGGCTGAGTATGGTTATCAGAAACTTAAATAAGAGTTCTTCATCATATGATATGAAGAGAGGGCATATCCTAAACGATATGCCCTCTTTGTATTATAGAAACCCAAAAAACTCTTCATGCATTTTATCCGATCATACCTTGCATTTCTAGACATCGCCAGCGGCTTTTTTCCATCTTCAAAGCGACATTTTCATTTTCTACAATTGTAAAAAACATTTCTTACCAAGGTGGAAAACGTTTCTTACCTTGGTGGAAAATGATTTCCACCTGGGTAAAACGATACTTTACTGCTTACGAACGGATAAAAAGCAAAGAAGGTGCGCCACCACGGCACACCTTCTATTTATGATCTTTGTTAGTATTTATTTTAATATAAGCAATATATTCCTATTTACACTTGTCTACCTTTCAGAGCTTCTATCCAAGCCTTGCAATCCGGTATTTCAAATGACTGGCGGTGCAGTTCAATCAAGCCCTCCTCACTCCAATCATTAAGAATCTTGGAGACCTTCATCCTGTTCATACCTACTTCCTGCGCAAGGTCTTCCATCTTACAACGTATAGACTTTCTTCCAAAGTCATAATGAACACGTTCATATATATAGGAGAACAAATTCTGCTCAGCACCATCAGGATGATAATCCCACACCTTCCTATTCAAATTGATTCCACCCCTACTCAACAATATACGGAAATTCATACGACATATCTCGAACTGGTCAAGAACGGAAAAGATATATGACTTATCCATTTGCACGATCTGTGTCTCTTTATACCCTTTATAAGTAGAAAAGAAATGACCATTAAGGCTGAACAATGCATCCGGCTCAAACACAGCAGGAGCCTCAACATATTCAACGATGGATATATTACCGGTATGAGAAGTAGATATTATTTCAACCACCCCTCGTATAAGAAAGACCAAGTTGCTGCATCTTTCACCTGACTCTACAATCAGTTCGCCTGTTCGATACTTACCAAAATCAAGTTTAACCTTCTCTATTATGCTGGTAAATTCCTTCACAGACAATCCCTGAAATAGAGGCAATTGTAAAAGTATGTCGTACATTGTGTTCATAATAATAACGAATTTATTATATCATCACTCTCAAGCGACTGTGAACAAAAATACTTATTTACAAATAGCTTTCTGCAAAAGAGAGATACTTTTTGTTTTTTTTATTATATCTTTGCATGAAATAAACAAGAGTAAAGTATTTATGTTCACAGACATCAGCTTTAAAGAGATAACAAGTGCATTCATCGTATTGTTCGCAGTAATTGATATTATTGGGTCAATTCCTATAATAATTAACTTAAAAGAATCAGGACGAAAGATAAATTGCATCAGAGCGACATGGCTTTCAGCTGCATTGATGGTCGGCTTCTTCTTTGGAGGAAATATACTTTTGGCACTGTTCCATGTGGACATACAATCTTTTGCTATCGCCGGAGCAATCATTATATTTTTATTGGCACTGGAAATGATTCTGGATATAGAAATATTCAAGAATCAAGGACCTATCAAAGAAGCTACTCTGGTTCCATTGGTATTTCCCTTACTGGCAGGTGCGGGGGCATTCACCACATTACTTTCACTACGTGCCGAATTTGCCGCAGTCAACATTTTAATAGCATTAGCGCTGAATATGGTCTGGGTATACGTTGTGCTGAAGTCAACAAACAAAGTTGAAAGATTCCTTGGAAAAGGCGGCATCTACATCTTAAGAAAGTTTTTTGGAATCATTCTTTTAGCTATTTCCGTGAAGCTGTTTACTAGCAATTTGAAATGGCTTCTTGACTCACTTGGTCAATAAAAGGCCCATTTCACTATAAAATTACCTCACCCTACTAAAATATAGAACTCACTCTTTCCTTTTTAAATTTTATTTATTATATTTGAAACGAATATAATATTAGAACATTAAAAATGATAACGCTATGAGTTATTTGAGATTTGATAAGGCTTTGATGACAAATCTACAAGAATCGCTACAGAAAGAAATTCTTCGGACAAACAAATCAGGGGCTTATCATTGTAGTACAATCGTTGATTGTAATACTCGAAAATACCATGGACTACTTGTTATTCCCATACCTGAGATAGACGACGACAATCACGTATTGTTGTCCTCACTTGACGAAACTGTAATTCAACACGGTGCAGAGTTTAACCTGGGATTACACAAATATCAAGGTGACACATTTAGCCCCAATGGTCATAAATACATCCGCGAATACACGTGCGACAAAGTGCCCCGCACCATATATCGCGTGGGTGGAGTAATACTTTTAAAAGAAAAAGTTTTTGTTCATCATGAGAACAGAATCTTAATAAAATATACCTTGCTTGACGCCCATTCTACAACAACGCTTCGACTACGTCCCTTTCTGGCATTCAGAAGCGTAAATGCTTATTCGCATGAGAACAGCAACATTCTTAGTGAATATCAACTGGCAGACAATGGCATCAGTACCACCATGTATCCACAGTACCCACTGCTATACATGCAACTAAACAAGAAAAACGAATTTAAATATATACCTTATTGGTATAATGGGGTGGAATATCCCAAAGAGCAAGAAAGAGGTTATGAATATAAAGAAGACCTCTATGTTCCGGGATACTTTGAATTCAATATAAAGAAAGGTGAAAGCGTCATCTTCTCGGCCGGTACATCCGAAATGTCAACGCGCACTCTCAAAAAGACTTATGAGATGGAGGTAGAAAAGAGAATTCCTCGCGATAGCTTTCGAAACTGCCTGATCAATTCCGCCAATCAATTCTACAATATACACAACGATAAACACTATATTATTGCCGGTTATCCGTGGTTTAAATGCAGAGCACGCGATCAATTCATCTCTCTGCCCGGGCTCACACTGGCTACTAACAATCAAGAAGAGTTTGAAGCGGTAATGAGAACCTCGGAAGAGGCCATATACCAATACATGACAGAAGCAAAAGTCTGTCATAAAATCTATGAAATGGATCAGCCGGATGTCATGTTATGGGCTATCTGGGCTATACAACAATATGCCAAAAATATCGGAAGAGACGCATGTTATGAGAAGTATGGCAAACTGCTCAAAGATATGACAGAGTTTATCCGAATGGGGAAACATGACAATTTGTTTCTGCATGACAACGGACTTCTTTATGCCAATGGCAAAGACAAAGCAATCACATGGATGAATGCTACGGTAAACGGACAGCCGGTGACACCACGATCAGGATACATTGTAGAGTTTAATGCGCTATGGTACAATGCACTTAAATTCGTTGCAAACATCTATCGCGAACAGGAATCTGAAACCGGCTATGCTGATACGCTTGATGAATTGGCTGTGAAAACTGCCAGCTCATTCAAAGATACATTCCTTAATGAATACGGATACTTGCTTGATTATGTGGATGGACAATTGATGGATTGGAGTGTACGCCCCAATATGATATTCACTGTTGCCTTCGATTATTCACCTCTCAATATAAAAGAAAAGAAAATAGTGCTTGACACGGTCACAAAAGAATTGCTTACCTCCAAAGGATTAAGATCATTGAGTCCTAAAAGCAGCGGATACAATCCCATGTACTTCGGTGCTGAAGAACAACGTGACAAGGCTTACCACCAAGGTACGGCATGGCCATGGCTAATGGGATTCTATCTTGAAGCCTATCTGAAAATATATAAAATGAGCGGGCTCTCTTTCGTAGAACGTTCACTTATCGGGTTTGATTCGGATATGACTCAACAATGTATAAGTACGCTTTCTGAATTGTACGACGGCAATCCGCCTTTCATAGGACATGGTGCAATATCTTATGCAATGAACGTTGCCGAGATGCTGCGTATCACAAAACTATTGTCAAGAATGAATTACGAGGAGGGGATGATATGAAAGTATTGATGTTCGGATGGGAATTTCCCCCTCACATCCTTGGAGGATTAGGAACCGCCAGTTACGGTTTGACAAAAGGACTGGCTCAACAGTCTGATATGGAGATAACATTCTGTATACCGAAACCGCACGGAGACGAAGACCAAAGTTTCATGAAAATCATAGGTATGAACTCTACGCCGGTCGTATGGAAGGATGTTAATTGGGATTATGTAAACAGCCGTATAGGAGGTTATATGAATCCACAACTTTACTACGACTTGCGCGATCATATTTATGCTGATTTCAGATACATAAATACAAACGATTTAGGATGCATTAATTTCTCGGGACGTTACCCGGATAACTTGCAGGAAGAAATAAATAACTATTCGATAGTAGCCGGCGTAGTGGCACGTCAACAACAATATGATATCATACATGCTCACGATTGGCTCACCTATCCGGCAGGCATACATGCAAAAATGGTTTCAGGAAAACCATTGGTCATACATGTACATGCCACCGATTTCGACCGCAGCCGTGGACAGGTCAACCCTACCGTATATTCCATCGAAAAGGACGGAATGGATCATGCTGACCGTATCATGTGTGTAAGCGAACTAACCCGTCAAACGGTTATCGATAAATACAATCAAGATCCTCACAAAGTATATACGATACACAATGCCGTGTCACCTTTATCGCAAGAAATTAAAGATATCGTTCCACACAAGAATCTGAATGAGAAAATAGTCACATTCCTCGGACGAATCACTATGCAGAAAGGGCCTGAATACTTTGTAGAAGCAGCCTCAATGGTACTTGAACGTACTCAAAACATCCGTTTTGTAATGGCTGGTAACGGAGATATGATGGAAAAGATGATTCAACTTGTTGCTAAACGTGGCATAGCCGATCGCTTCCACTTCCCCGGATTCATGCGTGGTAATGAAGTTTACGAGGTACTGAAATCAAGCAATGTATACATCATGCCATCGGTTTCCGAGCCATTTGGGATATCGCCTCTTGAAGCTATGCAATGCAAAGTACCGTCAATCATTTCTAAACAATCCGGTTGTGCTGAGATATTAACCAAATGCATCAAAGTAGACTATTGGGACATACAGGCAATGGCAGATGCAATCTACGGCATTTGCACCTATCCTTCCCTCTATGAATATCTTAGGGATGAAGGAAAAAAAGAAGTAGATTCGATTACATGGGAAAAAGTGGGTCGAAGAATCAGAGCCATCTATAATGACTTACTAAAATAACAACAGCAAAAAAATAAATCAGCATAAAATGAAAACGATTTGCCTATTCTTTGAAATACATAAATTCATTCATTTGAAACGTTATCGTTTCTTTGATATCGGGAACGATCATTACTACTATGATGATTTTACCAATGAAACGCATATAAACGATGTGGCGGAACATTCATACAGGCCTGCACTCGATACTCTTTATGAAATGATAAAGAACTCCAATAAGGAGTTCAAGATTTCTTTATCCATATCAGGTGTAGCAATAGAACAAATGGAAATGCATGCACCGGACATTATACAAAAGATACAAGACTTGCTAGATACGGGATGCGTTGAATTGGTGGCTGAGCCTTATGCTCACAGTCTTTCATCAATCATAGATGAAGAGACATTCCGCGACGAAGTGAAACGTCAGATGAAAAAGCTGAAAGAAGTATTCGGTCAACATCCTAAAGTTCTACGCAACACCAATATGCTCTATTCAGATAATATCGGTGCAATTGTTGCAGACATGGGATTCAAAGGTATGCTTACTGAAGGAGCTCGCCACGTAATGGGATGGAAGAGCCCACACTATTTATACAATTGCAATATTGCTTCAAGTTTGAAATTGTTGGTTCGTGACTTCAAGCTCAGCGACGACATCAGTCTCCGATTCTCAAACAGCGAATGGAATGAATACCCTCTTTTTGCGGATACATATATGGATTGGATTGCCTCTTATCCGCCTGAGGAACAAGTCTTTAATATCTTTATGAATCTGGATTCCATCGGCATGGCACAACCGCTATCCTCAAACATCTTGGAGTTTTTGAAAGCACTACCCGAATGTGCCAAGCAAAGAGATATTACATTCTCCAAACCCAGCGAGATCATAGGACGCTCAAAATCTGTAGGACCGATTGATGTACCCGATCCCATGTCATGGAGCGATGAAGAAAGAGATGTGTCATCCTGGTTGGGAAACAGTATGCAACAAGAAGCATTCAACAAGCTCTATAGTGTGGCAGAAAGAGTAAGACTATGCAGTGATAGAAGAGTAAAACAAGATTTTGATTATCTGCAAGCCAGTAATCACTTTAGATTCATGACAACCAAAAATTCTGGTATTGGCATAAATAGAGGGCTGTATGATTCTCCTTTTGATGCATTTACCAACTACATGAATATTCTTGGTGATTTTATTAAACGAGTTGGATCTCTCTATCCTGAAGATGTAGACAATGAAGAACTGAATCCGTTGTTGATAACAATCAAGAACCAAGGAGATGAGATCAGTCAGTTGAATGATAAATTGGAAATTCTGGAGAAAAAGAATGAAAAACTAAACACGACACTAAAAAAGATTCAGGATAAAACCAAGACAGCCACAGCGAATAACGAAGCGGCTCCCATGACTCCTAAACGGATCAAAAAGGATAAAGTCAAACAATAAAACTTCATAGAATAAAGAAAGGTTGAGATATTATAAATAATTCTCAACCTTTTTTTATATATTACTTTAACTGATTTATTCTCCCATCAACTGATCATATAAATTGCTGCATGCTTCAACATACTGGTCTTTATCACCGATATAATCGATAACAGGAACATTTTTTGAACGTGCATAATCCATAATTCCGGCATGTACAGTTTCACTATTCTGCACTACACCATCTGAGTAATCAATAGCTAACTTCATCAAAGAAGTATAATCAACATGTTCGTCAAGATGCAACGCCTTCACAGCCTTTTCATTGAATCCACGCATAACTAAATTACGCTGGAAATCAGAATTGAAAGGTTCTTTCGGCTCTTTGTCATAAATCGAAGTCACGATCTTAGCATTTGCAAAAGACGGTTCATCATGAAAAGCCTTCTTAATAAACAACGGGGCCAATGCAGTCATCCATCCTTGACAATGAATAACATCAGGTACCCAACGAAGTTTTTTTACAGTTTCAATCACTCCACGAGCATAGAAGATAGCACGACTATCATCTTCCGCAGGATCATTGTTCTCACTTTCAGGGCCACCAAGTACATCTTGGAATGAATCTTCATTATCAATAAAATAAACCTGCATTCGAGCAGTTTGAATTGATGCAACCTTTATGATAAGAGGGTGATCCGTGTCATCAATAATCATATTCATACCCGAAAGACGAATCACTTCATGGAGTTGATTTCTACGCTCATTAATATTCCCCCACTTAGGCATAAATGTACGGATTTCCCGTCCGGTGTCTTGAATTGCTTGTGGCAATTCCCTTCCTATTGTCGACATTTGACTCTCAGGAACGTATGGAGTAATCTCTTGTGTAATAAACAATACTTTTTTTGCCTTCATCATTTCAAAAACTTTCTCTATAAATGGTGTGCAAAGATACGAAAAATATAAACTCAAAAGGTGTTTGTTCCCATTAAATTTAAATAAATTCTTCGTTATGTGATAAATAATGTGTTATTTTGCACCGAATTTCAAACGACACGAAATTAAAAGTTTTATAAAATGAAAATTATAAATTCTATTAATGCCCTGAAGGCTGAGCTTGAGGCTGCTCGCAAGAGTGGTAAAAGTGTGGGATTGGTTCCAACAATGGGAGCTCTTCATGCAGGACATGCCTCTTTAGTAAAACGTAGCGTCTCTGAAAATGACGTTACTGTGGTAAGCATATTTGTGAATCCTACTCAATTTAATGATAAAAACGATTTAAAGAAATATCCACGTACACTTAAAGAAGACTCTCAATTATTGGAAGCAGCAGGTGCAACCTACGTATTTGCTCCCTCAGTTGAAGAGATATATCCCGAACCGGATACACGCAAGTTTGATTTTTCACCATTGGACCAAGTGATGGAAGGTCCGCGCCGCCCGGGACATTTCAATGGTGTAGGACAAATCGTAAGCAAACTCTTTTATGCGGTTGAGCCTGATCGGGCTTACTTCGGTGAAAAGGATTTTCAGCAAGTGGCAATCATTCGTAAAATGGTGGAACTACTTAATCTGAAAATACAAATTGTAAGTTGCCCTATTATGCGTGAAACAGATGGATTGGCATTAAGTAGCCGCAACAAATTAATGAGCGATGCAGAAAGAACAACATCACTTAATATTTCCAAGACTTTATTTGCGAGCAAAAAATATGCTGAGAATCACACCTTGACTGAAACAAAGAAATTTGTTGAAGAGTGCATTGCCTCTACAGATGGATTGGAGCTTGAATATTTCGAAATTGTAAATGGCAATACTTTACAAACTGTACATGAATGGAATGATGCTGATTATATTGTAGGATGTATCACCGTACATTGTGGCAGTGTTCGATTAATCGATAATATAAAATATAAAAAGGAGACCGGGAAATGATGATTGAAGTTTTAAAATCGAAAATACATTGTGCACGTGTCACGTGTGCAAATCTCAATTATATGGGAAGTATTACGATTGATGAAGATCTCATGGACGCCGCAAATATGATTGCCGGTGAAAAGGTTTATATTGCTGACAATAATAATGGCGAGCGCTTCGAAACCTATATAATAAAGGGTGAACGCGGTTCTGGCGAAATTTGCCTGAATGGTGCTGCTGCACGCAAAGTTCAAGTTGATGATATCATCATCATTATGAGCTATGCATTGATGGATTTTGAAGAAGCAAAGAAGTTCAAAGCAACTATTGTTTTCCCTGATATGGAAACAAATCAAATTATAAAATAAAGGAACAATATTATATAATATTACTACCGTCACGCTTTTATGACTTCTAAACCAAGTAATAAAAGCATGGCGGTATTTTGTTCCTAACAATTTGATTATCAATCCGCATAAGTTAAATTTCTCTGAAAAGCCATTTATATAGTTTGAAATAATTAATTTTGCACATTAATAGCACAAATTATACAAATATGAACCGTAATCTATTTTTTTATGTATTCCTTCTTTTGGGTATAGAACTGACCTCTTGCATCCAGCAGACCAGTCTTTATGACCCGAATGCTACATCTACGACCAATTCAACCGGAGTCCCGGAATCAGACATCTATCTTTATCCTTTTAATGATGAATCTTCAAATAACGTAGTTGAGCTAACGATTAGCACCAATAAAGCACTTAACGCGGATGCAATACAAACCGAAATTCCTCATCTTAAATACAACAAAGAATGGCTCTGCCTTTTTACTCAAGATGATTGCAACCATTCCACTTATGCATACACATGGGCTTCAATCAATGGAAAGCCACAAACTGATAGTACATTTTACGATGTACAACAACTTCTTGCAGGGGATTTACCTCCGGATACTTTTTCATATCACAAATCTCTGGGGTGTACAGATGGAGCAGGAAATGAAGTAAGATTTGCTTTTACCACCGCTCTATTCCAAGAAAATAAGAATCTGAATGACTTAACAAGCGTCAGAAAAGGATATACCGATAACTATTTTAGGTTTTATATGAAAAGCACCCTAACATGGAGTGACATAAGAGATATGCTAAATTATGGAAATGGAATAGCATTTCATAACGGAGAAGATGATAATTGGAGTGCAAATGAAGACAGCATACTAAAACATTATTCTATCGGACAAGACTCTATCATAAAGCACTTATCCGGTAGAGGAAGTAAAATGTTAGCTGATCCGGATGGAAATATACATTATATTAATGCAGCATACAGATTTCCTACAATTCAAACATTAACTGCTGAAGGTAATGCTAACACAAAAGTCTATCCATTCAAAGTAGAGACGGATCTAAAAGAAGATATAATAGAAAGAACATTCTATGACACTCCTAGTCAAATAAAAACTGCCATTATTGAGAATATGAATACACCGAAAGAGCAAAGACCTGCTATCACCATAGGTGCCCATAGAGCCTATGACGATACAGGAAAATTATTTTTATGGATCAACGATACTTACGGAAAAGATGGAGATGATACCGTATGGTTTCCCTGTCAAGAAGAATATTATGAATACTGCTATTATAGGAATCATGCAAAAATCACAAAAAGCTCCGATGGCAATACCTTAAAACTTACGGTTTCCATGCCTAGCGGAGAATATTTTTATTACCCCAGCATAACAGTAAATCTATCAGGATTAAAAAAGAGTGATATTCAATCTATCACGACAAGCAGCAATGTTACAGGTTTATCATACGCCGATCACAAGAACAACTTAATGATAAACATCAACTGTAGGACACATTTGCTAGATTTGGCGAAACACTATGTATCGGTATATCTAAAAAGTAAAACAGAAGACAAACTCAGAGATGCAAAATATTTTGTGAATATGCTTAAAGATTCTGATGACAAGGAGACTTTATTAAAAAGCTTAAAATAAATAGTGTTGTCTTATATGGTTAACCAAAATCGCTTAAGAGAGTGACTATACTCGCTATAACGAGCTGTCTGCATCGTTACTAAGGGTGGGGAAACTCGCAGTTATGGGACGGTGAACTCGCTGTTGACAGGTGGACAACTCGCTACAGCGATTTGTTAGAAAGAATACTTTGAGTTTTGGGGAAGAGCTTTTTTGAGTTTAACTACCTTATGAAGGCTAAAGATTTATTCGCTTGGCATTATAGACATTTTGCACTATTCCTCAAATATCAGAAAACTGTTTTTTCCTTTCATCCTTCACTTTACCTTTATTCATAGGCGTTACAGAATGAACGAATGAAGGCTCCGTTTCGTTTTGTCCCTTCATCCTATTTTCAGAGAGCAGAAATCTTGACAAAATCAAAGGGTGTTTTGATTATCTCAACTTGTTCAATTATTCAAATGAACTGTATGTTTTGGTAGACTCAAGCAGTTCGGTTCTTCAAAACATACAGTTCACTTTGGAAATTGCCCGTCGGTAATCCTGCAACTGCTGCTCTGCTCTTACTCTGCTACGCGCCTGTAGTTCTGAAACTACACGCCTACTCTCAGACAAACGCAGACGGGCAGGAAGATGAATGCCCGCCGGTAATCGGAAAGAAGGCTTTAGTGAATGTGTTAATTTTTGTCAATCCTTCATGCGTTCATTCGTAAGTTGATGAGGATGTGTGAGTTTGAAGGATGAAGGGTAATTTACACATTCTGTATTTTAGGTGTTTTGAATCTTTCGAAAGATAACTTTTTATGCAGGACGAAACAAAGAATTATCGACGCGTTGATTTCTCCCAACTTCCCAACTTTGATCTTCTACGTGCATACAAATATGATACTCCTTTTATGACATTCAAATTCATAAACAAGAAATAATAGGGGATAAAAAGGAGCTTGTTCCTTATTTGTTTATCTGCTAATTGTTTACCTCTTAACCCCATCAAGTAGAACAAGCATTGGATGATAAAAAACGTAATATAAAATGGCGTAGGATGCATACAAATCACAACTAAATTTATGGGGAAAAGGGCAAAAAACATACACGGTGTAATAGACCATCGCAAGACACGATGAGAAATATATTGAAAGCTCAATATACCATATTTTAAGATATTGAATAGCTTCCTCAAACGCCATATCGACTGCAAACCTCCCGCAGAAATTCTTACTTTACGAATTTGTTCATCCTTCATTCCGACAGATCCGCCCTCTACCGCATACGCCTCTTTGCAATAAGCGATCTTGTAACCGCTTGCAGCAATATTCATAGATAGCATAAAATCATCAAGCAATGTATCTTTACTTACAGGCTCATATAATTCCGTGCGCAAAGCAAATAATTCTCCCGCTGCACCTACAGTCGAATACAGCTTTGAATCATATTCCTTCAATATGGATTCATATTTCCAATAAAGACCTTCACCTCCACCTGCGGCATTATCTTTTTCCCGCTTTTCTATGCGTTTCTCACCAGCCACACATCCCACCCTAGGATTAGAGAAGCAACGGACAATCTCCATTATCGCACTTCCATTTAAATTGGTATTGGCATCTGTAAAAACGACCAAAGGTGTCTCAACGAACTGCATGCCCCTATTCATCGCAGCAGTCTTACCATTACGTTGCGTTTCAAAATAAACGGAGGCTTCCTTATATTTCTCCAAGAGTATATTAGTATGATCATCACTTCCATCAGTAACCCACACAATATGTAATTTATCTTTCGGATAATCCAAAGATAAACAATTTTGCATTTTTCCGCTCACGACATATTCCTCATTATATGCCGTGATAAACAATGTCACTTCCGGCAAAACATTCGGAAAAGTATATTCTTTTGGAGTTACAAACAACTCTTTGATCTTCACCATCAAAAACAGCAATAAGCCATAGCCCAAATAGGTATAGAAAACAAGGAATAAACAGATCCAAAATACAATATATAATGCTGTCATTTGTCTTTATTTATTAGATTATCATCATTATCTTCATAACTTCTCTTGCCCCAAAATAACCCAAAGAATCCTCTAAGCATCTTTTTCAATCGCAAAAACATTGCAGTCCTAAATGATCCATTTAATTTCAAAATACTATTGTTTGTGATAGGACGAGCTTGTCGCGATAAGATCATTTTAATTTTTCCGTCCTGCTTAAGGCTAAGAGCTAACGAACCGTCTTCTCCACGTATAAGGTCTTTACGGAAACCATATTTCCGAGCTTCATCAATACGGAATGCCATTGACATACCACGTACATTTAATTCAGGACGTTTAAAATTCTGAATGATTAAAAAACAATCACGAAGCAACTCAAAGAAAAATAGTTTTATTGTCGATAAATCCTTATCAGGCAAAAAACTCCATAATCCGTAAGCAACCATTACATCTTCATCTTGAAGAGAATCTATCATTGTTTGTATATAATATTTAGGGTAAATTGTATCAGCATCTATACATACATAATAGTCTCCTCGTGCATGGTCTAAGCCGCATTGCCTGGCATATCCCGGACTTTTCTTCTCTTCATACAACACAGGAGCATTTATCCTACGGCAAATCTCAGAAGTTTTATCTTCTGAGGCATTATCTACAATAAATATTTCCATTGGATATTCACACACATTATCTGCCAAAGACCACAAACAGCTAAGTATGTGTGACTCCTCATTATGAACAATAATAACAACTGAAACTAAAGGATGAGCAGATTGCTTCTCCTCTAATTTCATAGAAATCTCATCAAAAATAGGTTGATGAATAGTCTCTATCGGACACTCATAAATTGATATATATTTTGAAAGCCATTTTGACATAAGATATACTTTAAAAATTGAGAGTCCATAAAAAAACAAGAAAATATAAAGATATTCCTTCTATCTAAAAGCATTCATTTTGTAACTCCAAATTTAAGGCTGAATACATGCAACAGACTTAGAAGAAATATATCGGCAAGATATAAAGAAAAGAATGAATTTGCAAGAAAGAATGCAGAAATATAAATTACACTCATTTGAAATAGCATATTCTACTTCACTAGTGTCCACTTAATATGATTCACAAGCATTGAAAACGTCTATGAATAAAGATTTACAAGGATTTTAATCTACGTAACAAATCGTATATTAACAATCTCATAACACTTAATTTACAGATAATTAAGTAGACTTTATCTAAGTATATGGCTGCTATTTTTTTTAGCGAACATAGCGGCCTATCACAACATTTCTTTATTAAATAGCAGATGACTTCCAGTTGCATTAATCGATCAAGGTAACTTTTCCATATTTTGACAATTACAAGAAGATATAAAAATCAATTCAGCGAAAGGGTTGGTAAATATTACAACAGAATATCCTTTTATATATTAGCACAAATAAATAACAGCATCAATCACTATTTGCCAAAATTTCCATATATTTGCCATTATTTATTTTTCAATAAATACAATATATTATGGATATAGCTCTATGTACTGACAATCATTATGTAATTCCGTGTGGAGTTCTGTTGTGTTCAATTTGTGAAAACAATAAAAACAATGATCTACAATTTCATATTATAAGTGCGGATCTTTTACACGCAAATCAAGAATCTCTAAAGAATATTGTTACTCAATATCGGAAAAAAATATTTTTTCATACAATAAAAGACTCTAAACTTGAGAAATGTCCTGCTGGGCAGAAGACTCAAAATACTTATATAAAATTAGCCACATATTATAGATTATTCTTATCAGACATATTACAAAATATAGATAAAGTTCTATATCTAGATTGCGATCTGCTAGTAAAACACTCGTTAATAGACTTATGGGATTATGATATAAACAACTATGCTATTGGTGCTATTCCCGATGATGACACAGATGATCCCCAAATGTATAACAGACTTCAATATGATTCAAAATATGGATATTTTAACTCTGGAGTTCTTCTAATCAATCTAAAATACTGGAGAAAAAATAGCCTGAAAGACGAGCTGCTGAATTATATTACACAATATCCAGAACGCTTAACATACCACGATCAAGATGCACTAAATTTTGTAATGAAAAACAAGAAAAAGCAGTTACCTTTAAGATACAATGTTCAAAATGGATTCTATCAAAAAATGACATCCATTTTTAAGAACAATGAAGAAATAAAATTAGCATGTAAAGATCCTTATATTTTGCATTTTTCAGGTTCTGTAAAGCCCTGGTTTAAAGAGTGTGAGCATCCACTAAGGAATGAATTTTTCAAATATTTATCTCTTACTGAATGGAAAGATATGCAACCCTATCATATGAAAATGAATTTAAAAGAACGCATATGGTATTTACAGCATAAAATATCGATTTGGAGAAGTTACTTTAATTCTAAAATTATTTCCAAATAAGAAAAGTACACACCTACAATTATTAACGATTAAGAATATTTGAGAACAAAACTTCCCATTGCTTCCCTATCGTATCCATATCGAAACGATCAATACTTCTCTTCGCTTGCACTCCCATTCGTTTCCGCTCATCGGTATGCTCTATCAAATAACTAATTTTCTCAGATAATTGTTCAATATCTCCATTCTTTACCAGCAGCCCATTTTCTTGATCCTTGATTATATCTTTAGGGCCACAAGGACAAGTAAACGAAACACAGGGCAACCCACAAGCCATAGCTTCTATCAGCGCTAATGGAAGTCCTTCATATCTGGAACTCAAAACAAAAAGAGAACTGTCAAAGTATTTTGACTCAATATCATGCACAGCATCATTGCAAATAAAAGATTCTGTAATGTGCTTATTCATGGCTATACGTTGGTATGCAGAGCGATCTCCACCACCATAAATATTCAGTACCCAATCAGGATGCCTTTTACTTACCAAGACCCATGCATCAGCCAGCAAATCAAACCCTTTCTGCTCTGTATACCTCCCAATAGCTATTATCATCTTCTTTTCACAGCTCGATTGTTTTTCCGGAACAAATGAGATCGGATTATATATAACGTGGATATTGTCCATTTGAGGCCAATTCAATTTATCCTCCTCCGTTAATACTACAAATGCCGACAACCTCTTTATCTCTCTTAAAAGCTTATTAAACCAAACGTTACTGATGAATGTGTTAATGAAAACAGGCAAATACTTTATATGGACTTCCCTATATCCTATTCTCGAAAAATGAATTTCTCCCACTTTCTTACTTCCGTCGGGAATATTATTAATGAAATTTATTTCACGCCGCATAGCTGAAACGGTAATATCCGGCTTCACCTCCATCAGAAAATTTCGAAGTCTGCGTTTATACAAATATTGCTTCTTGAAGTACTGAAAAATCTTTTTGAATGTAGGGTAAGTATATAGCACGTCAAAATTAACATGTACATTCTGAAGTTTTATTCTTTCAGATAAAGGGAAATACGATGCTCCACTTCCATCTTCAGTCAAAAGAACTGTTACATCATAGCCAGCAATATCTGCCATATAGTTTGCTTTCATAATGAGTACACGTTCCATTCCTGAACCGCCCCAAATTCCACCAATAATATATACTATTTTTCTTTTCATTTCTTCTGTACTTTTTCAAAAATAGTTTTCCACTGTTGAGCTATTTGATCTAAACTGTATTTCTCTACACTCTTTATTGCATTTATCCCCATGCCCCTTCTTATATCATCAGACTCAATCAGATAATTTATTTTCTCAGCCAATTGTTCTGTATCTCCTGTCTTTACCAACAAGCCATTTACACCATCATCTATAATATCTCGAGGACCACAAGGGCACGCAAATGACACAGCAGGGACACCGCATGCCATAGCTTCAAGGAGAACTACACCAAATCCTTCAAAACGTGAACTTAAAACAAAGATAGAACTTTCAATATATTTACTGGCAATATTCGATTCCGGTCCATTTAAGTAACAAGAATCTTCCACCTGATATTCTTTAGCAAGATTACTATATAAAGTTCTATCACCCTTACCATAAATAGACAACGACCAATCTTCATGTTTCTTTGCAACAATGCTCCAAGCCTTTATTAATAAATCAAAGCCTTTCTGAGGTACATACCGACCAACAGCTATTACTTTTTTTTCATTGCATGTTGAGTAAGCCTTCGATATAAATGACAAGGGATTCGGAACAACCGTCACATTTTGTAATTCACTCCATTTCGCTTTATCCTCATTTGTGAGGCAAACAAACAAATCCAATCGTTTCAATTGACGAACCAATTGTCTCATCCATAAATCGGAAATAGCTTTTTTTATTAAATTGTGATCACGTCCGTCCAAATCTCTGAAGTTATCTCTATTTATATGAATTTCGCCTATCTTGACGCTACCATCAGCTATATCACAAATAAAATTTATTTCACGCCTCAACATGGATACAGTTATATCCGGCTTGATTTGCATTAAACATTCAGTAAGCTTCTTTTTATAAATGCGCTGTTTCCTCAAATACATTAATACCTTTTTATACAAAGGCAATGCCCATAATTGCTCAAAATTCACATGCAATTGTATAAGATTTACCTTAGGAGACAAATCATAATACGGAGGTTTCAGTCCACCATCAGTCATAATAATCGTAACATCTAATCCCAATACATCAGCAAAATAATTTGCCTTTATAGTGAGCACTCTTTCCATTCCTCCTGGAATATATAACGATGGTATGCAATAGGCGATTTTCATATGAAAAGATTTTATTACAAAAATAGTCCTTTATTTAAACTTCTACCTTAAATAGAGATTTTTTCAACACATTCTACGACTTTTCCCATCTGATTCTCCCAATTCAAATATTTTATGCTTTCTCTTATTTCACGAGAAGAAAACAAATGACCATCATAGAAATCAAGAATTTTTTCGATATCAATGGGAGCCTCATCCGATGTAGCTTTCATTATATAAGGCCTATCATCAAAATCCGAATCTGTTTCCGAGTAAATAAAAGGAATACCTCGGGCTGCATACTCACGATTCTTTAATGTTTTTATTTTATCTATACCCGTTCTATGTCGTCCTAAACTAGCAATTGCGAAATCGGCTTGTTCAAACAAGTCATCAAGTTCTTTGCCAAAAAGTTGACCATGAAATATCATATACTTTTTTATATGGTACTTGGCGATAGTACTCTCAAACAACCTCTTTTCCGATTCACCTATTCCCCCTACAACGTGGAAATAAACTTCACGGTCATGTGCCGCATTATAATACTCTCCCAACCCATTTATCACTCGATCAAAAGCATGCCAATAATGCACTTCAGCCACACCTATTAAATGGAAAGGAGAAGGTTTTACACGCAATGTCTTCTTTACTGGGACTGAATCAAAATCAATTCCATTAGATATTTTGATGGTTTTTGAGCCAAAAATAACATTCTCATCTGAAAAAGTGACTATTCTCAATAGTTTTTTAGCTAATCTGTATCGAAATAGTTGATCAACCTTTAGTCCCAATCGTTCTTTATACGAAAAGCCCCTATATTCCTGATCATAAGGATAGGTAGGAATTTCCATTACGGTTTTCACGCCGATTAACCTTAATTGATTAAGAAAATGAATAATGAATGGATCAGCATTATTAAATGAACGAATGTAAATCATCTGAATATGATGAGCTTTAATATATTCAATCACCGATCCATAACAAACTCTTTTTCTAATTGAAGCCAAGAATCCTGTTCCATAATCTTCCAAAACATCATCATTAATCATCCTACAACGATGATTATTGGGTAATAAATCGTAATGACAGACATCAACAGTATGACCTGCATCCTTCAGCCCTTTTACTTGATTTAGTATCTTTTTACTAACACCACTATAAACTGAAAACCCATGAAAGACAAAAAATAATATTTTCATTTGATTTTTTGCTCAATAAGATGATTAAAAAGCTCTCGCCATCTTTCCATGATGACATCCTCTGAATAACGTATAACGTTTTTCTTAGCCCGCTGTCCCATCATTTTCCTTTCATCAGAATGTTCTATCATATATGCAATTTTCTCACTTAACTCCTTTATGTCTCCATTTTTCACTAAAAGTCCATCAACATTATCACTAATAATTTCTGATGGTCCACTTGGACAATCAAAAGAAATGCAAGGTAATCCACAAGACATAGCCTCAATTAATGCCATGCCAAATCCTTCAAATCGAGAACTTGAAACCAAGAATGAACTTGATAAATATTCTTTACGAATGTCCTTTACAGGATCTTTCAGAATAAACGACGATTTGATATCTTTCTCTTTAATCATTTCCTCCAAATCATTCTCCAACAACCCTTCTCCATATACTTGTATCCGCCATTCAGGATATTGATCATGGATTAAAGCCCAAGCTTCTATCAACAAATCAAAACCTTTTTCTTCGCTCAAACGCCCAACACTAATTATATTTTTGAAAGAATTGTCACTGCTCTCTTCGTCAAAAAACGGGAGGGAATTGGGAACGACATAAATATGGTCACATACTGATTTCCATTCAACAGCATCCTTTTCGGTTAATACGACCAATGCGGTGAGTTTCTTTACGGCATCTTCCATCTTTTTTCGCCAATGCTTGGCTACAAGCCTATAAAGAAAAGAACCATTTTCCATGCGATGGAAGTTACGTATATAACGTTTTACAACATGCACCTCTTCTATTTTTAGACTTCCATCATCCAATTCCGGCAAAAAGTCTAATTCTCTTCCAAATGCACTTATGGTAAAATCCGGTTTTATTTTTCTTAATTCTTCAATAACCCGGCACTTATACTTTCTCATTAATTTTAAATAATAATAGCCTCTCAACAAAATTGAATGCTGATATTGCTGACCAAACATGATGTTCAAGTTGATTAGATGAACTTTTGGAGAAAGAGGGAAAACCGGTGAAACATTGCCTTGAGAATCTGTAATAATGGTCACATCATATCCAAACTTTTCAGCAAAGTAATTAGCTTTATTTGAAATGACTCTATCTGCTCCACCAATCGTAAGCAATGCGGTATATAAATAGACGATCTTCATGGTAAATTAATTTACACAAATTTACTAAATATAAATAAGAAGGCGAAAAGTTTAAATTAAAAAAATATAACAACCACAATTCTATATCCTTTGGAAATGACATTTATCACCTACATGAATATTTGTCTTGCTGGAAATTGCACAAATGACTTATTTCTTATATATTTGTTTCAAACGAATCAATAAACTACAATATGCCATCATTAACCATAAAAGACCTCATAAGATATACACGGATATACATCATCCACCTTATCACTGCATTAAGGTCATCAAGGCTTGAACTAAAAGAAAATATAGTTATTATTGCGCCCCACCCTGATGACGAAGTGCTTGCATGTTCAGGGCTTATTGAGCAATGTCTTTCATCAAAGAAAAATGTAAGTGTCATCATATTGACCCAGGGAGAAAGAACACATAGTGAATGTTGCTCAGAAAAAGAAACAATAATAAACCGAAGCAAACTAACAATAAATGCATTAGCAATACTCCACTTGCCTATTCAGAACCTATACAGGTTGAAATTCCCTGATGGAGGAGTCTCTGCACAATGCGAAGAAACAAAAGAACTCTATCGTTTATTAAATGTAATAAAGCCTGATACTATATTTATACCACATCCTCTTGATAGATGGAGTGATCATATTGAAGCTGGAAATTTAATAAAAGAATTTTATCAAGAGGAAACTGGCATTCTCATTTACGAATACTGTGTTTGGTTCTGGTATTGGTTTCATAATACTCCAAAACTAAAGTGGAAGAATTCATTTATTCTTAAAATGGGAGAAGATGAACGCAGATTAAAATGCAGAGCTATTGACGCATACGTAGCACCTCTAGCAACGTGCGGTAAACCTTGGTCAGGACTATTACCCACCGTTCTAATTCACGCGTGCAAATGGTACAAAGAATTATTCTTTAGAATCAAATAAAAATCATTCTTTCACAAATCGCCCTTTTTTCCATTCCATTTTCACCGCATCTTTCTTCAAGAAAGGTGATAATTTCGCTAGATCATCCCTGCCAAGAGTTTCGGGAGTTGTATACATGAAACTGATTTTCTGGTCTTTTGATGAGAGATCGGCTTTAACCAAATCCATTGTCAGCACACTTGAAGCCATAATGAAGGATTCCTCTTGGGTAGTATCTACAGATACAAAAAAATCTGCTTGAGAAGGCAAAGTTATATAATTTGACGCAGGCATTTCTTTCCATTTCATATTATAAAAATGAACCTCACTATCACAAGCAGGTCCGTAAAAAGTTTTCACGGCACAGATAATTCGCGTTGAATCAGACAGAGGTAGGATTTTCATTTGAAAAGTAGATGATTCAGTAGTTTGCACCATCAAATAATCATCAGTCAGTTCTTTCATCTCTGACTTCTTATCAAACTTATTTTGTACAACAGCTTTCATTTTACTGGCAAGAAAATCTGCAAAATCTTCCCTATTTACTTTTGTCAGTAATTGATTTAAAGAATCAGGCATATTGACATACAAGCTTTTGGCCGTCTGAGCATTTATCCCAATCACTAGGAAGAAGAAAGAAACTAGTAGAAGAATTCTTTTGTTCATAAATTGCAATCCATTAAATGTTCAACAAATATATACTTTTTTCGGTAACTCAAAAAATTTACCTCACAATATTATTCCTCACTCTATTTTTTTTAATAACTTTGCCTTCGCTTATTAACACCGAAATAAGACTTGTAACACTTAATATAAATTAATTATGCAAACAATTGACAATTTCAATTTTGCCGGCAAAAAGGCATTTGTTCGAGTTGATTTCAATGTTCCATTGGATGAGAACTTTAATATTACAGATGATACGCGTATTCGCGCGGCTCTGCCTACTTTGAAAAAAATCTTAGGTGATGGAGGTATACTGATTATTGGTTCTCACTTAGGTCGCCCAAAAGGAGTTACAGATAAATATTCATTAAAACATATCGTAGACCACGTCTCTGAACTATTAGGTGTTAAAGTACAATTTGCGCCTGACTGCCAAAAAGCTCAAGCTCAAGTTGCAGCTTTGAAACCGGGAGAAGCTCTTTTGCTTGAAAATCTTCGTTTCTATGATGAAGAGCAAGGTAAACCGACAGGATTGGCTGATGATGCTACTGATGAAGAAAAAGCTGCTGCAAAGAAGACCATTAAAGAAAGCCAAAAGACATTCACTAAAGTTTTGGCAGACTATGCTGATGCATATGTAAACGACGCATTTGGAACTGCTCACCGTGCACATGCATCCACAGCTTTAATCGCTAAATATTTCGACGTAGACCACAAAATGTTCGGATATTTGATGCAAAAAGAGGTTCTGGCCGTAAATAAAATATTGAATGATATACATCGTCCTTTCACCGCAATCATGGGAGGTTCTAAAGTATCATCAAAAATCGAAATCATTGAGAACTTATTAAGTAAAGTAGACAATCTGATCATTGCAGGTGGTATGACATATACCTTCACCAAAGCTCAAGGTGGAAAAATCGGAACTTCTATTTGCGAAGATGATAAACTTGATCTGGCACTTGACTTAATTAAAAAGGCTAAAGAGAAAGGTGTTAACCTTGTTTTAGCTGTTGATGCAAAGATTGCTGACAAATTTGCGAATGATGCTGATACAAAATTTGTAGATGTGAAAGAAATCCCTGATGGATGGGAAGGATTGGATATCGGTCCTAAATCTGAAAAGATATTTGCAGAAGTAATCAAAAATTCCAGAACAATTCTTTGGAATGGTCCTACTGGAGTCTTCGAATTCGATAACTTCACTCATGGATCTCGTACTGTTGGCGAAGCTATTGTTGAAGCAACGAAAAACGGAGCGTTCTCACTCGTTGGAGGAGGAGATTCTGTTGCTTGTGTAAATAAATTCGGACTTGCTGACAAAGTTTCATATGTATCTACAGGTGGAGGTGCATTACTTGAGGCTATTGAAGGTAAAGTTCTTCCTGGAATTGCAGCTATTCAAGAGGCATAAATATTAAATGTATAAAATGTAAGGGTGCTTTGTCTTTATGATTCGGCACCCTTTACTAATACTTATGAAAAAATTAATAACCTTCATTTTCCTAATCATCTTATCAAGTAGTTGTATATTCAAACAACGCAAAAAATCAAATGCTAAAGCTCCACTGCAATTACAAAGTCTTAGCATCGGTATAATGCCATCTATGGACTACATTCCATTTGCCGTCGCCAGACAAGCTGGAATATATGATTCTTTGGGACTCTCTGTTAACTTTAATGTCTATTATAGTGCTGAAGAAAGAGACCTAGCTTTTCATCGAGGACTTGAAGATGGAATTATCACAGATATTCCATGTGCAATTCTTCAACAAAACAGATATGACAATGGAAAGATTATCATGCAAACTGATGGGTATTATTCATTTATCGCAAAAAAGACGGCTAAGTCCATATCTAGTTTGAAAAATGATAATATTGCTGTTTCACACAATACTGCATTAGACTTTCTTACGGGCATTGCCATGCAAGAAGCTCATGTAATGACCCACGTGAACAAGCCGGAAATCAATAAAATAACTATGCGCCTAACCACATTACTGGACAATAAAAATAAATTTATTACAGCCGCATTTTTACCTGACCCGGCAGCAACTATTGCATTGAAGACTGGAAAAATGAACCAATTAATCAATAGTGATCAAATGGGATATCATCTTAACGTTTTTATGGTAAGCAAAGAAGCCCTTACTAATAAACGATACGAAATTCAAACTTTGATCAAAGGATATAATCTTGCTATTGCCTATATAAAAGCTCACCCTCGTAAAATATGGGATAAAAATATACTATATCAATTGAATATAGATAAGAAAACAGCTCTAAGCATTGATATTCCTCATTATCTGAAAGCGACACTACCAAGTGAAAGAGATATCCGGTTAAGCAGGATATGGCTTAGGGCAAAGGGCATGCTCAGTCCTCAATCTAACACTTATCATTTGATTGATTCTACATTTTGTACAGATCATTAATTTAAAAACAAAATATTTCACGTTATGAAAACTCTTACTAAAAAATGCCTATGTGCAGCAATGCTTGTTTCACTCGGATGCTTTAATAATGCATTTGCACAAACATCAAAAGATTATCATTTCAGCGATGTTCTCAACAAATTGGATGAACACCTTTCTGTGCACGGATATGCACAAGGTGGATATATTTATGATGATCAAGCCACTCCCGACAATACATTTAGGATTGACAGAATTGTTGGCTTTGTCAATGGGAAAGTAACAAATAAATGGGATTGCTATTTCATGTATAGTTTTTCCGGTGACAATAAAAGCCATGCATTAGAACTTTGGACTGAATATCATTTCACGCCAGCCTTCAACGTAAAAATAGGTGAATTCAAAACACCATTTTCTATTGAAAGTCCTCTTTCCCCGACAGTTCTCGCATTCAACACTATGTCCCAAGCTTCAAACTATTTAATGGGAAATACAGCTGCAGACGTTAAATACGGAAGTAATAGCGGACGTGACCAAGGATTACAAATATCAGGAGATTTAATTCCATACAATGATAAGAACCTACTTACTTACCAATTAGCAATAATGAACGGGCAAGGAATCAATGTCAGTGACAAAAATAATCAAAAAGATCTAGTTTGGTCTTTAACCTTACACCCTAATCAAAAATTGGATTTGAATGTATCAAGTATGAAAGGAAAAGGCTATGCATTAGCTAATGAATATGAAATAAAAGCAGGCGACAATTACACTCGAAACCGTGCATCTGTCGGTTTGGAATATAAAGGGGATCCATTTGAAGTTCGAACAGAGTACATTTACGGAAAAGATGGGAATCATCATAGTGAAGGCTATTATGCAACAGCCGGCTACCATGTAACACCCCAATTTGATATCCTGGCTTCATATGATTATTTCAACAAGAACAAAGATATAACCCATCAAAATGAAGTAGATTATAAGATGGGCGTGCAATATTGGTTTTATCCTCGCTGCCGCGTACAACTACAATACACATATAAAGATAGAGACAACCAATTAGACCAAGAAAACAATAATTTAGTGGAAGCATTGGTACAAGTTCGCTTCTAAAAAATGACTCAAGCTTTGTAAGTAAATATCTCCAGTGTTAAACTAGATAAGCCATAGGTGAAAAATAAAATATTTCTTAACCTTCAATATTTAAATAGCACTAAATTTTTACTTACAAAACTAGAATCAAATAATAAGCACTTTGGCACAAGTATTGCTTAATACTCAAAAAACGATAGAATATGGATCAAAGATTTATTGAAGAAAATTATTATAAAATAACAAGGCTTCTCAATGATAAAAGACTGAGCGAAGCTATAGAGAACATATATGCTCTAATGGAGAATCTTCCTATTGATGATTTGAAGCTAGACCTCCAAAACATCGAAATGAATTATAAGCTAATGCTAAACTATATGAGCAAAGGCATTGATGACCCGGAACGAGAAAAAGTTCATTCTACCCTGCTAACCGAAGTCTGCACCATTGCAGACAAAGTACGATTAAACTTACTTGTACCAAATTCTTTTGCTTATTATTTTGAAGAAAAAAGACGCTATAACTATGATTATTCGACTTCCTTTGAAGACATTATAAAAACATTGATAGAGTCAAAAAACAAATTTGAAATCAAGAAAGAAAACTCAACGGAAGAAAATCCATATGACTTAAATGTCAGTTTGCAACATGAAGAAGCTCTAAACATCCTCTTTCACCAAACATGGCTTAATGATTTTTGGAATAGAAATGATGCTGAAAATTTTAGCATACTCCTTAACAACCCTGACATTATGAACATCGATAAAGCTGTAATTGTCAGTGCTGTAACGTTATCTCTCATGGAACATTTCGACGAGAAAAAATTATTATTTTTATTTGACGCATACGACCACGAAGAACTGATCATTAATCAAAGAGCGATAGTTGGAATTGTATTTACGATCTATTATTACTGTCATCGAATTCCAATCTATAAAGAAGTATACTCCAGACTAAAAATGCTTGAAGACGACCCTCTCTTTTCCAAGAACATGATTATTATTCAGCACCAATTGCTTCAGAGTATGGAAACTGAAAAAATTGAGAAAAAAATGAGTGAAGAGATTATTCCTGCCATGCTAAAGAATTCCACTCTTAAAAAGAAAAGTGATGATCCCAAGAACAGCCCATTAAATATAATTCAGGATGATATGAATCCGGAATGGTCTAATTGGATGGAAAAGAGCGGCATAGAAGACAAACTAAGAGAGATGAGTGATTTGCAAGCAGAGGGAGCAGATGTCTATATGGCAACATTTGCACAACTCAAAACTTACCCTTTCTTCCGAGAAATAACCAACTGGTTTTATCCGTTCACCCCGAAACACTCATGGATTATAAAATCTTATCAAAACGACACGCTCAAAGGAAATAATAACTTATCAAGATCTCTCATACATTCACACTTGTTCTGTGACAGCGATAAATATTCTTTTTGCTTTACCATGTCACAAATGGCAGATACCCAAAAGAAAATGATTGCTCAACAATTATCTGAACAAAATGAAATAATGAATGAACAAATTCATGAGGATCAAGCTAATAAAAAAACGATAATAAGTAGATCATACATCAACGATCTTTACAGATTCCATAAAATATTTTATAGAAGAATAGATTTCCTAGATCCATTCAAACAAAACATCAGATTGTACTTGTGTGATTTAGTAGACAATATTTTTGATGAAAAAGACACCCAATTAGCCATTGCTGATTATTTATTCAGACATGAATTTTATTCTGAAGCAAGGATTTTATTCCTCACATTAATGCAAAAGAAAGATCCGGATACCCTAAAGGAAGTTTTACAAAAGTTGGGTTATTGCATGCAGAAAACTCAATCGTATAGCAATGCTATCAAATATTATTCTGAAGCTGAAATTATTGATCCTGACAATGTTTGGACATCGCACCACTTAGCCATTTGTTATAAAGCAGTGTATGATTACGATATGGCATTAAAGTATTATATGAAAATAGCAGATGCCAAATCATCCAGTATTCCTATAAATGTGCAAATAGCTTTTTGCCTAATGCAAACATACCAATATGAGAAAGCATTAAACTTCTATTATAAGATAGAATTTCTTGAAGAAAATGCTCCTACCACAAAAGTATGGAAATATATTGCATGGTGTTCTTTGCTCTGCAACAAATTGGAAAAAGCAAAAGACTATAGCACCAAATTGCTTCATAAAGAGTATTCGTCTGAAAACTATTTACTTGCCGGCAATATCTGTTGGGTTATGGGGCAAAGAGTACAGGCTTTTAACTATTACCACCAAAGCCTGCTACTATACGAACGCTTTGAGACTTTTAACGATCAGTTTAATAAAGATTCAAAAGATTTGCTTCGAGTAAATCTTTTCAAAAAGGATGACGTACCGCTAATACACGATATACTGTTCACTCTATACAAGAACTAATTAAAAGGGAATATGTCAACAAATATGACATATTCCCTTTTTCATCGTACAAATACATAATAAACATTCAGTGGCTATTTCTATAAATAGCCTCCAAATAACTTTATCCTCTTTTTGTGGCATTTTATCCACCTGTGTTAATCATATTATCCATAAAATTGCATCGTTAATTTAAAATCGGAATATATGAAAACATTAATCAATCGCTTCGCTTCTATTTTCCTCCCGCCATAACAGATGGCACCATTCATCGCTCAAATAAAACATATCATGAGCGTATAATTTACATAATACCACAAACATTAACATTAAAATTTTATTACATGAAAAAGGCAATCTTGATATTAATCGGAGTGTTTTCCTTCACGACTTTTTCTTTTGCACAATCAGATAGACAAAATGTCTCGCAAAATGAACGAGGGAAAATAACCGTAAAAGGGAAAGTGACAGATGAAAACGGATCACCACTAATGGGAGCATCTGTGCGAATAAAAGGGACAACAATCGGCACAATGACAGACGAAGAAGGCTCATATACATTAAATGCCCAACCGAATGCAACATTATCTGTTTCATTTGTCGGATATACAGACCGTGACATATTAATCAATAGGCAGACTAATATTCCGATCACTCTTAAAGAAGATTCAAAAAGAATCGATGAAATTGTTGTCGTAGGCTACGGATCACAAAAGAAAAGCGACCTTACCGGATCAGTTGCAATTGTTGATATGAAAGAAATGAAGAAAATATCAAACAGTAACATGAGTACAATGCTAGAAGGTAAAATTGCAGGAGTGAGTGTCACATCTGATGGTCAACCAGGAGCAGATCCAACAGTTCGTATTCGCGGTATTGGATCATTTAATGATGTTTCTCCACTATATGTTGTAGACGGTGTTCCAGTAGGTACCACCATTCGTGATTTTTCTCCCAGCGATATTGAAACTATGCAAGTATTGAAAGACGCATCTGCTGCTGCAATCTATGGCGCACGTGCGGCTAATGGAGTAATTATCATTACTACTAAGCATGGCAAACAAAACACACCTTTAAAAGTAGATTATTCAGGCTATTTCGGATTCGATAACATAGCTAAGACTATGCCTGTCCTAGGGCGTGCAGATTATCAAACCATTAACAACCGTAGCCGTACAAATTACGGAGAGGATGTTTGGTCGGCTAATGATTCCAAATCCTCGGATTATATTAATAACATTGATACAGACTGGCAAAAAGAGGCACTAAAAACCGGCATTCGTCAAGATCATAATGTCAACCTTTCCGGTGGCGGTCAAAATTCCAGTTACAATGCCTCTTTGGACTACTTCAATTCTAAAGGTACTATGGTAGGGAAAGGACCTGATTTTAGCCGATATACTTTCCGCTTCACAAATACAGCACAAGTAAAAATCTTTAAACTTGAAACCTCTGTCACCTATTCTCACTCTCATCAAAATGATCTAAATTCAACCGATCAAAGTAGTTTTTCAGGAGGGAATCCACCTATCATATTCAAAGTAATAAGTGCAATTCCAACAATGAAAGTATATGATTCCACCACAAGTAGTGGTTATGGAACATATAATACAGCCACACAAGGTGAGACTTATTCATTAAATATGGTTGCAATGAACAATATTTTACAAGCATACACGGATGTAGATAGAATTCTAGCAAGTGGTTATTTAGAAACCGATTTAGGGAAACTATTTAACTTCAATAAAAATAATTCTTTGAAATATAAGATAAACCTTTCATGGAACAAAACTTACGCTAAAGATTTCAGCTGGGTACCGGCATTCAGCATTTCTGATTTCTACACAAACACAGTTGCAAAACTTGATGAAGGCTATAGAAACTACAAAACAGCATTGGTTGAAAATATACTCACCTATGATGGTACATTCGGGCAACACAAAATCAACGCAATGATCGGCCAAACATACCAAGCAGAAAATTACAATACGATCACTGGCCACGGTGAAGGTTTCTCCACTCCTTACTACAAAGAAATATCAAATGCAGAGACCACTACTAGTGCAAGTTCTAGCACAGAACATTATATTTCATCTTACCTGGCACGTTTAAATTACGAATACGGTGATCGCTACTTGCTATCAGGAACAATCCGTCGCGACGGCTCTTCACGTTTTGGTAAAAGCCATCGCTACGGTTATTTTCCATCAGTTGCAGTAGGTTGGAAAATCAATCATGAGAAATTCTTTAAAGTCGATGAAAACCTGATCTCTGAATTAAAATTAAGAGCAAGCTGGGGTGAACTCGGTAATGAGAATATTGGTGATTACCAATATATGCAAACAGTAAACCGAGGAGGTTACGTTTATAGTTTCAATGGAACCACTGTATACGGAAGTAGTGAATCGTCAGTCATTGATAATGATTTAAAATGGGAAAGCAAACGAATGGCAAATATAGGATTGGATCTTACCATGTTCGGACGTTCATTGGATCTCAGTGCAGAATATTATAATTCAAGAAGCACAGACCTGTTAGTGGGGGTCACCATACCTTATTCTGTCGGCTCCATCAATAGCTCACCAACAGTAAATGCAGGTACAATGGAGAACTCCGGTTTTGAATTAACAATGGCTTATCACAATCATAAGCACCCCTTTAGTTACGATATTTCAGCCAATGCATCCACATTACGCAATAGGGTGCTTCGTCTAAGTGAAAGTGGTACCCCTATCTATGGTAGTTGTTCAATTACTCAAGTTGGAAAAGAAGTTGGGCGTCAATATGGCTATGTGTATGATGGCATTTTCCAATCTCAAGATGAAATAAATGCAGCTCCATTTCAAAATGCAGCTACTGCTCCCGGTGATATCAAGTTCAAGAATCTAGATAATGACAACAAGATAACCGCCTCAGACTGTCAAGATTTAGGAAGTTCTATTCCTCACCTCTCATATGGCTTAAACTTCAACTGCAGTTATAAAAACTTTGATTTCTCAGTATTTGCACATGGAGTTGGAAACTTTTTGGTTGCTGATTACATTTATCGTGGTCTAATGCATACATCTGGTGGGTTAAACTGGCATAAAGACATCTTAAAAAGCTGGACGGCCACAAATACGAATACAAATGTTCCTCGTGTAGTATATGTAGATTCCAATGATAATGACCGTAACTCAAACCGTCCGGGATGGTTGCAAAATGGAGCATATTTAAAGATTGGTGATATACAAATAGGCTACTCCGTTCCCGAACATCTGATAAGCAAAGCTTTCTCTTCAATGAGAATCTATGCATCATGTCAAAATGTATGTACCATCTCCGGTTACAAAGGATATAATCCTGATTTTGCCGGTGGAGTATGGAATCCGGGATATAACTATTGTTCATATCCAACGCCCCGTACATTTATGTTCGGAATCAATATGAGTATTAAATAACTTCAAAAAGTAAGAGTATGAAAAATTATAGATATATACTGTTTGCGTCATTTATATTCACGATGTTGTTTTCATCGTGTGATGGTAAATTGGATGTCACTAACCCCAATAAGCAAACTTCATCCGATTTCTGGACTTCAGAAAGCGATATTGCAGAAGGTGTCATTGCCATCTATAACCGATTGATTCTTGACGGATCCTTTCAAAGAACAACCCCATTATTAGAAGATGTACGGGGCGACGATGTATTCTCAAAATCAGCATGGACTATATATCCACTAACTGGAACATTTACTGTCAATGCTGACTATGACGTTCTTTATTGGCCTTGGCGTGAATTCTATCAATTAATAGAAAAAGCCAATTTGGTATTTTATTATGCACCCAACATTACATTCAGTGACACGAATTATGAAAATCGCTTGCTAGGGCAGGCCTATTTTCTACGTGCCTTAGCATATTATGAACTTGCAGAAAATTACCAAAAAGTTCCACTGATACTTTCTCATCCAACCAATGCTAGTGAATATTATCCTTCAACTGCAACAGAGGATCAACTATGGTCTGCCATTATTTCTGATTTGAAGAAAGCCCAATCGATGCTACCAAAATCTTATGAAAGTGTTACCGGTGACGATAAAGGCCAAGTAGGCAGAGCCACATGGGGTGCTGCAACCGGATTATTGGGTAAAGCCTATATGATTCGTGCAAATTATGATAGTGCTGCCATTGAATTAAAAAAAGTTATTGACTCCGGAATTTATAAATTAGTGAGCAACTATGGAGACAACTTCACCATGAATAACGAAAATAATAGTGAATCGCTATTTGAAATTCAATTTACCAGCGGAGGTACAACTGAAAACTGGCTAGGTGATCCTACATCAGCATGGAAACAAGCCAGTTGTCAAGACTACTGTTATGGTATGTCTGCATTCGGTGCCTGGGAAGACTTTCATCCGACAAAATGGCTATATAACGAATTCAAAAAAGAGCGTTGTAATGACGGTACTCTTGATCCACGTCTTTATTGGACCATCGTTTCGTATGAACCTGAATATAGTAAATATACTGATGGCAGATCAAATCAAATTTTCGGAATATACCCGTATTCAACGAACAAGATAGATAGTACAAATACAACTATCTACTTAGCAAAATACACTTATGCACGTATCAGCGGACACACCTCCGAAGGTGATGGATTACGCGACAATTCAACAATTAACTATCGTTTTATGCGCTATTCGGAAGTTCTACTATTATACGCTGAAGCACTTAATGAACTTAATGGTCCCACCTCTGATGTATACAGCTATATTCAAAAGGTACGTGATAGAGCTAATCTTCCAGATCTGGCTACCACTAAGTCCAACCTAACTCAAGCAGAGATGCGTGAACAAATTGCTCATGAGCGGGCTCTCGAGCTGGGAGTGGAAGGCGTTCGTCTGTTCGATATTATGAGATGGGGATGGCTCAGTGATTCGGATAAACTTAATGAGTTAAAAAAGCATGATAGCGAATTTAACACTTATACGACAGGACATCAATATCTTCCTATTCCACAGGTTGAGTTAAATACAAATCCCAATTTATCAGGTAATTCTGCAAATTAATTAACTGTACAATTGCCAAGTGCCTCCTGCTCCATACGGAGTAAGAGACACTTGCTTAAGCACCTCTTTTAATACATGATTCATTATGAAAAAGTTTTTAATATACTCTTTTCTGTTTACATTGGCATTTTCAATGATTTCATGTGGAAGCAGTGGTAACGGTACAAGCGAACCGTCAACGACAACTGACACAACCACAACCTCATCTACATTTGATATCAACACAATCAAAGATACTTATGCAGATGTTGCCGCTTTCACATATTATGAAAGTTGGGGGAGCTATAATGTACACGATCCCTCTATAAAAAAATTCGATGACTATTATTATTGTTATAGCACTGACGTGGGATATGGAATAACCGTACGTTCCGGCATACAAATCCGTAAATCAAAAGATTTAGTAAAATGGACTTTTGTTGGATGGGTGTTCAGTTCGTTGCCTTCACTTGGGTCAACATACATTACCAATAACGGAGGCACACCTTACGATGCTCTTTGGGCTCCATATGTCATGAAGTATGGCTCTGAATACAGACTTTATTATTCACTATCTTCTGCTGTATCAAGACTAAGTTGTATTGGACTGGCAACATCAAGTTCTCCCACAGGACCATGGACAGAGAAGGGACTGGTTGTAACATCTGCCAATGACGCGACCACACAGACAAATGCGATAGATCCTACAATTATCACTACTGACGATGGGAAACAATACATGTATTATGGTTCTGCTTGGGATGGAATATACATGCTGCAGCTTAACCCTGAAACCGGACTAGCCATGACATCAGGCAATAAAGGTACACGAATAGCAAACAGAGGTTTTACGAACGGTGCTTATAACGGAAATATCGAAGGGTCTGAAATCATTTACAACTCTAGTCTTAAGAAATATTACTTATTCATTGCTTATGACTGGCTGCAAACAAAATACAATACTCGCGTATGTAGATCAGACTCTCCTACAGGCCCATTCTACGATTATAATGGTGTGGATGCCAACACCAATGTTGATCATGGTCCAATGATTATTGCTCCCTATCAGTTTACCGGTCATGACGGTTGGCAAGGAACATCACATGTCAGTGTATTCGATGACGGATCCGGACAATATTATATTGCCCATCAAGCACGTCCCAGCATTGATAGTAACTATATGGATCTTCATGTCAGAAAAATTTTCTGGACAAATGACGGATGGCCTGTTGCTTCACCGGAACGCTATGCATGGGAAAATAATAATACCATTTCTCAAGATAGTTTAGCTGGTACATGGGACTACATTTCATTAGGATATAAAGTGGTTCCAGGTTATTCCTCCACACAGACTGATCCAAATCTTCAAGTAGCAACAACATTAACCATTGCATCCAATGGTACATTCAATAGCAGCAGTGCCAATACATGGAGCTATAATGCTCCTTGGCTCACTCTAAAATGGAGTACCGGATACACTGATATAGTTTATGTTGCTAAAGGTCATGATTGGGAAAAGGCAAATCGTCCATCCACGATTATATTTACAGGTCTAAATAATAAAGGTACAGCTATTTGGGGAAAGAAATTAAAATAATCTGAAAACATTCAACCTAAATTAGAACAATTACAGCATTATTTCAAAACATGCAAATTGCATTTAATAAATATTCTTCAAACCATTGAAGATGAGAATAAAATGTAAAATGCATGTTTTACTTATTTACGTTAAACTCTGTTGCATTCCCCAAACCTCATTGAGTCATCTAATATTTCTTTCTATTTTGCCACAAAATAGTTACATTTGTAAAATACAAATCAAAAGAGATGAAGATTATGGATGAATTTGAAAACATTCCTTATCAAACAATTGATTGGGACACAGTGCCTGAAGAAAGGCACGATGGTGAAGAGGGTTTTGCTACATGGAAAACGCTTCAGTTTAAAGGTTTAAGAATCAGAATTGTAAAATATTCAAAAGGTTATCTGGCAAATCATTGGTGTCATAAAGGACACATACTCCATTGCCTCAAAGGAGAAATGGTCAGTGAACTCGAAGGCGGAGAAAAATTTACTTTAAAACCCGGTATGACTTATGTAGTGTCCGATAATCTTAGCTCCCACCGTAGTTATACCAAAGAGGGGGTGGAAGTACTTATCATTGATGGAGACTTCCTAAAATCTAAATAGCCTCTATCTGCAAAAAATTACCTAAAGCAAAATACACAGAAAATAAAAAGCCGGAACTTCATATTGTCAACTATGAATTCCGGCTTTAAAATGTAGCAATAGAGCATTACATTCTATCTAGAAATAAAGCTAGTGATTGATCGTGGAGGTAAATAGGTCAAAGAACCTTGTAATAAGCCAACCGGGGACAGATTCTCTCCTTTTTTATCTGAAGTACGATACATCTGCCACTTCAGTTTCTTCCCATTATTCATATCAAATTCAAACTTTTTCACGTCTTTCGAATAATTGATAGCAACCACTACCCATTGACCATCTTTGTTTCTATAGGCTGAGCACATAATACCTTTAGGATCTGTATCACCTTCCAACACCTTTTTTCCTTGCTCATTTTGAACACTTATTTTCACACGCACGGCACTCGGACGAATGAAGCGACTGTAATTTCCTAAAGCCCACATCAACTTTGAATCTACCACACGCCCCGTATGCCAGGCATTATTGCTATATACTCGCATAAGTCCATCCTTATAATCTCCACCAATAGCACGCCACCATTGCCAACTGGACGCCCCGGCACAGACAATATCATAATGAATAATTCGCGCTACATAAAGAGCCGTCTTCATGGTACGATCAAAACCTCCTCCGCCACCAATTTCCTCATCATTCCCCATTATGCAAGTTTCTGTCTGCCAAAATCCTATGTTGTATTTATTTAAGGTATCACGCAACTCACACCGAATATCGTGCAAGTTGCTCAAAGGTGTATTTGTCCAATAACTATGTCCAACTACTAGACGGGGTACATTCGGAGTCTCTCCCAAATAAGTAATAGCACTATCGGGGCTAAAGAAAGATCGAATGCCGTAGCCTCTTTGCCAATCAGTCATATTGGTGCGAAGCAAGCAACGATAATCTGACGATTCGTCTACCAATATCTTTGTATCCAGGCCCTTTGCCACAAACTTTTTACTGACACACTTCACTAAATGAGAAACCTCTTGATTCGTAGCCGGTGTACCTTCCTGTTTGGGCCCAATCCAGTTCCAATGTCCATCAGGTTCATTTACCGGACACAAATAATTGAATTTTATACTGTCATGTTTTTCTATGCCCTCAACCACAGTTGACAGAAAACGGGCATAGTCTTCATAGCAGTCTTTCTTTAGATTAAAAGTAGCGTCACGTCCGGTATTGGTCGCAAGTCCATTCTGAGTATAATAAACAGGGGGAGAATTCAGAAATGCTAAAAAATAATTCACACCCCGCTCTTTGGCCAATTTTAAAAAGTGACGTTGTCCCTGTTGCTTACTCCAATTATAAGTACCGTCAGACTGTAAGAAACATTCTGTACGTGTTCCTGATGAAATACAGCTTCTATCTCCTTGTTCGAAACTCCCTGCGCCTACATTAAATCTCCATATAGAGAGTCCAATGCCTTTCGGTTGCCCATTTGCTCCATTTTGTGTACTAAACAACCAATCGGCTATTTGCTCCTGTTGCTTTTGGGGCCACAATCCCACAAACTGCATACTCCATGCATCCGATGCACCAAAATGTTCCATCGTCTGGCAAGTCTGAGTTGTTTCTATTTTATAATGCACAACTGTACCTGACCATCCGCTGGTCGCAAAGAGAAAGAATAATCCTTCAAGAATTAATAACCTACTGTATTTCATATTTGCCTATAAAGATATTAGTTAAGCTCGTACACTAAAGTTGCTACCGACTTTGCAGGTATAATTCCTGTTTGATAATCCGGTTCCAATTTCAAATCTTTCGCAGCAGATGTTGTATATTGTTGTAAAGATTGTACTTTCTTGCCCATACTTTGAATATCCGTATTTATTTTAACAGATTTCTTTGTCGTGTTCGTATAGATTACGACAAGCTTGTCTTTGCTCGGTGATAAATAAGCAGAGCCAAAGAAAGTATTTGATTGTTGAGGAATATCCAATGCCACGCGCTGATATCCCGGGCGTACAAACAAGCTGTAATTACCCAGTACCCATAAATTCTTTCCGGCCGAATAGGTTCCACTTTTTGCTATATCTCCATAGTCACCATCTGCCGGTGTGATACGAATCAAATAAAAACGGCTTTTCTGACTCCAGCGTTCTTGAGCCGCACTTGTCCAGTATGACCATGAACTTACATTCGCCGTAACCAAATCATGATGTATCACTTTTGACATGGCAATGGCCAAATCCATATACGAAGCATCGTCATATTTCGGGCAATCTTCATACCCTTCTCCCATCATACTCCATTCTGTTTGATAAACTTTCAAGTTATATTGTTGAGCGGCAGTGTGTACTTTACTACGTACATCATTCAGTGTATTCCAATTCAAGTCGGTCCAATAACTATGCCCGCAAACAATGGCTGGCATATGTGTTAAACCACCGATATAATCCTGTGAACTTGGATCAAAAAAATCTTTAATCACATTACTGCGTGCTGCGCCTACATCACTGGCTGTTTCATAAAGATAATTCCAGGCTCCAGCTTCGGCAAGAAGCATTTTCGTATCACTCAACCCTTTTGTAGTCAAACTTTTGTCCAATTCCTTAGCCAATCGTGCTATTTCACTGTTTTGCCATCCGCTTCCTTCTTGTCCGCTAGCCCAATTGTATTGAGGTTCATTCACCGGACTGATCAAAGGAATCGTATACCCATTTTGTTGAAAGTGCTGAGTTACAGTCGATAAAAAATCAGCATATTTAGTATAACAATCATCTTTTAAATTACTGTATGCACCCATGTTTGAATAACCTTTCCCGTTACGTGTATAATACACTGGAGGAGTATTGCTGAACAATACAAATTGGTTGCAACCATAATTTTTAGCCTGCTGCATAAAATACTGCTGACCTTGAGCTTTTGTCCAATCATATGTTCCGTCTTCCGATAAAAAGCATTCAGCCCTACGGGTCTTATCATCTATTCCACTTGCATCTCCTTGTTCTGTAGTTCCTCCACCCACATTCACCCGCCACATTGACAAGCCAATACCGTCGGGAGTTCCTGAATTTATATTTTGAGAGAACAATAATTTGGCTATCCCCGCTTTGGATGTAGCATCCCAATATTTACCGATATAATCCATCGTCCATGCATCCGAAGCTGCAAAACCGTCAATGGTTTGGTAAGTTGTCGCGGCATTTACCGTCGCACTTACAGTCGTATCAGCACTCACCTGAAGAGTATAATCAGGCGAGAAGGGTTTATCTTCGCTACATGAACATAGCGTTGCCAAATAAGAAAGCCCTAGAAAGATATATATTTTTTTCATACTATTAGTCGCTATTCATTAAAAGTAAAAATGTTATCCTGAAAAATCAATCTTTTAAACCTATCCTTTAATATCCGGGATTCTGTACAATACTTCCACTTGACATTGTCACTTCTGTGGAAGGTATCGGGAACAGTTCATCGCGTCCTTCTTTAAAATTAATACCCTTATTGCTATTTTCTTTCTGATTTGTCTTCTCATACTTATCGGTAGACGTTTCCATATTGTATTTTACAAACGTACCATTTGTTCCCATAATATCGCTAATTGCCACTTTGCCGTCATCATCTTTCCAACGACGCAAGTCATACAAGCGATTGTCCTCCAAAGCCAGTTCCAAACGACGTTCCAATCTTATCGCATTACGAAGTACTTTCCCGGTAGAAGTCACAGGAGACAAGCTTACACGTGCTCTCACTTTATTCAATGCCCATTGTGCTTCACCATCATGGCTCAATGCATTTTCCACTTCTGCATACATTAATAGAACATCTGCATAACGCAATAACCGATAGTTCAAAGGAATATGCGGTGCATCATAAGGAGTCGGGCGTTTACTTACGGGTATATATAATTTGCGTGTTACACGTCCCGACTTGTGTTCATCCGCTTTAATCGGATAAGGCTTATCCGCTGTCCAAGCAGGATCACCCGGCACGGAAGTAGCACCATTTTTTATAATGGTCCATGCCAAACGTATGCTATCTCCGGCATCTTTATATGCATTTTCCAAATTACTTGTCGGCAATCCCCAAGACCATCCCGAGTCATCGCGAGATCCGCAAACAACAGAGATTCTTTCACCTAAATTATAAGTAATATCACTGTTTGTCTGAACTTCAAATAATGATTCTATACTATTATTATGGTCTATACTCCATACATCTCCAAAATTAGGAAGAAGATCATACTCAGGTGTATTGGCTGAATATGTTCCACGGCAAGTAACTTGCTGTAACAAATCTTCAGCTTCAGTATATTTTTCTTCATACAAATACACCTTTGCCAATAGTCCTTGCGCTGCTCCTTTGGTCGCACGTCCCAAGTCATTGCTGCTATACCCGCTTTTTTTAGGGAGGTCGGAAATTGCATCGGTTAGATCCTGCTCAATCTGTGCATAAGTTTGCGCTGCAGTAGCTTTTTGTATACCTTGAATTTCTGTTGGCATTTTCAATCCCAAAACTAAAGGGACACCACCAAAATTCTTCAAGAGATCAAAATATTGAAAAGCCCTCAAAAACTTAGCTTCAGCAATATATCTCTTTTTCAAAGATTCATCCTGAAAGGTCACACTCGGAATTTTTTCAATAGCGACATTGCACCTCAGAATACCTTTGTAACGATATTGCCAGAAGTTTTGACAACCGTCACTTGCCGAATATGTATTTCCCGTATAGTGAGCTAAATCACGATAAGCTCCCGGATCTTGAGTTGTGTTCCCCATCCACATGTCATCCGAACACATATCACCAATAATATAGAATTTCTGTATTTGCCACCAATCATCATAAAAAATAGATTGATAGCATCCCGTAACTTGTTGTTTGCATTCATCTTCTGTTTTAAAATACTCGCTCAAATCTTGTTGTCCCAGGACCGGTTCATCCAGAAAACTGGAACATCCGGTAAGAGACAATGTTAATGCGGCGGCCATTGATAGCCCTATGATATATTTTTTCATGGTCTGTAATTTTAATTAGAAATTCATATTTAATCCAAAAAGATAGGTGCGTGGATTAGGATAACCAGCCCAATCAATGCCTGCTTGGGTTACACTACCCAAAGAAGCTGCTTCCGGATCCATCCCCGAATATTTGGTGATGGTAAATAAATTCTGAGCTGAGAAAGAGAATCTCAATGTCACTTTCCTCATCAAGTTTTTCGGCAAGGTATATCCGATCTGCAATAATTTGCAACGGAAATATGAGCCGTTCTCCACGAAGAACGTAGAAGGACGCTTGTAATTCATATTCGCATCATTCACTGACAGACGAGGTATATTGTTGCTGGTTCCTTCACCATGCCATACTTTATTATATGTTCCTGCATATACATTTTCGCCACCTACGCCTGAGTATTTACCCTTAGTAGTATTAAATACATCGTTTCCCAAAGTTCCATAGAAATTAGCCAAAAGATCAAAGTTCTTGTATCCTACATGACCGTTAACACCTATCATCAAATCAGGGAATGGATCACCAATATATTTTTTATCTTTCTCATCCAGCACGCCGTCATGGTTCAAGTCCTTGTAACGAATATCACCGGGCTGAGCATTCGGCTGAAGAATTTCGCCATGTTCTCCGGTATGAGAAGTCACGTCCGTTTGATTTTGGAAAAGACCGTCTGCTACATATCCATAGAACTGGCTGATTTTATGTCCTTCTTCATTGCGGATAATGTAATCGCCATTAAAACTTCCTGTATAGATCGGTTCACCCAGCAATTTAACTGCTGTATTCTTTACAGAAGAAAGGTTCACTCCTATACCATAGCTGAAATCGCCTTTATGATCTTCCCAATTCACAGAAGCTTCCCAACCTACGGCTTTCATACTACCTACATTTTCCCACATTTGTCCGTTCCACATCGGATAACCCAAAACCAAAAGGTTATCTTTCTTCATCAACATATCATATGATTTCTTGTGAAACCAGTCAGCAGTTATGGTCAATCGATTGCTCAAAAGCGACATATCCACTCCTACTCCGAAATCTTCTACAGTTTCCCATTTCACTTTCGTATTCCCTATAGAACCGACCGATGTACCGATTTGACGGCTAGCATCCGAGCCAAATACATAATCAGAAGAACCGATAGTAGACTGATAGGCTGAATTATCAATATTTTGATTACCTACACGTCCCCAACCGGCACGTACTTTCAAATTATCAAAGATATGTTGGTTTTTCATAAAATTCTCACCGGTCACGCGCCATGCTACAGATGCAGCAGGGAATGTAGCATATTTGCTACCTTGCACAAATTTTGAAGAACCGTCCACACGTACGGATGCTGTTACATAGTAACGATCATTATAATTATACATTACACGTCCCAAATAAGAAATCAATGAAGAGTATGCATTAACACCCGATGATTTTTGATTTTGAGTACCTGCATTCACATATCGGAGCGTCTCATCATTTGAAGGAGTGTTATCACGTGATCCGGATAAGGTGTAATCCTGAAAACGCTCCATCGTATAACCACCCATTAAATTTAAATTATGTTTCTTGTTGAACGTGTGCATATAAGTAGCTGTATTCGTCCAGTTCCAATCCACCCAATTTTCTGCAGAACGTTTGACCGTACTTGTTTCAGCCTGCTCCAAATTATCAATAAAGAATTGAGGAGTAAAACTATCTGACAAACGGAAACGTGCATTAATGCCGAATTGCGAACGAAGAATCAGACCTTTAATCGGCTCAATACTTACAAACGGAGTAGCCAACAATCCATATTCATCACTCTTTGAATCCTGACGGGCCAAACTCCCAGCGGGGTTCCATACCTGACTATTATGAGAGCGTGCATAGTTACTGTATTGATTGCTTCCCCATTCACTTTGAGGACGCATCACTGGAGTCGTTGGATCCATAGCCATGATATTCCCCATCAAATCAGGGGTATCATTCCAATTCTCATATTTGGGAGTAAAATCAATTCCGGCTTTTACTACTTTATTGAAATTATATTCCATACTGAAACGAGCTGTTAACTTTTGCCAATCGCCTGACGTGTATTGAGACTTTTGCTTAAAGTAACCGATATCCGTTGAGAACAAAAATTTGTCTGTACCTCCGGAAAAACCAAAATTGTAATTTTGAAGCAATGCAGTACTGCGCATACATTCTTTCCACCAATCAGTTCCTTCTGCATCAGTAATGTTATCCTTGCTATTATATACAGGTTCATTGCCATCATTGATATATCTTGCTTTAAATACATGTTCGTATTCAGATGCTTTTGCCATTTTCGGTTTTGCCAACGTCTGTAGACCGAGGGACGTAGAAAAAGTAAACTTAGTTGCTCCTTTCTGACCTTTTTTTGTAGTAATCAATACTACACCATTAGACCCTCTAGTACCGTAAATAGCTGCAGCCGAAGCATCTTTCAGCACTTGCATACTTTCAATATCATCTTGATTCAGAAAATTGACATTGGTCCCTACCGGCATTCCATCCACAACATACAAAGGGTCTGAACCGTTAATAGTGGATACACCTCTAATGATAACACGAGGTACAGAACCGGGGCTACCACCTGTCGTGATCTGCACGCCATTTATCTTTCCCTGCAATGAATTCATTACATTACCTGAATTCAAAGTTTTTAGATCATCGCCTTTAATAGCTGAAATAGAACTGGTCAAATCACTCTTTTTAACCGTACCGTAACCGATCACCACCACCTCATCAAGGCTTGAGACATTTTCGGTCATTTCCAAATTAATAGAGGATTGTCCGTTCAGTTTTATCTCTTGGGCTTTGTAACCGACCATTGAAAAAACTATTGTAGCATTCTTTGATACATTAGTCAATGTGTAGTTACCATCCAGATCTGTCATAGTTCCATTATTGGTACCTTTTACTATGACTGTCAGGCCAATCATCGGTTGTTTATCATTTGCTGAAATGACTTTACCGGTCAACTTTACTTGCTGGGCAAAAAGGCTCACAGTAAAGAATGATAATAATATGAATAGATATTTCTTCATGTTTTTATGGCATTTTATTAATAGACTCATTAATCAATAGGATATAATTTTGAACGTAGTAAATAAGTATCGAATTTAAACATATACTTACCACTCTTCTTTACGGTAACCGTACTCATATTCTTTCCAGCATTTTTAGTGTTATATTCATTTTCACCTGAATCAATATCTCCGTCTTCAAAGCGCCAGAATGGTTCAACCCACCATCCCCATGGGTGCTGAGGAGTAATCGTAAATTGAATTTGTGTACCGGCAGTAAGAGTCATTTGTCCATAGAAAAGAAATTTATTATTGGCATCCTGTGTCAGGATAAAAGGACTGGAAGTACTCCAGCTCGGTGTTCCCGGTAATCCAATTCCAGCCAATCCTAGTTGCAATGGCATCGTTCCGGCTGTAGGATCAGAGTCATTCAAATAAACTTGCTTTCCAATCCCCAAAGGCGTATCATTAGGAACAAATGAATTCACACTATACGCTCCTGTTTTTGTATTAAACGTTATCTCATAATAACCTATTGCAGGCAGTACAATCGGTTGTGAATAATCGGGTTCATCAGTCAATGTGCTTGTATTATCAGGATTAATGCCGAAGCAGATTGGTGAGAAATCTGTTTTTTGCGGTATGAAACGGATCTTTGTATTGGCTGCTTCCGAATAATATCGTGCTCTATATTGATAAGCTCCAGTATGTTCCACTAACATAGGTATACCGAATAAATCACTTGTCAATTGCTTCACATCCGTTACATCTGTCAAATACATTTTAGCGAAATCAGGCATTTGAGATACACTCACAACGCTGTTTGCCACCACTTTATTCGCGAATTTATCTACAGCGGTTATAGTCATTTTATATTTAGCCTCTTTTGAAGGAAGAATATATGACTTGGTTGTTTCCAACTCTTTCACACCTCCGGCTGTAATACTATCCGATATATTCAGATCAGGAATAGTAATTTTCACATAATCCAATGCTTTGTTATCATCGGCAGTGAAATGTACCTTTAATGTAGTCTGATCTTTTATCAACACCGTAATAGCCGTATCGGGAACTGTAGCAAAGGTGGGAGCTGTAAAGTCTCCATCCATAGTAACCAATAACGTAGCATCCGTGGTACGGCCTCCTATATCAGTTGCAGTCACCTTAATAGGAAAGCTGTTGCCGGTAAGAGTCGTTGATGAAGTATAGCTATAATTTAAATCGTAAGAATTAAGCGGTTTACCATAGATGTCAATCAATTCTATAGTCTTGTCCAATGATAAATCCGAATTTTGAAGTCTGATAGACCGAAGTCCGTCATTGTCGGTCACTTTGCCGGAAATAGCAAAAGCACGTCCTAATTCTGTTTGAATGTGCTCAGTGCTTAATGTAATAATAGGACTCTTTCCATCCACCGTCGGATAGTCATTATCACTACATCCGATGTTGAGAAAGAGTGTTGCAAAAAATGTCCATAGTAAGACAGGATGCAAAAACTTAATCTGCTGATAATTCATAATAAAAGATGTTTTAAGATTAATAATCGATAAGCTCACATAGTATCAGATGTCTGAACTACGTGGCAAAAATAGGATATACTTTCCTTAAATGCCGTACACAAATCATGCATAAAAGGTATCAAATCATGCATTGAACGATTTATAGTCTAAGAATAGAGATTTTATTTTTATCTTTGCCACATCGAGAAACGAGATAAGGTGCACTGGTTTTATGGAAAAAAAATTCATTCTTATTTTTATATTTTTGCCTTTGTTGTCATTCGCACAACCCTATGCGGTAAAGCAACTGAACCTGGAAAAAGGACTTTCCAATAATTTTGTTGTCAGCATCGCCCAGGACAAGCAAGGCTTCTTATGGTTCGCCACCGAAGAAGGGTTGAACAAATTTGACGGATCCCACTTTATTGCTTATTATAAAGAACAAGGATCACAAAACAGCATTACAGGCAATGAATTGAATTGCGTACTGGATGATCCTATAGATTCAATACTTTGGATCGGTACACAGCGTTCGGGATTGAATGCCTATGACTATATACACGATTCATTCAAATATTATTTGCACAACGCCAAGAATCCTCATAGCCTCGTCACGAATGACATTACCAACATACAACCTGCAACCAATGGCAATTTGTGGGTTACTACTTATTGGAAAGGGATAGACTACTTTGATAAAAAAAGGCAACGTTTCATTCATTACAATCAACAAACGGTTCACAGTCTTGCCAGCAACCACGTGTGGAGCGTAGCGGACAGTGGCAACGGTATATTGTATATCGGTCATGTACACGAAGGCTTCAGTATACTTTATATTAAAGAGAAGCGGGCAAAGAACTTCAGAAATAATCCGCTTCAAATCAACAGCCTCCCGGGCAATGATGTGCATTGTGTATATAGAGACAAAACCGGAAATATATGGGTAGGTACTGACAAAGGATTGGCATTGTTTGATCCTGTTAAAGAAGATTTCATCTCTTTTTCCAAAAACAACAGCACATTGTCAAATTGCATTTTTGACATCCGTCAATTTGATGACAATAAACTATGGGTGGCAACTGAATTCGGTGGAATAGCCATTCTGGACTTATCGCAACGAATGTACCTGTTGTCTCAGCAAATACCATTGCAATACATAAAAGAGGGCGATGACAAATATAGCTTGACAACCTCCAGCGTACGTTGTATTTTTCAAGATTCCTACAAGAATGTATGGGCAGGATTATGGGGAGGAGGAGTCAACTTCCTTAGCTATGACTCATCTCTGTTTAATGTACTTTGCTATTCTTCGTTGCAATCATCGCTCAACAACCTCAATACTAAAGCTGTTATAAGTGCATGTGTAGACAAAAACGGTAAACTTTGGGTAGGAACAGACGGAGGAGGGATCAATGTGTTTGACAAAGGAAAACGAATACATGTCTATAAAAAGGAGACCGGTGATCTTAGTGGAAATTCCATTCAGGCTGCATTTTGTGATTCTCGGGGAAATTTATGGTTCGGTATCTTTAATGGCGGAGCCTATTACTATGACATGCACAACGGAAAACTTCATCAAATATTTCCCCGTGAGAAAAAGAATGCGGATGTCCGATCTTTTTTTGAAGACAATACTCATCAAATATGGATCAGCACAAGCGACGGAATCTATAAGGCAAACTTGGAGAATCAGCAGATAATCACCCATTATGGATTGACAAACAGCTTGGTGAGAAGCATTTTAAAAGACTCAAAAGGCCACATTTGGGTGGGTACATTCGGAGGTGGTGTAGGAGTATACACAAGCGACTTTAAATTTATCCGCATGTTCAACACCGATGCCCATTTTCCATCCAATACCGTCAACCAAGTATATGAAGATAAGGAAAAGCGAGTGTGGGTGGCAACCGGGGAAGGACTTGTTTGCTTCTCTCCAGCAAAAGGATGGAACTACAAACTTTATGGATGGAACAGCGGATTAAATAATGTGCATATCAGAGCCATCAGCGAAGACAATCCTGGTAATATATGGATAAGTACCAACAAAGGCATCAGCTGTTTAATGAAAGGGCAAGAGAAATTCAGCAATTATGATCATCATGACAATGTGCCCATGGGAAGCTTCGCCAGCGGATGTATCACCCGACAAAATGATGGAACTCTCTACTTCGGCTCCATCAATGGACTTTGCTATTTTAATCCGAAAAAAGTATTAGCCAAACGAAATGCTCCCCCTGCAATTATTACAGGAATGAGGATTTTCGGTTCACTAAATGAATCTGAGAATAGTGAAATGGAAGAATCATTGATATCCGACAAAAAAATCAAATTAAACCATACACAAAATAATTTCAACATTTCGTTTAACGTGCAAAACTATGCAATGGCCGATCAAGTGGAATACGCATACATGCTTGAAGGACTGGATGACGAATGGTATACAGTAAATGATAATAATATAACTTTCCGTAATATTCCCCCTGGGAAATACAGACTTCTGATCAAAACACGCATTCGAAATCAGGAATGGTCAAAAGATATCACAGCCAAAGATATACAAATTGCTCCTCCCCTGTGGCTCACCGGATGGGCAAAATTTCTCTACTTATTGGGTACTATAGTTGCATTAGTCGTATCTTTCCGTGCCTATAATCGTAAAGTTAATTTGGAATATCTATATGCCTCCGAAAAAAGGAATCATGAGCAAGAACAGGAGCTCAACAATGAACGCTTGCGTTTCTACACCAATATTACTCATGAATTGCGAACCCCATTAACCCTTATTTTAGGTCCATTGGAAGACATGATTCAGAGTAAAACACTTCCGCCAAAGGATCAGCATAAAATTTCAATCATTCACCAAAGTGCACTGCGGCTGTTCAACCTGATAAACCAAATTCTTGAATTCAGGAAAACGGAAACACAAAATAAGAAATTATGTGTAAGCCGCGGAAACATAGTAGCCACCGTTTATGAAGTAGGATTGAAATATAAGGAGCTCAATCAGAAAGCAGATGTTAACATTCAAATTCAGGTGGACCAAGAAGATATATCCATCTATTTCGACAAAGAGATTGTCACAATCATCCTAGACAACTTGATATCAAATGCAGTAAAATATACTGAAAAAGGAAGCATCACCATTAGCATTTGCCAAACACAGATAGAGACTCTCAATTATGTGGAAATGAAAATTTCCGATACTGGATACGGTATATCTACGGATGCCTTGCCACATGTATTCGACCGCTATTATCAAGAAAACGGCGAGCACCAAGCATCCGGGACCGGTATAGGACTGGCATTGGTGAAAAACTTAGTCACACTGCACGAGGGAGAAATTTGGGTAGACAGCACATTAAATAGGGGTAGTTCTTTTTATTTCCGTTTATTGGCTGATAACACCTATCCAGGCAAATTGCATGCCGACTCGGAAAAAATAGTCGTAGACGATAAAACTATTTCCGACAATCATCAGGAAGAAGACACTGAGTCTACGGAAAAGAACAGACCCATTTTGTTGGTGGTTGAAGACAACCAGGATATACGAGATTATATAGCCAACGCCTTCAGCGAACAATTTGATGTAAAAACAGCAGAAAACGGCAAACAGGGTTTGGAGCAAGCATTTGATTCTATTCCCGATATTGTCGTCAGCGATATTATGATGCCAGGAATGGACGGGACCACTTTGTGCCGAAAGCTGAAAGAAGATGTGCGTACCAGCCATATCCCTATTATCCTGCTGACAGCAAAGGACTCCCTTCAAGATAAGGAAGAAGGCTATCAGGCCGGTGCAGATTCTTATCTGACCAAACCATTTAGTGCATCATTGCTACTGAGCCGCATTCAGAATTTATTGGAACAAAGGAAGCGATTGTCTGAAAAGATTGCGACTGCTCCGATGCCCGATTGGGGCGAAAAACGAACGATTATAACTGATGCACTGAACAAATTAGATCAGGATTTCATTCATAAAATAGACCATCTGATTGAAGAACGACTTTCCTCCGATAAAATTGACATCGGTTATCTTGCAGAAAATCTCTGCATGAGCAATTCCACCTTGTATCGAAAAATGAAAGCCCTCACCGGACTATCTACGAATGAATATATCCGTAAAGTAAAAATAAAACATGCCGAGCAACTCCTTCTTGAAGGGAAATACAGCATATCTGAAATTGCTTTTAAAATAGGAATTAACAGCACAGGCTATTTCCGCCAATGTTTCAAAGACGAATTCGGCATGGCACCTTCCGACTATTTGAAAAAGCTCAAATCGGAATAGAAATTTCCGTATAAAATGATGAATAAAAAGCAATTTGCCCCTCACAAATGGGTAAATTGCTTTATTTATATCCCTTTTTGAATGATATATCACCCTTTAACATACAACTTTTTATTTATATTTGCCACTGCTAATCATTATAATAGAAAACCATGAGAAACAATATTATTTTCTTTTTATTCTTTTCTGTTTTTGTTCACTGTGGTAATATACAGGCGCAAAATCACCAAACATTTGCTATAGGTGACCGTACATTTCTTTTAAACGGAAAGCCGTTTGTGATAAAAGCAGCTGAAGTGCATTATACACGTATTCCACGCCCCTATTGGGAACACAGAATTCAAATGTGCAAAGCATTAGGTATGAACACGCTCTGCCTCTATATATTTTGGAATGCACATGAACCACGTGAAGGACAATTCGACTTCAAGGGGCAGAATGACATTGCTGCATTCTGCAAACTGGCACAAAAGTATGGCATGTACGTCATTGTCAGACCGGGCCCATATGTCTGTGCTGAGTGGGAAATGGGTGGCCTGCCCTGGTGGTTGCTCAAAAAGAAAGACATTAAACTTCGTACTCTTGATCCTTACTTCATGAAACAAGTGGGTATCTTCATGAATGAAGTGGGCAAGCAACTCGCTCCATTGCAATTGGCAAATGGAGGGAACATCATCATGGTACAAGTGGAAAATGAATATGGATCCTATGGCACGGACAAACCTTATGTGTCAGCGATACGAGACTGTGTAAAAGCATCCGGATTCAACAAAGTTTCTCTCTTTCAATGTGATTGGAGCAGCAACTTTACTCACAATGCATTGGATGATCTACTTTGGACCGTCAACTTCGGGACAGGAGCAAACATTGACGAACAATTCAAGAAACTAAAGGAACTGCGTCCTAATACGCCACTGATGTGCAGCGAATTCTGGAGCGGATGGTTTGATCATTGGGGACGTAAACATGAGACACGACCGGCTAAAGACATGGTACAAGGTCTCAAGGATATGCTTGACAGAAACATTTCATTCAGCCTCTACATGACTCACGGAGGTACAACCTTCGGATGGTGGGGCGGTGCAAACAATCCCGCTTATTCAACGATGTGTTCATCTTATGACTATGATGCACCAATCAGTGAAGCAGGATGGGTCACACCCAAATACACACTATTACGTGATTTACTGAAACAATACGAACCCAAAGGATATAAACTGCTTGAAGTACCAGCTGCAAAGCCGGTCATCGCCGTTCCGGCTATACATTTCAAGAAAGTGGCTCCTCTATTTGACAATCTGCCTTCTCCAAAGTATTCAGAGAACATTCAGCCAATGGAGCAATTCGATCAGGGATGGGGACAAATACTCTATCGCACCACCCTACCCGAACTCGCAGATTCTACTCTTATCAAAATTACCGAAGTACACGACTGGGCTCAAGTCTTCGTAGATAGAAAATTGATTGCCCGCTTAGATAGAAGGTTGGGGCAATTCACCACCAAACTGCCTCCCGTGCATCAAGGAGCACGACTGGATATTTTAGTAGAAGCCATGGGACGCGTCAATTTTGATAAATCCATACACGACAGAAAAGGGATCACAGATAAAGTGGAACTGCTACCAAACAACAAAGCAGCTGTTGAACTCAGTGGATGGAAAGTCTATAGCTTTCCCGTTGACGACAATGCATTCCTCGAAAACAAGAAATACGTTACCTCCGGGAGATACAACGGACCGGCTTACTACAAAGCAACATTCAATCTTGAAAAAACCGGAGACACTTTCCTGGATATGCGCTCATGGGGAAAAGGCATGGTATGGGTCAACGGACATGCCATGGGACGTTTTTGGGAAATCGGGCCTCAACAGACTCTCTTTATGCCGGGTTGTTGGCTCAATAAGGGTGAAAACGAGATCATCGTACTCGATCTGAAAGGGCCGACAGAAGCTTCCATTCAAGGACTAAAGAAACCTATATTGGACATGCTTCGCGTAAAGACACCCACCGTACACCGTAAAGAGGGAGAAAAGTTGAACCTATCTGCCGAAAAACCTGTATTTACAGGAACATTCAAACCCGGCAACGGATGGCAGGAAGTGAAATGGGCACAACCACAGGAAGCCAACTATTTCTGCTTGGATGCAATCAGCTCACAAGACGAGACAAATGTAGCAGCCATAGCCGAAATGGACATTTTGGACCAGAACGGTAACCCCATTCCCAGAACAGACTGGAAAATACGGTACGCTGACAGCGAAGAGATTCGTAGCGGCAACTATAGTGGCGACAAAATCTTCGACTTACAAGAATCCACTTATTGGATGACGGTTGACAATGCAGCCTATCCACACCAAATTGTCATTGACCTTGGGAAGAATTACTCGGTAAGCGGATTCAGATATCTGCCACGTGCCGAAAAAGGATTCCCCGGAATGATCAAGGACTATAAGGTCTATCTGAATAAAACTGATTTCAAATACTGATAGCTGATATACATGATCATGCAAAAGATTCGAAAGACTATTTTGCATGATCATTATTTATTCTCACCACTCTATACTTATTCCCCGTATTCATATGCACTTTAGGTATATTCATCGCTACCAATGTTTTAATAAAACGATTGATCGTTGATCCACGCATAGCGGCTGGATTGGCTTGACAAGCTTCACTGTAGAGTTCGGCTGCCGACAAAAACAACACATCCTTTTCATTGGCTCTTGCCGAACGAAAGATACAATTGAAGACATCCTGTTCCACAAACATTTTGTTGTATTCGGTGTTTCGCTGCATTATTTCCGATTCATCCTCTTCGGTATACCAATAACGGGCACCACCTTTCAGTTCATGTAGTAGTTGGGCATAAATCTGACTGTGATCAATGGGTGAACAGTCTATTTTCCCTTCAGGCTCAATGCAGATGAAACGGCGACTTCCCGTTGGATCCGTTAATAAATCCTTGCAATTGGATGTCGCTATAAATGAAGCTGTACGGTGCAACTCACAAAGACCTTGTTGATAAGCACTGTTACCACATCTGTGCCCCGTTGCTGTCTTCGTGCAACTCACAAAGACCTTGTTGATAAGCCTTATTCACATTCATCCCTGCCATCTGCATCAAGTTTTTCAGTGATGCCATTCCCTTAGAAGAATATTTGTCGATCTCATCCAAATTAATAAGTGCAAACTCCGCCAACTTCTGCTCCGCACGTCCTGTGGTAGAGATATTCAACCGATCCATATAATAAGATTGCAATGCCTTAGGAAGCAGTAATTTACAGAAGGTCGATTTCTGCCGTCCTTGTCGCTTGCTGATGATGACCGGTGCCACACTGTTGCCGTGCAATTTATTCAATCCCATCCATTGGGCTGTCACGGCAAGCATCCATGTATGGAAATGGTTTACCCAATAGTCCGTGTGGGATACACGTTCAGCAAGTGGAGTGATGCGGTCGCAGCCGTCCCATTCAGGTAAATGGCGTAAATAGTCGATTATTGGATGACATGATTTCACATTGATGGATTCCACATGGCGACGCACATCCTTGTCCCAACAGTTCACGCCCTGTTTGCGAGCTTCAGTACACATGGCATTCAATACGCGGTGTGTCACTTTCCGGAAAGCTTCGCGAGAATTTGCAGGTCGATATTCAGTTTGATCCGTCACCACATTATAATGCAAGTCGTAGTGGGCATCCATAAATATTTCCAGTTTGATAATTTCCTTTGCTGTGTCCTCCACCTCTTTGGCAAGAGAAAACTCATGGGAAATATCCTTCTTTTGTACAGTAGTAGTAATAGTTTCATTCTTCTTTGAAACAGTTGAGCACACCTTCGTTTTTTGATCGTCGTTCATAAACTTAGTCCTTGATTCCAAGTTCCATTGAGCATCCGGGTCTCCCGTTGCCCAAAACATTGAAAAATTTGTTATCATATTCTTTCTCTTTTTTTTTGAGATGCAAATATACGGCAGCCGAAAAACCCATTGTGACTTTATGTGACTCTTTGTGCGCTTTTGTGAGTTTTTGTGACGATTTATTTTTTATTTATATTTATTTAATAATAGTTCACGTAAAAGAAAGACCTCAATCATAGATGGCAAAGCATCCGACTGACAAACTTTAATCATTTCCTCACAGAACAAGACTATCCCAAACATGAAAAATTCATTCACCATTCACATCCCTTTATTCATGGGCGTTCCATGATGAACGAGTGAAGGCTCCACTTCAATATACAGCCTTCACAATTTTCACTTTACAGGATTCATTCCAATATTTGTTTTTTACCAAAAAAGAAGATTGATAGATGTATACGATCCATGATATATGAAACAAGGAAACAGCCGGCAATAGAAAAGGCAACAGCGACACACATAAAACAAATACCAGTCGGATCAAACGCAAAAACGGGAATAAATAACTTAGAAAGGATAGTAAAAATAGGAGAAAACAACAAGATAACGAGAGTATTTCTTCCTATATAATTAGTAACATTCTTCACAGAGGAAGGGATATAACGATACAAGGCCAGCAAAAGGCTAACAACTAAATAAGTGATAACGACTCCACTTAGCAAGGCTCTATTCAAGTTTTGAGAATAGCAGCATAAAACAATGAGTGGAATAATTGAAAGCAACGACGGTTGAAAGAAAGATAAAAAAGTTTTGCTACGTCTTTTAACCCAAACGCCTATCAAGAAATACATTGCATTTTCAAAAGACAGCAAGTTCAACGGAGAGCATGACACAAGAAACAAGGATAATCCTAAAACAATAAGATTGGACAATTCCGTCTTTCCTATATCAAGCCTGTATATTACATAATAAAAAACATCACAGATTATAATGGTATGGAAATACCAATAAGGGCCCAAAGGTTCTTTAAATATTTTTTCAAGTACAATCTTTATATTCAGTCCATCTATATGTTCCCGTATAGGTAAGATGGATGCCATAACCACATAGCCTGATTCCATGATGACATATGGGATAAAGATCCATAACAACATACGAAAAAAGGATTTAAAATCCTTATTTATATTAACCAAGTATCCGGACAGAATCAAAAAAGCCGACATATGAAAAGTGTATACAAGTTCCTTTGCATAAGGATATTTGTCTCCAAAATACACGAGGTGGAACATAACCATCAAAATAATAAAGATAGATTTTAAATAATCTAACTCTTGAATTCTAGTTTTCAGCATGTGTTAAAAATAATAATTAAATAAGCATTGTACAAAGATCTAAATTATAAAGTAAATACGCAAATTTTATACAATATTTGATCAAAAATGATTACAAGCGGACATTTTTTTTGTTATAGCGTTTCGTTCATCTCATAGTTATGAGTTGTTCACCTCGCTTAAGCGAGTTTGTCAGCCCATAACTACGATGCAAGAAACTCTCAGTTACAAGTAGAGCGGAACGCTATAGCGAGTTTTGGTTCTTATTACATTGAAGTGGATGAATGCTAAAAAGCTGTACAAATGAACCCTTGAGAAAATTTCGAGCCTTCACTCGTTCACTCGGAAACCTCGATTGAAAAAGGATTGTGAATGGTGAATAACAAAAGTAAGAAATAATTCAACAGAAGATACTTCAAAAATAAACTCTTTGAAGTGAAGATCAATTACCCTAGTTCATCACGATCGGATTTTCAGCATGAAATAATATAGTATAGGACTTAATACAAGTATTCATTTAATTTTTTTCTCATTTTGTTTTTCTGTTTAATAAAAAACATTTATTTTTATCCAAGATATATAAAATGACATTTATATGAGATTAAAGTTAATACGGAACATTGAAAATAAATTATCGGGTAACACTTTACCATTAAATTTTCAACATGAACAAACAGCAGTGATATATTATGCAATTCATTTATAATATGTCTTACTTATATGATTAATTAATAAATATATTCATGAGAATTTACATAAATACAAGTTGTAATACGGAAGAGGTTCCTTTCAATTATCAACAAAAGATGATCGGTCTACTTCATAAATGGCTAGGAGAAAACGAGTTGCATGATCTGATATCGCTCTATTCTTTTTCCTGGCTAACGAATGGCAATATTGCTAACAACGGATTTTCATTTAAAAATGGAGCCAAATGGTTTATCAGTTTCCATGAAGATAAATACGTTAAACAAGTAATTAGAACTATTCTAAACGACCCAAAGATGTTCTCAGGATTGAAGGTAGCAGATGTTACTATTCAAGAAGATATAGATTTGAGCAGAATAGAATATTTCAAATTAGCCAGTCCCATACTAATTAAAAGAAAAAAAGATGATAATATCAAGTTTTATACCTATGAAGATAGTGAGGCTAATGGCTTCTTGATTGAAACGATTCATCATAAGATGCAATTGGCTGGTTTGCCCATGGATGATTCTTTAGAAATTTCGTTTGACCTGAAATATACAAATAAAAAGATAAAAAAAGTGCAGATTCATGGTATCGACAATAAGTGTAGTATGTGCCCGGTTATTATAAAAGGGAAAGAAAGTACCAAAGAATTTATTTGGAATGTGGGTCTGGGCAATTCAACAGGTTCCGGGTTTGGATCAATATTTTAAAAATTAAAACAATGTATTATACTGTAAAATATAAAGGACCATTTGGTTATATCAAACCATGGACCGCTGTGAGAGATAGCAAAACTTTCAGTCAGCAGTTTTTAACGCCATCTATTATAGAGGGAATAAGACAAAAGCTGGAAGTTGGTTCAATCGTCAGACATAAACTGCGGTACTCTTCCATTAGTGTTCAACAAGAACAAACGCAACCACGTGGATGGGAAAAAAAATCCAAAACGAAAGAGATGGTTCGTACAGCGTCAATCATTGAACGAGGTGTTATAATTGATCCCGTTTTATACCTTGCTTTTGATACGGAAGAAGATGCTATTAAGGCGAGTAAACAACATATCTGTTTATGTCGAAATGAAGATGTATTATTCCCCGATGCAGAGATTTATGCAATGAACGAAAATGAGTTTAATAGTTTAACAGGCTTTGAACTGCACTTTGAAGAAAAAGACAATTCATTTCTAGTAGGCTTCAATCGTTTTGACAACGCCACACCTATGTACGGATGGTTGGAGATAACGGGTAAACCGGTATTGGGGTTATGATAAATAAATATGATCATATATTATCCAAAAGTGCGAAAAATGGTGGGACGCCACTTATCAAGCATCTATCTGAAGTAGCGAAGTTTACAGAAATCATTGCTCTTAATTTAGGATTAGATGTTAATATTGCTCGTAAAGGAGCCCTATTACATGATATTGGGAAAGCCAGTCCACTCTTTCAGCAAACTTTGAAAGAACACTATAAACGTCCGCCAGGATTTGTGTTTAGACACGAAATAGCTTCTTTGTTCTTCATTTCTATCATACCTGAAGAAGAAAGAGAACCTATTATGGAAATGATTGTAGCCCATCATAAATCCATTTTTCAAGACCCTGGAGAGAAAGGACTTTTAGATTTAATCGATAATGATCCGAATTGTCTTGAGGGACATTTACAAGGCTTCGAGGAATGGAGTATTGATGCCTTGGGAATATTAGACACCATGGGATTAACTACAAAACCAATCTCTTTAGAGCAGGCTAAGAGTAATTTCCAAGAGGCTGTAGATTTTTGTGAATCAAGGAAATATGGTTATTCTATATGGAAAGGAGCATTAGTTGCTGCTGATCATTTAGCATCTGCACTAGAAGAAAAGATGGATACATTCTCCGGTCATTTATTTACCACTCCTGATTTAAGTTATTATCGTTCCAGAAAGAATGAATTATATCCTTTATCTATGATCTCTACGGATGATGACCGATCACATACCATAGTAACAGCACCTACAGGTGCTGGAAAAACTGATTTTCTTATTCGCCGCTGTAATGGACGTATATTTTATACTCTTCCTTTTCAAGCATCTATTAATGCAATGTATGATCGAATATCTACTGATTTGCAAGGGACAGGTGCTGATATACGCTTGCTTCACGCGTCATCCAGCATAAAAATAGAAAATGGGAAAATAGAAGAAAAAATATTGCAAAGGCATATTGGTGCTTCAATAAAAGTTCTCACCCCTCATCAAATGGCGTCGTTGGTTTTTGGAACCAAAGGATATGAAGCGATGATTGTGGATTTAAAAGGTTGCGATGTGATTCTAGATGAGATACACACTTATTCGGGCACAATACAAGCCATCGTATTAAAGATTGTTGAGATACTATGTAGTTTGGGATGTCGAATACATATAGGGACTGCAACAATGCCTACTGTATTATATGATCGCATAATGGCTGCATTGGGAGGAACCGGCAATGTTTACGAAGTAAAATTACCTCAAAAGATATTAAATACATTTGATAGACATATTGTGCATAAATCCGATACGTTGGAATCATTAGCTAATATATTGGATCAGGCGATCTGTAGCAAGCAGAAGATTTTATTGGTCTGCAATCAAGTAAAGAGGTCTCAGAATTTGTATGACAGATTGGCGGAACAATATCCACAAGTTGATAAGATGCTGGTACATAGTCGCTTCAAAAGAGGAAGAAGAAGCGAATTAGAAGATCTATTAAGAAATAAATTTAACGTCGGTAATGAAGCATGCATTGTTGTATCCACTCAAGTCTTAGAGGTCAGCCTTGACATCAGTTTTGATCTGATGATCACAGAATGTGCTCCGATAGATGCTCTTGTCCAGCGATTCGGAAGAATAAATCGGAAACGTTCCAAAGAAACGATCGGACATTATAAGCCTGTTTATGTGTTGCAACCTCCTGAAAAAGAAGGAGAAGCAAGACCCTATCAACTTGAAGTGTTACAACGTACATTCAACATATTGCCGGATGGAGAGATTATTAAAGAAAGTGATTTGCAACACCTTATTGATGCGGTATATCCAACAGCTCAGTTTATTGATATAGATTGGCATTCGGTTTTCATAAATGGGAAATGGAGAATTAAAGAGTTATGGCATAATCCTAAATCAGCTCTTTTAGAGGCATTGGATATAGATTCAGTATCGTGTATAGACGAAGCAGATCAGGAAAAGTATGAGTCAAGTGATTTTGAGGAAATGGTAAAGATGGAAATTCCGGTATCATTCCGTTCAATAGGTTACAATAAATTGAACCATTCAAGGTTTGGATCACATCCATTTATAATACCATCCAAAGCCTATGATTACGATTTAGGCTTTCTTTCGGAGTTTGCAAAACCGGAATTTTACGACACCTCATTATGTTTTTTATAAAACTTAATTAATTATGATAGCAGCAAATATTGGAAAAGTCTTTTTAGATGCTTACAATGAAAAATATAAAAGCAACTATTCTGCTAAAAAGTTTTTTATAGAGAAATATTTTCAATTATTTTTTAATGATGGGAAATATATGCAATGGGTTACCAATTCTCCTTTTGTTCAAGGATTAAAGAAGGGAATTCTTCCAACTGAATCCGAACGAAAATTGAAATTGGATGCTCTGATAGAAAAAATATCAAAGAATGAAGCGGATGCCAGTATAGCAATAGGATTCCCATCACTTGATACAACAGCTACCACATCAGGACAAATCACCAATATGAATCTTCCATTAAAGGAAAACGAAGTATACTTGTCTTGGATAGGGAGCGGTTTGGGAGTTGGCGTACAAAGTGGCTTATCATTACTTTTTGATAACAAGCAGATATTATTGGACATATTCCAAGGATGGGAATTCTATAGAGGCTATTTAAATAAAATGCCAGACTTAAGAGGAAATCAGATTAACACCTGGAACGGACAATGGTTGGCTCATCGATATAATAATCGAACTTATGATGAATTCGATCCGACCGCGTCCTTTTCACCTTTTTCACCAATTAAGGGAGGAGGAATGGAAATAAACACACAATCCTGGCTAAAAGTGATCATCGGTATAGCAAGAATCCATCCTGATTCTGTAATTACTGCTTATGTTTATAGTCTTGGGCAAACGAATATAACAGTAGGTTTCATTCCCTTTGAGTTGCCCAAAATACGAACTCCATTTGAATTATTCCATAAGTATTTCGGAGAGATTTACAAAGAACGTTATGATGATCTTTTCGGCACAGCCTTTGGCTTTACGAAAGTATGCCAAATGGGTGCAGTTGGGGTTAATGCACTGGAACCTAAAGGTTTTCGAGATTGCTTGGATAAAGGCACTATACCGAAATACAACGAGAAAGATGAAGAAAAAAAATTAAGTTTTAATACATATCAAATTTGGTTATTATCTATGTTAAACAATGAACAATTATGGGAAAAGTCACTACATATAGCGACTCTCCTAAATACGTATTCCACTTGTGACAAGAATGCAAAAAAGACGAAGAGTCAGCAAGTGACCAACTTATTAGGTTCTGTGAATAAAAGGCAATTCATTGAAGGACTAACCACCATTGTAAAGAATATTGAAGATCCAGAAACATTGCAATCATTCACCGAAATAGCATCGTCTATAAATGCAATGCCGATAGACAATGTGCCTTACTTTCTGACATTGATCAGATTCCAATATGCAGTAGTAAATAAATCATAAAACGTAAAAATATGAATCCTTACATTTATCTTAGAGTGCTTAAGCACGCTGATCATACCGTATTTTGTGTACAAGATGGTCAAAAATCTTATTATGATCCGATTTTTAATAAATCTGTCGCATATTCAAGCGGACAACAGGTTAAACGCTCTATACTTGAAGCTTTAACCTCTAACCTCAATTTACCTCTAGCTCCTATTACGTTCAACTATAATATAACGAATAAAGAAGAGCTTGAAAACAAAGAACCTTGGTCTCCTTGCGACCCTGCTTATGTAGATCAATTGCTTGGTGGTTGGATGCGTGCCGGTGATGGAATAACAGTAAAGAGAAGAAGTCCATTGTCCATTTCAGCGATGAGACCATTGCATCCTTTATTAGCAAGCATGGACAAAGAAAATCTAACATTTGATCGTAGTGACAAGCCGGATAGAAATCCTGTGAATGTAAGATTAGGCAATAAACTATTGAATGAAGAAGAGATAGAGGATTTTCTATCTTCAAAGAATAGAACATTACCTCGTAGAAATTGGATTCCGGATAATGCACGTACCAGCGGATTATTTATATATGATGTTGCAATAGATCTTAGAACTCTATTCTCCGTATCCACCAACCAACACGAACCTGAACTTTCTAAAGAAAAGATAGAAGAGTTGAAATCAAAAGGTTGGATTGAAAGCCAAAATGTTTTCGGCAAGTGCATTGTCATGCCGAAGGAAGAACGTGAAAAAATCATTCCTGCCCTTGCAAATGCATTATTAAATTGGAGAATTACGTCTAATCAAGCCCGTACATTCAGCTTAATGGAAACATTGACCATTGCGATCAGTGATAACGCCAATACATTAGCAGGAGCTATTCGCGCAAAATTAATTGACGATGGGGAAAAGCCTAAAGCAAAACCGATTCTTGATGAAACAGCGGGAGCTGATCTATTTGTCACGCTACCCTGTTCAAACTATATTGTAACAGTGAATGAAAGTGCAGATGCCATAACAATGGCCGAAGAGAAACTCAAAAGTTTGATGAACTCATTCGATTATGTAAATCAATAATTTACATTGAAGGAGAAAGATATTTCATGCAAGTGAATACCTTTCTCCTTATTTGAATATAATAATGTATATCTCTTATCTAAACTTATGCAAATAACTGGCACTCATTTTAATTATTATCAAATTTGCAAAAGGAAGCTTTGGCTTTTTGCAAATGGCATCAATATGGAACAAACTTCAGACTTGGTATATGAAGGTCAACTGATCCATGAAGAATCTTATCCACAACGTTCTACTAAATATGAAGAGGTTGCATTGGATGGAATAAAGGTCGATTTTTATGATGCACGAAACAAAGTTATCCATGAAATAAAGAAATCTAATAAAGTAGAAAAAGCACATGAATGGCAATTAAAGTACTATTTATATGTTTTTGAACAAAACGGCATCTTGGGTGTAAAAGGAATCTTGGAGTATCCTGTACTTCGGAAAACTAATGAAATTATCTTGACAGATATTGATAGAGAAAATATACTAGAAATTAAAAAGGATATTCAATGCATTATTGAAGCAAACGAATGTCCGCCATTAGAAAAAATGCAAATCTGTAAAAAGTGCAGCTATTATGAATTTTGTTATAGTAAGGAGGAAGATATATGAAAAAAACATATTACCTGTTTAATCCCGGTTCGCTTGAGAGAAAAGACAACACACTTAAATTCACCCCTATATCTGATACTGAACATCAGACATCAGGTTCTCCCCGCTATTTACCAGTAGAAGATATCAATGAGTTTTATGTATTCGGATCATTAAATGCAAACAGTGCATTATTTAATTTTCTAGGTCAAAAGGATATAGCTTTACATTTCTTTGATTACTATGAAAATTATACAGGATCGTTTATGCCTCGTGATGGATTGTTATCCGGACGTATGCTGTTGGCACAAACGTCAGCGTATAACAATAAGAAAAAACGTATCATTATTGCGCAAAAATTTATAGAAGGTGCCGTATTCAATATGCTCAAAAATCTTCAATATTATAACAGGAGGGGCAAAGTTATGGATGACATTATGGATATAATGAAAGCATTATCAACCAAAATACCGGAAACGAATTCTGTAGAAGAACTAATGGGTATTGAAGGTATGATAAGGCAAACATATTATGATGCATTTAATCTCATCTTAAATGATTTTGAGATGGGAAACCGTACAAAACAACCACCGAGAAATGAAGTGAATGCACTTATTTCATTCGGTAATATGATATGTTACACTATTTGCTTGCGTGCCATTCATCAAACTCAACTTAACCCAACAATTAGTTATCTCCATACCCCAGGAGAAAGAAGATATTCTTTAGCGTTGGACGTTGCTGAAATATTTAAACCAATTATTGTAGATAGAGTTATATTTAAGGTCTTAAACAAGAAGGAGATACAAGCAAAACATTTTGATAAAAAGATGAATAAATGTTTGCTAAATCAGGAAGGAAAAAAGATCTTTGTAAAAGCATTAGAAGATCGGCTTCAAGAAACCATTCAACATAGGAGCTTAAAACGTAATGTCAGCTATAGGCATCTCGTAAAATTAGAATGTTATAAATTGGCAAAGCATCTCTTAGAAATTGAAGAATATAAACCTTTTAAAATGTATTGGTAGCCTATGTATGTGATTTTGGTGTATGACTTTGGAGAGAAAAGAGTGGCTAAAATATTGAAACTCTGTCGTAAATACCTCAATTGGATTCAGAATTCTGTCTTTGAAGGTGAGATTTCAGAAGTCCGGCTGCATGAACTGCTTATTACTGCAAAAACTTTTATGAAAGAAGAGGAAGATAGCATCATCATTTTTAAGGGAAGAGATGTAACATGGACAGAGAAACAGATAGTAGGAAAAGAACGAAATAACATTGATGTTTTTTTATAAAAACTTGTCGACACCCGTTCTTGATCACTTAATATTAGAGCATAGCCACCAAATAGTCCTTTGACTTATTGAAAACCAGTAATTTACATATAGTGTCGATCTCCAAGCATTTTTATATTATTGGAGATCGACACTTTTTTCATTAATATTTACTACTTTTGTAGCTGGTATTCAATTGATAATCAATGATTACTTTGATTTCTTTTGAACACTTTTAATTGTACCTTATGGAATTGAAATTATTGTAATCGAGCAATCCATGCACCTGCAAAATCTTCTTTTAATTGTACCTTATGGAATTGAAATCGATTAAGTTTAGGTGCCTCGCTCATCTTCGGCTCTCTTTTAATTGTACCTTATGGAATTGAAATAATAATCTTGTATAAATTCGTTTAATGCAGATTTTCTTTTAATTGTACCTTATGGAATTGAAATAATAGTTAATCAAGTATCTTTGTTTTGTTGACATAGTCTTTTAATTGTACCTTATGGAATTGAAATCTATATTGTATATGTTATCTTCTGTCTGTTTCTTTCTTTTAATTGTACCTTATGGAATTGAAATATAACTTAACGAATTACGAAAATCAGCATGTACTTCACTTTTAATTGTACCTTATGGAATTGAAATGTATCTCTTGTAGGTGCTCCTATTCCGTCTGCTGGCTTTTAATTGTACCTTATGGAATTGAAATCGTTTATACTTGATCAACAGCGCAAGTCTGATTTGAACTTTTAATTGTACCTTATGGAATTGAAATGTTCTAGGCAATACAGACATCAAAGCAAATACAAATCTTTTAATTGTACCTTATGGAATTGAAATACCATTTTTGAAGTTGGAAAGACCTACGAACATCATTCTTTTAATTGTACCTTATGGAATTGAAATACAAGAGCAAAGGAAGGTAGCAGCCATCAAGACTGCCTTTTAATTGTACCTTATGGAATTGAAATAGCTATAAGGTATTTCTACATCACTAAATTCTTTTCTTTTAATTGTACCTTATGGAATTGAAATATCGGATTCGAACGTATTACAGTCCATAATCCAGTTGCTTTTAATTGTACCTTATGGAATTGAAATTAGTTACCGATTCTTTGCTCCTGCAAGAGCAAAGGAACTTTTAATTGTACCTTATGGAATTGAAATATATGATTCTTAGTTTTGTTGCCATCTCATTGCCTCCCTTTTAATTGTACCTTATGGAATTGAAATTAGTTACCGATTCTTTGCTCCTGCAAGAGCAAAGGACTTTTAATTGTACCTTATGGAATTGAAATCAAGAGCAAAAGCACAGTATGATAGCAGCCAATACTTTTAATTGTACCTTATGGAATTGAAATGAAACAAAGAGTATCTCAGGCATGGGAGATAAAACTTTTAATTGTACCTTATGGAATTGAAATTATTTACTACCTGCAGCATACGCATTTAATGCTGCTTTTAATTGTACCTTATGGAATTGAAATTTAAAGAGATAGGAAATAAAAAGTAAACTCATAATGCTTTTAATTGTACCTTATGGAATTGAAATATATACATTTTATCAAACAAATGATATTACTAAGACTTTTAATTGTACCTTATGGAATTGAAATATAGCTGTAGGAAAGCAAGGCGATACAGGAGCAACGCTTTTAATTGTACCTTATGGAATTGAAATGGTATGTGTTTTGTACATAGCTCACAATTACTCGAGCTTTTAATTGTACCTTATGGAATTGAAATTTGTTGGTATGGGATATAGGAATTTGTCTATAACCGACTTTTAATTGTACCTTATGGAATTGAAATGAATATGGAGATTTTATTATACCCAATAGCGATATACTTTTAATTGTACCTTATGGAATTGAAATACAAGAGATACAGGAGCATTAGCAGTAGAATTAATAGCTTTTAATTGTACCTTATGGAATTGAAATGTAGTTTCTCACACTAAAGATGATGCTGACGCGGACTTTTAATTGTACCTTATGGAATTGAAATTTATATTCTGCCTCAACTCTTGCAAGTGCCACCTCTTTTAATTGTACCTTATGGAATTGAAATTGACGAAACTGAAAATATACTATTCGGGCACAGATCTTTTAATTGTACCTTATGGAATTGAAATGATCAGGGGTATTGTTAGAAAGTACTTTTGATACCTTTTAATTGTACCTTATGGAATTGAAATCATCTTCGAATGATGTTTCAAAGCTGATTGATATTATCTTTTAATTGTACCTTATGGAATTGAAATGAAAATATACTAAATTTGACAGATTTGACTATTATTCTTTTAATTGTACCTTATGGAATTGAAATTCTGCTACTTGGCTAGGTATCAATGTTACTTTTTCTTTTAATTGTACCTTATGGAATTGAAATATATTGTTTATGCATCAAATCAGGATCGGGCGAAGCTTTTAATTGTACCTTATGGAATTGAAATCAATACGTGTTGCCTTATCTGTTTTTCGCTCTTCCTTTTAATTGTACCTTATGGAATTGAAATAGCAGACCGAGCTGCTGTCAAAGTTGGGAGCGGTTGACTTTTAATTGTACCTTATGGAATTGAAATACTTTGTCTGATATTGTACTTTTCAAGCATGTCAACCTTTTAATTGTACCTTATGGAATTGAAATCATCTACTAGATATATAACGACAGTTAAGCAGCGTGCTTTTAATTGTACCTTATGGAATTGAAATGATGGATATTGACGAATGTAGCATATTCGTGCATATCTTTTAATTGTACCTTATGGAATTGAAATACGTAGCGCTCGCAATATTCTGCGCTTGATTGTTGGCCTTTTAATTGTACCTTATGGAATTGAAATGCAACAGATTATTTCGGATGCTGACTTTAACCGTACTTTTAATTGTACCTTATGGATTTGAAATCCAATCATGGCATTTACAGGCGGAAGATCACCAGTCTTTTAATTGTACCTTATGGAATTGAAATTATTCACTTACAAGATAATAGCGTAACTTATTAGGCTTTTAATTGTACCTTATGGAATTGAAATATGAGTAATTCCCTGCATTCCTTGAATTGGATCATCCTTTTAATTGTACCTTATGGAATTGAAATATTGCACAAATGATCAGGCAATACTCGCACATCTCGCTTTTAATTGTACCTTATGGAATTGAAATAATTCTACTCCCTGCTATACGCTAATAGCCCAAGCGAGTATTGGCACGTTACAAAGCACGATGGGACACCCTTGGCTTTGGCTAAACACTTCCCACTATCAGGGCATGTCAGGGACTTACACCCGTTAGAATATACTCATGCTGGGTGAACAAGAAAAATCCCGAATCCGCATTGAAGGATTCGGGATTTTTACTTCTTATGTATAATCCATTACTTTTGATTCAGGATCGTGCTTGGGTCCGAAGTCATGGTCACTTCAATGCGATGCTTCTGCATCAAAAGCTTTTGAGCGAATTCTTTCACATCATTTACCGTCAACTTATTGACCATTGAATCATAACCGACATAGAAATCAATATCTCTATACAATTGGTTATATATTACATAATCCCAATATTCATTGGTCAATAAATTCTGTAGATATGTCTTGATCAAATAGTTCTTGATCTTCGACAATGTCTCGGGTGAAGGTCCCTGCTTTGCCATCACATCCAACTCCCTGTATATAATAGGAATGAGGTCGGCATATTTGGCTGGATCGGTACGGAATGAGATGGTCAACAATGCTCCCGGATTAGGGTATTTGTCAAGTTGCCCATTCACACTCACTCCGTATGTGCCACCTTTGTCCTCACGAACTTTCTCAGTATAGACGATACGCAATGCTTGTGCCAACACATCAAGAGTCAAGTCATTGTGAGCATTGTAATCGACTTTGCCCGTATTATAGATGCTTACCAGCGTAGACGGAGTCTGTTGCTTGTAAGCAAACATGTGGGTTTCATCTACAGGACGAATATCACTGTGAGTATCCTTGAACATCATCTTCTCTCCTTTTACAGGCAAAGTAGCCAAATATTGACAAAGCAACGGACGGATAGAATCAATATTCACATTACCTACAAGAATGACGGATAGCCCCGAAGCATTGGAGAAACATTTTTTATAAATCTCCATAATACGATCATAATTGACATGATCGAGCGTCTCTAGCTTCACCGGCATCACACGAGGGTTATTGCCATAAAGAATAGATGCAATAGAGTCTGTGTAAGTCACTTTAGGATTGGCATCTCTATTGGTAAGGAACGAACGCATGCGATTCATTAATCCGGCAAATGCGACAGTGTCACGGTGTGGAGAAGTGAAATACAAGTGTGACAACTCAAACATCGTCTTGAGATCCTTGCCACTGCAGGCTCCTTTGATGCCTTGCGTAGTTTCTCCCATAAACGGTTCAATCTTTACCAGCTTTCCGGCAAGTATTTTTTTTAGATCAGACGCGCTAAACTGCCCTGTTCCGGAAACTGATATAGCACTACTGAGCAAAGCTAAATTGGGAATATCCACATCAGAGAAAAGGGAGGTGCCACCCAAACCGAACATATTGACATTTACCTGATCACCACTGAAAGTAGTGGGTTTGATATACACTTTCACGCCATTGGAAAGAACAATTTCTGTAATACCATGTTTGAATAGCCTTCGAGAAACAATCTTTCCGGGAGCTGGTAAATGAGGGATTAATTTGGCACTGACAGCCTTATCTACATAAGCAGCGTAATCGGCACGTTGTACTTTACGAACCACCGAAGTCAACTCTTCTTCACTAGGTATCTTCACTTCCGGTTTATCGGGAGCATATAATGTAACTACTTGATTCTTATCGGTGATCAGCTCGCGTGCCACATCATTCACTTGCGACAATGTCACTTCCTGAGTAAACTTTGAGTAAGTGGTATATTGGAAGCCAGGGGTTAACATCGGTTCGCCATTCAAGAAATTCTGCAAGCAAAAGCGAATAAATGAAGAGTTCTCTCTCTTACTGCGATCATCATAGGCTTTCTGAATACGCTTGAAATAATTGGCTTTTGCACGAGTCAATTCCGATTCGGTGAATCCATAACGACGCGTACGTTCAATTATTCCCGCAAAAGCTGCAACACCATCAGAGATATGATCCTGTTTGCACATTACATTGCCTGAAAACGCATCTTTGGTTTTGGATATGAAGAAAAGGCCATCGCGCACCGATGCTGAAATGAATGGAGGATCAGCCTGCTGAGCCAGCTCTTGCAAACGCTCATTAATCATTATAGTGACCAATGATCCTTTGTAATCATCCAACAAATAATTGACAGAGTTCTTCTCAGTATCAGGTGTCACATCACGTTTCATATATAAAGCGACATTTACCGTAGGCTGCTCTTTGTCTTTAGCTTCTGCCACAATGATAGAATCGTTGTCATTAACGGGATAATAGATTCTTGGTGCCAGATCTTTAGGTATAGGAATCATGCTGAAAAGTGCACGGATCTTCGCTTCCACTTTATCTACATCAATATCACCCACCACAATTATTGCCTGTAAATCGGGGCGATACCATTTCTTATAATAATCACGAAGATCTTTATAAGGAAATTGATCGACAATGTTCATATCACCGATAGGCATGCAATCGGCATATTTGGTGCCTTTGTACATGGTGGGCATCACCTCCTCCATCAACCGCTGCGTAGCCATACCGGCACGACGGGTGCGCCACTCTTCGTGAACGACTCCGCGCTCTTTGTCAATCTCAGCATCACTCAACAGCAATGAATGACTCCAATCATGTAAGATGAGCAAACAGGAATCCAACACACTCTCACGTTCCACAGGGGCAGAAGAGATATTATAAACAGTCTCATCTATGCTTGTATAGGCATTGAGATTGACCCCAAATTTGATTCCTATGGATTCGCACCAAGGAATGATACCTCGTCCGTTTGCATTCCCAGGAAAATGTTCAGTACCATTGAATGCCATGTGCTCAAGGAAATGAGCAAGACCACGTTGACGAGGCTCTTCAAGAATAGATCCTACTCGCTGAGCAATATAAAAATCAGCTATATGTGGTGCCTTAGCGTTGTGCCCGATATAATAAGTCAATCCGTTAGGCAATGTTCCTTTGCGCACCACTGTATCTTGAGGTAACGACTGAGCCAATACCGACGTAAAGGCCGGTACTAGTAGTAATATCCAAAGAAGTTTTTTTCTCATATTATATTTTCTATTATTAATTTCTAAAAAAGTAATCCAACATTGACTTCAAATGTACAAGTGGTGACATTCTTCGTATATACTCCTAATGCATAACTGCTCTGCGCATAGAATCTATACGAGCTTGTCACAGGATGATTCCAATGCAACAAAACCGATATCTGACTATGGTCATGGCTATTGTAGAGATAATTATCAGATAATGACTGATAACGATCGGATGCTGTGCTCAATCCGGAAAGATTGAACACGCCCTTGGATGCAAACACATGCGATAGAGTGGACTTCACCACCCATAGAGTTTTCTTCATTTGGTAGTCGATAGCAGCAGATGAGCCCACTGATAAGTGATCATAGTTTATTTCCCGCAAAGGTAACAAATATTTCTCATTACTGCTTTCCCATCTAACAAAAGGAGACAATTCCAAACGTGAGGATTTCCATCTTCGCCCAATCTCACCGGATATACCTGCCACAATATCCCTACGCTTATATATATCGGAAACGGATATTTCGGGATATATGCCTGACTGAGGCGAACCAAAGATATGCTCATTGCCTTCGCCTTGAACATAACCTCCGAACATACGAAATCCCAACACATAGCTTCGCCACCTGTGGAGCCAAGATATTTCTCCACTAAGGAGATCCCGATCCAAATCATTTAAAGGTAAATCGCCTGCCGATGTCAATATCTTATGCACCATAAAATGCTTGTAATCGATAAACACACTCCAGCCGTCAACATTTATATGCAGTAGCCCCACATTTGCCCCTACCGCCCATCCCTGATGATAGGTGACATCATTGCTACCTGCAAATCGGGCATAATCGGTACCCAAACCGGTTTCATGATATACTGACGTGGATCCCTTCAACGAATAATATTCAATGTCTGAGTTCTGCTTATACTTACGTAGATATCCTCCGATAAATAATTTGTAATCTTTGCTCACGACATAGGCTCCTCCTATCTTCAAAGAGATGTCCACCACACTATTCCGAGGACGAGGATCACGATTGCGATATTCGAGTAAGGCACGACATGAAGCCTCAACTCCCAACGTATAAGCATCCTTATCATAAGCCCACCCCCCACTGAACATATAGTTTTCCTCTTTAAGATCGCCCCCGATAGAATCACCCATCAGAAAGGGAGCAACCATATCATAATCGGCATTCTCATTCCAACGCACATTCTTTTGAGTGTAATTGTCATAAGATGCTCTGCCCCACACTTTGGTATTAGCTGAAATGGAACGATAGGTCCACGCACGCAAAGCTGTACCCGAGATGCCATTCCCCTTCTCAACAAGCAACGAACGGCTTTCATGTCGGTCATAAACCGACACGAAAACATTGTCCGTATTCAACTTATAATGATAATATTGTGTTACCGGATTTTCATAAAGGTTATTGCGCACAGCAAAATACAGAGTATCACCAACGTTTTCCGTTTGCCTATTTTGAGCCAAGACACCAATTGATAGTACAGAGGCAAATACCGACAATATAAGTATGCGGGGGTTTATCATATACCTAATTATACTTATTTACTTTTCTTCGCAATCATCGAAGCGGTTGCTCCCATCTGGAAATCTTCAGAAGAATTGTTGGTATCCTGCAGAACCACTCTCCCATCCGGATTGACAGCTTGTATCTTACGAATAACTGATTTGCCTCGATTGGTCGCAGCCGATCCAATCTCACCTACATAAGCATATCCCATATCAAGCGATGCATCCACAACATTCCACTGCCACTGTGTGGAAGGACATAAATCGACAGCATCGAGAATCCAGCTATTAGGGACTTCGTAACATGATCCCGTCATAGTTTTTGTCAACGATGCAGAAACGAACGAATAGGTATAGTTATATATATTGCTCGTTAAGAACCCGCTTGAGGTAAAATCGGATGAAGGACGTGCAATAGCATAAGCATGATTACCCTGAACGGAAGGAATCCAAACAGACTTAGTATAACTGTATATTTTATTCAAGTTAGGCACATCGGGATTGTCCACATCTTGTGAGGAGGCAACCGAGCTCTCGTCATACCACTCAAAGTCAGCCTTTGACAGATCAAACGAATGGGTATTGGCGGATGTGTGATCTATTGCACGGTCACAAATGACAAGCGAATCACCCGATGCAACAGGATGCTCCGTACCACTGCCCGGTATCTGATAAGCGGCATCAACAGCAAAGCTGGAACTCATGATATCAGGTGTCAGCTCTTTCTTGCCGGAGGTAAGAAAATTGCTCTCCAACAAAAGGACTCCATCGGCATAAATGGTGCTATCACTATTATTGTAAATGACGAAATATGTATCATAATTGTATGAAGCACCAGCGGGTGTAAGTGTACCCGCAAAGAAAATTTCTTTCAACACCAGACCGGCTTTATTGTTGTATACATACAATTTGAATTTCAAATTGGTTGAACCTTCAGAAATAGTAACATTCTCTAGTGAAGAACGCACATTCGAGGTAGAAGCAGAACCGTTATCCAAAGTATAGTTGCAAATACCTTGAAGTGAAACATTATATAAACCTTCGGGTAATTGGATCTTTGATAAGTCGGAATATGTGATAGATTCCTTGGTGGTCAAATTAGTAAAGGTCACCGAATAAGAAGCCAACAAAGGATTATTCAGTCCAGTCGGATAGGTGAATGATGATTCGGCAGAAGTAACAATCTTTACCGAATCATTGCTGCTACAAGATGATAATATGGCACTGAATGCGCATAATATCAAGGTTAAAGTAAATAATCTTTTTACCATATTATTGTTTTTAAAAATTAAAATTCAATTCCATTCCGAAATACGGAGATAAATTACGACGAACAGTGATGCCATTGGAGGTATAATTAGGGGTGTAGTCTATCATCTGATTGACAAACAAGGCCAATCGGGCTATTCGGCCTATCTCTTTCGTTGCTTTCAGATTGATAAACCCACTTATCGGTACACGATTGAAACCTGTAAGATCATTGCTGACGCTCTTGGTCAACCACTGTAGTACTGCATCCTTGGCAGACTCAGATGTGTATGCGTGAAGAATACCATCCGTTGATAAATAAGCTATCGGCGTACCATCCTGCCACTCTCGACGAGAAGCCGTGTACCAGGTCACTTGCACCGATGTGGAGAAGATTAATCCAAGCTTGGGTAATTGGGTATCAAGTATCAGGTTGGTATTGAAACGATCTTTGACATAGCCATCATTCCAACGGTACAACCCCACATATTGATCGCTTACAGCTGTATTGTTAATCACAGTACTTACTGTGCTATATTCAGGTATGCTATTGACATAAGTAGTGCGGTACCATCCGCCATTGAACGTGACTCCGGTGTGTAAACTCCGAATGCGTCTGAATCGCAATTGGAATTCCAGTCCACGTTTAAACACCTTACTGCCATTTTCAGTAAATGAATATCCATTCAGTATCGTGCGTTGGGCATAGCTCAGATTGGATATATCAGGCTGGGACGTAAGTGTACTACCGTCAATCGTGGAGGTATCATACTTTTTGTATGTAAAAGGCATATAGCGGGAAACGCTTCGAAATCCATCGGCCATATTCTCCATGAAGTAAGTTACAGTCATACTATTGCCTTGATAATCCGCATCTAATGTAACCTCCCATTTATAATTCCTCGCTGCTCCCAAATGATAATTGGTCACATCCGTTATATAGGTCTGCATCACAGCTCTTCGATAAGCCGCATTGGCATTATAATAATTCATCTCTACGATGTCATTATACCATTTTTGAGGATACAGTTGCTCCAACGTAGGCATGCGAGATGCCACTCCATATCCCCCTGACAATGCCAAATTAAAAGGTTTGCCGTACACTTTGAAAGAAGGAAAAGCCCAACGCATATTAACACGAGGATCAGCATACCATTTACCATGAAGCATATAATCACGTGCAATGCCCGGACGCGTCAACAATCCTATACCGGGAGCTAACCTAATGTGATTCTTACCAATAGCAAATGCTATATTATCTTCTGCAAACAAATATAAATTCTGCATTCCCGGGATACTATTGAATGAATAAGGACGAGAATCCCATAACACAGACAATGGTCTGGATAGATCATATCTCAACCCGGTACCGTAATTCTTCATATAATCCCAATTTGCCCCTGCATCAATGCGATTAAGCATTCCGAATGAGGACAGCAGCCATTCACTTTTTATCTTCAATCCCGCATTGAACGGGCGACCGGTAACGCTGACATCTGCAGTATAAGAAGATGGTAAATAAACAGCATCGTGCTCACCTGCATCCATGTTGGTGGCAATAGCCACTAAACCCGTAGAAGACACATATCGATGTTGATAGATACGGTCGGCTTGATAAGACAATGACGGAATGATTTCTAAAGAACGCCACGCACCTTTTCTAGAAGTATACAACAATCGAGATGAGAATTGGAATTTAGCATAAGACGATTTATATTTATCATCACGTCCTAGACTGATCTCCGGATCTACTTTCGAATCATCTATAGATCCGGTATAATCGACAGCCGGTGTCCAAAGCAGACTTCCACAAGTTGTTTTCCACAGTCTGTTGGCACGCAAAGAGAATGTAATACGTTGATAATTCTCCAGAGAGTTACGAGGATCTTCTTTTGAATTAAGATAACTCAAATCAGTATTCAGCAGCCATTTACCCACATAGAATCCTTTTCCCATTGAATAAAGTTTGCTATATTCATCTGATTTGAATCGTGCCATAAATGGAGTTTTTCTAGCTATTCTATCAATCTTTACCAATCCGCTTGTCAAGTTGCCATACTCCACAGAAGGGATGCCCCGCACAATATCTACCTTTTCAATATTATCGGTAGAAATCGTACGCATATCAATGCCTCTATTTACAGAAGAACGAGTACCGTCAGGACTGGAAGTGTCCAACTCTTGCAGATTGGCATCCTCATTTTGCGAAACCCCATCAATAACAAATGCAGTACCTAACGAAGATGTCTCATAATTGGAAAGAGCGGATGTAGATGCTTCACGAAGCCTAATAGCATTGACTCCCGTAAGAGATGGAGTCTGTGCATATCCACCGGGCAAAAGTTCTAACAAATCAGTGAAGCTGCTGGGTTGAAGATGCTGCATGGCATCTCTTCCTATCTGTGAAGTGGAGGTGAGTCCATGCAACTCCCGAGCCGTAATCACGACTTCTCTCAGTAACTTGGAAATAGGAAATAAAAATAGGTTGATAGAAGACGGATATGAAGCATAAGATATTCTCACCTGCTTCATCGAATATCCCATATATTGGGCAGTCAATATGTAAACAATATCGGGATTCAATATAAAATCAGAGTTGCCGGTGGCATTGCTCAATGAAGACGGCACTTCAGCGTGCTTTATCATTGGCACCAACGAAATAGAAACACCGGATAACGGTTGCCTTGAGGCTGAGTCACAGACGGTAACAGATAGATTCCACTTTTTATTTTGAGAATAAGCAATTTCCGCTCCATCAAACAACAGAACGACAAAAAGAATTAACTTGAAAGTTTTTATATGATCCATACGATAATTAATTGCACAAAATTACCTCTATTAGCCACTTCTGCCAATACCTACTATTCAGTAATTATCCTAGTGATATACCTAGATATAATTATGCTATATACCGTTCAGTATGATAATTTTGATTATTCTGTTGTATTTGCCTATGCGAGATTATTCGATAATGCAAAAATAAAGAGATATGAAGATGAAAAACATGACATATTAACGTCATTTTAATACCATCTTTGTGCGAGCAAAGTCAGATTTTTTTCCGCCGCTATCCTTCAAAATCCAACTCACGATGCCCCCTTGGCTTTGGCTAAGCACTTCCCACTATCAGGGCGTATCTGGGACTTGCACCCGTTAGAATATACCCATGCTGGACGAACAATAAATCCCGGAAGCTCTATCCGAACTCCGGGATTTACACCTTCATATAAAATACTCGAAAGTATTCTTTTCAATATTGCATCAATTATATCCCGGATTTTGCTTATATAAATTAGATGAAGTCTGGATTTCGGTAGCCGGTACAGGGTAAATTACATAATCGGGCACCACTTCATCAATCGTCGTTATCCCATCACTTTTAATCCAACTATTCATCGTAGTAACAGCCATACCTTCACGAATTAGATCATTCCATCTCAAACCTTCGCCAAGGAATTCTTTTCTGCGCTCTTCCATCAAATCAGCCAATGTCACATTACTAACTGAACCCAATCCGGCACGCTTTCTCACCTGATTAACGATTGCATCTACATCATCTTGAGTTCCGCTGGCACCATGCAAAATACATTCCGCTTTCATCAGTAAAATATCTGTATAACGAAGTACAATGAAGTTTATAGGCCAATCAGTTCCACTCGTTCCTTTTTTTGTAACATCCAAATATTTTTTTATAAAAGGCGAACTATAACTGAGTTGCACATTAAAAGTACTACGAGCATCTGTAGCACCATTTGTCCCTGATTTATAAGAATTCAGAAGATTCGTTGATACCGCAAAATTGCTGGCTCCCATACCGTTACCGTAAGTATTGGAAATTCCTATGCTTGTGAAATAGGCTACAGGAACAAGCAAGGAAGGAAAAGAAGCACCATTAGAACTACTCATATACTGAATGTCAAAAATCACTTCTTTGTTATCTTCATTGCTATAGGAAAAAATAGAAGTATAATCGGAAAGAAAAGCATAGTTATTACTATTCAATATTTCGTTAAATAGTGATAGTGCTTTATCATATTCTTTACTATCCAGCCCCGGTCCATTAATTCCATAAGTGGGTCCGGACTTTGTAAGATAAACCAATCCTAAAATGCCCTTTGCCGCATAAGAAGTAGCACGACCGACATCCGAACCGGTATAGGAAACAGGCAGACTATCCGCTGCAAACGTTAAGTCTTTTATGATAAGATCGTATATATCACTTACACTAGTCCGCCCTACAGTGGCGACCTGAGTTGCCGTCATAGGTTTATCTATCAAAGGAACTTGCCCAAACAACCGGACTAACTGGAAGTAGTAGAAAGCTCTGAGAAAATGGCATTCAGCCGTAAATCGGGTTCTGAGCGAATCACTGGATATATTACCTCCTTTACTGTCAAGAGCACTTAATACGTTATTAGCATCATAGATACCGTTAAAGTTCGTATCCCAAGCACTGGAAATAAAACTTGCGGAAGCAATATCAGGAGAAAAATTGTTGATGCCCTGCCAATCTCTATTTCCATCAGAAATTACATTGAGATTATCACTACGCATTTCATCCAACCAAAGTACTTGAGCAGGGTAACTAGTGAGTTGTGCATAAACTCCATTAACGGCCTGGGTAAAGTCGTTGGTATTGGAGTAAAAATTGCTTGTTGTAATATTGGATACCGGTTCTTGATTCAATTCACTGTTACAGGAATCAAACAAAAAGACCAATAGAACTATTCCGATATAATTAATGTATTTCATTTGTCTGTATTTATTATATTATTGATCATAGAAGAGCAAAATCAAAAAGTAATATTTACTCCCGCTATAACGGTTTTACTCAAAGGCATTGCACTGTAATCTCCGGGAATTTGATAACTAGAGTTTCCGCTAAGATTCGTATTCTGTGCTTCAGGATTAACTCCTCCTTTGTATTTATCTTTACTAAACCAGTTTTGAGCAGAGAGATACAAGCGCAAAGTTTTTGCCAACTTTGTTTTCAAATTATAGCCCAAAGTGATGTTCTGTATACGCCAGAAATCTGTAGAATAAATCCAATCGGAAGTAACATAAGGCACCGTGTAGGTGGCACCGAACTTGCCACGAGGAGCTTTATAATTTTGATTTTGAGTGGTCCACCTGTCGCGCCAAATGCCTAAGACATTCGCGGTAGTGCTACCTGAAAAATCAATAGCACGTCCTAAATAAGAAAGAATAGAACCTCCATGTTGCCCATAAGCCTGCACACTCAAATCAAAATTCTTATATTTGAATGTATTGGTCAAGTTCCAAGTATATTTAGGTGAAGGATGACCATAAACAACCCGATCACTTGACGTAATCGAATGATCACCGTTTCTATCGAAATATTTTGGATCACCCACTGTTTCATTCTTGATCTTTGCGACAGTAGGATCATCCATATCCTCCTGGGTAAGTATACCAACCACTTTCGTTACATAATAACTGTACATAGGCAATCCTTCTTGCAATAGATAAGGTGCATTACTGCCACTGTATGCTGAAGGTATTTCTATGGAAGACCCTGCAGATCCTAAAGAAATGACTTTGTTACTATTAAAAGCAATGCCGGCATTGGTAGACCATTGGAAATCGTTGGATGTGATGTTTATCGTATTCAAGCCGATTTCCAATCCTTTGTTTTCAACTTTTCCAATGTTCTGGAGGCTAGAAGTAAAACCACTGGCTGCAAGTACCGGTACATTCAACAGCAAATCTTTATTTTGTTTCTTATATACATCAAAAGTAAGACTGATTCTGTTGCTCAGTACACTTGCATCCACACCGGCTCCATAGGTTTCTGCAGTCTCCCACTTCAGCGAAGGATTGGCCAGCCCTGAACTAACTCTGCCGGTAGCCACAACAGGAGTATTGCCCCCAAGACTATAATTGTCACCGGTTAGCGTAGAAATCGCATTGTAGTTACCAATATTATTGTTTCCTGCTTTTCCCCAACTTGCTCTCAGTTTCAGATCATTTACAAAACGCACATTCTTGAAAAAAGATTCATCAGAGATTCTCCATCCTAAAGAGAGGGAGGGAAAAGTACCCCATCTATTGTTTGCTCCAAATTTTGAAGAAGCATCTCTACGAAAGCTGGCAGAAAAAAGGTATTTACTGCTGAAACTATACTGCAATCTTCCATAATAAGAATAAAGTGTATTGTTACTCTCACTGGTAGAACCATTAATCGTGACTCCGGAGGAATTAGCGATAGCATTATTCAGTGTATTGACCAAATCATTGGCATATCCACCGGCGGTACTCAATGAATAGTTTTCACTGTGAATCCAATTATACGATATTCCGGCGACAGCAGATACATTGTGTTTGCCAATGCTGGTATTATAACTTAAAGTAGCCTCGTTCAGAAAATTTTGGCTCATTAGTCCGCTGTAAGAACCCGATGAATTCTTCCCCGGATTTGTAGTACGTTCGGTTGCCGCTCCTACCGTGACATAATCGGACACATACTTCTTTGTATTTTGATTGACAAGATTATAGTTGATGCTTTCCTTGGCAATCAATCCTTTGAAAAGTTCAACCTGCGCATAGGCAGAAGACAAAACCCTTGATATTTTAGTCAGATTAATAGAATTTTTGATATAGGCATAAGGACTGATTATCTTCGGACTGCTCCATTGGTAAGTTGAATAACTACCAGCCCCGGAAAGAAGTCCGGCACTTTCCTCAACCACCGGTGATATCTGAGCTGCTTTCATTAATTGATTATCTTTACCTTCCGCATCAGGAGAATTAAGTTCAGAATAAGTCGGAGCCAGATTAATTCCTAATTTTATCTTTTGATTCACATTGGCCTCTATATTTGCACGCAAACCGTAATTCTTATAATCTGATTTGATCAGCGTTCCAGACTGATCTAAAAAGCTTCCGGAAATGAAGTAATGAACATTCTGGTTTCCTCCACTGGCTGATAATTCGTAATTTTGAACAGGTGCTGTTCTGAAAAGAGCATCTTGCCAGTCTACATAACGCAAGCCCGGATGTCCGGGTAAAGCCCATCGTTCATCTGTCATATAAGAAGTATTGTAGCTAGTAGATCCTAAACCAAGGATTGTACGTCTTTCACTATTTGTTTGATCAGCCGTTCGATTTTTGCCGGAATTAACCCAATTGGTATTGGCAACTTCCGTTGCCATATTCACCCATTCTTCAGGGCTGAGCAAATCAAGTTTTTTTGCGACTTTACTTATTCCGGCATAAGCATTGAAAGATATTTTAGCTTTTCCGGTCTGTCCTCTCTTGGTATTGATGATAACAACTCCATTGGCTGCACGTGATCCATAAATAGCAGCAGCTGCAGCATCCTTCAAAACTTGTACACTCTCAATATCACTTGGATTAATGCTGCTCAAGGGATTATTGGAGAAACCTCCGGCTGAATTCTGGCTCTCCACATCAAGAGGAAAACCGTCAATTACATACAATGGTTCGGTCCCAGCCGTAACAGATCCCGATCCACGTACCATAATGCTCAATCCTGCTCCCAACATACCTGTTTGTTGCCGAACTTGTACACCCGGCATCTGCCCTATCAATGCCTGTTCAACCCTCGTTAAAGGTTTCTCTTCCAAGTTTTTTGCATCAAAAGAGGTGACCGAGCCGGTGATATCTCTTTTTCGCTGAGTACCATAACCCACTACTACAACCTCATTCAGTTTATTGGAGGTTTCCGTTAACGCAACAGCCACAGGAGTTGTATTTTCACTGATAATAATTTCTTCTTTCTTATAACCCACATAGCTTATTATCAACGTAAGCGGAAACGATTGATTCACCTTTAGTACAAATTCACCTTTGTCATTTGTAATGCTCCCGGTTTTCCCGGCTTTTACTGCTACAGAAGCTCCTGCAATCGCTTCATTGCTTTTGCTGTCAAACACTTTGCCCTTTATAAAAGAGCTCTGCGCATGAGCAGCAAAAGGTGCGGCTCCAAGTAATATGAAAAAAATGCAGACACAAATCTTTACCCTCAGAAAAGCAGAAGCCCTTCTGACACAAACAAACAATACTTTTACCATAAATTTACTTTTACACAAGAACCTCGCTCTAAAAGTTCGTTAATGAACAAACTAATAGCGAGATACTCATCCGTTAATACATATTGACATTAATAAAACTAACCTATTTTTGATCGAATTCTCCCGGAAGCGGCCAATTGGGAGAAGGGACATGTTCCTTTTTCATAGCCTTATCAAACTCTTCAACAATCTTAGGATATTTCGAGGCTAAATTATGCTGCTCTGTCAAATCATTTTTGATATTATAAAGTTCTAGCGGTGCATTCGGATGAATCGTTACTGCTTTCCAATCTCCCCGACGTGCTGCTCGTTGCTTTCCCGGGAATTCCCAATAAAGTAAACGATGATCTGTATCGACCGACCTTCCATAAAATAATGGCAAAATATTGATTCCGTCGATATGCTGCGGTGTAGGTGCTTTTGCTATAGCAGCGAAAGTAGGCATCATATCAGGGAAATAAACAATATTATTGAGCTTTTGTACTTTCACTTTACCCGGTTGATTCACAATTAAGGGGACACGGATTCCACCTTCATAAAGTTGCCCTTTCCTACCTCGCAATGAAGCATTGCACTTTAGTTCGGCAAGTGGTGCCTGCACAGCGGCTCCATTGTCTGAAGCAAAGATAACAAGCGTGTTTTTACGCAGTCCCAAACTATCGAGCTGATATAGCAATCTTCCTATAGCGGCATCCATATGAGTAATCAGCGAGGCATAACGTTTCGTATTGCCTGTCCATGTTTTATTGCTATACCAAGTGGTATCATTAATATTATATGGCTCATGAGGTGCATCATAAGCAAGATAAAGGAAAAACGGGTTCTTTGTATTTCGCTTGATAAAACTAATAGCATCGTCAGTAGAGATATCCGTATTATGCTTTACTCTTTTATCATTCTCGTTGGCTTTAATATTCTCTAATTTATAATTATTGAAACGCCAATAAGGATAATAATAAGGATCATTACTGTATGATGTGCTAACAAGCCATCCATAAAACTCGTTGAACCCTCTATTAAGAGGAGTGGCTTCGGGATTAAAGCCATCTAAATGCCATTTGTTAACGATACAAGTCCGATAGCCTGCTGCACTCAACACTGTAGCTATAGTTGTATCTGTGGGAAGTATATTTGCCCTGCGGATCTTCTTTCCTTCTTTCAAGCCTTCAAAGCCTCCTACTTCACAAAAATTATCACGAATAGTCGTATGACCAGTATTTCGTCCTGTCATTAATGAACATCGCGAGGGACTACTAATCCCTGAGCCGGCATAACATTGTGTAAATCTAGTGCCCGTACGTGCCAATTCATCTATATTAGGCGTTTTAATTTCTTTATTCCCGTAACAGGCCAAATCTCCGTAGCCCAAATCATCGGCAAGAATAAAAATGATATTCTGACGGCTCTCTTTCGCTTGTTTTTTTACTGCTTTATGCTGCGCTACAGTAAAAACAGAAGAACACAATCCTAAAAAAGTGAGAAGATAATTTAACCTCATAACATATAATTTTTTATTAAATTCGGTATCATCGACAGATACGTTTACACCACAGCTGCTTCGTTTATTATTGATATCATGTAGACAATATCCTTTTTTTGATTACTTTTCTGTGATTACGAATACGTTTGCAAAGGTCAATTTATTTGCATGAAGCCACAATACCCTTGTTATGGTATTTTAACTAACTCCTTAGAGGTACTTAATATAACTAAACATTGACATAATTAAATTAATCGTTAAAATGAAGCATGATTCTGCTATATCATATGAAAAGAATGAGACTTCTGCTTGTAAACATCATAGACTACTTTCTGCTTCGGACCCAACGAATCACATTTTCAGGCGATCTATTGTTTTTTAGTTCATTGGTCATAAATTGCATATAAGGCTCTACATGATTAAAATAATGTTTTAAACCTTGGCAAAGATAATTTTGAGTTGATCCGTCCGGAAGTCTAATAATACGATTCTTAGGACATTCTCCGTTACAAAGTTTTAAAAATTTACACTTTAGACACTGGCTAGATAAACTTTTACTTTTATTGCTGCCGAATTTGATTTGTTCAGGAGAAAGCATCATCTCGGTAATCGTTTGTTCGTGAATATTGCCTTGTTTGAATTCAGGAAAAACAAAATGGTCACAACTATATAAGTCTCCGTTTGCTTCTAAAGCCGCAACATGTCCACAAGTTTCAGCATAGACACAGGTTCCTGCAGGCACATCTACAAAATTAGCTAAAGTGTCATCAAAAGTAATAACGAATATTTCACCTACATCATTCCGTACCCACTCATCAAAAATAGTGTTTAGGAACTTTCCATAATCCAATGATCCTACAGACCAAGGAGTCAATTCCCCCTGAGTACTCATTGCAGAAGTGAGTAAGCCGGATTCGGAATTAAGTCTTTCTACCACTGGTGAGAATTGAATGTATTTTGCCCCTATCTCCTTGAAAAAATGATATATTTCTAGAGGATACTGCACATTATAATTATTTACCACAGACAATACATTAAATTCCACTTGATATCTTTGCAGTAGCTTGATACCTTCCAACGCTTGTAAAAATGAACCTTCGTTTTTAATAGTTTTACGATAACGATTGTGACAATATGCCGGTCCATCGATCGATATTCCAATCAGGAAGTTATTTTCCTTAAAAAAACGACACCATTCATCAGTCAAAAGTACTCCGTTCGTTTGCAGCACATTGTCTATTTGTTTATGCCTTCCATAGATTTTTTGTAGACGAATAGCCTTACGATAATATTCAATACCCAAAAGTAATGGTTCTCCTCCATGCCATGTAAATAGAACCTGTCCGATGGGTTGTGCATTAATATATTGTTCGATAAAGAGCTCCAAGGTGGCATCACTCATTTTGTTCGAACCATTTAGCGGACTTAATTCTTTTTTATCTAGATAATAGCAATAGTCACAATGTAGATTACATATCGAACCTATTGGCTTGACCATTACATATAGAGGATTTTTGAGTGGATTATATTGAATTGTTTTACTCATAGAAATTAAGCTTAATAACCCTTTAGCTGATTTAATTTAGCCAATGAGTTTGTCTTTTAATGTTTTGCTGTATTACAAGATTATATTTCAGCTACATGCAGCGCTTTTTATTCCTGCAAAAATATACAATAATCACCTATTTTTCTATCCCGTTAACCGGGTATTTTGAATACCATCTATATGGTAATATGACTATATTAGCATGAAAAAGTGATAGAAAAAAGGTCAGAACTTATCAATGATCAATACATTGTGCTTAACGACAATCCATGCGCTACACTTGTAAATGCATCTCCATAGCAAATTTTACTGCTATCAAATATCTTGTTCAAAACATTCCTTATCGGAATTGCATAACTGGTTCCTCCGGTAATAAACACGGTGTGAATATCATCGGCGGTCATATTCACGCGATCCATTAAAGCGACTATACGTTGTTCAACCTCTTTAGTCTCTTTTTCTATAATCTGTCCGAATTCAGAGAGAGACATAGCATCTTCGATTTTCAAGTCTTCTTTTTCAAAAAGGATAGAAGTAATATCCTCCTTCGATAAGTTCATTTTAGATTGCTCGATGCATCTGAATAAGGAATATGTATAATTCTTATCAATCAGCACTCTTAAATTATTAATAAGGGGGTTATTCCCTGAATCTATGTAATAGTTATTCAAAGACCGTCTCATTTTGCTCTCTTTCAACATAAAGGCACGCTCCCAATTCTTCAAATCATGATAAATAGAAATAGGGAGAAGCAATTCCTTGTTGTAAGATTTATAGGTGACACCTCTGCCTAAATGAGGGGTTATCTTATCCCACAATATTTCAAAATCCAAAGTATCGCCTCCAATATAAGCCCCGTCATAAGCAAGGATATCATTGTGACGGTCTTTGTTCAAACGCTTTTCAGCTGAAAGTTTCATGATTGTAAAATCAGATGTACCGCCACCGAAATCTGCTACTAATACGTTTTCCTCATCGGCTATAGTTGCTTCATAATGAAAGGCTGCGGCTATAGGTTCCATTTGAAGAACAACTTGCTTAAAACCGGCATCATGTGCTGCTTGAGTTAATCTTTTCACAGCCAATTGTTCCCTTTTAGGATCTTCTGAAAAGATAGCCGGTCGCCCTAAAACGACACTATTTATTTCAGTCCCTAAAAATGCTTCAGCTTTCTCTTTCAGATGGCGAATGATAAACATGCACAATTGCTCGGGTGTTACTTTTTTGCCGCAAATCCAAGTAAAAAGGAAGCGTTCCTGATTCAAAAGAGTCTTTACGGATTTCAGCAATCGCCCCTGCATTTGTTCCTCAACATACTTATTTTGCGCCTCTTTCCCCACATAATATACAAACTCATTTGTTCGTGGGAAATATAATATGGACTTATCATTATAAGTGAATATCTCTTTGCCGCTCTCCTTATCGGTTAATGTTATAACAGAATTAGATGTCCCGAAATCTAATCCACAAGTAATATTATTCAAATTCATTCCTATCCAATTTTCCTAAAAGATTCTCGTATATACAAAGCAAAAGACACTTCGCACTCAGAAAGAGCCTCAACAATCTGAACTCGACCGGCAACTACATCTTTTGGCCGTTTCGGCCACGAAAAAGAAGCTAAATCTTAGCTGGGCGCAAAGGGGCTGCAAAAGTGAGAAAAAAATATAATCTGAACAAATATTTTATTGGATCTTTCATTATCGAAGTCCTATTCTTTGATATTTATCTACTCGATTCAGGGCGGCACACTCTTCCTTCTTCAAAAAGTAATATAATACTTTTGATACAATTCATTCGTCAGGAGGAACTGCGTCAATAAATTTATTTCCTTAATAAAAGACAATTCTAATTTACAGGGTTTATTGTTTGAACTAAATGTCCTATATTTGTCAACGACAAAAAACAGAGTGAATATACAATTAAAACGTCTAATCAGATGAAACGCATTTGCATTACCTTTTTCCTTTTGGGATTTTTCATTTCTCTATCAGCAAGAAACTATTTCATAGCTATCAATGGCAATGATTCAAATAGTGGAACTCTTGATTCTCCGTTTGCTACAATTAATAAAGCTCAATCTCTGGTTGAAGCCGGAGATACAGTTTATATCCGCGGAGGCATCTATAAAATAACCGAAGAACAAGTCATGAAATACAAAAATATATGGGGGCTTGTATTTGATTTGGAGAAAAGCGGCACAAAGGATAAACGCATTTGCTATTTTGGATACCCTAATGAACGCCCTATATTTGACATGTCTGCCGTTAGGCCAACAGATAAACGGGTTATTGCATTTTATGCAAAAGGATCATACCTTCATTTTAAAAACTTCGAGGTAATTGGTACTCAAGTTACAATTCGCACTCATACTCAATCCGAGTGTTTCCGCAATGATGGAGGTAACCATAATATCTATGAATGCTTGGCTATGCATGACGGAATGGCTATCGGATTTTATCTTACTCAAGGTGCCAACAACTTGATTCTGAATTGTGACGCTTATAATAATTACGATCCCGTTTCTGATGGAGGATCAGGTGGTAATGTAGATGGTTTTGGAGGACATCCTCTCAATACAAGTAGTACCGGAAATGTTTTCAGAGGTTGCCGGTCATGGTATAACAGTGATGATGGCTTCGACCTTATTCGTGCACATGCACCTGTCACGATTGACCACTGTTGGGCTTTCCTTAATGGATACAAACCCCAGTCGAATAAACCTGCAGCAGATGGCAATGGATTTAAAGCGGGTGGATATGGGATGCTAGCTGAAGTAAAAGCACCAGATACGATTCCCATGCATACTGTAAAACACTGCCTAGCATACTATAACAAGAATAATGGCTTTTATGCAAACCATCAATTAGGTGGCATTGCATGGTATAATAATTCAGGCTATAAAAATGCCATAAACTTTAATATGGTGAACCGAAAATCCGCCGCGGAGATTGTTGACGTTAACGGATACGGACATATTCTCAAGAATAATTTATCATACGAACCAAGACAAAGGGACAAACAGATAGCAAATGTTGATCTGGATAAATGTAATATCAGCAACAATTCATTCTTGCCGAACTCAATGACTGTGACGGATGATGATTTTGTGAGTCTAGACGCATCACAATTAATGTTGCCTCGCAAGGCTGACGGAAGCCTGCCGGATATAGACTTCATGAAATTAAAGACAAAAAGTAAACTTTACAAAGCCGGCTTAGGCTTTTCTGCAAGAAACAACGAGAACATAATAAAATGAAAGAATAGATTCAGCCTCGTAATTATGAGGCTGATCATTTCTCCATACGATATTCATTAGGCGAACATCCCACTCTATTTTTAAATACTCTGCTGAAATGCTGAGGGTATTTAAAACCTAATTCGTAGGCAATTTCATTTAAAGTTTTGCTGGTATCAAACACCCTATCCTTTGCTACATTTATCAATTTTATTTGTATGTATTCTTGGGCTGACTTACCGGTCTCTTTCTTTATCAAGTCACCAAAATAGTTGGAAGAAAGATGTAGCTGATCAGCAAAATATTGTACCGATGGAAGTCCTATACTTTGAGATTTACCGGAGACGAAGTAATCATCCAGCAAGTTCTCAAAACGAGTAAGTACATCTTTATTGACATTGCTGCGAGTGATGAATTGGCGGTCATAAAATCGAATGCAATAATTCAGTAATAGTTCAATATTAGTAACAATCAAATTTTTGCTGTGACGATCAACGGCATGTTGTAATTCAGCTTCAATCTTGTGTAAACAGTCAAGCACCGTTTCACGTTCTTGTTCTGATAAATGAAGTGCTTCATTCGCTTCATAAGAGAAAAAGGTGTAATCCTTCATATTATGGCCAAGTTGGGTGCCGCGAAGTAAATCAGGATGAAACAACAGAGCCCAGCCTTTCGGCTGAAAAGATACTCCATTATTATCGACTCCACCAGTCTGACCGGGAGCAAAAAACACGAGTGTTCCTTCTTGATAATCGTAATAGTGACGTCCATATCTTAACTCTCCACATTTAAAATCTTTCAACATAACGGCATAAAAGCCGAAAAATTTATGCGAAGGTTTTACCGGGGGACATTTTGAAAAGTCAACTACGCTAACCAATGGATGAAGTGTTTCACACCCCATCATTTCGTTATACTGACATACATGGTCTAATCTCAATATTTCGTCCATAATATTACTTTTATTTGTTACAAAGTTAGTATATTTTCATTCACTTGTTATTGAGTATATCCCGAATCTGTAATAATGGTAGGACAAACCGTAATTCATATAACAATGGAATGAACCATTATCTCTAATTTTGCATTATCAATAAAATGAGAGAAAATAAAACATTTAATTTATAGGTTATGAAGTATCGAAATTTAGGAAAAACAGATGTCAGTCTTTCTTCTATAGGACTGGGATGTATGGGAATGAGCGCGGCTTATGGAACATCCGATGAGAAGGAAAATATCGCCACTCTTCACCATGCGATTGAGAGAGGTATCAACTTTTGGGATACAGCCGATGCTTATGGAAACGGAGCGAACGAAGAGCTGATATCTAAAGTACTAACCGAGCACAGAAATAAAGTACTTATTGCAACAAAATTCGGTTTCCGCTTGAAAGACAATAAGGGAGATGTATTTTCAAGCAACAATACTTACATTGATTCTTCCCCACAATGGATCAAACAAGCTATTGAAAACAGTTTACGCAGATTGAAAATCGAAACGATCGATCTCTATTATGCGCATAGACTAAATCCTGAGATTCCTGTTGAAGAAACTGTAGGTGCTATGGCTGATTTAGTGAAAGAAGGGAAGGTTCGTTATCTAGGATTGAGCGAATGTTCTGCCGAAACTCTTCGTAATGCTTATGCGGTACACCCTATCTCTGCCTTACAAAGTGAATACTCATTACTCACACGAACAGTAGAGAATGATATATTGCCCACTTGCCATGAGTTAGGTGTGTCATTGATTCCTTTTGCTCCATTGGCACGCGGACTTATGAGCAATACATTAAATGTAAACACTCTGGATACAAATGATTTTCGCCGCAATTTGCCACGCTATAGCGGGGATTATTATGAGAATAATCGCCATTTGACAGCTGCATTTGCAGAAATAGCTAATACAAAAAAATGTACTCCGGCTCAATTAGCATTAGCATGGGTACTAGCTCAAGGTGAAAACATTATCCCCATACCGGGAACTAAAAGAATAAAATACTTGGATGAGAACATCGGAGCCATTGATATCGTTTTGAACAAAGAAAACCTAATTGCGATTGAGGATGTATTAAAGAAATACCCAAACGTCGGTCCACGTTATAGTGAGCGTGAAAATAACTTCGTGGATAAGAAGTAATGTGTAAAATCTCTATAAATTAATCAGAAAAGAGGCTAACTTAAAAAGATAAGTTAGCCTCTTAGAAATATTAGATAGTTTAATGCCTAACACAACCGTCCTATATTTAAGTTACAACCTTGAACCTGTTCTTTAAAGGCTTTTCCGAAGGAAGTTCATTCAACATTCATTAACATTAAAAATCCTAATAAATAAGGATTGCCTAAGGTTAAAAAAAACTATACCTTTGCAACAAGATTCAATATTAAGAAAATATAGGTAAATGCAAGTGAAACTTAATGATCGAAAAGATTACCAAAACATTATAATAACTGCACCTAAAGGATATTCCTCAGGGTTATCAAAGGCTCTTCAAGAACTTCCTTTGACAATCAAGTCTTGTCCTGCAATAGAAACGGTAATATTGGATGCAACCAAACAATATGACTTATTATTCTCTACTCCCGAAGAATTCAACTATATAGCTTTCTGCAGCAAAAAAGCAATAGAATCTTTCAATCAGTATTTACTGCTATATCCCAATAACAAAGAGCTACTGGGCAAATGGATATTCTGCTCCATAGGTAAAGATCAAGAATGTATGAAAGAACTTTTGGGAACGGTAAAAACAATCACACACTTGGAACCTAGTCCGCATGGAATAGCACAAGCATTGAACGTTCCAGAAAATGCAGGAAAGAGCATTGCAGTACTTGCTCCTCAAGTGGAAAGTATTGCAGAACCGTCTATCGTCCCGACATTTATCAAAGAGTTATCGCAAATACCCATGCATGTAACCCGCATCAACGCATATGCAACGCGTCCTGTTGAGGAACGTAAAATAAATGAGCTCATCTCATTCATTAAGACCGGTGACTGCTATTTAGTGTTTACCAGTGGAAGCGAAATCGAAGCGTTATCTATGCAATATAATCCGAAAGAGTTACCACAAAAGGTAAAAGTGGTCTGCTTCGGTCCATATACAGCTTCTATTGCAAGGCAAATGAATTGGAAAGTAGATTTAATAGCTCAAGATTATCATTCATTTCAAGGTATTGCAGAAATTATCAGAAAAGATTTAGTCACAAATATAATAGACAGATGAAGAGATTATTGATTATAGTAGTTCTATTAGCCAATTGGCAATCCGGCTTTTGCACAAAAAACGAAAAGGATTCTATTACTATACATAAACAAATTGATGAAATTGTCATTACCTCTTTTAAACAGGGACATCGCATAAAGCAACTTCCACTTTCAGGAACGGAGCTCTCATTAAAGACGCTAAATACACAGAAAGTAGAGAATGTAAAAGATCTAAGTGCAACGATTCCCAACCTTTTTATGACTGATTACGGATCAAAACTCTCATCTGCTGTATATATACGCGGCATCGGCAGCACCAGTTCTCCTGCTGTAGGACTTTATGTTGATGGTATCCCTTACTTCGATAAATCGTTGACTGAGTTCAATTTTGCTGATATTGATCGCATAGAAGTGCTACGAGGACCGCAGGGCACACTTTATGGAAGAAATACAATGGGAGGATTAATTAATGTGTATACGAAATCTCCTTTTACCAATCCGGGAACAAATATTCAAGTGGAAGGCGGCAACCACGGTCTCTTTAATGGAACGCTTTCTCACTATGGGACAATAAATAATAAATTCGGCTACTCGGCATCCGGTAACTACCGCCATTCAAACGGATATTTTACCAATCACTACAATAATACGAGGGCGGACAATCTTGACGAAGCTACAGGACGCATTAAATTAAGTTGGCATCCTACGGATCAACTAAGTATGCACTTATCTACTTCATATGAATATACTCGTCAAGGAGGATATCCTTATGGGACAATGGATGATAAAGGGAAGATCAATAATGTTGATTACAATGACAAATGTCTTTATCTAAGAAAATTATTTACTGCCGGATATACACTTTCTTATAAGAATGACGGCATCTGGTTGAACTCACAAACATCCTATCAACGATATACCGATAAAGTAAGGATGGATCAAGATTTTTCTGAAAGCGACAAATACTACGTAATTGAAGCTCAGAAAGAACACATGTGGTCAGAAGAGCTCAACATCAAGAACTCCTACGAGAGTAACTACAATTGGCTGTTCGGCGCATTTGGTTTTGTCTATGGCATAAACCGTACAGTTGACTTTAATTACAAACAACTAGGTTACAGAACTTTTAAAAACTATGATGATCCTTCAAAAGGATTTGCGCTCTTCCATCAATCAACAATAAATGATCTGTTTGTTAGCAATCTTTCCATGATTGTAGGTCTGCGTTGGGATGTGGAATGGGATAGCCAAAACTATGACAATAATAAGATTGTAAGCGAGAAGAGTACCCGTTTAGACGAAATTGATAGAACGAATCACTATTCGCAAGTGACTCCTAAAGCAACACTGCAATACTCTTTTGACCACACCGGAACAGCATATGCTTCTGTGACTCGCGGATATAAGACTGGTGGTTTCAACACCTCTTTTGATACAGAAGATGAATGCAGCTATAATCCTGAATACAGTTGGAACTATGAGCTGGGAACCAAACTCAATAGTAGTAACAATCGCCTACACTTAGAAGCTGCTCTCTTTTTAATTGACTGGAAAAACCAACAAATCTATCAAGCAACGGCTAGCGGAGTGGGCAAATTTACTCGTAATGCAGGGCGTTCACAGAGTAAGGGATTTGAACTAAGCGGTTCGGCCGAAATAATGAAAAACCTTACGATTAATGGGGCATATGGTTATACTTACGCTAAATTCAAAGACTATGTATTAAGCGACAAAGTGAGTTACACGGGTAATTATTTACCATTCGTGCCCAAGGAAACAATCTATGGAGGTGTTACTTATTTAATTCCAATGCGAGGATTATCACTTAGCAACATCCGATTGAATGTAAACTACGTGGGTACCGGCAGACTTTATTGGAGCGAGGATAATATAGAGAATCGTCCTTATTATGGACTACTAAATACTTCAGCTGATTTCAATTTTGGAAAAACAACAATTAGTATATGGGGAAAGAATGTAACCAATACGGATTACACGGCATACTACTTTACCATGACAACGGGAAAATTCGGACAAAAAGGTAAACCTATCACTGCTGGCATCTCAGTTTCCCTACACTTATAAAAGAATGATGATACAAGAAATTATTGAAAAATACAATAAACCGGTACCAAGGTACACAAGTTACCCACCGGCAAATTTCTTCAACAGTGACTACACTAGTGAAGATTATCTTCAGGCTGTAGATGCTTCAAATGAAGAGCAGCCTGAAACCATTTCATTTTATATTCACATACCCTTTTGCCGCAGGCTTTGTTTTTACTGTGGATGCAACTCGTATGCAATGGGTAAACCGGAAATGGTTGAGGCTTACTTACAAGCATTGGAGAAAGAGATGGATTTGATCATTCCCCGCCTAAAAAAGAATCGGAAAATTGCTCAGATCCACTATGGAGGAGGCACTCCAACATGTATACCTGCTGCTAGAATAAAGCAATTGAATGACCATCTACTCAGTGCGTTCGATACAATAGAAAAGCCGGAGATTGCCATTGAATGCCATCCCGGCTATATGGATGAAAACTATTGGAAGGAATTAATTGATGCCGGATTCAGTCGTTTCAGTATAGGAATTCAAGACTTCAATGAGGATGTATTGAGAATAGCAAATCGCAAACCTCCCATGATTCCTATTGAGAAGATATTCTCAATACTGAAGGCGGCAGACAAGAGTATCAACATGGATTTTATTTACGGACTGCCCCATCAAACAGCAGAAAGCTTTCTCCAATCCATGAAAAAGGCGGTGGAACTTCGTCCTGATCGTTTGGTCACATTCTCATATGCTCATATTCCATTTATCAACAAATTACAGTTGAAGCTGGAAAAAGCCGGACTTCCAACAAATAGAGAAAAGGAAGAGATGTATTTGCAAGCGAAACAATATCTGATATCACAAGGTTATCATACCATAGGAATGGATCATTTCGTCTTAGATACCGATGAACTGTACAGTGCTCTCTCCGAGAAAAAGTTGCATCGTAACTTCCAAGGCTATTGTACACGTCGCACCACGGGGCAAGTCTATGCTTTCGGGGTATCGGGTATCAGTCAACTAAATGCCGCTTATGCTCAAAATACAAAGAACATTGAGGAGTATATCTCCGAAACGAATGCCGGGCGATTGACTATCCGCAAAGGATATGCTCTCAACAAGGAGCAGCAATTAACTCGTGAAGTGATTACTTCTCTGATGTGCAATTGCACATTGAATTGGAAAGAATTGGCTGATCATTTGCATATAACAGTTGATGAATTAAAAGCGGCTACAGCTTATGAGCCACAGATTATGAAACAATTTTCAGCCGATGGCTTGATTCATCTTGAAGATGATTACTTGGAAATGCTCCCTGATGCAACTCCCTTTGTAAGAACAGTTGCAGCCTCGCTTGATAAGCTTCTATTACATTCAAACAAACAATTTTCAAATCCCGTATAAGATGAAAGAAATTATTGCTGATGTGACAGTTATCGGTGCCGGTCTTACCGGTTTAACTACGGCCTATCTACTCTCTCGCAAAGGGTTGAAAGTAAAAGTTATCGATCAGAATGCTTGGGCTGGCGGTCAAATCAAGACTTTCAAGGAAGAAGGTTTTGTATTTGAATCCGGACCAAACACCGGTGTGGTCTCTTATCCTGAGATCACAGAACTTTTTCAATCACTCAATGGAGAGTGTGAATTGGAGAATGCTCGTGAAAGTGCGAAACTTCGTTTCATTTGGAAGGGTAATCAATTTCATCTATTACCCTCCGGATTGACGAAAAGCATTACCACCCCTCTATTTACATTAAGTGATAAAATCAGAATACTTGGAGAACCCTTTCGCGCTAAAGGAACAAATCCTGATGAATCTGTCTACGATCTGGCAAAACGTCGATTAGGCAAATCATTTGTTGATTATGCTGTTGATCCGTTTCTATCAGGAGTCTATGCCGGTAATCCTCAAACCCTGATCACTCGCTATGCTCTGCCTAAGCTTTATAATTTAGAACAAAACTACGGAAGCTTTATTAAAGGGGCTATCGCAAAAATGAAGGAACCGAAAACAGATAGGGATAAATTAGCAACAAAGAAAGTATTCTCATGCAAAGGCGGATTAGACTATTTGCCTTTAACTCTAGCAAACAAAATAGGGAAAGAGAATGTGTTACTCAATGCCAAAGAGGCAACAATCACACCAATGGAGCAAGGTTTTGATACAACCTTTAATTTTGAGAATGAAAGGATCAGCATTAAATCCAAAAATGTGATCACTACGGTAGGAGGATATAGTATTCCTAGATTACTTCCATTTATTGAAGAACAACAAACTTCGTCTATCAGCAATCTGATCTATGCGCCGGTGATGCAAGTAGGTGTAGGCATTAAAAATACAGGAAGCCTAAAGTTCAATGGATTTGGAGGATTAGTGCCAAGTTGTGAAAAACGAGACGTATTGGGTATCCTCTATCCCTCAGCTTGCTTTGAAGGAAGAGCTCCCCAAGATGGTGCCTTGTTTTCTTTCTTTATCGGCGGGCGCATGCATGCCGATATGCTTAATCAAACTGACGAACAAATAGAATCTATGATCGTAAAGGATTTGCATGCGATGTTGAAGTTCCCGCAAGGGACAACGCCCGATATGATTCGAATATTCCGTCACCAACAAGCAATACCTCAATATGAAGCCTCATCCGGGAAACGTTTAGAAGCCATTGATAACATACAACAACAATATAAAGGATTGATTCTGGGCGGCAATATAAAGGGCGGCATTGGCATGGCTGATCGCATACGCCAAGCATTTCAACTGGCTGAATTGATTAAATAAAATACTCATTCACACAAATAGAGAAAAGATGAAACTACAGACCAAAGGACAAGCGTTTAATTTATTTACCTTCTTCTGCTTATACATTGCACAAAGTATTCCCCTATCCTTTTTCTCTGCAGAAATACCTATATTGATGCGACAAGAGAAGTTCTCCTTGTCAGCAATCGCACTCTCCAATTTAATTCGCCTGCCTTTTCTAATCAAGTTTGTGTGGTCACCTTTTGTTGATAAGTATACACGTGAGTTGCCCAATTATAAACGTTTCATTCTTGTATCTGAATTAATATATGCAATATTCATTATGATTGCTGCTGTTTTTGATTTCAGGCAAGACTTCCTTACGGTTATTTTTCTCATCATGTTCGCATTTATCGCATCTGCCACTCAAGTCATTGCCACAGATGCATTAGCTGCTCGTTCATTTGATCATCAAAACAAAAGCATGGTTAATAGTATGAAGTCAATGGGAGGTTTTGCCGGAGCCATTGTCGGTGCAGGAGTACTTCTACTATTATTCACAAAAATAGGATGGCACTACATTCTTCCCTGTCTGTCACTTATTCTCATGTTAGTGTTAATACCGTTATTAGTAAACAAGAACATTAAAGTGGAACCACGCAAGAAGCAGGTGAAAGTGAAAAAAGCGGATATGATTTATTTCTTTACTCAGAAAGGAATAAGCAAGCAAATTATATTCTTGATCCTTTACTATGCCGGTCTGGCAGGAATCTTCGGCATGTTGAAGCCTTTTCTTGTTGATTGCGGTTATTCGATGAAACAAATAGGATTAATGGATGGTTTGTTTGGATCTGTCTGCGGTTTAGTTGCGTCTTTCTGCGGTGGACATATTATTCGTAAGATGGGAAGGCACCAAGCCCAAATGATCTTTGCCGCTATTATATTAATCATCACACTCTATTTCGTGGTTCTTTCTTATATTCCTGTCTGCACACCATTAATTTACTTGGGAATAGCACTTCTATGGAGTGGTTGCGGCATGGCATCTATTGTTGTTTACACGATGGCTATGGATTGTGTGCGTCCGGGACGTGAAGGAACAGATGTCACTGTTCAGATTGTGATTATGCACGCCAGTGGAATGATTCTCACGCTTCTTCTTGGTAAACTAGCTGATATATCCAACTATTCAGGGATGTTCATTGCAGAAAGCTCTCTAGCGTTAATCTCTTTACTCTATGTTCGATTCGGAATGAAGAACTATCGACTAAAGGAAATATCACAAGACAAATAAAATTCCAAAACAGTAGACATCATCTTGTTTAATCAAATATTGCTTTTTGAGTTCAACCTTCACAGCCCTTTATTAATAGGCTTTTTAAGATGAACGAATAAAGACTGACTATTTTTCTTGTGTCTTCACGAATATATCATGTTACTATAACTGAACTTTTATTTGTAGAGGAATCAGTACATTAATAACAAATGTGTAAATCTTCTTAGGACTATATTGTTTCATCATATACCTCCATCAGTACGAGTATGCTAATTGTATCCCTTTTCAGTATGGTCAGTCAACTATTACCAGTCTACAAGTACATTTCTTCCACCTTGTGTCTTATACTGAATATGGTTTACAGCTGAAACCAATAAAAAAGTATAAGAAAATGGAGAAAAAAAGAAAGAATCAGATCTACGATGAATCGTATCGCTTGGAAGTAGTTCGAGATTATTACGAGA